>ERZ1034913.650-NODE-650-length-26102-cov-8.505471_pt1 | contig 26102 bp, 19 predicted proteins | sample MGYA00520697_ERZ1034913 | MGnify/ENA primary metagenome ERZ1034913 (study PRJEB33766, sample SAMN09781786) | gut metagenome | biome: gut microbiome | host: Homo sapiens | place: Madagascar | study: EMG produced TPA metagenomics assembly of the PRJNA485056 data set...
CTACGAGCGCGGTGTGGACGACCACGGCATCGAGGCGCGTTCCGCCGCCGCCGCCGCGCTCATCGTGGAGGTTGCCGGCGGTACCGTAAGCGCCGCTGCGGCCGACGACCAGGGCATCATCGACGTGTGGCCCGAGCCCAGCACTGCTGCGCAGCTGAAGTTCCGCATCCCGCGCTTCCGTTCCATGATGGGCGCCCAGATCCCGCGCAAGTTCATCGTCGAGATTCTGGAGCGTTTGGGCTGCAAGGTCGAGAACACCGCCGACGAGGACGTGCTGGACGTGGTTTCCCCCACGTTCCGCCCCGACCTGCCGCGCGAGATCGACCTGTACGAGGAGGTGCTGCGCCTGTACGGCATGGACCTCATCCCTGAGACGCTGCCCGGCGGCCGCGGCCGCTTCGGCGTGCGCTCCCATATGGAGCACGTGCTGGATACCGTCAACCGCACCATGACCGCATCCGGCCTGAACGAAACCATGACGTATTCCTTCGCCGAGCCCACCGAGCTCGAGCGTCTGCGCATGCCCGTCGAGGGCCTGGGCGATCCCGTGGAGCTCATCAACCCCATGAACTCCGATCAGTCGGTCATGCGCCAAAGCATCATCCCGGGCCTTTTGCGCTCGGTGGCGCACAACCAGGCTCGCGGCGTGAAGAACATCCAGCTCTACGAGCAGGGCATGGTGTTCTTCGCTCACGAAGGCAAGAAGCAGCCCAAGGAGCGTCGCCGTCTGGCCGGCGTCATGGCGGGCGCGTTCGGCGATACGTCCTGGAACGTGCAGCCTGCGGCGTTCGACTTCTTCGACGGCAAGGGCGTCGTGGAGAACCTGATGCGCGAGCTGGCCATTCCGAAGGTCCGCTACAAGGCGCTGTCCGCGCAAGAGGCCCCGCATCTGCAGCCCGGCCGCGCCGCCCAGGTGCTCTCCGGCGGCACGGTGCTCGGCTGGGTGGGCGAGCTGCATCCGCTGGCTTGCGCCGCCTATGATGCGCAGGCGCCCGTGGTCGCCTTCGAGCTGGACGTCGAGGCGCTCGCCAAGGCCTTCCGTCCTGCGCGCGACTACGTCGACGTGCCCACGTTCCCGGCCGTTTCCATCGACCAGGCGTTCGTGGTCGACGAGGATGTCACGCACGAGCGTCTGGAGCAGTGCATGTCGTCTGCAGGCGGCAAGCTGCTGGCCGAGGTGCGCCTGTTCGACGTGTACCGCGATTCCGAGCGCATCGGCCAGGGCAAGAAGTCCATGGCGTATGCGCTGACGTACCGCGCCGCCGATCGCACGCTTACCAGCGAAGAGGTCGACAAGGCGCATGCGAAGCTGGTGAAGAAGGTCTGCGGCGCCACCGGCGCCGAGGTCCGCGCGTAAAGGCGATCAGCCCACGTGCCCAGGGAAGCCGCCGAGTTCATGCCCGGCGGTTTCCTTGTTTCGGACGGTTTCTGAGACTTAGCCATGGCTAACAGCGTTACAATAAGGCGCAAACGAAAGGATGCGGTATGTACGATAATCTGAAAAGCCCCGGTCGCAACGACGAATGCTGGTGCGGCAGCGGGCGCAAATACAAGAAGTGCCACCTTGATTTCGACGAGCGCCTGCAAAGCCTTTACGAGCAGGGCTTCGAGGTTCCTCAGCGCAGCCTGCTGAAAACGCCGGAGGAGATCGAGGGCATCAAGAAAAGCGCTGCCATCAACATCGGCGTGCTGGACCTTGTGGCCGAGCGCATCGGCGCGGGCGTCACCACCGAGGAGATCGACAAGTGGATCTACGATTACACCGTCGAGCATGGCGGTATCCCGGCCGACCTTGATTACGAGGGTTACCCGAAAAGCGTCTGCACGTCCATCAACGAGGTGGTCTGCCATGGCATCCCGTCGCCTGACGATGTGCTGAAAGACGGCGATATCGTCAACGTCGACTGCTCCACCATCTTGGACGGCTACTATTCCGATTCCTCGCGCATGTTCTGCATCGGCGAGGTGTCCGACGAGAAGCGCCGTCTGGTGGAGGAAACCAAGAAGGCGCTGGAGGCCGGTCTTGCCGCGGTGAAGCCGTGGGGGCTGCTGGGCGATGTGGGCGCCGCGGTGCACGAATACGCTCACGCGCAGGGCTTCTCGGTGGTGCGCGAGTTCGGCGGTCACGGCATCGGCCTGGAGTTCCACGAAGACCCCTTCGTCAGCCATGTGTCCGAGCCCGGAACGGGCATGGTGCTGGCGCCGGGCTGCTGCTTCACCATCGAGCCCATGATCAACATGGGAGGCCATAAGATCGACATGACCGACCCCAATGGCTGGACTGTCCGCACTGCAGACCGCAAGCCCTCCGCTCAGTGGGAAGTGCAGCTGGTGGTCACGGAAACCGGCTATGAGCTTCTGAGCTGGTAATCTTTTATCCCGGCAGGGGAATCGGGCGATAGCGCCCTTTCTTGCCGGGAATTTTTTTCAACTTTATAACGAACAAACGTACGAAACCGTGCTATACTCCCGTCAACACATCAGAGCCAGTGCAAGCGCCTCCTTCCAAGGTCGCCCGTAGATGGCAGCGGTGTTCCTCGCTGCCCGTTCCACGCTTGCAAGATCCTCTCCGTTTTTGGAACAATCGAAGAAGGTGTTTGCCATGTCCGGTAACGGGTCTGATTCTTGCTGCGCGCAACCAGGTGCATTGGTGGTTATAGCGGCGCTTCCGCTCTGTCAGTTGCGCAATGCGCTCGATTCAATGGAATATCAGCTGTTCGAAGGGGGCTTCATCCCGGTGGGATTCGGCTTCGAAGGCGCTGTCGATTGGCCGGAGCTCGATCAGCTGGGGTGTGAATCCGCCCTTGATCGGGTTTTGCCCGGCGCCTTCCCGCTTCGATGCGCATGCGTTATGGATTGCGCCGATGCGGTATCCCTTGTGCAGGAGGTCGGCCATGTTGTGCTCTGATCTTCTTTGGGATGCGCAGTCGGTATCTCGAAAACAGGTTCCCACGTTGCAGGATACCTTTCTGTGCTGCGATAGGGAAACGCTGCTTTCCATGGTCGAGCAGGGCTATGCGTGCCGTTTGCCGGGGTGGGGTCAGGCAACTCCGCAGCAGCGTCGCGTTGCCCGCAAGCGCATGGGCCGTGCTTTGGACGCCATGCTCGATTGCGCGGTGAAGCGCAAAAGCGGCAAAGCCCTGTGCGTATTCCCCGAAGAACGCTTCGTCGTGCATGCGCGACGGGGCCAGGTAAGCATCGAGCGTTTGGTGCAGGCTCGCGTGGTGGATCTGTCTGCGGGCGCGGTGCGGCAAGAGGCCGCTGGGGGTGCGCACCCGTTCGGCTGCGTCCCCTGGTCGCAGGCGCTTTCGTATCGTGTATGGCTTGAGGGTCCTTGGGATTGCTGCGAGCGCTACATGGTCCTTGCAAGCGCGTTCTGGCATCTGACACACCAAGCGCCGGCGCCACGGCAGGGTGAATCGGGTCTCGGGATTCTCAGCACCTCTTCGGAAAGCGCGTCCTCTAAGGCGGGGGCGAAATCTCTGCCTCGTTGTGATTGCTCGTTCGCAAGTTGCGAAGAATCGCTTCCTTCAGCCGACTCCGTAAGCAGGCTTGCGGCAGTGCGAGCCGCATCCATGGGCTTGTATGTTCCCGATGCCTTGGAAGAAGCGTGCCAAGAGCGCCTTATCGCCAGGGTCGATGCGCTCAATCAGACCTGTGAGGGCGATTTTCTCAACAGGGTGGAGCGCTTGATGGGTCGGCTGCAGGCGGCGTAGCTTCCTGCAATGAAAAGGGCCGCTCGAATGAGCGGCCCTAGGGTACCTTGAAAAGTCGATATCGATTAGTCCGCGATTTCGACCAGCGTGATCTCGAAGTTCAGGTCCTTGCCCGCCAGCTCGTGGTTCATGTCAAAGGTTGCCACGCCGTCTTCGATCGACTGCACGAATACAGGGAAGATCTGGCCATCGCCGCTTTGCATGTACACCGTCTGGCCGACGGGGAGCTCGCCGCCGTTGGGGATCTGATCCAAGGGGATGCGCTGCACCAGCTCCTCGTTGCGCTCTCCATAGGCGTCGGCAGCGGGGATGTGCACGGTTTTGGTCTCGCCTTGCTCCATAAGCTCAACGGCGGCATCGAAGCCGGGGATCATCTGCCCGGCCATGCACGTGAACTCCAAGGGCTCGCCGCGATCCAGGGAAGAGTCGAACTTCGTGCCGTCGTCCAGCGTGCCGGTGTAATGAACCTTGACCTTTTTGCCTTTGTTGCTCATCGAAACGTCTCCTGTCGTATGGGTATTTCGCTTGGTTAAGTCTACCCGACAAACCTGAAGCCGAGCTTGGTAATGGCGGGGGAACCGCGAAAAGTTCCCTTGCCATTGCTTTATGCCTCCGTGGGTTCCTTCTCCGCCAGGTCGGCAAGCGTGACCCGTTGGGCTACAAGGCCGGAAAGGGGTTCAAGGAGCGCGCGGTCGTCGGGATTCAAACCCTTTTCAGCCAGCTCGATAACGCGGTCGCACAGGTCGGCTACCGGCGCACCGTAAACATGGGCGTCGTAGCCGCGTTCCATCAGAGAATCTTTTGCCATTTCGAAAGCGTCGGCGTCAACATCGGCGAAAAGGACTTCTAGCTGCTGCAGGTTGCCCTCGTTGTAGAACAATCCCTTGATAAGGGCGGCATAGGCGATCACGTAAGGGATGGGCATAGAGTCTGCCGGGCGGATTTCCAGGTACGTTTTCAGCCGCACATCGGGGAATTGCATGGAAACCGCGTGCTCAACCTGCTTTCGGGTCATCGGCTCGTCGGCGTACAGCTGTCCAAAGGTTTGCTCGCAATAGCGCCAGCCCTCGTTTTCGTCGGGCGCTACTATAGCAGGCGTGTCTAACACGTACTTCGCATAGTCTTCGAACGTGAAGCCGCTTGAAAGCGCGCCGGGCACAAGGCCGCATCGGTCGCTGTCGGTGTGTCGCCATATATCGGTTCTCATCAGCTTATGCGGCCGCGGCTTGCCTTCGAATATCGGCGAATTGTCGCAGATCAGGCTTAAGATAGGGGTAAGCGCATAAGCGATTCTCATTTTTCGGAGGCAATCCTGCTCGCTTGTGTAGTCGATGGAGATCTGCGTTGAAGCGCTGCCTCGCATCATGCAGGGGCCGTAGATGTCCTTTGCGCCAAGGTATCGGTTCATGAACGCGTAGCGGCGTTTAGGTATCAAGTCCAGGCTGCGCGCCGTGGCGGTGGGATGGTATCCTTGCGCCACCACACGCATGCCTTTGGGGGCAAGCAGCTCATCAAGCGTTTTCCGATATGCGGTAAACGTCTCCAGGGCTTTTTGCAGGTCATCGAACGGACCCGCCGATAGCTCGATTTGGGCGGCAGGTTCGATGGTGATCGCCTCTCCTGGGCGAGCTACGCCAAGAAGGTCGCCTTCTTCATCTACGGTCGCTTGCGGATAGGATTCTCCTAGCTGTTCAAGCAAATGCGCAACGCCGTTCTCCTCGCTATACGAGACGGGGGAGCCGTCAGCACGCACAACGGTCTGTTCCAGCTCGATGCCTAGTTTCCCGTGCGATCCAGCGGGTTTGATGCCGCTTCGGAAAAAAGCCGTCAACGCTTCGATATTGCGCTTACGAGCAGGTTGGGAGGCGTCGCGTGCGGCGACGTCCGTATGGATTTCGGTGGCTGGAATATTCATGTAACAAGCTCCTTGGCCGGTAATATCGCTGCAATCATACGTCAGTTTGGCTACAATAGGCCTTCAGTCGGCAGCCTTTGTAGGTAATCTGACACTATGAACTGTTCTATTTGAAGATGAAGACGGGGCCGGGTTTGGACGTGCATATCACAAAAAGAACAGCGCTTTTGTTGCTGCTCGACATCATTGCCACGTATCTGTCGTATTGGCTTGCATCAATCCTCACCAACGTTAAGGGAGAAGTGTTCGTCAATAACGAGATTTACTTCGTATTGGGCATTCTCGCGTTTATCAACGTCGTGGTTTTGGCGACGTTTCGTCTGTACAACAATTTATGGGAATATGCCAGCATCGATGAGGTCATCCAAATCGTCGGCGCAACCGTGCTCGGCACGTTGGGCGGCGCCGTGTTTCTGTGGATTATCGGCACTAGGCTTCCTATCAGGGTTTTCGTCGTTTCGTGCTTCCTTTTGATCTTCTTCATGGGCGGTATCCGCTTCGTGTTCCGCTTCATGCGTCAAAAGGGAAGGGCCATCGCTTCGTCGCAGCGCACATGCGATCGCCCGCGCACGCTGGTGGTCGGCGCGGGTGAAACGGGCTCGCTGGCAATCGGGCGCATGGCGTCGAAAGACCCGCTCATGCCCGGCATCCCCATTGTCGCCACTGACGACGACCCTGCGAAGCGGGGTCAACGCATCCATGGTGTGAAGGTCTCTGGCGGAACTCCCGACATCGTCGATCTGGTTGATCGCTACGATATCGAGCAGATCGTCGTAGCTATCCCCTCGTCCACGCCCGAGGAGCGTAAGCGCATTTACGGCGAATGCACGAAAACGGATTGCCGTTTGCGCACGCTGCCCAACGTTCGCGCTTTGTCTCTTGATGAAATCGGGGATGTAAGCCTGCGCGACGTCGATGTGGCGGACCTGCTTGGTCGCGAGGAGATCGTTCTGAACACTCGTGCGGTTTCCGGCTATATCGCCGGTGAAACCGTGCTGGTCACTGGCGGCGGCGGTTCCATTGGCAGCGAGCTGTGCCGTCAGCTGTGCACGGTGGCGCCTGCTCGCATTGTCATCTTCGACATTTACGAGAATGATGCGTACATGCTGCGCAACGAGCTTCTGTCCGAATACGACGACATCGATATCATCATCGAGATCGGCAACGTATGCGACAAGGAGCGCGTCAATGAGGTGTTCGCGAAATATCGCCCGGGCGCGGTGTTTCATGCGGCTGCCCATAAACACGTTCCTCTTATGGAGCATTGCCCGCGCGAGGCCGTTCACAACAACGTGTTCGGCACGTTGAACGCCGTTCGCGCTGCCGATGCATATGGGGCGGCGCGCTTCATCTTCATCTCCACCGACAAGGCGGTTAACCCCACAAGCGTCATGGGGGCGACCAAGCGCATGGGCGAAATGATCGTGCAGTACTATGCGCGTACGTCGAAAACCATTTTCACCGCAGTGCGTTTCGGCAACGTGCTTGGCTCTAACGGCAGCGTGATTCCCGTCTTCCAGCGTCAAATCGCCGCCGGTGGGCCTGTTACCGTCACGCATCCGGATATCGAGCGGTTCTTCATGACCATCCCCGAGGCGTCGCGATTGGTTATCCAAGCGGGAGGCATGGCGCATGGCGGCGAGATCTTCATTTTGGATATGGGCGAACCCGTCAAGATCGTCGATTTGGCAAAAGGCCTTATCCAACTGCAAGGCCTTACGCCGGACGTGGATATCAAAATAGAGTTTACGGGTCTGCGCGAAGGTGAGAAGATGTACGAGGAACTGCTCATGGACGAAGAGAGCACGCTTCCCACCGATAACCAGTCCATCATGATCTCCGCGGGCCAGGAAATCAGCTATGATCAGGTTGCCTCGAAGCTCGATGAGTTGGAAAACGCGCTTTCGGCAACCGATGGGGAAGCTATTCGCATGCTTGAACAGGCGGTCCCAACGTACCATTACACCTCGAATGGGAAGGGCATAGTATGAGCATCAAATGCGGTATCGTCGGTGCGGCTGGCTTTGCTGGTATAGAGCTGGTCCGAGTTGCGCTGCGGCACCCCGAGTTCGAATTGGTCGCCGTTACCTCCAACGAGCTTGCCGGGACCCCCGTGGCCAAGGAATACCCTTGCTTCACGGGAGCTACCGACCTTGCCTTCTCCAGGCACGACGACCCTGTTCTCGACCAGTGCGATGTCGTATTCCTTGCCGTGCCTCATACCGCGGCAATGGCAATGGCCCCTCGTATCGTCGAACGCGGGGGCGTGGTGGTCGATTTGTCCGCCGATTTTCGCTTAAAGGACCCTGCAGTTTACGAGCAGTGGTACAAGGTCCCTCATACTCAAATCGAGTTGCTCAAGCGCGCCGCTTTCGGCTTGCCCGAGCTGTTCCCCGATGACCTTGTCGCCGCGGCGCAGCAGCGCAAGGAAGGCAAAGGGGCGGTCGTCGGTTGTGCCGGCTGCTATCCTACGGCAACCACGCTTGCCGCAGCGCCTGCAGTGCGCCTCGGCCTTGTCGATGACAAGGCCCCGATCGTCGTAGATGCCATTTCGGGTGTCACGGGCGCAGGCAAGAAGGCTACGGCACGCACTCATTTCTGCTTCGCCAACGAGAACCTCGAGGCTTACGGCGTGGCAACGCATCGCCATACGCCTGAAATCGAGCAGATCCTAGGCGTTTCCGATCGCTTGGTGTTCACCCCGCATTTGGCGCCGTTGAACAGGGGCCTTCTGTCAACGGTGAACCTGCCCTTGGCGGCTGGGGCAACGCGCGATGTGGCGAAGATCATCGAGAGCTATAAAGAGTTCTATCGAAACAGCGCGTTCGTAACGGTGCTCGATCAAGGGGTTATGCCCAAGACGTCTTCCGTCGTGGGCACGAATTGCGCCCATATCGGGCTTGCCGTCAATGAGCGGGTCGGTATGCTCATTGCCGTCGGAGCTATCGACAACCTTTGCAAAGGCGCGGCTAATCAAGCTGTTCAGTGCGCTAACATTGTATTCGGGCTGCCGGAGGACCTTGGTCTTGATAAGGTGGCGGTTCCCGTATAGCCAACCCGCCCGCCGTTTAGGCGGGCGTTTCAGAAGGAGGGCGTAATGACTCATGCAGTTTCCGCCGCGTCTAAGGGGGACGCGGTGAAACCTCTGCATAACGCAAGCACCGCCGACTCCTACGCCGATCTGCCGTTTTTGCCGGCGGGCGGCGTTGCATCGGCGAAGGGCTTCAAGGCTTGCGGCATCCACGCGGGATTCCGCGCCGATCCGAAGCGTTTGGATTTCGCGTTGGTGGCCGCCGATCAGCCGGCGGCGTGTGCCGCGGTGTTCACCACGAACGTATTCTGCTCGGCTCCGGTCACGGTGTCCAAGGAGCACCTTGATGGTGCAGGGTATGGCATCGCGCGTGCAGTGGCCATCAACTCGGGTATCGCAAATGCGGCTACCGGAGACAAGGGCCTTCAGACGGCGCGCCAATCGTCCAGCATCGTCGCCGATGCACTCGGTTGCCCGGCGCAAGAGGTTTTGGTGGCGTCCACGGGCGTTATCGGCCAGCATCTGCAGATGGAGCCTTTTGAAAGCGGCGCGCCTCTGGCCGTCTCGGCGCTGTCTGCTGCGGGAGGTGCCGATGCGGCTCGCGCCATCATGACGACGGACACCAAGCCGAAGGAATTCGCCGTAACGTTTAGCGGTAACGGCTTGGGCTACGATGGATGCAAGTTCACGGTGGGCGGCATGGCAAAGGGCTCGGGCATGATCATGCCCAATATGGCCACCATGATCAGCGTCATCACCACCGATGCGCCCATTGCCGCAAACCACTTGCATGAGGCTCTTTCGAAGGCGGTGGGGATTAGCTTCAACAAGATCACCGTCGACTCCGACACCTCCACGAACGACTCGTGCTTCCTTATGGCAAGCGGTGCGGCAGCGCCGCAAGGCGCTGCGTGCATGCAGCCCGGCACGCCTGTCTTCGACGCGTTCGAGAACGCACTGCGCACCGTTTGCGTTGCGCTTGCCCGCGAGATGGCGGTTGATGGCGAAGGCGCTACGCGCCTCATCACCGTTAACGTAGCGGGAGCCGCAAATCCGGAGGATGCGGACAAGGCGGCGCGTACCGTAGCGAATTCGCCGTTGGTGAAAACGGCGGTTTACGGACACGATGCTAATTGGGGTCGTATCGCCGCAGCGCTCGGCAGGTCCGGCGCGGCGTTCTCCCAAGGCGATGTCGCCATCGATATCATGGGGCTTCCGGTATGCCGAAAAGGCTTAACCGTGGAATTTGATGAGGACGAGGCGCTTCGCCGTTTCGAGGAGCCCGAAGTGGTCATCGACGTCGACCTTGGCGCCGGCAACTGCGCAACAACCATGTGGACATGCGATTTCTCGCACGAATACGTCACTATCAATGGAGATTACCGCTCATGAAGTACGCAAAGGATACGCGCCCCGAGGGCGCATCAACTGAGGCAGCTAAGATCCTCGTCGAGGCGCTGCCGTGGATCAAAAACATCACGGGTAAAACCGTGGTCATCAAATACGGCGGATCCGCCATGGTCGACGAGAAGCTGCGCGCGGATGTCATGAGCGACATCGTGCTGCTCAAGATCGTCGGCGTGAATCCTGTCATCGTCCATGGCGGCGGAAAGGCCATCACTAGGGCGATGGACCTCATGGAATTCCCCGTCGAGTTCAAGGACGGCCAGCGCGTTACCACGCCTGAGGCCATGAATCTTGTCCGCACCGTCCTTATGGGCGAGGTCAATCAGGAATTGGTCGAGGCCTTGAACCATCATGGCAATTTCGCCGTGGGCGTCTCCGGCGCTGACGGCGGCGTTATCGTGGCCGAGCAGGCGAGTCCTGATCTGGGTCGTGTCGGCCGCATCACGCGTATCAATCGCCCGCTGCTCGATGACTTGGTGGCGTCGGATTATATTCCGGTTATCGCGTCGGTCGCAATCGGAGAGGACGGCGGCTTCTACAACGTGAACGCCGACATGGTTGCCGGCCATATCGCTGCTGCCATCGGCGCTCACAAGGCGGTATTCCTCACCGACGTCGACGGTCTGTACGAAAACTTCGAGGATAAAAGCTCGCTCATCTCCAACCTTACCGTGTTCGAGGCTCGTTATATGGTCGAGAACAACGTGGTGTCCACGGGCATGATTCCGAAACTCAAGTCGTGCATCCACGCGCTGGAAAACGGCGTGCAGCGTGCGCATATCATTAACGGAACCACGCCTCACGCTCTGCTGCTCGAAATGCTTACCAGCACCGGCGTCGGCACGACCATGCATTCCACCGAGGAGGCCTATCGTTTCGATAGCCATCCTCTGGGCAAATTCGCTTCGAAGCTTCTGGAGAACCGTGAAGAAGTCGAGGCCGCTCAGAAAGCCTCTATCCAAGGTTCTTCCGTGCATTAAAGCAACCGTTACCTTATGAAGGAAGTTGATAGCATGTCGCTAGAGCAACAGCAGGAACTTGAATCGCAGTATGTGATGCATACGTTCGCCCGTAAGCCCGTCGAGCTCGTTTCCGGCAAGGGCATGGAAGTCGAAGATGCCGAAGGCAATAAATACCTCGACTTCATCGCGGGCATCGGCGTATGCAGTCTTGGTCATTGCCATCCTGTCATCACCAAGGCTCTGCAAGACCAGTCTCAGCGTCTGATCCACGTGAGCAATTACTACTACATCGAGGGTCGCGGTGAGCTCTCCCGCAAAATCTCTGGGCTGCTCAATGGTGGGAATCCGGCAAGCCCCGAGTCGTGGCAGACGTTCTACGCAAACTCCGGAGCTGAGGCGAACGAGTGCGCTATCAAGCTCGCTCGCTTGTATGCGCGTAAGAACGCCGAAGAGGCCGCTCGTGCCGCAGGAGCGGATGAGGCCCAGGTCAAGCAGGCGTTCGATGGCGCTCCGCGCACCATCGTGGTCCTTGATCGCAGCTTCCATGGACGAACCCTCGCAACGCTTGCGGCCACTGCTCAGCCTGCGAAGCAGGAGGCGTTCCAGCCCTTGCCCGGCGGTTTCGTAAGCACGCCTATCAATGACGTTCAGGCTCTTACCCGTTTGTTCGAGCAGCAGGGCCATGATATCTGCGCCGTCATGCTCGAGTGCATCCAAGGCGAAAGCGGCGTGCATCCGTGCACGAAAGAATTCCTGGAGGCGGTGCGCAATCTTACCAAGGAGCATGGCGCTCTTATGGTGTGCGACGAGGTTCAAACCGGAATCTTCCGTTGCGGTACCCCGTTTGGCTTCCAGCATTTCGGAGTCACCCCCGATATCGTGACCATGGCGAAGGGTATCGCCAGTGGAATGCCCATGGGCGCCTGTGCCGCCCCCGCCCATATCGCAAAGGCGTATCAGCCTGGCGACCACGGCACCACGTTTGGCGGCAGCTGCTTGGCAGTGGCGGCCGCAACGGCAACGCTTGATACGCTTTCCAATGGTTTTCAGCAGCATGTGCAGGAAACCGGCGAATACATGCGCCAACAGCTTGCCGGCGTGTCCAAGGTCAAGGAGGTCCGCGGCGTTGGCCTCATGAACGCCATCGACCTTGATGAATCGGTTGATGCGCCTGCTTTGGTTCAGAAGGCGCTGGACAAGGGCCTTCTGCTCAACGCAACGGGCGCCCATACCCTGCGCTTCCTTCCGCCGTTGGTGTGCGAGAAGGGTGATATCGATGCAATGGTCGAGCGTCTGAACCAGATGATCGAAGCCTAAGGACTCTATAACGCTTGCCAAGGGTCCATGTTGCGGCGTGGACCCTTGGCATCCATGCGGATGGGATTTCGGGGCAACGTTTCGTCGATACAAGGGAAGCGGCATATTCTTCGCTAATTTAAATTTCATCTCGCTGATCATCGAATCTTGCGGTATTATGAATTGCATATTCTTGATGGCACTTACACTATTTTGCATATGCATCAGGAATCATTGGAGGAAACCGGGTACAATGCCCCACCTGGGGCGGGAAGTAACGAGGCATGAGGAAACGGCAACAAAGACATGACGTGATTCGCGACATCATTCGCGATCGCAATGTCAAGACGCAGCGCGATCTCGCTAATCAGCTGCAGTCTGCCGGCTATGAGTGCACTCAGGCTACCATTTCCCGCGATATCATGGACATGGGCCTCGTGAAGTCTCGCGAGGGTTATTACGTCCTCCCTGAGGAAATGCGTCTTCAGCGCATGGTTTCCGAATTAGTTGAAGAGGTGCACGTCGCTGGCAATCTGGTTGTCGTGAAGACGTTCTCCGGCGGTGCTGCCGGCGTCTCCGCAGCCCTTGACAAAGCCAGCCTGCGTGGAGCGCTCGGCACCGTTGCCGGCGACAACACCATTATGATCGCAGCAGAAAGCCCCGAGGCTGCGGTGGAGGTCGAGCGAGCCATCGACCGTCTGCGACGACGATAATCGTCTAGTTTTTCTACCGTTGCAAAGACGGTTATCTTTGCATATTCCACGTTGTATTTACAAGTTGTTACATCATTGCGCTGCGCGTCATCTCTGGATAATTGTGCACGTATAATTCCTAAGGGATTACTGTAGTTTCAGGAAATTTCACTTGGGAAACTAGTCTGTAACCAGGCAGTACGGGGCATACCTGTATCTTGTGGCACTCGTGGACCCAACTCACCTTATTGCAAAACGAATCGCAGACGAAAGGGCCGATTATCATGGCAGAGCAGAAAGACAAAGTAGTACTTGCATATTCCGGTGGTCTTGATACATCTTGCTGCATAAAGTGGTTGCAGGATGAAATGAACCTCGACGTCATCGCCGTAGTTGGCGATGTGGGGCAGGAGCACGATGGCCTTGAGAAGGTCAAGGAAAAGGCTTTGCGCGTCGGTGCCCTCGAGTGCATCGTAGTGGATATGCGCCAGATGTTTGCGCAGGAATACCTTACGAAGGCGCTTGCGGCTAACGCCATGTACGAGAACAAGTACCCGCTGGTGTCGGCGCTTTCTCGTCCTTTGATCTCGAAGCATCTTGTGGATGCTGCGCATAAGTTCGGTGCAAAGTATATCGCTCACGGATGCACGGGCAAGGGCAATGACCAGGTGCGTTTCGAATCCAGCATCACCATGCTCGATCCGTCGCTGAAGATTTTGGCTCCGGTTCGCGAGTGGAATCTGCTTACCCGTCCCGATGAGATCGAGTGGGCTCAGGCTCATGGCGTGGAGGTCGGTGCCACCAAGGATTCCCCATACTCCATCGATGACAACCTGTGGGGCCGCGCAATCGAGTGCGGCGTACTGGAAGATCCTTGGATCGAGCCGCCTGCGGATATCTATACCATGACCGCTGATCCCATGCAGGCGCCTGATCAGCCGGAATATGTGGAGCTCACCTTCGCTCGTGGAGTGCCCTATGCGATCAACGGCAACCAGAAGAGCTATCTGGGCATCATTTACGAGCTCAATGAGATTGCGGGCAAGCACGGTTACGGTCGTATCGACATGATCGAGAACCGCTTGGTAGGCGTCAAAAGCCGCGAATGCTATGAAGCCCCTGCGGGAATGGCTCTGATCGAGGCGCATAAGGCGCTGGAGGATCTGGTTCTTGAGCGCGAGGTCCTGCATCACAAGCTTGCGCTGGAGCAAACCTGGGCGAATTGCGTTTATAACGGCCAATGGTTCTCGCCGCTAAAAGAGGCTATCGATGCATTCATGGCTTCTACGCAGCGCTGCCTGTACGGCACCATCCGCTTGAAGTTCTTCAAGGGCTCCTGCACGGTGGTCGGTCGCAAGTCCGCATACTCGCTCTATGATCAGGGTCTGGCAACGTACGACAAGGGAGATACCTTTAATCGCGACGCAGCCAAGGGCTTTATCGAGATTCAGACGCTGTCCACGAAAACCTGGGCAGTCAATCGTCGTCAGGAAGGCGCTCCTGCCGAGCTGTTCGATGCTCAAAATGAAAAGGGCCCCCTCAAGCGCGGCCGTTACGAAGACGTCACGCCGCTGTTCCGTCAGGAAGCTGCCGCTGAGGCCCACAAGGAAACGGAGTAACCTATGGCTCTCTGGTCCGGCAGATTCACGGAAAACGTTAGCGAGTTCACGCAACGCTTCGGCGCCTCGCTGCCTGTTGATAAGGCTCTGTATGCACAGGCTATCGCAGGGTCGAAGGCCCATGCGAAGATGCTGGCGAAGGTCGGCGTGATCTCGGAAGAGGACGCTCGGCAAATCGCTGCGGGGCTTGATCGCATCAAAGCCGATATCGAGTCAGGTGGTTTCTCGTTCGATATCAACGACGAGGATATCCATATGTCGGTGGAAAAGGCGCTCACTGCTGAAATCGGCGATGCGGGAGCGCGTTTGCACACAGGCCGCAGCCGCAACGATCAGGTTGCAACGGATACGCGTCTGTATGCTAAGCAGCGAGCAACCGACTTGATGCGCGCCAATGTTACGCTGCGTCATGCGCTCATAGGCCAGGCCGAGGCGAATTTCGATGTTATCCTGCCTGGTTATACCCACATGCAGCATGCGCAACCGGTCCTGTTCTCGCACCATATGCTTGCGTATGTGTGGATGCTTGCACGCGATTATCGGCGCCTTCAGGCTGCACGAGATGCGGCCGACGCCTGTCCGCTGGGCGCAGCTGCGCTGGCTGGGACAACGTATCCGCTTGATCGGCAGATGACGGCAGGGGAATTGTGTTTCGCTTCGGTTGTCCCGAACTCGCTCGATGCCGTGTCGGACCGCGATTTCCTGCTTGACTTGGATTACGCTTGCGCCGTTTCCTGCATGCATCTGTCGCGTCTGTGCGAGGAGCTGGTGCTTTGGTCAACGTCCGAGTTCGGCTTCATCGAGCTGTCCGACGCGTTCTCCACGGGTTCGTCCATCATGCCTCAAAAGAAGAACCCCGATTTTGCCGAGCTGATCCGCGGCAAAACCGGTCGCGTGGTCGGCAATTTGGTGTCGTTGCTGGTGACTATGAAGGCGCTTCCCCTTGCCTACAACAAGGACCTTCAAGAAGACAAGTACGGGGTAATCGATTCGACGAAAACGCTGGAAGATTGCCTGCAATGCGCCGCGGGAATGATAGAAACCATGAGCATCAAGCCGGAGAACATGCTCAAGCAGGCGAAACTCGGCCATTTGGCGGCGACGGATGTGGCTGACTACTTGGCGAAGAAGGGCCTTCCGTTCCGTCATGCGCATGAAGTGGTGGGGCATTTGGTGTTGCTGTGCGAGCAGCGCGGTTGCAACCTCGATGATCTGTCGTTCGACGACTTCAAGGCGGCAAGCCCGTTGTTCGAGGAGGACATCGTCAAAGCGCTCGATCTTCCCAGCATCGTGGCTGCTCGAACCACGGAAGGGGGAACGGGCGAAGCGGCTGTGGCCCAGCAGATGGAGAAAGCTAAAGCGGCGCTTGCCGCAGATGAGTCGCTGCTATAGCCGCAGCGCATCGAAAAGCAAAAGGGCGGCAGGGGAATGACAGTCGATTCCTTGGCCGCCCTTGGCTTTTTTGCTACGAACTTGTGTGCTTTGAAAACCCTATTTCCCCCGATGGTACAATTACCCAAGTTTCTTGGAGGTGGTTCGTGGCTTCTCGTTCGATAAAGAACAGGCCGAGCATTAAGAAAAAGCGTCCTTTTGTCGGCCTGCTTGCATTTCTCAGTATCATCGCGGCTATTTGCCTGGCTGGTTGCATAGGCGTCTTCGTCCTGGGTGATTCCTGGATCGGCGACTTGAAAACCTATGACGTCTCGGAGGTGTCCGAGCTGAATTCGTCTGCGCCGACTACGGTGCTTGCATCCGATGAGAACACGCAGCTTGCGCGTTTCCAGGTGGAAAACCGCGAGCCGGTGGAGCTGAGCGGCATCAGCAAGTACGTGATGCAGGGCACTGTGGCAACGGAGGACGAGCGATTCTACGACCATGGCGGCTTTGACCTGGTTGGCATCGCACGTGCCGCGTTCGTCACGCTTACGGGGTCTGGTCGCGAAGGCGCTTCCACCATTACGCAGCAGTTCGTGCGCAACACGGTGCTCGCCGACGAGATGAACGATATCTCGCTTAAGCGCAAGGTCCGCGAGATGTACCTTTCCGTCAAAATCGAGGAGATGTACTCGAAAAACGACATCCTTCTCATGTACCTGAACACCGTGAATTACGGTTCGGGTGCTTATGGTATCCAGGCGGCTTCTCAGCGATATTTCTCGAAGGATGCAACTGATTTGACGCTGGCGGAAGCAGCAGCGCTTGTCGGCATCCCCCAATCGCCTACCTATAACAACCCTATCGATTATCCGGATAATTGCTATGCGCGTCGTAATCTGGTTCTCGATCGCATGCTGACGAACGGCTATATCACCCAGGAAGAGCACGACTCCGCAAAAGCCCAGGATCTTGTGCTCAATCCTTCCGTGCCCTCTTCGGATGGCATCGAGAAGTACCCGTACTTCACCAGCTACGTCAAAAACGTGCTTTCCGACCAGTACTCCCAGCTCGATGTGTTCAAGGGCGGGCTGACCGTCGTCACCACCCTTGATGTCGATACCCAAGAGGCGGCAGAGGATGCCGTCCGCGCGAAGGAAGAAGGCCTGAGCGATGCGATCAGCGGTTCGCTCGTGGCAATCGATCCTTCCACGGGTTTCATCCGCGCATTGGTCGGCGGCAAGGATTGGGATACGCAAAAGACCAACCTGGCAACCGGCGAAGGAACCAACGGCGGCCGTCCTTGCGGCTCGGCCTTCAAGACGTTCACGCTGATTGCGGCTCTGGAAGAGGGCATCGATCCGCAAACCATGGTGGATTGCTCGTCGCCTTCGGTGATTCCCGATACCGGATACGATAGCTCGAATCCGCTGCAGAACATCAACAACATCAACTACGGAACCCGCAGCATTGCGCGCGCTTTCGCCGTGTCGTCCAACACTGGTTTCGTGCGACTGCAAATGGCGTTGGGAACCCAGAAGGTCATCGATGCCGCGAAGAAGATGGGAATCACCTCCACGCTCAACGCTAACCCGTCGTTGACGCTCGGCCAGTCCAACGTCACCATGCTCGACATGGCGGATGCGTATGCCTGCATCGCCAATGGCGGTACGAAATACGACGCGCAGCCCATCTTGAAGATCTACGACAAGAACAACAACCTTATCGTGGATAATAGCCATCCGTCGGGGACGCAGGTCATCTCCGCCGAAGTCGCCCATGCGGCAACCGAGGTCATGAAGGGCGTCGTGAACACCTCCGAAGGCACCGGCACGCTGGCCAAGCTCGATAACGGCCAGGAGGTGGCGGCGAAGACGGGTACTTCCAGCGAGTACCATGACATCACGTTCTGCGGTATCACGCCGCAGCTGTCCGTTGCCATCTGGTTTGGCGATCCGTCTAACCAAGAAACCATCCCCACCGACGTTAGCGCGGCGGATGTGTTCAAGAAGTTCATGACGGCGGCGCTATACGGCAAGCAAACCGAAACGTTCCCCCAGGCATCGAACCCCACGTACAAGGCGTTCTCGAATGCCACGTACCATATCGGGACGACGTCTTCCAGCTCGTCTTCCAACAGCGCGAACTCTGCAGGAAACTCGAGCAACAGCCAAAACAGCAGCTCAACCGGCTCGAGCAACGGCCAGTACGGCACGGCTAGCGGAAATGGCAACTCCAATAGCTACGGCACCGGCAGCACAAACGGGAGCGCCTCAGGCAGCACGGGGTCCGATAACGGTAGTGCAACCGGTGGCGGGACGACCGGCGGCGCTACGGGAGGCGGTACCGGGTCGGCAACCGGCGGTACGACCGGCGGGGGTGGCACCGGGTCGGCAACCGGAGGGGGCACGGCTTCCGGGGGCGCATCCGCCGGCGGCGGTGCGTCAACCCAGTAAGATATGGTTCGGCAACAGGTAGAACAGGACCGGAAATGGCTCATACGATGGTAAAACTGACGGCAACGGTTTGCGCTGCGGCGTTGAGCGTTGCCGTGCTAGGCGGCTGCATGCCCCAGCAGCAAACCTCTGCGGCTTCGCAGGCGCAGTCGGACAACCGTGCTTATATGACGCAGGTCAATCAAACCATGGAAACGCTGCAAACCCGTTTGAACGGCTTTTCGGATGCCGTGTCCCGTGGCGATGTGGTCACCATGCGCACCCAGGCGGACAACGCCTTCAAAGCGCTTGACGAGCTCGACAGCCAAGAGGCGCCCGATGTCCTCAAGGACGTGAAGCAGTGCTATGTCGACGGCAGCGAGCAGCTGGAGAACGCTTTGAACGCCTATATCGAGCTGTACACGGAAATCGACAGCGCAACGGATGCGCAGCCGTTCGATTGGTCTACGTACGACCAGCGCCTTGCTGATATTCAGGCTGCTTACAACAGCGGCATCGAAAAGCTGCAGGAAGGCGACAAAACCGCCGCTGATCTTCCGCAATAAGGCTTTCTAAAAGAAGGAGCCGTCATCGAGCCTAACGCCGAGACGGTAAGATGAAAACGAAGACGATCCCTGCGATACCATTTCGCGGGGATCGTCTTCGTTTTGGCGGCTTTTGGCATTCCGGTGTCTAGCGCTTCTCTGTCAAGCTGCCTTAGATAGCTCCTCGATTAATCGGCTTGTGCCGACTTTGCCAAGCTGCCTGCGACGGCTTTTCGTCGAAGGCAGCTAGCGCCGGCTTCGACGCGCAACCAGCGGCGATTCGATTTGCTAGTTGGTCTTTGGACCGGTGGATAACACGACCACCACCATGCCGTCGCTGGCAATGTATTGCCTGATCACGCTATCCTTCGGTACCGTGCTCGAGTATTCCGTCACCGAGCCGGCCTTCCAATCTTTCAGTAGCTCTTTCGCCACTTCAAGCGTTTTGCCCGTGACGTCCGGCGGCGTTTTCGCGTTTGCCGTGCCGCTGGCCTGCGATGAGGTTGCGGTCTGAGAGCCCGAGGTTATCGTCGTGGGCGTCTGCTTCTCGGAAGGTTTCTCCTCCTCAGCGCCAAGCGCTGCTTTCTGCTTCTCGTTGAAGGCATTGTTGTAGCTGGGGGCTTTCGTCTCGGGGAATTGCTCGACCGCCTTATCCGCGCATGCGCGGTCCATGAAGTCCTTCCACAGGGCGTTGCAGTTCAGCTGCGTGTCCGTGGCTATGCTGCCGGCAGGATTGCCGATCCAGGTTGCCACCGAAAGCGACGGGGTGTACCCGACCAACCAATGATCGGCGAAATCGGTCGAAGTGCCTGTTTTGCCCGCAACAGGCTGGCCGTTGCTCGGTTTCGCGTTTTGCGCCGTACCGTCAGATGCTTCGAAGACCTGTCGAAGCACGTTGGTAGTCGCGCCGGCAACTTCTTCGCTTATCACGCGTTTCGAGGTGTCATCGGCCTTGTAGATGATGTTCCCGTCTTTGTCCTCGATCTCCGTGATCACAACCGGGTCGCGCTTGGTGCCGCCGCTTGCAAGCGTTGCGTAGGCGCTGGCCATATCGAGCGGAGTCACGCTGGCAACGCCCAGCGTCGTGGTGTACACCGTGTTCATCGGCGATTCGACGCCCAGTCGTTCGGCCATCTCCGTTGTCGCTGCTTGCCCGATCTCCTCGGAAAGGCGCAGGTATCCCGTATTCGCCGAAACAGCGGTTGCGCTTTGGATGGTGCGCACCCCGTAATCGATGTTGTCGAAGTTCTCGAACGTCTGCTCCCTGCCGTCGACCTCCTTGGTCATAGGGGAGGAGCAGTCGATGCGCGTTTGAGGCGAGATTCCCTTTTCTATAGCTGCTGCAAGCGTGAACGCCTTGAACGTCGATCCCGCTTGGCGGCCGCCGCCGCCCGTTCCCGTGGCGATGTTCACCTGGCTGATATCGTAGTCGCCGCCGACCATGGCCTCAACGTAGCCCGTTGCGGGGTCGATGGCAACCAAGGATGCATCAAGATCTCCGCTCATACGGGCTCGCTGCGCAGCACATGCCGCTTCTGCGTCATCTTGCAAGGAGGGGTCCAAGGTGGTGCGGATGGTAAGCCCGCCTTCGAACAGGCTGGCATACGAGCATCCGAAAGGATTGTCTTCCTCCATAAGAAGGTTGCGCACATAGCTGGTGAAATACGGGTATGCGTAAATGCCGTCCTCCGGAACCTCCGGAGCGGGATCGAGGTTCAACGGCTCGGCTTGCGCGGCGTCGCACTGTTCCTGGGTGATATCGCCGGCGGACAGCATGCGGTCAAGGACAAGGTTGCGGCGTTCCAGTGCTGCGTCGGGATACGTTTTCGGATTCAAGAACGTTGGCGACTGCGGAATGCCGGCCAAGGTGGCGGCTTGCGTAAGGCTCAAATCGGCGGCGTCGGTTTGGAAATAGTTTTGCGCAGCCGCCTGTATGCCATAGCAGCCATTGCCATAGTTCACGGTGTTCAGGTACATCATAAGCAGTTCGTCTTTGCTGTACTGCTTCTCAAGATCCATGGCCAGCTGCGCCTCGCGCACCTTGCGTTCGATCGATATCTCGTTTGCCTCTTGGGTGAGCACCGTATTGCGCACAAGCTGCTGCGTGATGGTGGATGCGCCTTCCAGGCTGCCTCCGGCAAGGTTGTTGACGAATGCGCGCGCAATGCCCGGGAGGTCAACTCCTCCATGTTGGTAGAAACGCACGTCCTCGGTGTCCACTGTGGCTTGTTTCACTAGGTCGCTGACCTGGTCTGATTCAACAGGATCGCGCTTTTCCAGCTGGAATTCCGCCAGCACCGTGGAGCCGTCGGCGGCATACATCACCGATTCTCGTGCGTGGTTGGTGAAGTCGGTGTCCTCGATGGGCGGAAGGTTGTCGCACCAACCGTCCATTACCCGCAAGGCGCCCTTGACGCCCCAGTAGCCCGTGAAGCACAGGCATACAACGATAACCAGCAAAAGCCAGGCGGCGGCATGGGTGCGCATTTCGCGCTGTTTTCGTCTGAGTTTCATTGTTCGATTATACTACCGTGGCTTTTTTCTTATGCTGTTGCAACTGGAATTAACAAGGCGGCTTTTGCCGCGTGGAACTTGCAGCTGTCTTCTCTACTCAATGGGGGTTGGATATATGGATCAAGAAGTGGAGCTTTTGGCGCCGGCTGGCGGCATCGCTGCCTTCCATGCCGCTGTGCGTGGTGGCGCCGACGCGGTTTACCTGGGCCTTCAATCGTTCAACGCGCGACGTGGCGCCGACAATTTCACCATCGACACGTTCGCTGATGCTTGCGCTTTCGCGCATCTGCGCGGCGTGAACGTCTACGTTACGCTCAACACGGCCATTCTGCCCGGCGAGGTCGACAGCGCCATGGAAACGGCGCGCCAGGCATATCGCGCCGGCGCCGATGCGTTCATCGTGCAAGATATCGGCATCGCCTCCGAGCTTTCGCGAACGTTGCCGCAGGCGCGCTTGCATATCTCCACGCAAATGAACACGCACAACGAGGCGGGTATGCAAGCCGCTGCCCAGCTCGGGGCAGCGCGCGTGACGCTCGCGCGCGAGCTGTCGCTGCCCGAGATCGAGCATTTGGCGAAGGTCGGCGATGAGCTGGGCCTGGAAATCGAGACGTTCGCCCACGGTGCGTTGTGTGTGTGCTATTCGGGCCAGTGCTTCATGTCCTCGCTCATCGGCGGGCGCTCGGCCAATCGCGGCTTGTGCGCGCAAGCGTGCCGCCTGCCGTACGCATTGCATAACGTGGCGAAGAGCAAGCCGCTCCCGGCACCGGGCGACCACCTGCTGTCTCCGCAGGATCTGTGCAGCATCGACCTGCTTCCTGATTTGGTACGCGCCGGTGTGGCGTCCCTGAAAATCGAAGGCCGCATGAAGTCGCCCGAATATGTCTATGCTGTAACCAGCGCTTATCGCGCCGCGCTCGACCGCGTTCTCGTGGCGCGCGACGCCGCGCGCGAAAGCGGTGCGCAGGATTGGGCCGCTCCGGGAGGAACGGAGCAGGAGCACGCCCAGCTTGCCGAGGCATTCTCCCGCGGCTTCACTACCGCATACCTGGAGGGCAAACGCGGAAACGAGATCATGAGCTACGGGCGTCCGAACAACCGCGGCGTGTTCGTCGGACGTGTGGCGTCTGTCAAGAACGGAAAGGCCGCCGTGGCATGCGAGCGCCCCATCGTTGCGGGCGACGTGCTCGAGTTTTGGACGAACAAAGGCCATTTCGCCTACACTGTTTCCCAGGTGGATACCGATCGCAATGGCAATCTGCTGCTTGCACCGGAGCGTGCGGTGGGGAAGGGCGATCGCGTGTTCCGTGTGCGCAGCGCTGAGGCTGCGTTCGTCGATGACGACCGCCTGCCGCGCATCCAGGTGCAGGGTCGCGCGCGTCTGCGCATCGGGCAGCCGCTTCGCATCGAGTTTTGTCTGGCCGACAACCCCGCCGACCCGCGCGCGCTGCGCGGCGCCCGCAAGTGCTTTGCCGAGGGCGCGCTGCCCGTTGGGGCTGCCGAGGGCCAGCAAATCGAACCCGCACGCACCAAGGCGGTTAGCGAAGATGACGTCCGTGCCCATATCGACAGGTTGGGGCAGACTCCATTTTCCCTGGTGAACCTTGATATCGACATGGATGAGGGCGTGGGAATCGGCTTCTCGCAGCTGCATCATGTGCGCGCAGAGGCGCTCGACTCCCTTGAGAAAGCTCTGCTCGAAGGCACGTTCCAGCGCCCGTTGCCGCGCGTGGAGGTGGGAAGCCGTATGCTTCCGGCGCATGCCGGCGGCGTCCATATCGCGGTGCTGGCCACCAACTCGGCCTGCGCTCGGGCGGCAAAGCGCGCCGGCGCCGATGAGGTGTACGTTCCCGCGGTCAACCTGGCGCATGGCCAGGCCACCATCGCCGGCCAGCTTTCGGAAACCGCCGAGCAGGCAAGCTATCCGAAGGCATGCACCGTCGTGCTGCCCGTCGCCGACCATGATGACTGCGAGCTCACGCGCGAGCATGCATGCGGCTTCGACGCCTGGCGCAGCGTTCACGCTGATCAGCCGGTTATGGCCGAAAGCCTTGGGCAGCTCGTCCGTGCTCGCGATATGGGCGCTTGCGTAGAGGTGGGTCCGCACCTGCCTATCACCAATGCGCTCGCCCTGCAAACCGCGGCGCGCCTTGGCGCGAAGCGGGTCTGGCTCTCGCCCGAGCTCAACCTGGCCCAAATCTCCGATTTGGCGAAGGAAAGCCCCGTCGAGCTCGGCCTTACCGTCATCGGACGTCAGGAGCTCATGACCACGGAGCATTGCATGCTCATGAGCCAGGGCCCCTGCGCTCAGGAGTGCGCAACGTGTGCGCGCCGCAAAAGCCCGCATTTCCTGAAGGATCGCAAGGGTTACGACTTCCCGGTGATATCCGATCAGCTCGGTCGCAGCCATCTTTACAATAGCGTGCAGCTTGATGTCGCGCATGCCGTCCCCGATATCGTTCAGGCTGGCATCACCTGGCTTCTGGTGGACAGCACGCTCATGAACGTGCAAGAAACCACGCAAGCGGTTCAGCGCGTCGTGCGCGCCCGCAACGTGGCGCACGCGCAGGGCGCGGCGCTGCCGAAAGAGCCCGGCTGCACCAGCGGACACCTGTTCCGCGGCGTGCAATAGGCCGCATGTGCTAGAATCCCGAAGATACGCGTTTAGAAAGAGGAAATCATGCTGTCCGCAGAAGAACAACTGCACATTATCGCATCGGGCGCTGCGCAAATCGTGCCCGAAAGCGGCCTGCTCGAGAAGCTCAAGCGCGGTAAGCCGCTCAACATCAAGCTCGGCGTCGACCCCACCAGCCCTGATTTGCATCTAGGCCATGCGGTTCCGCTGCGCAAGATGCGTCAGTTCCAGGACCTGGGCCACAACGTCACGCTCATCATCGGCAATGGCACGGCGCTCATCGGCGACCCTTCGGGCAAGAACACCACCCGCCCGCAGCTCTCCCAGGAGCAGGTGCAGGCCAACGCCGAAACCTACGTCGCCCAGGCTATGAAGATCCTGGACCCCGAGAAAACGAAGATCGTCTACAACGCCGATTGGATTTTGTCGCTGAATCTCAAGGACCTCCTCGGCCTTATGAGCAAGTTCACCGTCGCCCGCATCCTCGAGCGCGATGACTTCACGAAGCGCTACCAGTCCCAAACGCCCATCGCCATGCATGAGTTCCTGTATCCCATCATGCAGGCATATGACTCGGTCATGGTGAAGGCGGACGTCGAAATGGGCGGCACCGACCAGCTGTTCAACCTTCTGGCCGGCCGCGACCTCATGGAGAAGATGGACATGGAGCCGCAGATCGCGCTTACCATGCCGCTGCTCGAGGGCACCGACGGCGTGCGCAAGATGTCGAAAAGCTACGGCAACTACGTGGGCCTTACCGATGACGCTAACGATATGTTCGGCAAGGTCATGTCCATCCCCGATGAGCTCATGATCAAGTACTATCGCCTGGCATCCACGCTGTCCGTTGCCGAAATCGATCAGCTTGAGGCCGACCTGAAGGCGGACAAGCTGCATCCCAACAAGGTCAAGCGCGCATTGGCCCGCAACATCGTTGCCGCCTATCACGATGAGGCTGCGGCCGAGCAGGCGGAAGCCGACTTCGACCTGAAGTTCAAGGACCACGGCTTCCCGGAGGACGCGCCCACGTTCCAGGCCGACCTCACCCCGGGCGAGGACGGCACCGTATACTTCGCCAAGCTGCTGGTGAACGCCGGTGCAGCGCAAAGCGTTTCCGACGCACGACGTCTCATCGACGGCGGCGGCGTCAAGCTCAACGGCGAGGCGCTCGAGCCCAAGTCCTACAACTTGGAGCCCGCCCGTCTCGAGGGCGCGCAGATCCAGGTCGGCAAGAAGAAGTTCTTGCGCCTGGTCTAGCCGCAAAGCTGGAAGTCTTAACTATATATAGTGAATATAGCGAATCGAACAGAGGGGGCCGAAGATCGGCCTCCTCTGTTTACGTAAAGGGGTGCGACGCTGTTCGAGTTGCCGGTTTCGCTATCCTGGCGAATGGAAATGGCACGCGCCTGATCCAATTGCAGGAAGCTGGAACATGGAAGAGACCGGTCGTGCCGCTGGCGTGACTTTCGGTCGGCGAGACGGTATTTCCTTATGCGGGGAGTGGCTCGGAGTGCTGCATACGAAGAGCGTGTCGATTCTTCGAACCGCAGCTTGTCATTTTCCCGGCGATTCGCGCGTAACCGCGCAAGCCTGCAACCGGGTACTTTCCGCCTGCGACCCGGCCGAGAGCATCCTAAGTTCGCCTGTAGACGTTGGGTCCACTGCGAATCGTTCGGCTCGTTTGCTGGTATCCGCCGACGTCGTTCAGCGATTTGCCTTTGGCAGCTGCGATTGCCGCGATGTCGAGCGGCGCCCCGCGCTCCTGTTGCCGTGGTTTGCGGATACGCCGTGCGACGCATGTCGCCTCGGGCGCGAGGCCCACCGGCGCGCCTCGCGCCGCAACCCCCTCTTATATATAGAGCCATCGCAGGAACGCAGAAGGCCGCAGAAAGGCCGCAAACCCCTCCCGAACCCCATATGTGTGCAGAATGTGAAGATGGCGCCTATCGCAAAATAGTTCT
>ERZ1034913.658-NODE-658-length-25801-cov-11.798532_pt1 | contig 25801 bp, 27 predicted proteins | sample MGYA00520697_ERZ1034913 | MGnify/ENA primary metagenome ERZ1034913 (study PRJEB33766, sample SAMN09781786) | gut metagenome | biome: gut microbiome | host: Homo sapiens | place: Madagascar | study: EMG produced TPA metagenomics assembly of the PRJNA485056 data...
AAATAATCATAAATAATGTTAAAATTATTTTTATTTTACGAAAAATGGAACAAAATTGATATATCAAACGTTAACTATTACTGAGTAATAGATAGTAATAGTAGTAATAGATAGTTAATCTATAGTAAAGGTAATAGATTACAAACTATCTACTCCTACTCTAGATTATATAACTTATATGGATGATATAGATTATAATTACTGCAATGATGATGATTCTATTGCAGATCCTTGTGATGGGGAATTTAACTATGATTAAATTGGAAATGGGAGAACCAGAAGCTAGAGAAGCTATATTAAAAGGCTTTACAACAATTGATAATATTGAATATATTATTCACCCCCAACCTAGTGGTAGTTGTGATGGATGTGTGTTTGAAGATAGGAAACATTGTCCACAAATAGCTTTAGACATATGCTGTACAGGTGGTAATATATTAAAATACAAAATCTAATATTTTTAGAACATTTTAAAAGTTGCAGCGTTTGTTAGTAACAAACTAAATGAATTATTCATGAATACAGAAGATAAAGAATTGATAAATACAGTACTGTCTAAGTTGGAATTTCAATTTATTAAAGATATTTTGGTAAAACCGTTGCCAGAAGAATATATTGAAAAGGAAATAACCAAGCCAGTCAATACTGGAGAAAAAGATGAAAATGGTTATCAGATTACGGATAGTGAAACAGTTACAGAAAAAGTACCTACAACATTTAAAAAGGGTGTAGTATTAGCAATTCCAGCTAACTATCAATGGATAGATCCTGATAATCATCCTGAAGTAGGAGATATAGTGGCCTACTCTAGAAAATCTACAATAGACTTCGATCTATTTAAAGATTCTCAATTAGTAAATCCATATAATGTAGTGGCGTTTATCAAAAAATAATAGACTAACGCTTTAGTCTTTTAATTAATTCGTGGTTGTAGTGGTGTCACTAGGGGTTAGGTTTTACTTAACCCCTTTTTATTTATAAAAAGTTGCAACAAAAACACAACTATTACGTTATAGGATTATAAACTTAAGACGAATAATATGATTAAAGAGTATAAAGTTATTAAACCTTTTGGCTGTGCAGATGTAGATGATGTTTTTTCTTATAATGAAAAAAGTGAAAATTTCGTTATGAACTCTGAAAAAACAACAAAAGAAGTTTACACTGCAAAAAGTATGGCAATTTCTGCCAATGTAATTGATAATTATGTAAAAGCGGATCTTTTATCTCCTATCAACAATGATAAAGAAGAAGTCTTCAATTCCAAGTTGAAGAGACTTTATGTAGAAATTAAGAGATTGCAGAATAAGTATAATCAGCGTAACAGAGTAGTTGCTGAAAAGTACAAAGCTGGTAAAATGCCTACATGTCAAAAAGTAGAACATGATACTGTTTATTTTAATTTGATGAAAGTTCTAAATAAATTTGAATCCATTATAAATGAATAAACTTGTTAAGCAAGTCAACAAGGATGAACTTATAACAGAATTCTTACATACACTTAATGGTATACTCAGATTAACCGATAGAGAATTGGAACTGATGGCTACATTAATTAAAATGGACATCGAATATGAAAAAGAGCCAAACACAAACAAAAATGTAGCTAATAGACAAAATAGAAAATGGATTATAGAAAATCTAGGTATTACTAAGGATAATCTGAGTAGATACATTAAGTCTTTCAAAGAAAAGGGGATATTAAAAGCTGGTCCAGCTGAAGATGAATTGTATGTAAACAAAGCTTTGATACCTGTTGTTATTGGTGATAGAGTCCAGTTGACTATTATATTGAAAATAAAATATGGAAACTCTGAAAATTAAACCTGGTAGTATCTTACTTTGGAAAGAATATTCAAGAATAACTAAACTATTTAGTAAGTTATTTCATATAGATCTATCATACAATAAGTTCCATTATATTACAGATCATACGACATTGTGTTTTCCTATTACTAAGGGTAATATTGATTATGACGAATTAGTAATTTTAGAACCAAGAGAGGATTACACAAAAGAAGAAATCAATTTATTAAATTCTTTAATTGTTTTTGATGCCGACCGTTGGACAGATACTTTAAAGATATTTGCTAATACAGTTAGACCTAATTCTATAAAAACAAATAGTGATCTCGATGATCTACTTTGGAATGAAAATTATAAGATGACATATGATTTCTCAAAAAAGAATTAGCATATATACCCAATTAGCTAACAAATACAATCTGCCTTATCAAGTAATAGAAGTGATATGTAATCATCCTTTTAAATTCGCGTCAAATATAATTTCCAACGATACAGATAACAAATCTATCATGTTTAGTTACTTGTTTAAACTTAAATTAAAGAGAAAAAATGCAGATAAAAAAAGAGGTGAATCCGAAAGTAGAATTTGATATATCGGGCCTTGCAGAGAACAGATACGTATGTGATGGAAATATATGGAATGTCTCTACTTTGATTACGCATTGTAAAGATCAGAAATACCCGGTTTTAAATTACCATTAGCTGCAATAGACTTATCGCACATGCCTTGGGATATTAATTGTTTTGACGATTTCATATTTCATAGTTTAAAGATACAGAATGCGGATTTAAAATATCCTATTATTCTCGATAGTTATGGTAGAGTGTGTGACGGTTATCATAGAATAGCTAAAACTTTAATTGAAGGTAAAACCGAAATAGATGCAATAAGAATTCAAAGAATGCCAAAACCAGATGGAAGAGAACAAGAATAAAAGTTTAAAAAACGATAGAAAAGACGATAAAACCAGATGGGAATTGATGCCATTAGACTGTCTTGAAGACATAGCCAGAGTATACACAGAGGGGGCTAAGAAGTATGGTGAAAATAAATGGCAGAATCTCGATAACGGCTATGAACGTTACAAAGGAGCTTTGTTAAGACATTTATATGCTGCTGAACATGATGACTTTGATGAGGAAACAGGATGTAGACATCTAGCGCAAGTGTGTTGGAATGCAATCGCAATGCTTTATTTCAGTAAACACAAAAAACAAAAACATGGAAGTAAAATTTAAGAAATTACAAAAAGATGCAGTATTACCTACTTATGCTAATCCAAATGATGCAGGACTAGACTTAGTAGCTACTAGGTTTACTCAGGAATTTGATAAAAGTGGTAAAATGGTATTAGTGTATCATACTGACTTAGCAGTTGAGATTCCTGAAGGTTATGCAGGTTTTATCTTCATGAGATCATCTGTATCTCAAAGATCCTTATCATTGTGTAATTGTGTAGGTGTAGTAGATGCTGGTTATAGAGGTGAAATTATGTGTAAGTTTAAACTTACTACTGATGCACTGCCTACTATCTATCAACCAGGTGAAAAGATTGCACAGTTAATTATTATGCCTTATCCTACTATTGAACCTACTCTAGCTGAAGAATTAGTTGAAAGTGATAGAGGAGAAAATGGTTTTGGTTCATCAGATAATACAGCAGAAAATGAGACACAGGAATCAGGACGAGATAGCGGAACAACTGAAGGAGATAATAAATAACTACAGTCGTAATCCGGAATATGTAAATATGTTTTACACTAAACAAGAAGCGATTGATGCTTTAAATAGACATTATAAATTAAGATACTTAAAATTTGATTAATATGGTTTACAGTTTAAGATACAACAGTTTGTTGAGCACTACAGATGGCTCTATTGAAAATATTCAGGATTCTTTTGATAAATACGATATAATAGACTATTATTATATTTTACCTGAAGCCGGAGAATTATATTACGAGGGTCAAAAATATGAAATCACCGAACCTAGTATATTGTTCAAAATGTTTACTACAGAAAAAGATAAAGCTTCTGAAATTATAATTGTACCTTGTGCCTCTGCTATTAATAAATTAGTAGAATTAAAAGAAAAGAGAGACAATTATCTAAAAGTACGTAATTGTGGAAAGTGTGAAAAAGTTTGTTGTGATTGTTGTCCGAGCTAATGAAACTATTTGATATTTTAGCAGGTAAAGTAGTTATACACAATGATGCCCTAGGTATCCCTGCCTTTAAAAAGGTATGGGATGCCGATAAGGCAGATAAAGAAATGGCTACCAAATATATCTCATACATAGTTCTTAAAAATAAATATGATAGTCCCTATGTCCAAAGTATGGATAGCGATAAGATAGAGCCAAGATTAAAACAAGAACTATTTGGAGATAAAAATATAAAACTTCCCAAAGAAGTAATTGAGGCTGAACAAGCTTATATAGCATTTGCAAACACCTTAACATTGCAACTACTGCAAAATGCTAGAAAGAAATTAGAAAGTATATCTAGATATTACAGTGAATCTTTAGCTGATGAACTTGACGAAAAGAAGGTAAAAGATATATTAGCAGGTATGGGTTCATTAGGTAATACTATAAAGTCTCTAGATTTACTTGAAGCTTCTGTGAGAGCAGAAGAATTAACAAATTCAAAAGTAAGAGGTGGTGGAGAGCTGAATCCATTCGAGCTTGCCAAGTAGTTGTAACAATATAAACACCATTTAAAACATTAAAAACTAAGCAGCGTTGCTGCATAAAATTATAAAGATATGGCTAAGACTAAAATGACTGGCAAAACTGCCAAGGCTAACGGTACTATTACTCTGGATTTTACAGAAGCATATAAGAAACATCAGGAATATTTGGATACACCTTGTAAAGGTAGTATGCCGATTCCAGAAAAAGCACCTGTTAAAATTTCAACCTGGCAAAAGATCAAAAATTGGTTTAAGAAAAAGTAACATGGTTGATTTCAGTAAGAAGATATATAATACAGATAAATTTCGTTCCCCGGCGTTAAGCTTTTTAGCGACCGGGGCTTACTGTAATTATCCTAAAGGAACTTCAGAATACTTTTCGTTTTGGGAAACCGAAATGGATAGATGTATTAATGGGTTTACTGCGGATGATGGTGATTACATCACAGGTTATAACTATTTCTATCTTAATTACTGTCCTATTCAAAGAATTATCTATAAGATTACAAAAGATGCAAAAGGATGTGACGTAGTAAAAAAAACTCGTGAAACAGCTTTCCCTGATTTCTATGATTATGATTATTACTATTTCTTATCTATAGAAGAAGCTGAGAATCAAGGTAAACATTTATGTGTAGCAAAAGCTAGACGTAAAGGATTTGAACAACCAGAATCTGAAGAAGTGTTAACCCCAAATGGATTTGTTACAATGGGATCATTAAAAGTTGGTGATTTTGTTATGAATCCAGATGGTAGGGCTTGCAAAGTAATCGAAATCAATGAACAGGGTGAACAGGAAGTATACGAAGTAGAACTACAGGATGGAAGAAAAGTTAGATGTGGTGAAAATCATTTATGGTCTACTATAAACTCTACTAGAGGTAAACTTCATATAAAAACTACTAAGGAATACAGTAAGTTAAAATTAAAACAAGGTAGTAAAGGAAAAGAATTTTATCCTTATAAATTACCTTCAGTAAGACCTATTGATTTTGAACAACCCCCTGGTAAAATAGATCCTTATGTGTTAGGTGTATTACTTGGGGATGGTTATATTTGTGGAAGTCAAATTAAATTTTCTACCGATGATGTTTTTATTGTAGAAGAATTGTCTAAGAGATTACCTAATTATACTATTAAACCATTGACTGATAAATTTCAATATATGATAATTTCGAATCAAAAAGGCATTCACGAATTAGGAAGGGAATTAAAAACATTAGGTTTAAGAGTTAAAGCTGATAAGAAGTTTATTCCTTTAGAATATAAATTAGCTCCTATCGAATATAGGATGGAATTACTACAAGGATTAATGGATACTGATGGTTCTTGTACAAACGGGGCATCTACGTTTGTGTCTACTTCTGAACAATTAGTAGACGATGTAGCTTTTCTTTGTAGAAGTCTGGGTATACGATGTAAAAAATCTAATGAAATTCCTGGTAGAAATAATGTAGATTTTGGTAATGGCAACTTTTCAAATACTCTACCACATTGGGAATTAACTATTATCACAGAAGAAAATATTTTTAAATTACCTCGTAAGTTAGAAAAACTTCGTCATGATAGAACTTATAAATATAATGCTATAGGATTAAAATCTATTAAATCTTTAGGTTATAAGGAGAAACAAAGATGCATAATTGTAGATCATGACAATAGCTTATACCTTACTAAGGACTTTATTCCCACACATAATAGCTATAAAGGCGGTGCAATGCTATGTAGGAATTTCTTTCTAATACCTAATTCAAAATCATATGTATATGCTGCTAATAAACAGTATTTAACAGAAGATGGTATTCTTACTAAGGCTTGGGATTACATGGATTTTATTGATGGTAATACTGCCTGGGGTAAAAAGAGACAAGTATCAAATACAGCCATGAGACGTAGAGCTTCTATGCTTGTTACTGATGATTATGGTAATAAGGTAGAAATAGGTTACAAATCTGAGATAATGGGTGTATCTATTAAAGATAATCCTGATTCAGTCCGTGGTAAAGCTGGTAAATTAATCTTATGGGAAGAAGCTGGATCTAATAATCAATTAGAAGCTGCATGGCAAATCGCTAGACCTTCCGTAGAGCAAGATGGCGTGGCATTCGGCTTAATGATTATGTTTGGTACAGGTGGTGATGAAGGTGATAATGTAGCAGGTTTAAGAAATGCATTTTATGATCCCAAAGCATTTAACTGTATAGAATTTGATAATATATGGGATGAAGGAGCACAAGGTGGTAAACCGTGTGGATTTTTTGTACCGCAGCATACTAATCTAGATATACGTGATGAGAATGGTAAGAGATTATATATGGATGACGATGGTAATACATTACATGAAAAAGCCAGAGAGTTCATATTAAATCTTAGAGAAGAAGAATTAAAAAGTGCTAAGAGTTCTCAACAGGTAGATAGATATTGTGCCGAACACTGCTTAGATAAAAATACATGGATAAGTACAGAAGATGGCGTAAGCAGAATAAAAGATAATCCTAAAGCCTGGATGACAGGAATTAGAAAAATTTATGAAGTTATTACAGAAGATGGTACAAAAGTATTAGCTACAGATAACCATCCGTTCTTTAATGGTGAAAAATATATTTGTTTGCGCGATTTAAAAGTGGGCGATACTATTAAATATTATAATACCATTTTTAGTAACGAGTATCAATATGTAGAAATTCCTGGATTAATTCCTGCAACTAATTTCAAATTAAAAATAGATGAGGATTGGGCAAAATTTATCGGTTTGTTTATGGGAGACGGAAGTTTTTACGGCAAACAAGGAAAAATTAGCGTTATCTTTGATAAAAAAGATATTTCTTCTTTTAAGTGGTGCTCCGAATTCTTTATTAAAAACTTTGGGAATGTAACAGTTTCAGATAGTGGAAAAAATAAAGGAGCTTGGGAATTAAACGTAACTAGAATTAATTCTACTAATGTATTCAAAGCTTTAGATTTAATCAAAAGTTCTTCTAGTGGTACATTGAAACGATACGTGCATGTGCCTGAGTACATTATGAAATCTCCAAAATCTGTAGTAGCTGCGTTTTTATCTGGTTTATTTGATTCTGACGGTTTCTCTACAAAGGATGGAACTCGTATAGGTTTCTTTAGTAAGAATATAGAGTTATTATACGATATGCAATTCTTATTGCGTGGTTTTGACATTCATGCTAAAATAAGTTCTAGACAGCAAAAAAATGGAAACGGGTATGTATATACAGAAAATAAATTAAACTTACATAAAATAGATATTCCTGTATTTAGAGAGCAAATAGGTTTTTTAAGTGATAGAAAAAATAATAATATTGAGCTTTCATCGGCTGTACGCAAAACTAAAGATTATCACTACGGTAAAATCACATCAATAGAATATATAAAAGAAGACGAAGCCTGGGATATTGAAACCAGTACTCACGCTTTATCTGCAAACGGCATATGGGTACACAATTCAGAGACACCAGCTGAAGCTTTTACCGAATTATCTGGTAATATATTCCCTAAGAAGGAATTACAGAAGCAATTAGCTAAGATAAGAACCAATAAGAAATTAGCTAATGCAAAACAAGTAGGATTCCTTACTGAGGTAAAAGGAGAGATAGTATGGAACATATCAAAGAACAAGAATGATATAAAAGAATTCCCTTTACCTAAAACAGCAGATCCTACAGGAGCTGTAGTAATATGGGAGCATCCTGTAAAAGATGCCCCTTTTGGTTTATATGTAGCTGGTATTGACCCGTACGATCAAGATCAATCTGGTACTAATTCTTTAGGTTGTTGTTTGATCTACAAACGATTTCAAGATTTTGAATCATACCAAGATGTCATAGTAGCAGAATATACTGGTAGACCTAAAACAGCTGAAGAGTTCTATGAGAATGTTCGCAAATTACTTAAATATTATAATGCTAAAGCTATGGTAGAAAATCAGAATACTGGTATTTTTACATATTTTAACAATAAGCATTGTAATTATTTATTAGCTGATCAACCAGATATCATAAGAGATATTACCAATTCCTCAAAAGTAAATAGAGGAAAAGGATGTCATATGACAAAAGAGATCAAAGCTTGGGGTATTGATAAAATAAAAGAATGGCTTGAAGAAGATCTCGGTAATGATATTTTAAGACTGAATACTATTATGTCGGAACCATTGCTTGAAGAGTTAATTAAATATAATGAAAAGATAAACGTTGACCGAGTAATGGCGCTACTACAGATCATGATATACAAAGAGCAATTGTATAATTATCAGGTAAAACAAAAGACAGAGAAGGAGAAACAGATTAGATTATTTAATGCTCCTTTATTTAAAAATTATAATAATACTTACGAGCCACAGATAAATAACAGTTTTAGTACAACCACTTATATGTTCACTAACTAAATATGGAAAGAAATATATCAAACATGCCTGTGCAAAAGCTACCCATGTCCAAAAAGACAGAAGAATGGCGTAGAAATTGTGTGGACTATTTTATAGGTATATCTGGTTTTGCTTCTGCTAATTCCATCCCTGATGAAGAGGAGTTGCAGAGTTATTATGATTTGTACAATAGTATATATAATGAAAAGGATCTTAAGTACGTGACAAATCCTTTCAATCAAGATGATGGTTTCCCAGCAATGGCGCAGGATTACAATATCATCAGACCTAAGATTGATTTACTATTGGGCGAAGAAACAAAAAGACCATTTAATTATAATGTGTGCAGGACTAGTGATGCTGCTGCAGGAGATATTCAAGAAAAAGCTAAACAAATGCTACTTGAATACGCACAGGCAGCAATGATGGCTCAATTGGGTCCAGAAGAACAACAAAGATTTCAACAAGCTTTACAAACAGGCGAAATACAGACACCAGAAAAAATACAAGAATATCTCACTAAAAGTTATAAAGATGTCGCAGAAATAACCGCATACAATTCTTTGAACTTCTTATGGAAAAAATTAAATTTACCACACGAATTTGAAAAAGGATTTAAAGATGCTTTATGTGGTGGATTAGAATTCTATTATGTAGGTATTAGAAATGGTGATCCATTTGCAGAGAGAGTTAACACTATGGACTTTAAATATCCTGCAGAAGAAGGTATTGAATTTGTAGATGAAGCATCTTGGTGCGTAAGAAGAATACGCACATCAGTGGCTAGTCTGTATGATGACTATTATGATAAATTAGATGAAAAACAATTAAATCATTTGTTAGAATTGGTAGGTCAAAAACCCACTTCAGGTTATGGACCTGATAAGAATTCTGTTGATGATTTTAACCACATTACGTTAAACAGATATAACTCAATCAACGGTTATATGGAAGATCGCGTATTGGATGATGTGATATTGTATCACGTGTGCTGGAAGTCATTTAAGAAAATAGGTTTTGTCACTATTATAGACCCTGAAACAGAATCAATAGAGGAAATTGAAGTAGATGAGACTTACAAAGAAACAGGCAACGAAATATCTGTTGAATGGAAATGGATCACTGAAACTTGGGAAGGTTATAGAACTGCAGACGAAGGTGACGAAGATGCACTTTACTTTGGAATGCAACCTGTAGAATATCAGTTTGAAAATAGTTCTACATTAAATTCTGGTAAACTGCCTTACACTGGAGTAGCCTACAGTAATACTAATAGTAAGGCTAAATCTCTTGTGGCTATCATGAAACCGTTGCAATATATGTATATTATATTGTGGTATCGTTTAGAATTAGCTATAGCAAGAGATAAAGGTAAACTTCCAGTCATTGACGTTACTCAAATACCAAAAAGTATGGGTATTGATGTTGATAAGTGGATGCATTATATGAATGCACTGGGCGTAGTATTTGTAAATCCGTATGAAGAAGGATGGAATATTCCTGGTAGAGAGGGTGGTAAACCATCACCATACAATCAATGGTCTTCCATTGATGCCAGTATGGCCAACACCATCAACACATACATCGGGTTATTAGACAAGATTGAACAGATGATATCAGAATTATCTGGGGTATCTCCTCAGAGACAAGGTGCTATTTCTAGTAATGAACTAGTCGGCAATGTCGAAAGATCGGTAGTTCAATCCGCACACATCACTGAACCCTGGTTCTGGTTACACAATCAAGTGAAGAAGCGGGTTTTATCCATGTTATTAGACACTTCTAAATACGCTTGGAAAGATACTAAAAAGTATTTACATTATATGCAAGATGATGTTACGAGAGTGTTCTTACAGATAGATGATAACTTCTGTTATGAAGATTTTGATATTTTCGTATCTGATAGTACTAAAGATAATCAGGCAATTGAACAGTTACATAGTCTAATTCAACCCGCTATGCAAAATGGAGCTTCGTTGTTAGACGTTGCCGAGATCATTACTTTGGATAACTTAAGCATGATTAAATCAAAACTTAGAGATATCGAGAATAATAGAATACAACAGCAACAGGCTTTACAAGAGCAAGAAGCTCAACAGCAACAGCAACTTGTTCAGATGCAGAATGAAGTTAAAGAACAAGAACTTATGCTCAAAGAAGCTGAAATGGATCTTGAAAAATATAAAATTGATCAAGATAATGCTACTAAGATTACTGTTGCTCAATTGAATGCCTATAGAGGTTCTGAAAATATGGATCAGGATATGAATGGTATACCCGATCCTGTAGAAATAGGTAAGCAAGAAATTGAAAGACAAAAAGCGGTATCTGATGCAACGACTAAACAAATGGATATTGCAAACAAGATGCGTGCTGAAGATAATAAGAAAGCAATAGAACAACGTAAAATAGAAGCACAGAAAGAAGCTGAAAAACTTAAAGCTACTATTGAACGTGAAAGAATAGCTTTGGAAAAACGTAAGTTAGAAGAAGCTAAGAAGTTGCAGATTCTTAAGGATAAAGCTGCAATGGAAAGAGAGAAGTTAAAAGCACGTACAGCTCTGAAGAATAAAACTAATGCAGAAGCAGCTAGATCTAAAAAGAAATAGATATGAAAAAGATTCTAAAGTATATATGGCAATTGCCCCAAAATCTATTGGGGCTTGCTTTATATAAGTACTACAAAGGTTATGAAATCTGTACTAAAGAAACTTGCGGAGAAGATATCAAGTGTAAGCTCAGTATTAAAATGTCTGGCGGTATTACTCTTGGTCAGTATATTATACTCAATAATATTAGTCATCTCAATCACGAATTGGGTCACACAAAACAATCTGAAATCTTAGGTCCATTATATTTGCTTGTAATAGGTTTACCAAGTTTATTGCACGCGTGGCTTCATCCCACGTTATGTAAGAATAAAAACTATTACCACTTTTTCACAGAGAGCTGGTCTAACAAATTAATGGGTATTGAAAAATGAAATGGTCAGAACTAACATTAAAAGAGCGTAAACAAATATATGATACGGTTAGAGCTGAAAACCCAAATGCTAGCTATTTTGATATTAGGGAACAATTTGATAGTATACCTGAGTATGAAGATGGCAAAAATACTTCAAATACGCCAAGTTATAGTTTACCAGAAGTAACTATATACCCACAAAATAAATTTGGTGATATAGCTCGTTCACAAGGTTATACCACTGCCAAAAACTGGCAGACTGTGAAACAAAGTACTACTGCTGGTATTAATCAATTTGTTAATGATCCAAGGACTCAATTCGTTTTAGCTACTGTACCACTACCAAGTGGATTAGAAGAAGCTGGATTAGTATTTAATGCAATGTCGAAACCTATCAGTAAAGGTGTTAAATACACAAAAGAATTACTCCAGGATGTAACAGATATTCTCGATTCAGCAAAAGCTGGAACTTCTTTGAAGGAAATGCTAGACCCTAGGTTTTCAGCAAAAAGAAAATATCTAGAAAAAGCATATTCCAATATAAATGAAACTGCCGAAGCTGTAAAAAACGCAAACATTGTTTCTGAACGAAATATCAACAATGTTAAAAACCAATTTAGCAATCAACAAAGGATAAGTTTTGCGCAAGAACGAATAGAGAATGGAAATTTCAATGCAAAAATAGCAGGTAGAAACTATGATAAGGTTGCACCAGACAACTCTATTGGGGGACACAATGTTGGTAGTATTTATCGAAACAATCATCCAACTGATTACAACACCATATTAAAAAGTGAAAGAGGTAGACATATCAAATATAGAGTACCAATATCAGAGCTTACTGAAACTTCAGCTCATGAATTTCAACATGAAATACAGAGTTTAATTCCAAATAAATCTTTCGCAGTGTTTGATCCTATTTCTGGATATTGGGTACCGGACGAAAGCAAATTCTTTGGAAAAGAGTTTAAAAACATTTTATCGGGGGAACCAGGAAATTGGACATATAGCCCAGACGAAGTGTTGGCTGAGCGAATGCGACTAATGTTAAAAAACAAGAAATTGATATCCACATCAAGTTCAGCTTTGCGTGATATGATTGAACGTTTTGACATTGCTCCTGAAAAACAACAGGATTTTGTTAATTTGTTGCAAACTTTAGACAAATATGAATTTTTAGGTAAATATCCAGCATACCAAGATGGTGGGAAGAAAATATCCCTTTCAGAGGAGCTAGGACGTACTCCAGGTACTCCTGAATATTATAAAAGACAACAACAAATATCGGGTAGAGCAGAATTAATTCAACCGGAAGCCTATTTAACTCCTGCGGGTTACGTAAAAGATGCAATTGCTACTACGGAAGAATTAGAAAAAGGTAATTACGGTAATGCGGCAATAAGCACCTTGATGAATTTTATTCCTTGGGGTGTTGGAAAAGGATTAAAGAAATTAAAATCTAGAGCAATTAATGTGCTGAATAATCCTATTGAAATTCGTAGTAGTGTATTTGATGAACCAGCTTCCGCTTTAACAAGTAAACCTCGTAAATCAAAAAGTAAGAAAGTCAAAGAAGAGAGTGATTATGATTCTGAATTTTCTGAAGTAATAAGACGGGATAGAAATATCAAGAAATATGAAAATGAAATCAGTAGAACCATAGAAGATGCTGTATTCCCTGATGATAAGACTTATGAAATAATGAAAAAAGTTGATGCTGGATATGGCACCGATTACATTGACGCATATAAAAGAATAGCCGCAAGAGATATGACTAACCGTGGCAAGTATATCAAATATGAGGAATTGCCAGATAATAAAAACGCAAAGATTAGCAGAATACGCCCGTTGCAAGATTTTGCTCCAGATGTAGATGATTATGCTATTACGATTGATCCACTGCAATATTTACCAGGTACAGCAAATCACGAATTAGGTCATTTGGCAGATCAATTAGCAGCAGATGCTGACAATCGTTATTTGACTTACTTGCTAGATGAAAGTAATGTCATGGGTCCAGGAGAATTAAAAAGCAAAGGCATTGATATTAGTCCAAATATGCAAGCTTATTTTTTAGATCCTAGTGAATCAAAATCTCACATGCTACATTTGAAAAGAGCTTTGATAAACGAAGGTAAAATACAAAATTGGGGTTCAAACGTTGATCAAAACATTATTGAAGACTTTTTATTTGATCCTAGAAATACAGGAGTTGTCAATAAAGCAAACAAGATGCAGTACAACATGTATAGAAACAAATCTAGATTTGTGGATAGAATGAATAACCTAACACCAATGGAATTTATCAACCCCTTACTAATACCTACAATTGGGTATAAATTTGACAAACAGAAAAATAATAAACAATCTAATTAATTATAATTATGGATAACAATAGTAACGATACACTATTTGGATTTGAAGCAATATCTAACATGTTCGTAGAAGATCATTCTAATACTACGACAATTACGCCTACTCCAGATAATGAAGATACATTATCTGACGAAGAATTAGAAGAATTAAAAAAACAATCAGCAAAAGCTAGACCCGTTACTCCAGGTTCTAAAAATAAGAAGCAGGAATCTGAAGAAGAAGATATTGACACCAATGATACAGAAGATACCGACGATGTTGATGACGTTGATGATGACAAAACAAAAAACAAAAAATCTAAAAAGATTGAAGAAGACGATACAGAAGATACCGACGATGTTGATGATGAAGACGTTGACGAAGAAGAATCTTCTAAAGTTACAGCATTGTTTGATGCTATTGCTGAAGAATTGGAATGGGAATTTGATGACGATGAAAAAGAAGAGAAACCCAAGACTGTAGAGGAATTAGTTAATTATTTTAAAGAAGTCATTAAAGAGCAATCTGTTCCTCAGTATGCTAACGAAGATGTGGCTAAATTGGATGAATTTGTACGTAATGGGGGTGATTTGAATGATTATTTCACTCTTACTCCAGAAATTGATTACGAAAACTTTGATACTACAATTGAAAGTAACCAGAAGCAGATTGTTAAAATGTTATTAACTGAAAAAGGTTATAATGAAAAACAAATCGCTCGAAAAATCGAAAAATATGAGGATGCTGGTATCTTAGAAGACGAAGCAGAAGATGCTCTAGAGGCAATGAAGGAGATAGAAGAGACTAAAAAGGAACAGCTATTAGAAGATCAGAGAAAGCAGCATGAGCAAATGGTAGCTCGTCAACAAAAATTTGTTGACGACGTTGTCGGTGAAATAAACGCTATGACGGATGTTCGTGGAATTAAAGTTCCTGAAAAAGATAAAAAAGCTTTGCTTGCGTACATATTCAAAGCAGATGCTAATGGTAAAACTCAATATCAAAAGGACTATTCAAAAAGCGTTAAAAATTTAATAGAGTCCGCCTATTTTACAATGAAGGGCGACACTTTACTTGATACTGCTAAGAAAATGGGTACTAGCTCAGCTATTAAAAATCTGAAACAAAGTCTCAGATCTACAGGTGTTAGTAAAGGTACAAGAAGAATCAATACCAACTCCTCTAACTCTATATTTAGTCGCGCAGTACAACTACTTTAATTAAAATAAATTTTTACTAATATTTATGGATAACGGAATTTTAAATAATTTACAGGTCGGTAGAGGTAAATGGTTTTCAGATCTTGTAGATGAAAACATGATTTCAAATGCAATGTTAACTAGACCATACGAAGTAACTCGTGTTATTTCTTATGTATTTGGTTCTAAAGATGATGGTTATAGTACGTCTTTGGATGCCATTACTGGTGGTCTTGGTAATGTAATGACAATTGATCAGAGAGATTACGAATGGAACGTAATGATCGACACCGATAGAGCTGTAACTATTCGTTCTGCAAAGTGGAATGGACAAGAGATTACTGCCGCTAATGCAGATACAGTTATGGCTGGTTTAGGTAATACACCTATTATGTTGTGGCTCGAAGACAAATGGTTTGGTCCAGGTGCAATTCTGGAATTTGACGACAGAAACTATCAGGTACGTGTATCTGGTGCACCACATCAGGATGGAAATGAATGGGTTTATACTTGTTTCATTGCTGATGGACAATCTAGTTCTTATATTCCTGGTGAATATTTAGTATCTGGTCATCAGGTTTCTCGTCTGGCTTCTGCTTATGAAGAATACAGCGAAGAAGGTGATATCCTGAATTACAATACTCATTTCAAGATGAGAAACTTCTTGTTTACAACTCGTCTGGATTATGATATTACAGGTACAGCTTATTCTACAGTATTGTGGATTGCTTTGAAAGATCCTAAAACAGGTAAAACTTCTTACTTGTGGTCTGATTATCAGGAATGGAAAGCCATGAGAGAATGGTCTAAGAGATGTGAACGTATGTTGGTTTACTCTAAGAGTAATGTAAACAAAGATGGTTCTACTTCATTGCTGGGTACAAATGGTCGTCCGGTATACATTCCTGCAGGTTTGCTGCAGCAGATTGCTCCGTCTAACAGACGTTATTACACAGAATTGACGACAGAACTGTTGGAAGACTTCTTGTTTGACCTGTCTTATAATATTTTGGGTACTAACGAACGTAAGTTTGTTGCTCTGACTGGTGAAATGGGTATGAGAGAATTCGACAGAGTTCTGAAACAGAAAGCTGCAACTATGAACTTGATTGATACTAAGTTTGTAACTGGTTCGGGTCAGTCTTTGGTATTAGGTGGTCAGTTTGTTACTTACAAAATGACTAATGGTATCGAATTGACATTGAAACATTTCCCGCTGTATGACGATACAACTTACAATCGTTTGTTGCATCCGGTTTCTGGTAAACCGCTGGAATCTTATAGAATGACATTCTTGGATCTGGGTCGTAGAGATGGCAAATCTAACATCGTTAAGGTAGTTAGAAAAGGTCGTGAAATGGTAATCTGGAATACGTCGGGTTCTGTTGCTCCTGGTGCTGGTTATGGTAAAAATGCAAGCACTGTAAGAAGTAATGCGAAGGACGGTTACAGCGTACATTTTCTCGGTGAAATGGGAATCTGTCTCTTCGATCCTCGCGCTTGCGGTGAACTTATAATGGATGTAGAAGCCTAAGCAATTAACATTAAGAAACATTAATAAGAGGGGGCTTCGGCCCCCAATTATTATTTTTAAACAATAAGATTATGGAAGTAGTATTAAAATTCGCCCGAGTAAATCCGTGGGCTGGAATAGCTAAATATAAAAATTGTTACGATTATATTGGTACATATTGGACAAGAGCTGGTAACATTCATACAGGTTTAAGTGAAGAAGATGCTCGTAGACTTGAAAAAGCTATGGGTTATGAAGAAGGTCATTTAGCACCTACTAGTTCTTTTTGGAAAACTTATAGTGTAAGAATAGGAGCTAAAGATGTTTTCTTGCATACTGAAAAACCTGAAGATGAATTAGCGTATCTGTTTTTAAAAAATCATAAAAGAGTTGCAACTGGTTTAAGCAATATCAGACCTCAACATGATTATGTGTTAGTTAACACCGATGCAGAAGCAGAAGCTGCTAATAAACTCAATAAAATCAAACGAGAAGCATTTGCAGAGTTTAACAAGATGTCTCTTGAAGAGATGCGTAAATGTTTGCGTATTTATGGTCATAAATCAGACAGCATTAGTAATGAATTAGTAGAAAGCAAGCTATTTGAACTGATTGAAAAAGATCCCCGTAAGTTCTTCTTACTGTGGATTGATAACAAAAATAAAGATACTCAATACGTTTTAGAAACTGCTATCAGTAAGAATGTAATTCGTAAGTCTAAAAACGTATATTATTATGGCACAGATGTCATTGGTAGAAGTCAAGATGATGCAATCAGTTTCTTGAAAGAGAAATCAAACCAGGATATTCTGATGGCTATAATGCAAGAAATTGAATCTAAATAAATATGAGCATTAGTGAATTACATATAGCATTTAAAGTGGAAGCAGATAAAAATGCTGTTAATATTGGCATGTCTGGCTGTCCTTCTTTCTTACCTGAAGAAATAGATTATTGGTTATATACTGCATACTTGAGTAAGATAGCTACTAAATTCACAGGTAATAATACTATTAGAGCTCCTTTTGAAGGAGATATCAAACGTGTAGCAGATCTTGAAGGTTTGGTTAAGACAGACAAAGGATTAACATTGTTAAGTGAAACGACAAACAACAAGTTGACACTTAATGATTTTAAATCTACTATTACATATGGTAGTGATTCTCAGGATAAGAGAATGTACTTCATTCAAGGCACTCTACATTTTGGTAGTAAACTTGCTAATGTAAAACTAATAAGTCATGAAAATGCAATGAGGTTTTTGGAAACCTACAATAACAAACCTTGGATAGAAGAACCTGTTGCAATATTAGAAGATAATAAGTTGATAGTGTTCGTGGATAGGGATCTTATGACTGGTCCCTATACTATCGACTTAACTTATCTTGCATATCCTAAAAGATTAAATAATCAAGATATTACTTCAGGTATGGATGAAATACCTGAATATATGCAATATGAAGTGGTTAAGTTAGCTGCTGATATGGCATTAGAAAATATAGAATCACCAAGAGTTCAATCACATCCACAATATGTGGCACAATTAGCAGAATAATATGAGTAGCAAAGAATGTCAAATGGAGTTTGAGCGTAGGTTACAGTTAATAGATCCTACTCTTACTATAGAACAGAAACCCAATTCAGATCTTATATTTTCTATATTGAATGAAGCGCAAGATCGCTATGTGATGATGAATTATGTAGGTGATGACCAAATGGAAGTTGAAACTAATGCACAGACTAGAAATACAGATTCTATCAAAAGTTTATTAGTCGAAAAAGAACTTACGCAAAGTGGTGTTACATCAAATGGTGTTGCAAGATATAGATTACCTTATTCTACTACAGATGAATATTTTTTATACGTTCATTCAATAAGTAAAGTAAAAGGTACATATAAACAGTACACTACAGAAACAAAAGTAGATAATCAATTAGTAAAGTATAGAGATCTACCTAAGTTCATGAAAACTGCTTACAATACACCAATTGTAAGACAACCAGCAGTAGCGTTAGTATCTGACCCAATTACTAAATATATGTATATGGAAGTAGTAACAGATGCTTACACTACATTAAATGGTGTAGTTCTTACTTACTATAGAAAACCACTAAGATTTAACACTACCACAGGTGCTTCAAAGTGTGAATTACCTGAATCTATACATAGTGAAATTGTTGACTTAGCAGTCAATATGTTTATCACTGAAGGCAAATATAGATTACAAACCAAACCATCTAACCAAAGTAATAACGAATAATCATGAAATTTATTGAATTACAAACTGCATTTGAAACCGAAATAGGTTTGCTTGATAACAATATTGAGAAACCAGTTACAGCAGATATTGAATATTGGTTAATGGCTGGTTTGGACAAATTTATTAAAACTAGGTATTCTGGTATTAACTACAAGCGTACAGCATTTGAACAGGATCAGAAAAGAATTGATGATCTTCGTACTCTTGTAACAAACAAAACATATCAGTTTACAACATTCCCAGAAGAACAAATAGTCACATTACCTACTGATTACATGTTTACTTTAGGAGAAACCGCAGTAATCTACAGTAATGATAACTGTTGGCCCAAAGGACCAAATGGTCAACCTAGGACTAAGCACACAGATGTGCTAGAAGCTACTATTGAAAATTTTGATAGACAAAGACAAAACACGTTATCAGAATACAGATTACATGGTAACTCTGCAAGACCTTTAAGATTGTATCAAGGTAATGAGATACACTTGTATACAGATGGGAATTATAATATAAAGAATTACATCCTCACTTATTTGAGGACCCCCAAACGGATTAGCCTAATTACAGCTCCTTTTGATGAATATACAGATATGCCTGTATCTACACACCAGGAGATTGTAAAACTAGCGGCTGAATTATACTTAGAAAATAAGGCTAATCCAAGATATCAATCGTATATGAACGAAGTTTCAACAATGGAGTAAATATACGGACCCCCTATGATTTCCTTCATAGGTACGTTTAGTTTACGCGGAAATCTGGGTACGAAAGTAGAAGACTAAACCAGTTGAACTAAGCGCTTAACCAAAATTTTGTTAACGTTTAAAATTATAAATTTATGTTACAGAAAGTCAATACTGTATTGATTGCTAAAACTGCACCGGCTACGTTTACTACAGCGGATGCTTTGGCAGATGGAGCTATTGCTCTTTTTAATGAAAATAAACAGATCTTAACTTCTGCTGCAGCGGCAGCTTCTGCAAAAGCTATCTATGTAGGTGTTTGCGAAGGTAAAGAAGATGTTTACAATCAGGCAGGTACGAAGAGTACTAAGTCTATTATCAGATTCTCTAAAGAGATTCAGAAAGGTTCTAATCCTACGTTGGTAGTTACTAGTTTTGCAGCAAAATCTGAAGATAAGATTGTTATTACTGCAACCTCTGTTACTCCGGAAGTTGGTCATCGTTATGTACTTCGTTTAGTTTATAATGATATTTATGAAGCTCCGGGTCAATTTACTCATACTTATGAAGTAATTGCAAAGACTACAGCTCCTGCAGATTTGATGAGCGCTTTTGCAAAGAAAATTAATAAACATCAGGAAGCTAGAGTTACAGCAGCTGTATCTACCGCTGTTTTGACTTTGACTGCAAAAGAAATCCCGTACAATCAAGGTGTTACTTTGGATCATGGTTATACTCAGGTTTCTGTAGAAGCATTTATGTGGACAACAATTCCTTCTGGTTTGTTGAGTAACGTTATGTATCCAATTGCAAATCTTACAATTGCTAAAACTCAGGGTACACCTGGTAAAGGTAACGCATATATTGTTCGTGATCGTGAAAACGCAGCAATGGGTTATAGAGGTATCACACATAGAGCTAACGGCATTTATCCGTATGTTGCTCCGGAATTCAGATCTGATCTGACTGCAGAGTATGATACTATTACTATGGAATGGGATAACAAATATTTGTCTGATGACAACCAGTACATCAAGACAACTCCGTTAGCAACTGAAATTTATGTAGTTAAAAATCAGATTACTACGAATGCTTTGTTCTTGAACATGATTAAGTCCTTTATTGCTGGAACAGACGTAACAGCATAATTAAAGTAATATTAACCATAGTTAAGGGATTGGGGAAGTTATCCCTAATCCCTTTTCTTTTTATATACGATTGATATGAATGAAATTAATGAATCTCTGTACTATGCAGAAATCAAATTGCTTACCAGCTATTGTCATAATTGCTTGGATAATAAAATGAAAGATAAAATCATGATGTTCTTATTCAAGAAAACTTTATATGAAGATGCTACTGCATTGAATCTTACAGAAGATGCGGATAGATATTATAAGGAAATGCTCAATTTGCTTGATTTGAGAACGTGTAATTGTACTATTAACGACTGTAAAAACTGTAAAGATGGATATTGCGAATTATGTAAATAAAGTTGGTGAACTAGTTAATCAGTCTACTAAGTACAATGTGAATTTAGATAGAACTTCTATTACCAATTTAATATTATTATTACATCTGCATAAGTTATCAAAGTGGGCAAATACTAAAATAGGCGATGAAGAGTTTCCTATTACTCAGGATGATGTAGATAAAATCATAGAATACATCAACTGTTTGAAAAAGCAGATTAATTTTTATCCAGACAAAGATATTGACGAAGATTGCATATTAACAGAAGTAGAAGAACATATAATTCAAGAGTAATATGAATAAAAAGATATCACAATTTGAGGTTGCTACTTCTTTTGAAGATAATGATATTCTAACTCTTGTACAAGATAATACTAATAAAATTATTCATAAGGATGATTTTGAAACTAGTTTATCTGGTACATTTGCTACCAACGAAAGAGTAGATAATATTGAAGAAGATGTAGCAAATCTTGATACAAAAGTAGACAACAACTATGCAGATCTATCCAACAAAATCACAGAAGGTGATACAAATGTTACTAATAATCTTACTAGTAACATTACCAGCTATTATGATATATTAAATAATAAAATCATTACTCTTGAAAACAAACACGATAGTGATTTAACAGAAGTTAATGATACGGTACAAGGTTGGATAGATGATATTGCTAATAGATCTACTTTACAGCAATTACAAGATGCTTTAAATAGACTGACTACTACTGAGAATCTTGTAACGGCTTTAGCAGAATTGATAGCTAATGGCGGTGGTAGTGGTACTGCTCCTGGTTTTCATACACAACCTACTAGTACCATATTTCCATTGTCTGGTTATTACTATAATGGGGATACCGGTGATTTAGCTACAACGGACACTTTAAATCAGGCTTTATCAAAATTAGAAGGTAAAATAAAATCAGTAGAAGGTAGTATTGGCGGCGATACTAAGTACATGATCACCAGTAATGACAGCACACAACCCACTGATGGAAACTTATACTCTGCTAAGCGATCTGATTTAAATTACATATCTAAGAAAACAGATGATACCGCAAAGGGTTATATCAAGTTCTTAAAAGGTATACAAGGTGGACAAACTTTTAGAGAAGGTTTCCTCGGAGAAGGTGCTAGTTTGTGGCCCATTAACGGCAGGTGGAAATTAGAAGTAGACGATTTATTTGTTAGAGGTAGAATGACAGTCAATGAACTACTTGTAAATGAAATAAAAGCTACAGGTGGTGATATTCTTGTATCGGTTGCTGATCTAGAAATATTAGATGTGTCTACTACAGATAGCAATGATTACAAGTGTACTTTTGACACACAGGACGGAACTGTTAGAAATCCGTTTGTAGTTGGAGACCAAGCTATATGCCAAATATTTGACGGGCAGAACGTAAAGAGATACTGGCGTATGGTTTCTGAAGTAGGTGAAGACTACGTAGTATTATCAGATTCTGTATGTGAACCAGGTAGTTCTGTACCAGAACCAAAAGATAAAATTATTCAATTAGGCAATAGATATCCTGGTAATGAGGATCGTAGATCAGCTATCATGATCTCTGCAAGAGGCTCAGATGGTCCAAGTATTACTATGTATGACAACATTGATGATTTTAGTTTGGTAAACAAATCTCGTACGTCTATTGGTAAAAATAGTAAGTTTGTTGGTACGTTAATGCAAACTACGCAAACTGGTGATATAGTTAGAGTACCAGTTGATAGGGGACAATATGTGCCAGGAAATACGTATTATTATTATGACAGAGTATCGTATGATGGTTCTCTATGGTTGTGTATTGCCACTGAAACCACAAGTATCCCAAGTAAAGATAATGATGAGTGGTTGTTACAAGTAGAAAAAGGGGAGAAAGGTACGGCTGGTTCTGATACTGCAAAATGGGTAGAGATTACTGGTGAAAGACTGTTTTTATACGATAATCCCAATTTTGAAGGAACACCAACACCGTCTGTCATAACGTTATATTGTAATGCTTACAATATAGAAGATCCTATTTTTATATGGACTAACAAGAATACAAATGAAACCATTGGTACTTTCCAAACACTTGAAGTTAGACCTGACATGTTTGGTGATCTACGCAATTTTATGGTTCGTTGCACAGTTACAAGTGGTGATGAAACCTTTTATGATGAAACACAAATCGCCAAATTAGGTGATGGTGCTACAGGGGAAGATGCTTATTACATCGACCTAAGTAATGGCAACATGACTATACCTTATGATGCTTCAGGTAATAATCCTCAGGTAACTATTACGAATATCTACACATATGTGTATGCATATCATGGTACCAATCCTCTGTATATTGACAGCATTACCGCGGAAACAGTAGAAGGTACTGCGACAGTAACTATAGATAGAGATAAAGTTACTTTAGCCACATTAGGATCACCCTCAGCAAGAATAAGATTAACAATCAATGTAGGTTCTTTATCTTTTACTAAAGACTTGTGGATAAACAAAGTACAAAATGGTGAGAATGGTTTTGATGGTATAGACGCTTGTTACGTATTAGTAACAGGGGAACAAGTATTTAAATACAATACAGAAGGAACTGTAAATCCTTCTCAAATAACACTGTATGCCACAGCATATGGTATGCCTTCCCCATCTTACGCTTGGTATTGGAAAATAGTAGGGACAGATACTTGGACTTTACTAGAGAATGAAATAACCGAAGAACTTGTAGTATCGCCTAATGGTACTTACTTTAGCAATAACGTTAAAGAAGTTACTTTCAAAGTAGAATGTACAGCAGCACTTGGTGGCTCTACATACATTGATATGATTACTATCAATAAACTTTATGATGGCAAAGATGGTGAGAGTCCTTATAGAGCTGTATTGTCGAACGAAGCACATACCGTTGCTGCAAATTATTTGGGTGAAGTGGAAAGCTCAGAATTAGCCAAAGCTTCTACAAATTATTACTTATATCAAGGTACTCGTAAATTAGAAAGCAGTGAATACTCTATTACATACATCAATGTTGATGATAATTCACAAAACCAATTAACAGAAGATGCCACTAATAACAAGCTTACTGTAGCAAGACTTGGTAAAAGTTTTGATAGTACGATATTTAAAATTGAGTTTCACGTACCAGCATCAGCATCTGGTACTGTGGTAGATGTTTGCGACTTCACTATAACTAAAGCAAAGGGTGGTGCTCCTGGAGATTATGAAATATCTGCTTACTGTAGATCAAATGAGAGTCAACCAACAAGACCATATATGACATCAAGACCAACTTCTAGTGGTACTTATAGTTATGGTAATTACTGGTATATAGATGCGCCGTCTGCAAGCGGATATTCTATATGGAAAAGTACCGCATTGTTTGATGGAAAAACCGGTAAGCTTAAATCTGGAGAACAGTGGACCTTACCAACGAAAATATCAGGTAAAGATGGAGAACAAGGGGCCCAGGGCCCACAAGGAAAGCAAGGAAATCCAGGTAGTACTGGACCGAAAGGAGATACGGGTCCTGGTTTAAACTTTAGAGGCGAATATGACAAAAGCAAAACTTATTATAAAACATCTGATTTAGTGGATGTGGTTACTTATAATAAGGTATACTATATGGCTAATGCTTCAACTATTACTGGAACTTGGGTGGCTTCTAAATGGAAGCAATTAAATTCTTTTGAAAACATTGCTACAGGTGTACTATTTGCTGAAGAAGCTACAATAGGAGGTTGGCGTTTCAGTCCTGCTACTAGTAGTTATTTTAGATCCACGAATAATGTCGTTTGTTTTTATCCTGCTACAGATGGATTATCACCGTTTTTAGCTGCCGGTACTGGTGAAAATAAAGGTGCAACAACCGATAGCAACGGTAATAAAATTATTAATGGTAATGCTCCTTTAAAACTTTGGGCAGATGGTATTATTACCGTTGGTGATGGTACTCACTCGTCTAGAGCTGGTTTAACGGGGGTTGGAACAGCAACAAATTCTGTTAGAATTTGGGCTGGTACAAATCACGGTAATCGAACAAGTGCTCCATTTAGGGTATACGACAATGGTAGTATGGTTGCTAACAATGGTAAGTTCACAGGGGATGTGACTTGTACTTCTTTGGTTGCATCTAATATCACATCTGATAATTTTTCAATTCCCGGTTTGAAAGCAGCTATTATGGTGAATACAAACCCTTCCCCAATTGCTGCATATTTCTTTAGAACCAAAGGATTTACAGCAACTGTTTCTAAAGCAGCCACAGGAAGATACACTGTCAACTTTACACCAGCATCTACAGTTTATGCACCAGTATGTCAAATTTATAATAGTACCACCACTGTTAGTAGTGCATTTCGAGGTAATTGCCAAATAGGATTCTTAAGATCTGGAAAGTTTGATGTGATGTGGTTTGATACAGACGGCAATGCGCATGATATAGATAAATTTATTGTTTATATTTTCTCTTATTAAAATTATGG
>ERZ1034913.662-NODE-662-length-25723-cov-14.560231_pt1 | contig 25723 bp, 26 predicted proteins | sample MGYA00520697_ERZ1034913 | MGnify/ENA primary metagenome ERZ1034913 (study PRJEB33766, sample SAMN09781786) | gut metagenome | biome: gut microbiome | host: Homo sapiens | place: Madagascar | study: EMG produced TPA metagenomics assembly of the PRJNA485056 data...
TCCTCGTCCCGAACGAGGCGCGCTACCAACTGCGCTATGCCCCGAAAATACCGCAGCCAGTTGCGACTGCGGTTTTCTTGGTTGGGGATGAGAGAATCGAACTCCCACAAGTAGAGTCAGAGTCTACCGCACTACCACTATGCAAATCCCCATGATTTTGTTCTGCCCTCAGCGCCGTGCGCTGCTGACAAGGGATATTATACCCGAAAGGGTCAGGCTTGTCAACCATTTTTTCGTTTTTTCCGCAAAAGATTTCTCGGCGCAAAAAACCGGCCGTAAGGGCGTGTAAATTTTCGGTGCTTCTCTTGACACCGGCCTTCATCGGGAATACTCTTATATTATAAAAAGGCAGCTTCCCGGGCAGACTTTGTTTTGCGCAGCACGCCCGGCGCTGAATACCAGATGAAAGAGGGCTTTTGAATGAAAAAACGTGTTGGAATCCTGACCTCCGGCGGCGACTGTCCGGGTCTGAACGCCACCATCCGCGGCGTAGCAAAAGCACTGTACGCCCGCATGGGTGAGAATGTGGAGATCGTGGGCATCCTGAACGGCTACAGCGGCCTCATCAACGGCGACTATAAGGAAATGTGCGAGGACGACTTCCGCGGCATCCTGACGCTGGGCGGCACCATTCTGGGCACAAAGCGCACCCCGTTCAAGATGATGCGCGTGGTGGAGGGCGACAACATTGACAAAGTCGCCGCCATGAAAAAGACCTATAAGGATGCCAAGCTGGACTGCCTGCTGTGCCTGGGCGGCAACGGCACCCACAAGACGGCCAACCTGCTCTCACAGGAGGGCCTGAACATCATTGGCCTGCCCAAGACCATTGACAACGACATTTACGGCACCGACGTCACCTTCGGCTTTCACACCGCTGTGGACATTGCCACCGACGTCATCGACCGCATCCACACCACCGCCGGCAGCCACAGCCGCGTGATGTGCATCGAGATCATGGGCAACAAGGCCGGCTGGCTGACCCTCTATTCCGGCATTGCAGGCGGCGCGGATATCATCCTGCTGCCCGAGATGCCCTACGACATCGACCGCGTGTGCGATGCCGTGGAGCGCCGTGCCAAGAAGGGCTCCAACTTCTCCATCATCGCGGTGGCCGAGGGTGCCATGAACTGCGAGGAAGCCCGCATGAAGCGCAAGGACTGGATGGCAAAGCGCGCCGAGGCAGGCGTTGGAACCACCGCTACCAACCGCATCGCCCAGGCTGTGCAGAAGAAGACCGGCATGGAGACTCGCGTGTGCATCCCGGGCCACATGCAGCGCGGCGGCAGCCCCAGCGCCTACGACCGCGTGCTGGCCACCCAGTTCGGCAGCTACGCGGCAAAGCTGGTGGAGATCGAGCGCTACGGCGTGACGGTGGCCATGGTGAACCGCCACGTCACCGAGAACCGCCTGGCCGATATCGCCGGCAAGACCCGCAATGTGCCCGAAGGCTGTGAGCTGCTCACCGTTGCCCGCCGCATGGGCATCAGCCTGGGTTGATTTTTATTTGAAATGGCCTCCGCGATGCTCTGGCCATATTCAGCGAAAAATTTATAGTTTTATTTGTAATTCCAGAAAATCTGCGGATTTTCTGGAATTACTTTTTCACGGGAGGGGCCCAAACCGACAGATGCTTCAAAAACAAAATGCCGCTTTTTCGTTACGACTTTTCCAGTGAAAATGCAAATCCCGGCAGACCGCAGTCTGCCGGGATTTGCGCTATCAAAAAGAAAAATTCCGCTGAATATGGCCAGAGTGCAACGGCGGCCATTCAAAATCGTCCGCCTGCCAAATCAAAGATTCGTTACATCGTGCCGGGTGGGCTGGCCTTTCGCAAAGGCGTCCGCGCTTTCCAGCACGCCGCGCACCATGCTTTCCACATCTTCTTCGGTGTAGAAGGCCGTGTGGTCGGTCAAAATCACGTTGGGCATGCTGCGCAGGGCGGCCAGCTCCGGGTTCGGGATCACATCGCCCATGCGGTTATAATAGTACAGGCCGTTCTCGTTCTCCAGCACGTCCAGCGCTGCGCCGCCCAGTTTGCCGCTCTCCAGCCCGGCGATGAGGGCATCGCTGTCGATCAGCTTGCCGCGGGCCGTGTTGATGATCACTGCGCCCGGCTTCATGGTCTCAATGGCCTTGGCGTCGATCAGGTGGTGGTTCTCCTCGGTGGCGTTGGTGTGCAGGGTGATGACGTCGCACTCTTTCAGCAGGGTCTCCAGCGGCACATACTCCGCGATCTTCTTCACCTCGTCGTTCGGGTACAGGTCGTAGGCCAGCAGGCGGCAGCCGAAGCCGGACAGGTGCTGCAGCACGGTGCGGCCGATGCGCCCGGTGCCGATGACGCCCACCGTGCAGCCCGAGATATCCCGGCCGATCTTGCCCTTCAGTGAGTAGTCCTGGGCTTCGCCGCGCTTGAGGATGTGGCCCGCCTTGCGCAGGCTCATCAGCATGAGCATGATGGCAAAGTTCGCCACGCCGTTGGGCGGGTAGTCCACATTGGCCACCTTCATGCCCAGGGCCCGGGCCGTCTCGCGGTCCACATGGTCGTAGCCGATGGAGCGGCAGCAGATGGCCTTCACGCCCAGCGCGTGGAAGCGCTTCACCATGGGGGCGCTCATGTCGCAGGGCGTCACCGACACGGCGTCGTAACCCTTTGCCAGCTCTGCGTTTTCCAGCGTGGGGTAGTCCTGCGAGTAACCAAATTCAATGTCCATCTGCGGTGCCAGCCGCTGCGCGATGCCCAGCTCATCGTAGGGGCGCAGAGTGTAGAAAAAAACTTTTGTCGCCATAAATTTCCCTCCCAGTCCAGTTTGCCCCATTGTAACACGTTTTGCGCTGCTGCGCGCAGATTTCGTCGTGAATTTTGTTCATCTCCGGCGTGAGAACGCATATTTCCATGCAGATGCTGGAAAAAACGGTTGTAAATTGTCGGAAAAGAGGGTATGATAAAAGAACTGGGAAGTATACATCAATAAATCAAAAAGGAGTGTGCCTTATGCGCGCTTATGAACGGCTTTTGAACTATGTCCGGGTGCACACCACCTCGGACGAAAACTCCGGCACCCATCCTTCTGCGGCGCGGGAGTTCGACCTCGCCCGTCAGCTGGTGGAGGAGATGAAAGCACTTGGCCTGGAGGATGCCCGTGTGGACGAGCACTGCTATGTCTACGGCACTCTGCCCGCCACCCCGGGCTGCGGAGACAAGCATGCCCTGGGCCTGATCGCGCACATGGACACCGCCGACGACGCCAGCGGCGAGAATGTGCAGCCCATCGTGTGGGAGAACTACAACGGCGGCGAGGTGACTCTGCCCGCCACCGGCATGGTGATGAAGCCCTCGGCCTTCCCCTTCCTGAGCAGCATGAAGGGCGAGACCCTCATCACCTCGGACGGCACCACCCTGCTGGGTGCCGACGACAAGGCCGGCATCGCCGAAATTCTGACCGCTGTGGAAACGCTGCAGGAAAAGGGCCTGCCCCACGGCAAGCTGTGCATCGCCTTCACCCCGGACGAGGAGATCGGCGAGGGGGCTGAGCTGTTCGATATCCCGGGCTTCGGGGCCGACTTTGCCTACACCGTGGACGGCGGCGACGCCGGTTCCATCGAGTACGAGAACTTCAACGCCGCGTCTGCCACCGTGACGGTCCACGGCTTCTCGGTGCACCCCGGCACCGCCAAGGGCACCATGATCAACGCTTCCAACGTGGCCATGGAGTTCCACGGTTCGCTGCCCGTCACTGCCCGGCCCGAGACCACCGAGGGCCGCCAGGGCTTCTACCACCTGTGCCAGATGTACGGCGACGTGACCACCGCCAAGCTGGGCTACATCCTGCGCGACCACGACGCTGCCAAGCTGCAGTTCAAAAAGGACAACATGCTGGACATTGCCGAGTTTTTGAACGGCAAGTACGGCGAGGGCACCGTGGAAGTGGAGATCAAGGACAGCTACCGCAACATGCTGGAAAAGATCAAACCGCATTTCCACCTGGTGGAAACGGCCCGCAAGGCCACCCGCATGGCAGGCCTTGAGCCGGAGGAGATCCCGGTGCGCGGCGGCACCGATGGTGCCATGCTGAGCTGGAAGGGCCTGCCCTGCCCGAACCTGGGCACCGGCGGCTTCAACTTCCACGGCGTGTGCGAGTGCATCACCGCCGAGCGCATGGACCGCTGCACCGAGATCTTGCTGAATATCATCGGCCTGTACGCGGAATAAAAACAGACGCGGCTCAAAAACAGAAGAAATACCCAAAAAGTCCGGGAGAGCACAGCGCTTTCCCGGGCTTTTTTGCTGCTGTTTTTTACAGGATGGACATGAACCACTCAACAGTCTTGGGGTCGTAGTGGGAGAAGAACAGGCTTTCGCCGCCGTCCAGTGCTTCAATGGCAGCCATATCCTCGGCGGAGAGGGTGAAATCGAACAGCTCGAAGTTCTGCTGCATCCGTTCCTTGTGGACCGATTTCGGGATGATGACCACGTCGCTCTGCAGCAAAAAGCGCAGGGCAGTCTGGGCAGCGGTCTTGCCGTACTTGGCACCGATGGCAGTCAGCACGGGGTTGGTGAACATATCCTTGCGGCCCTCGGCAAAGGGGCCCCAGGATTCGATCTGGCAGCCGTACTTCTTCAGGTATTCCCTGGCCAGCTTCTGCTGCTGGAAGACATGGGTCTCGATCTGGTTCACGGCGGGCTTCACGCTGGCGAAGTGCTGGATGTCCAGATAGCGGTCCGGGCCAAAGTTGGAAACGCCGATGGCACGGATCTTTCCGGCGTTGTAGAACTCCTCCATGGCGCGGTAGGTGCCGTAATAATCGCCGAAGGGCTGGTGGATCAGCAGCAGGTCCAGGTAATCGGTGCGCAGCTTGCGCAGGGATTCCTCAATGGAAGCCTTCCTCCCGCTGCGGGACCCGGAAGCGGACGTGACCTTTTACGTTCTGCAGCGGGCGCAGAAAAAATAAAAACCACGGATGCACAGCCCGGGTGCACCCGTGGAGATCGTCACTGTTTTTTGTGGTAGCCGCAGCCGCAGTAGGGGCCGCCGGAGGCAAGGGTGTATTCCCGCACAAAGGTGGTGGCCCCGCCGGCATCGGCCATGGTGTAGTCCAGATGGCACAGAGCCGGGGTCAGGTCGTAAAGGCCCAGCTCCTTCATCAGGGTGCAGATGCCGCAGCGGGAAAAGCGCGCCTCAAAGCCGCTGCCGTCGGCATAGGGGAAATACTCCATGTTCCAGGAGTAAGGGTTGCGGTCGGCGGCGCGCAGGTCTGCGGTGGCCTGCATCCCGGCAAGGCGCTTGGGGGTGTACTGGGTCTTGCCGCTCTGGCGGAAGGCCCACTGCACCACCGGGGTCATCATGGCGGCGGCATAGTAACGGGTCAGGGTGTCCACATCCGGCCGCTGCGGCATGTTCAGGATATAAGCGCAGAGCATGGCGCAGTTGACGATGTTCATCTTGAAGCGGTCTGCTTTTTCAAACTCCGGCAGCTTTGCGATGATCTGCTGATATTTCGGCTTTGCAAGCGCCTCCACGGCTTTGGCCTGCTGCGCGCTCAGGCCAAACGCGGCGGTCAACTGCCGGGTGAACGAGCAGTGGAACAACGCCCACATGGCCATGGGCATTCCGGCGTATTTCATGCGAGGTCCCTCCTTATCTTCCGCATGGGGGTTCTTCTGCTTCCATTATAACGGACGGCCGCCCGGGATGCAACCGGGAGAAGCGCCGTGGCCCGGCAGGGGCTTCCCGGCGGCAGAAAAGCGTGGTAAAATAAGGGAAAACAGCAGAAAGGAACCCTTTTTCATGAACGAGACAAAAGACGAAGGCCTGCAGGGCAACGAGATGATCGAGCAGGCCGTGCTGGCGCTGCAGCGCGAGCCCACCCAGGAGCAGCTGGCCCACACCCTGACGGTGCTGCGCCGCCGCATGAAAGCGCAGGGACAGCTGGTGGCGGCGGTGGAGCCGAACCTCGGCGGCGCGCCGCTGCAGCTGCGCACGGTGCAGACCGCCGACGGGGCCCGCTGGTGGTACGCCTTCACCAGCTTTGAGCAGGAGATGAAAGGGGCCGAGGCGGTGCAGTCCACCTTCCTGGTGGAGATCGAAAAGCTGTTCGACGCAGCGCTGACGGTGCCGGAGATCAGCGGCGTGATCCTGAACCCGTGGGATCGCACCCTTCAGCTGGATAAGACCCTGATTCAAATTATAAAAGGTTGAGAAACGCAGCCACGCACTTTTTGGATTTTTTCAAAAACCTCTTGACTTAAAGTTGAGTTTAAGTTGCAGAATAAGGCCAGAACATGATACGGGAGGTTTTTGGAAATGTACACTGAAACTCTGACGCTGGCAAACGGCGTAAAAATTCCGCAGCTGGGTCTGGGCACCTGGTTCATCGACGATGCAAACGCAGCCGAGGCCGTGAAGGCCGCTGCCAAGCTGGGCTATCGCCACTTTGATACGGCGCAGGCTTACGGCAACGAGCGCGGCGTGGGCGAGGGCGTGCGCAGCTGCGGCGTGGCCCGCGAGGAGCTGTTCGTCGTGTCCAAGGTGGCCGCCGAGCACAAGACCTACGAGGCCGCCAAGGCCAGCATCGACGCAACGCTGCAGAAGATGGGCCTGGACTACCTGGATATGATGATCATCCACAGCCCGCAGCCCTGGGACAAGGTGAACCAGTGCGAGGACCGCTATGTGGAGGGCAACCGTGCCGCCTGGCGTGCGCTGGAAGAAGCTTACAAAGAGGGCAAACTGCGGGCCATCGGCGTGTCCAACTTCCAGATCGGCGATCTGAACAGCCTGCTGGAAGGCTGCACCGTCAAGCCCATGGTCAACCAGATCTTGCTGCACATCAGCAACACCCCGCTGGAGCTGGTGGAGTTCTGCCAGAACAACGGCATCGCGGTGGAAGCCTATTCGCCCATCGCCCACGGTGAAATTCTGCACCAGCCGGAAATTCAGGCCATGGCCGAAAAGTATGGCGTCGCGGTGCCGCAGCTGTGCATCCGCTACACCCTGCAGCTGGGTGCTGTCTCGCTGCCCAAGACTGCGAACCCCGCCCACATGGAGACGAATGCCGCCGTGGACTTTGCCATCAGTGCCGAGGACATGGAGAACCTCAAGCGCTTCAAGCACATTGAGAGCTACGGTGCAAGCAGCGGCTTCCCGGTGTACGGAGGAAAACTGTAATGAACAAGCCTTATATCATCTGCCATATGATGACCTCCATCGACGGCCGCAGGGAGATGCCCTCGGTGTTCGACGGGCGCACCATGGAGCACCCGCTGACCCACCTGCGCCTGACCGGCGTGCAGCAGTTTGAAAGCGGTGCGGTCTGGCTGCGGTATGCTCTGTAAAAAAGTGAAAATGCGATAAAAAAGGAACCGGACGGGCGAAAAGGCCTGTCCGGTTCCTTTTTTATCCCCGCCAGCCCCGGGCGGCAGGGTCCAGCATTTCGCTGGCCGAATAAATGAGTGCGTTGCAGATGGCGGCGGCCACGTTGCTGCCGCCCTTGCGGCCCATGGCCGCGATGGCGGGCACGCCGCAGCGCGTACAGGCGGCAAAGAGCACTTCCTTGCTCTCCACCACATTCACAAAGCCCACTGGCACGCCGATGACCAGAGCAGGCCGCAGCCCGGCTTCCAGTTCTTCGGCGATGGTCAGCAGGGCGGTGGGGGCGTTGCCCACCGCGAGAATGGCCCCCGGGTGCTCCTGCGCTGCTCGGTGCATGGCGGCCACGGCCCGGGTAGTGCCCGCCTGCTTGGCGGCTTCGGCCACGGCGGGGTCCGCCATGTAGCAGACTGCTTCACACCCCAGCTTTGCAAGCCCGGGCTTCGAGATACCGGCCAGCGCCATGTTGGTGTCGGTGACAATGGTCACGCCCCCGTGCAGAGCCCGGACTGCGGCCTCCACCGCACCGGGGGTGAACCGCAGATTTTTGGCGTAGTCAAAGTCGGCGGTGGTGTGGATGACTCGCTTGACCACGGCAGCCGTTTCCGGCGGCGGGGTCAGGCCCATCTCGTCCAGCTCTTTGGTGATGATGGAAAGGCTCGTCCGCTCAATGTCGGCGGGCAGATGATGCTGCGGCGTCATACGCTGTCTCCTTTCTGCAGGCCCATGGCGGCATAGACGGCGGGCATGTCCAGCGCCGCGCGCACGCCGTCGGCAAGCTTGTCAAACTGCTGCTGACGGTACTGCTCCATGGGGATGAGATCAGCCCCGGCGGGGTCCAGCCCCTTGCGGCTGCACAAAAATGCGGTGAGTTTTTCGGTCAGTTCGCCGGTGTCGAACAGGCCGTGCAGGTAGGTGCCAAACACATTGCCCTGCACACAGCCCTCCGGCGTGCCGTCCGCAAGGGTGCAGAACCCTTCGCCCCGCACCTCGGTGCGTCCGGCATGGATCTCATAGCCGGTCAGCCTGGCCCCGGCAAAGGGCCCGGCGGCGGTCACGGCTTCGGTCTGGGTCAGGTGCTTTTCGGCGTTGAAGGTGGTGACCGTGGGCAGCAGGCCCAGGCCCCGCAGGGTGCCCGGCGTGCCGCTTTCTTCGCCCGCCGGGTCGCGGAGCTCCTTGCCCAGCATCTGGTAGCCGCCGCAGACGCCCAGCACCGGCGTACCGCTGGCGGCAAGCTTCTGCACCAGTGGTTCCAGCCCGCTTTCCCGCAGCCAGCGCAGGTCGTCCATGGTGTTTTTGGTGCCGGGCAGGATGACAAGGTCCGGCGTGCCCAGCTGACGGGGATTCTGCACATAGCGCACGCCCAGCAGCGGGTGCTGCTCCAGCGGGATGAAATCGGTAAAGTTGGAAACATGCGGCAGGCGCAGAATGGCGATATCCAGCGGTTTCACGGCCCTTTTTGCGTCCAGCCGGTCAGAGAGGGAGTCCTCGTCCTCGATCTCCACCCGCAGATAGGGCACCACACCCACCACGGGCAGATGCGTCTTTTCTTCCAGCATGGCAAGGCCCGGGCGCAGAATTTCCACATCGCCCCGGAACTTGTTGATGACAAGGCCTTTGATGCGGGCCCGTTCCTCCGGCTCCAGCAGTTCCACGGTGCCGTAGAGCTGGGCGAATACGCCGCCCCGGTCGATGTCGCCTGCCAGCAGTACCGGCGCATCCACGAGCTTTGCAAGGCCCATGTTCACGATATCGTCGGCCTTCAGGTTGATCTCGGCGGGGCTGCCTGCGCCCTCAATGACGATGATGTCATTCTCCTCTGCAAGGCTGTTGTAGGCTTCCAGAATGTCCGGGATGAGGGTGCGCTTCATTTTAAAGTAATCGGCGGCAGACATCTGGCCCCGGGCTTTGCCGTTCACGATGACCTGACTGCCCACATCACTGCTGGGTTTGAGCAGGATGGGGTTCATGCGCACGTCCGGCTCTACGCCTGCAGCCTGCGCCTGCACCACCTGTGCCCGGCCCATCTCAGCGCCGTCTTTGGTGACAAAACTGTTCAGGGCCATGTTCTGGCTTTTGAACGGGGCCACGCGCCAGCCGTCCTGCGCAAAAATGCGGCACAGCGCCGCGCACAGCAGGCTTTTGCCCGCGCCGCTCATGGTGCCCTGCACCATAATGCATTTTGCCTTTCTCATCGTGCCACCTCCGGCAGGGTCTCGGCCAGCAGCGCCAAAAGCTGGCGGTTCTCTTGTTCCGTCCGCACAGCGGTGCGGTACCAGCAGGCAGAAAGGCCCGGGTAGTTGCCGCAGCTGCGCAGCACCGCGCCCTTCTGCCGCAGGGCATTGCCCAGCGCTTCCGGCGCGCGGAACAGCAGGTAGTTGGCCCGGCCCTCGATCACCCGCAGGCCCAGCGCCCGCAGGCCGCTTGCCAGAATGGGCCGCTGTGTCTTGATCAATTCACGCACCTGCGCGACATATTCCGTTTCGTCCAGCGCGGCGATGCCCGCCGCCTGCGCCAGACTGGACACCGCCCACGGCTGGCCTGCTGCCTGCATCCGGGCAAGGAGGGCTTCATCCGTGCAAAGGCAGTAGCCCAGCCGTACGCCCGCCATGCCGTAAAGCTTTGTGAAGGCTTTGAGGATGACAAGATGCTTGCTGGTCTGCAGCAGCCGCTTTGCTGAGAGCGTATCGCCCTCGGGCAGAAAATCGAGGAAGCACTCGTCCACCACCAGCCGTGCGCCCACGGCTTCGCATTTGTGCAGCAGGGCTTCCACAAGGGCAGGCTCTGCCAGCTTGCCGGTGGGATTATTCGGCTGGCAGAGGAATACCATGTCCGTGCCCGGGTGCACCGCGTTCAGGATATCTTCCGTCACCGCAAAATCATTTTCTTCCCGTAAAAAGTGCCGCTCCACCGTGCAGCCCACGGTTTCAAGGGCTGTGGCATATTCGGCAAAGGTAGGAGCTGTCACCAGCGCGGTGCGGGGCTTCGCGGCCAGCACCAGCCGGAAGATCAGGTCTGCCGCGCCGTTGCCGCACAAAAGGCTTTCGGCGGGCACATTCTCGGCCACAGCCAACTTTGCCCGCAGGGCGCGGCACAGCGGGTCGGGGTAGCGGTCGGCGGTGGCAAGGGACGCCGTAATGGCCTTTGCTACGCCTTCCGGCAGGCCCAGCGGGCTGACATTGGCCGAAAAATCCAGCGGATCGCGGCCGAACTCGGCGCGGTAGCCCGCCCAGTCGCCGCCATGGGTCAGTGGTTGCATAAAAATCCTCCATAATAAAGCCTTCCCCTGAGGGGGAAGCCTTCAGAGAGCGGCTCGTATTGCTGCACCCCATGCCAGCGCAAAGGCGCTGGCCACATACATCATGCGGTTGGCGCGGAGGATATCCTCCGGCTCAATGGGGCGCAAAGCGTCGCCGATGGTGGGTTTTGCGTAGTATTCGCCAAAGTAATAGGCAGGCCCGGCCAGCTGCACGCCCAGGGCACCGGCACAGGCGCTTTCGGTCTGGGCACTGTTGGGGCTGGCATGGTTGCGCCGGTCGCGCCGCCAGATGCGCCATGCACCTTTGGCATCATTGCCGGTAAAGGCTGCGGCCGCCACCCACAAAAGGGCGGCAAGGCGGCTGGGGATGTAGTTGGCCACATCGTCCAGCTTGGCAGGGATGCGGCCAAAGTAGAGGTACTTCTCGTTTTTGTAGCCCAGCATGCTGTCCATCGTGTTGATGGCTTTGTAAGTGAGTGCCAGCGGTGCCCCGCCGATGAGCATGTACAAAAGCGGGGCGATCACGCCGTCGCTGGCATTCTCGGCCACCGTTTCCACGGCGGCTTTGGTCACGCCCTCGGCGGTGAGGGCTTCGGTGTCGCGGCCCACGATGCGGCTCACGGCCTTGCGTGCGGCGGGCAGGTCATTTTTGATAAGCTGGGCATACACATTCGTACTTTCCTGCACAAGCCCTTTGGCTGCCAGCGCCTGCCCGCACCAGAACATCTGCACGGCAAGGCCCAGCCAGGGGCTGATCCTTGCCGCCAGCAGGCAGACAAGGCTGGTAATCAGAAAGGTGCCCACCGGCAGGCAGAATGCCACGATGCCGCCGCCCAGCACTTCGCCCTGCGGCGTTTTGGGCAGGCGGGCGCGCAGGAACTTTTCCAGCCGGGAGATGCACTTGCCCATCAGCACCACCGGGTGCGGCAGCCAGGCCGGGTCGCCGAAAAGCGCGTCCAGCACGAAGCCGCCCAATACAGCCCACAGGATCATCACTGGGCCTCCTTCGTATACTGGACGGTTTTTACAAGGTAAAGTACTCGCTTTTCGGTCCAGTCCTTGGCATCCAGCACATAGCCGCCTGCGTTGGGGCCGCACCAGTCATAATAGTCCCTGCGGGGCAGGGCGAACCGTTCCATAGCCGCCATCTGGGTGCCGCCGTGGGCCAGAATGACCAGCCGCTGTTCCCCTGCGGCAAGGGCCTTGTCCACCAGCTGGGCAAAGGTGCGGCAGATACGGTCCGAGAAATCGGCCTTGCGCTCACCGTCCGGGCAGGAGCTTTCGCAGTTGGCCTGTACCCAGGCCTGATACTCGGGGTCTTTTTCCATCTCGATGAAATTGCGGCCCTCAAAGCTGCCAAAGCACATCTCCTTCAACCCGTCCACTTGCACGAGCTTTGCGGTGGGGAACAGGATGTGCGCTGTCTGGCTGGTGCGCTGCAGGGTGGAAACGTAGACCACGTCCGGGTCGAAATCGGCACGGCACAGCTGGGCCGCGCCTGCGGGCGAAAGCGGGATATCGCGCTGGCCCTGATAACGCTTCTGGGCGTTGTACTCGGTCTGGCCGTGGCGCAGAAGATAGATCAGCATGTTGGAAGTTCTCCTTTCAAAACCGTGGGGATGCCGCAGAACATCTGCACCACGCAGTCGGCCCGCGCCGCCAGCAGGCAGGCAAGGCGGCCCGCTGCTTCGCGGTCGGCACGTTCGTTTGCATCCATCGGCACAACACCGCCGCCCACTTCGGTGGCGATGAGGATATCGTATTCAGAAGCAAGCCTGTCCGCAAGGGCAGGCAGGTCAGCGGCGTCTGCCGCCAAATTTTGCACGTCGGCCCGCATTTTTAAATTGTGGCCGGGCAGTGTCTGCGCAAAGGTGCGCTTGCCGCTGTAGAGCGGCCCGGTGATAAAGATCATAACAGCCCTCCCCACTGGCAGGCGGCCAGCGCCGCCAGCATCCACAGCTCGGCCTTTTGCAAGAACCACCCGGCAAGGTCGCCGGTGATGCCGCCGAACTGCTTTGCGCTCATCTTATTATAATAGAACAGTACCGCCAGCGCGGCCAGCACCAGTGCCCAGCCGTGAAGGAACATCATGCAGGCGGCCAGCACGACAGCCAGCACGGTCAGCACCCGGCGCACAGTGGTTTTGTCTGCCGCCGTGGCGAAGGTGTGGGCAAGGCCGGTGTTTTTTGCCATGGGGAACGCTGCCACGGCGTAGCCGGAGAGGGTGCGTTCCAGCACCAGTGCCAGCGTCCACAGTGCGCCCACCCGGGGCGTGAACTGCACGCAGGTGCACAGGGCAAAATAGGCCAGAAAATAGCTGCACAGCCGGATGACCGCAAAAGCACCGCAATGGGGGTCTTTTAAGATCTCCAGCTTCTTTTCCCGGTCGCCGTAGCTGGAAAGGGCATCGCAGGTGTCGGCGTAGCCGTCCAGATGGATGCCGCCGGTCACCCACACCGGCACCAGCGCAAAGCCTGCCGCTCTGGCAAGGCCCGGCAGCGGCAGGGCCCCGCACACGCACCACGCCGCGCCGATGACCAGCCCGATGAGCGGAAAAGCGCACATCGCATAGCGCATGTTCTTTTCGTTCCACTCGAACTGCGGCACCGGGATGGCCGAGAACATGGCAAAGGCCACCGCAATGGTCTGCAAAACGATCATATTTTTTCTCCTTTGTAAAAGACGGGGATGCCGCACACCACCCGCACCACGTTGTCGGCCCGGGCGGCGAAGGCGTTGTTCACCTGCGCCAAAGCCAGCAGATAGCGGCCGGTATCGCCTGCATAGTCGGCCCCGCCGCTGAATACCTCGTTGGAGACAACGATCAGGTGTTCGCACTGGGCGGCCAGCGAATCCAGTCCGCGCAGGATAGCGGCCGCTGCGTTCTCTCCCGCCCCGGCGGGGTCGTAGAGCTCGTTGGCGGCAAGGTTGCCGAGGTCTTCGAGCAGTGCCGTGCCCCGGGCGGGCAGACGCACCGCGTCCAGATGCAGGGGGCACTCCACGGTCTCAAACTGCTTGGCGGCCCGCATTTTGCGGTGTTTTTCCACCCGGGCGGCGCATTCGGCGTCCCACACCTGCATGGTGGCAAGATAATAACGCGGAAGCGCGGTTTTCAGCACAAGGCTTTCCGCATATTCGCTTTTGCCGCTGGCCGCACCGCCCAGCACCAGCGTCAGCATTGGGGAGTATACGGCGTGATGCCGCCCTCCGTGAAGGAGTAGCACCCGCCGTACACGGCCAGCGCCATATCCCACAGCGGGATGGACGCCACCGCGCCGGTGCCTTCGCCCAGATGCAGGTTTGCCGTGATGAGGGGCGACTTGCCCAGGGCTTCCAGCACCAGCTTTGCCGCAGGCTCAGCCGAACAGTGGCTGGCGAATACCGCCTTTGCCGCCGCCGGGCAGAGGCGCACGGCGCACAGGGCAGCCACGCCGCTGATGAAGCCATCCATCAGCACGGGCACACCGGCCAGCGCACCGCCCAGAAAAACGCCGCACAGGCCCGCGATATCAAAACCGCCCAGCTTTGCCAGCACGTCCAACGGGTCTTCGGGGTCTGGTTCGTTGACAAGGATGCCCCGGCAGATGGCATCCACCTTGCGGGCCAGCCCTTCGTCCGAAAGGCCCGCGCCGCGCCCGGTCATCCGTTCGACCGGCTGGCCCAGCAGCACCGCCGCCACCGCGCTGGAGGTGGTGGTGTTGCCAATGCCCATCTCGCCGGTGGCGATGAGCCGGTAGCCGTTGTCCGCCAGCTCCCGGGCAAGGGCAATGCCCGCCCCAATGGCCTGCACGGCCTGCGCCCGGCTCATGGCAGGGCCAACCGTAAAGTCTGCCGTGCCGGATGCAATGCGGCAGTTCCGCACGCCGGGCACCGGTTCGCCCGCGATGCCCATATCCACGGGCAGCACGTCGCAATGGGCGGTGCGGGCCATCTGGCAAACACTGGTGCGGCGCATGGCGAGGTTCTCAGCCACGGCACGGGTCACTTCCTGCCCGGTCTGGCTCACGCCCTGAGCCACCACGCCGTTGTCGGCGCAGAGCACCGCCACCACCCGGCGGTCAAAGCTCAGCGCCGCGCTGCCGGTAAGGGCGGCGGCGTCTTCCAGCAGGGTCTCCAGCGCACCCAGCCCGCCCAGGGGCTTTGCAAGGCTGGCCCAGTGGGCGTGGGCCGCCGCCCGGGCGGCTTCGTCCGGGGGTGTGATGGAAGTGAGCAAGGTTTTCAATTCGGTTTCGGTCATTTTTGTTGTCCTTTTGTATAGCATTCTGCCGCCGCCACGAAGCGGCGGGGCAGGGGTGTGCCCGCCCAGTAAAAATGCGGGAAGCCCGCATAGAAATTCTCAGTTGCAAAGCCGCATTCCCACTGCATTTTTGCACTTTTGCAGGCAGTAAATGCAGTGCCGTTTGCGGTGGAATCCCAGTGGTGGAATTCGTGAATGGGCAAGGATTCTCCCGCGCGGAACAGCATACTGTCCGCCTTCGCGGTGAGCGTGGCATAGCCAAAGCGCACCAGCCTGCCCACCCGGATGCCCTCGCCCGGCAGAACGCCTGCCATGGGCCAGTTCTGGCCATCTGTCCCTTCAAGGCTCTGCCCGAGGTAGAGAAAGCCGCCGCACTCGGCCACGGTGGGCAGACCGGCGTTTACAGCGGCCCGGATGGATGTGCGCATGGTCTCATTTTCGCTCAATCGTTTGGCGTACAGCTCCGGGTAGCCGCCGGGCAGGTACAGCCCGCCGATGCCTTCCGGCAGGACGGCGTCATGTACCGGGCTGAAAAACACAAGCTTTGCCCCGGCGTCCTGCAAAGCGTCCAGCGTTTCGGCATAGGTGAAGCAGAAGGCTTCGTCTTTTGCCACGGCGATGCGGGAAAGCATGGAAGCCTTCCCCCAAGGAGGAAGCCTTTCGCTTTCCGGCTCCGGTTTCTCGGTCAGTTCGGCCAGCTTGTCCCAATCCAGCACAAGGCTGTCTGCCAGCAGGGCGATCTTCTGTTGTAAATCTGTGATTTCCCCGGCGGTTTTCAGGCCGAGATGGCGGCTCTCCACCACAGCTTCGGGCAGATGGGGCAGATAGCCCAGAACCGGCAGACCGGTCTCGGCTTCCAGCAGGGGTTTGAGCATGTTGTACAGCTTTTCGGAGCAGTTATTGAGCAGAATGCCTGCGATATGGCTGCTTTTGCGGAAGTGCACCAAACCCTGAATTTGGGCCGCCAGCGTCACGCTGACCCCTTTGGGCTGCACCACCAGCAGCACCGGCAGGCCCAACGTATCCGCCAGCTCCCAGGCGCTGGCCCGGGTGGTCAGGCCCTGCCCATCGTAAAAGCCCATAGCACCCTCGCACACAGCGGCACCGTGCCCGGCGGCGTAGCGGGCATAAAGGGCCTGCACGGTGTCTTTGGTGGAAAGAAACAGGTCCAGATTGTGGCTTTCTACGCCGAGAGCCGAGCGGTGAAACATGGGGTCGATGTAGTCCGGCCCAGTTTTAAAGGCGCAGGGGGCGGCCCCGCGCCGTTTCAGTGCTGCCAGCACCGCGCAGGTGACGGTGGTCTTGCCGCTGCCGGAAGACGGCGCGGCGATGAGAAATTGCATCATTTGCGTGTCCCTGTAATGAGGAAGGTGGGGTTGTTGGCCATGAGCAGGTGCAGGCGGCCCGCCGGTTTTGTGCGGCTGACGGCAATCTGCGTCACCTCGGCGGTCAGGCCCCGGGCGGTCAGCGCGGCAATGGCGGCGCTCAAGGTCTCCAGTGCGATGGCCGAGATGCAGATGCGTGCCGCCGCGTTTTTGGTAAGCACCGCGTCCAGCACGGCCTCCATGCCGCCCTTTGTGCCGCCGATGAACACGGCGTCCGGGGCGGGCAGGCCGTCGAGAGCTTCCGGCGCTTTGCCTTCGATGAGGGTCAGGTTGTAAGCACGGAATTTCTCCCGGTTTTTGCGGATGAGCGCACAGGCGTCCGGCTCGCACTCCACAGCGTACACGCGGCCTTTCGGGGCCGCAAGGGCCAATTCCACACTCACGCTGCCGGTGCCTGCGCCCACATCCCACAGGGTATCGGTGGGGGTCACCGCCAGTTTTGCCAGCGCGGCGGCACGTACCTCCTGCTTGGTCATGGGTACGTCGCCCCGGGTGAAGGCTTCATCCGGCCAGCCCTGTGAACGAAACGGCGGAAGATCGAAGTTTTCCACCAGCAATACGCTGAGCGGTGCAAAACTCTGCCCGGCCAGTTCGGCGGCAGAGCCATAGCGGATGGCTTCGGCTTCGGTGCCAAGGTTTTCGCCCACAACACCGTGGGCCGCACCCATACCGGCAGCGGCCAGCTTCTGGCAGAGGGTGGCGGGCGTCTCGGTGCCGCCGGTGAGAAAGAACACGGAGTGGTTTATCATGCACGCGGCCACCGGGTCGCAGGCACAGCCGTGGGCCGAGACCAGCTTCCAGTCCTGCCAGGGGCGGCCCAGCGCTGCCGAGAGCAGCTGCACACTGGAAACACCGGGGTACACCCGGGCCGGGATGCCCAGCGCCCGCAGCGGCGTGAGCAGGCCGGACGCGCCGGAGTAAAACCCGGTGTCGCCGCTGTAGAGCACGGCGGCGTCCTGCCCGGGGTTCTGCGCCAGCGTTTCAAGGATGTCGGCGGGCTGGTAGAGCGCGAACTGCCGGGCGGTGCAGTCTGCGGGCAGGCCCGCCAGCAGCCGCTTTGCGCCGAACACAAGGCCCGCGCCGCCCACAGCGGCCTGCGCCTGCGCGGAGAGGGCTTCCCATTTACCGCTGCCCATACCGATCAGTGTGACCATCGCAACATCTCCTGACAATGCGTGAATAATTCGTCCTCGGTCTCGCCGACCTCCGGCGGGCGGCGCAGCACCACCAGCTGTGCGCCGGTTTTGGCAGCGGCCTGTACCTTTTCGGCAAAGCCGCCTGCCGCGCCGCCGTCCTTGGTGACGAGATATTGAATATGGAACTGCTCCATCAAAGCAACATTCAGCGCAAGGCTGAACGGCCCCTGCATGGCGATGATGTTCCGGTGTGGGATGTGGGCTGCCTCGCAGGCGGCGATGCCTTCCGGCGTGGGCAGCACGCGGGGGTAGAGCCGGGCCGGGTCGAGGGCCGCAAAGGCGGCCAGCTCCTTGGCACCGGTGGCCAGCAGCACATTGCCATCCTGTCCGGCAAGGTATTCTGCGGCCTGTGCCGCCGTCTCAAACACGGCGCAGCCCTCGGGCAGGGGACTCTGGGCCCGCAGCAGGCGGCGGTATTCCACGCCCGCCTGCGCCGCTGCCACCCGGATGTTTTTGGTGGCGTCCACCGCGTAGGGGTGGGTGGCGTCGATGCAGAGGTCTGCACCTGCCAGCAGCGCCGCCATGGCGTCCGGCTGCAGCCGCCCGGCGTGGACGGTGATGCCCGCCATCTCGCCCTGTTCCTCGGCACCCAGCGGCGTTGCCACGCAGACGGTCACTTTGGCACCCAGTGCGGCCAGCTTCTGGGAGAAACGGCGGCCCTCGGTGGTGCCGCTGAACACGACCGCCTTCACTTGCGGTACCCCCGAGGCGTGACCATCCAGCCCGAGACCGCGCGGGTGGCTGCGTTGCCGATGTACACGGTGGTGAACATATCCACCGGGGTGTTTTCCAGCTCGGCCAGGGTCAGCACACGGCTGGTCTGGCCTTCGCGGCCGATGTTGCGCACAAGGCCGCAGACCGTCTCCGGGCCCTTGCCGTTAGCGCGCAGAATGCGCACCGCCTTCTGCAGGTAGTCCGGGCGGCCCTTGGAGGAAGGGTTGTACAGAGCCAGGCAGAAATCGCCCATGGCCGCGCAGGCCAGCCGCTTTTCAATGACCTCCCACGGGGTGAGCCGGTCGGAAAGGGAAATGACGCAGAAATCATGGGCCAGCGGCGCACCCAGCACGGCTCCGCCGCTGAGGGCGGCGGTCAGGCCGGGCACGACCTCTATGGTCACGTCCGGGTATTCTTCGGCCAGCTCCAGCAGCGGGCTGGCCATGCCGTAAACGCCCGCGTCGCCGCTGCACACCAGCGCCACCCGTTTGCCGGTGCTGGCCTTTTCCAGCGCCCAGCGGCAGCGGTCGATCTCCTTCGTCATGCCGGTGGAATAGTATTCCTCGCAGGGAAACTCCGGCTCGATCAGGTCGAGATACAGCTTGTAGCCGCAGATGGCGTCCACACTTTCGAGGACATTGTGGGCTTCCTGGGTCATATAGTAAGGGTCGCCCGGGCCGAGGCCGACCGCATAGACGATCTTTTCCGGCTGGTCGATCTCAAATTCCATCGGGTCAAACATTCTGCCACCTCCAATCCGGGGCAAAGGGCCGCACTGCCAGCGCAAAGGTCACGCCGGTGCGGGCGTATTTGTGAAAAACGAGCGGCCCGCCTGCGGCCAACACTGCTGAGCGCTCGCAGACATTGTCCACACCGGTGACGCTCTGCACAAAGGCAGAGGACGTAAAACTGCCGGGCGCGGCGCGCAGGGCTTCGGCGGGGAAGAACTCCACCGGCCAGCCGTGATCCTGGCAGAAGGCAAGTAAGCCCGCTTCGTTTTGCTTCAGGTCGATGCTGGCCGCCGCCGTGATGCACTGCAGGGCCAGCCGGTTTGCGGCACAAAAGGCCGCGAAGGCTTCTTCCAGCGTGCCGGCGCTGGTGCCGCGTCTGCAGCCTACGCCCAGCACCCCGATGCGGGGCACCAGATGCAAGGCATCCCCCGCCGGGCAGAGGGTGAGGGCAAAGTCCGGGGCATCTGCGCTCTCGGCCAGGCCCGCAGGCGGCGCGCCCGCAATGGGCCAATCGGAGGTAAAATGCACCTCTCTGCCCGCCAGCAATGCGCCGCTGACAAGCTTGATGCGCTCCGGCTCCAGCACAGCACAGTTCTGGTGCTTGGCCCATTCGTCCACCGCAAACACGCCGTTTGCATCGGTAGCCGTGGTGATGACCGGCACCGCGCCGCACACAGCCGCCAGCGCCCGGGCCAGGTTGTTGGCACCGCCGAGGTGGCCTGAGAGGATGGGCACCGCAAAATGCCCGCACTCGTCCAGCACCACCACGGCGGGGTCCGACGCCTTGCTCTGGCAGTGGGGGGCAATGGCCCGCACTGCGATGCCAACAGCGCCCACAAAGATCAGAGCGTCACTCCCGGCAAACTGCCGGGTTGTCCAGTCGGCAAGGCCGACCTGCCCGGGCGCATGGCCGCAGCGGGCCACACTGCCGGAATAGGCTGCCGCCAGTTTTTGGGCCAGCGCAAGGCCCTTTGCCGTAAAGGCAAGGTAAGCCCGGGTCACTGGTCGGTCCCCTTGCGGAACGCGGTGGTGAAGGCCGGGTCGTAGAGCTTGCTGCGCTCGTAATTCTGGCCCAGGAAGCCGCCCACCACGATGAGGGCCGTCTTGGTGATGTGTGCCGCATGGACGCTCTCGGCCAGCGTGCCCACGGTGCAGCGAACGGTCTTCTGTTCCGGCCAGGTGGCTTTGTACACCACCGCTGCCGGGGTCTCTGCCGTGTAGGCACCACCTGCAAGCAAGGCTTCCTGCACCTTGTCCACCAGACCGATGGAGAGGAAGATGACCATGGTGGCCCCGTGTGAAGCAAGGCTTGCCAGCTTTTCCTTTTCCGGCACCGGGGTGCAGCCCTCCATGCGGGTGATGATGACGGTCTGGCTGACAGTGGGCAGGGTGTACTCGGCGTTCAGCGCCGCTGCCGCGCCGCAGAAGCTGGAAACGCCTGGCGTGTCATCGTAGGGGATGCCCTCGGCGTCCAGCACGTCCATCTGCTCCCGGATGGCTCCATAAAGGCAGGGGTCGCCGGTGTGCAGGCGCACGGTGGTCTTGCCCGCGGCTTCCATCCGGCGCATCACATCCAGAACCTGTTCGAGAGTCATCTCGGCGCTGTTGTAAATTGCACAGCCCGCTTTGGCAAGGCCAAGCAGGGCCGGGTTCACGAGACTGCCCGCATAGATGATGCAGTCGGCGGCCTGCAGCAGGGCCGCGCCGCGCTGGGTGATGAGGTCCGGTGCACCGGGGCCTGCGCCAACAAAATGTACCATAGCGTTACTCCTTTACCAGAACGGTGGAAAAATAGCCCGCTGATTCTTCCGGCCGGGCAGCGGAAAGGTCGGTCCAGACGGCTTCGTCCGGCAGACCGCAATTGCATACAAGGACGCTGTCGGCCAGCTTTCTGCGGGCTTCCAGCGTATCGAGAAGGGCGGGCAGCTGCCTGCCGGTCTTCATCAGCACTTTGGTGCCGGGCGTTTCCAGCACGCGGTCTGCCCAGCCGCCGGGCGCAATGGTGAGCGGCGTGTCCATGCCGCCGGTGAGGGGAACGTTCAGCCGCGCCGCCGCCGCGCAGAAGCTGGGCACCCCCGCCGCCATGGCGGTGGCATAGCCTTCCGCCTGCAAAATCTCCTGCAAGTACCCGAAGGTGGCGTAGATGGACACATCACCGAGGTTCAGCATGGCAACGTCCTGCCCGGCATCCAGAAAAGGCCGCACGGCCTGCGCCGCCTGCCGGTGAGATGCCGCCAGCACCGCCGGGTCGCGGCTCATGGCAAAGTGCAGCGGGACGATGGTCTTGCTGCCCAGTGCATCACCCAATGCCCGGCGGGCGATGTCCAGCGCCAGCATCTGGCCGGAGGATGTCTGCGGCGCGGCCAGCACCGGGCACTGCCGAATCAGCCGCACCGCCTGCAGGGTGAGCAGTTCCGGGTCGCCGGGGCCCACACTGACGCCGTAAAAGGTACCTTTTACATTTTCCATTCTGTCATCAGCTCCTTTGCGGTTTTGGTCTCGCCCAGCGGGCCGTGCTGGTTCGAGAACAGCACGGCACCCACCCGGAAGCCCCCGCCTGCCCGGCGGTCAAGGTGCAGCTGGATGGCGGCAAGGATGCTTTCCAGCACTGGGGTGCGCAGGTTTGCACCGTCCAGAATGTCAAGGCAGGCGTCGGTAGTGGCGGCGTCCATTAGGGCGGCGCACACTTCGCGGGCAGCGCCGCACAGCGCCGCGTGGGCGCAGAACACCTCGGCGCGGCCATCGGCGGTGTGGGAATGGGTGTTCATGACGCCCGCCGCCAGCTTGACCAGCTTGCCGATGTGGCCCACGAGAAGCGCTTCTTCAAAGTTTGCCGCTGCGGCCATATCCAGCGTGTCACCGATGAAGTTCGAGGTCTTGACCACCGGGAAGCGCTCAAACTGCGGCAGGGCAGACGCCAGATAGTCCAGCCCGTAGTTGCCCGGGGCCAGCACCAGCCGCCGTGGGCCGTCTGTGTTTTTGGCCCGCAGTGAGGCCTGATTCATTTCCAGCTGGATGGTGTCCAGAATGGCCTGCTGGCTCATGGGCTCCACGATACCGCTGGTGCCCAGCACGGAAAGCCCGCCCTCCACGCCGATGTGGGGGTTGAAGGTGCGCTTTGCCGTCTCGGCCCCGCCCTCAATGGAGATGGTCACGGCAAAGCCGCCTGTGTAGGCCGCGTTCTCGGCCTCCCGTTCCAGCGCTTCGGCGATCATCTGGCGGGGCACATGGTTGATGGCGGCTTCGCCCACCGGCTGGTCAAGGCCCGGTTTAGTCACCCGGCCCACACCCTCGCCGCCAAAGATGCGCACGCCGGGCGCGTCCGGTTCCAGCACGACCGATGCAATGACCGGCAGGCCGGTGGTCACATCTACATCGTCGCCGCCGTCCTTGCGAATGGCACATTCTGCGCCGGTGTCCGTTTTGCGGCAGAAGATGGGTGCCACCTCCACCACAATGCCTTTCGGTGTGCGCAGAGCCACCGTCTCCGGTGCATGGCCGGTGAGCAGCAGCCGGGCCGCGCCCGCCGCACCCAGGGCCGCACAGGTGCCGGTGGTGTAGCCGCATCGCAGCAGCTTCTGCCCACTGCGGACGTAATGCTCAAATTGCGGCCCAGCCGGGTTGGCTTCCGGCTTTGGCGGCTCCGGTGCGCCGTATAGAGCAGCGTACTGTTCTTCCGTCAGGCCATACAGCGCCCGGATGTTCTCCGGCGCAAAGGCAGCATCCGGCGTCAGCACGCCGGACACCCCGGCAGGGGAGACGCACACCACCGCGTCGGCAATCTTCTGCGCCAGTTCCAGCTCATGCAGGCTCAGCACCACGGCGAGATGCTCACCATGGGCCAGCTCTTTTAAAATGGTCAGCAGCTCGATCTTGCCCTTGATGTCCAGAAAAGACGTGGGCTCGTCCAATAAAATCACCTGCGGCTGCTGGCACAGGGCCCGGGCCAGCAGAACGCGCTGGCGCTGGCCGTCGCTGATGCGGTTGAAATCCCGGTCGGCGAGATGGGCTGCACCCACCCGTTCCAGTGCGCTGTGCGCCTGCCGTTTGTCTTCGGCCGAGAGGATGCCCAGCCGCCCGGTGTAGGGGTAGCGGCCCGCCGCAGCAAAGTCAAAGCAGGTGGTCAGCTCCATGCGGCGGCTGTGCGGTGCCATCAGGGCAAGCTTCTGGGCCCGTTGGGTGCCGGTATAGTCGGAAAGGTTCTTTTCGTCCAGCAGCACCGCGCCGCCCATGGGGTCCAGCTGGCCCGCCAGCGTGCGCAGCAATGTGGATTTGCCCGCGCCGTTGGGCCCGATGAGGGTCAAAATCTGGCCGGGCTGCACCCCCAGCGCAATGCCGGAGAGAAGCGGCGTTTTGCCGTAGCCGATGGCAAGGTCATTTGCCGTGCAGAGAAAGGTCTCGTTCATCGTGCACCCTCCTGATTGCGCCGCACCAGCAGTCCGATGACCACCGGCGCGCCGAACACTGCCGTCACCGAGCTGATGGACAGCTCGGTGGGCGCAAACAGACTGCGGGCCAAAAGGTCACAGAACAAACAGAACGCCGCCCCGCCCAGGCAGCACCCGGGCAGCACATGCAGCGGCTTTGCACTGCCCAGCAATTGCTTGACGAGGTGCGGCACCGCGATGCCCACGAAGGAGATGGGCCCGGCAAAGGCAGTGACACAGGCCGCCAGCAGGCTGGAAAGCAGCACCAGTGCCGCCGAGAACGGCTTGACGTTCACACCCACGCTGCGGGCGTATTCTTCCCCCATCTGGTAGGCGGCCATGGGTTTGGACAGCAGAAAGGAAGCCGCCAGCGCAGGCAGGGCCACCAGCGCCGCTGCCCGGACGTTGGCCCAGGTCATGCCGGAAAAGCTGCCCTGCGACCAGTTGTGCAGGTTGACGATGTTGGAGTCCTGCGCAAAGGCCACCACGATGTCCGTGATGGCCGAGCAGATGTAGCCGATCATGACGCCGCAGATGACGAGGATGCTCATGCGCTGCACCCGCCGCGCCACCGCCAGCACAAAAGCCATGGCGGCCATAGCGCCCACGAAGGCGGCGACGATGAGCGTTACCGAACCGGTGAGCATCCCGCGATTGAGGAAAACCACCATGGTCAGCGCCACGGCCAGCTTGGCCCCGCTGGAAATGCCCATGACGAAGGGCCCGGCGATGGGGTTTGCAAAGAAGGTCTGCAGCAGGTAGCCCGCCGCGCTGAGGGCCGCACCCAGCAGCGCCGCCATCACTGCGCGCGGCAGACGCAGCTGCAGAATGATGTTCATGGAAAGCGTGTCCTGCCCCTTGCCCAGAAGTGCCGCCAGCACTGCGCCCGGCGCAAGGGACACACTGCCCCAGAACAGGTTCAGCGCAAACAGCACAGCCAGCGCCGCCGCAAGGGCAAGATAGGAGACAGCAAGGCGTCGGGTACGGGTCATAGACAGTCCTTTCAGTAAAATAAGACTTGATTATTACAGAACGCGTGACAGTGCGCTCTCATCCGGCGCATTCGCGCCACCTTCCCCCGACCGGGGGAAGGCAGAAAACGTCAGGCAACATGGGTGAGAAATTTCAGGGTATCGGCATCGGGCGTGCCCTCGGTGAACACCTTATTCATGTCAAGGATGAGGTCAGCAAGCTCCATGCTCTGCTGGAACAGGCTTTGGCTCGTGCACCACACCTGCCCGTTCTGCACGGCCTTGAACTCGCTGAGCAGCGGGAACTTTTCGGTCAGCTGGCTCACGGATGCAATGGTGCCTTCGATGGCGCTGTTGTAGATGAGCACGTCGGCGTCTTTGGCACCGGCGTAGAAATCTTCCAGAGGCAGGTTCATGGTGGCAAGGCTGTTGCCATTGTCGGTGAGGTCCGAAAAGACGTAGGCCCCGCCGGCCATCTCGATCATTTTGGCCACATAGTCGCTGCCCTTGCGCACGGTGGCAAGGTTGTTGGAACTGAGCGAGAAGAATGCACAGCTCTTGCCGGTGGGCTCCTGCTCCAAAAGCGGTGCAATGGCGGCTTCCTGCGCGGCAAACACCTGCTCGGCCGTGTCTTCTTTGCCCAGCAGGATGCCGTACAGCTTGATCCACTCCATGCGCTCAAGCGGGCCGCTCTCGTAGCTGGAACGCTCCACCAGCACCGGGATGCCGAAATGCTCCAGCTGCTCCTTCACTTCGGGGGTGTGCAGGATCATGGTGTTCTGGATGGCAAGGCTGCAGTTCGCGGCCAAAATTTGTTCGTAGTCCGGGGCGCTGTACTTGCCCGCGTAGGCGATGCGGCCTTCTTCCATGGCCTGCTTTGCTTCGGGCAGATACCAGCCTTCGGCCCGGGTACCGGAGAGGGTCACGCTGTCCAGTGCGTCCAGATGCAAAATCAGGTCCATCACCGAGGTGGAGACAAGGTAGATGTTCTCCACCGGCTGACGCAGCACGGTCACGTCGGCGGGCAGGTCGTCCACTTCGGCGGCATCCTGCGGCACAACGAGAAATTTCTGGCCGGAATCCGGGATGCTCACCATGGTATAGCCGCCTTCATAGCAGTCCGCCGTGAACTGCTGCGCGTAGTCCAGCTTGTAATGGTAAGAGAAAACAAGACTTTCGGTATTTGCTGGCTCCGTCTTGCTGCCGCAGCCGGAAAGCGCCAGCGTTGCCGCCGGAATGAGCTTTAGAAATTGGTTTCGGGTGATTTTCATGTTACTTCAAACTTGCCGAATCAAAGGTCAGCGTGTACTCGATCTCATGGGGGGTGCTCATGGCCACGGTGTCGGCGGCGACGTTCAGCGCGGTATCCAGTGCGGCCACGGGGATCTCAAAGGTGGAGTTGCCCTCGGTGTTGGTGGGCAGATACTTCTCGC
>ERZ1034913.663-NODE-663-length-25663-cov-43.020033_pt1 | contig 25663 bp, 10 predicted proteins | sample MGYA00520697_ERZ1034913 | MGnify/ENA primary metagenome ERZ1034913 (study PRJEB33766, sample SAMN09781786) | gut metagenome | biome: gut microbiome | host: Homo sapiens | place: Madagascar | study: EMG produced TPA metagenomics assembly of the PRJNA485056 data...
CACCATTACTTTAACTTCTTCCATTTTCTCTTAAATATTTAATAATGTTCTTGTTCCTATTTCTTATTTATGGGTTGAATCAGTCGTGCAGACTGAGTTCAGGAATAACCACCGAAAGTGCATTGATGATCTCTTCTTCTGTAATTCCCTTTTTCTTGACGAGGAAGATGGTGTCATCTCCTGCGATGGTTCCCAGAATCTGGGTGATGTCGCTGTTGTCAATGTTGTAGGCAATGCTGCTGGCATATCCCGGTCGGGTTCTGATAACTACCATGTTGCCCGAGAAGTTGATGGAGAGGAATCCTGTTCCCATTGCCATGTTGCTGATCGGGATATGGTTGGATACCCGCTTGTAGAGTGCATCGTTCGGAAGTACGTATGTGTATTTGCCGCTGGATGAAGCTGCCTTGGCTACCTTCAGTAGCTTGAGGTCGCGGCTCAATGTGGCTTGCGTAATCTCAAATCCTTCCTGGGCGAGCGCTTGCAAGAGTTGATCCTGCGAACTCAACTCTTGACTAGAGATGAGCATCTTCAATGTTTCCAATCTGCTATTTTTTACCTTCATACGTTGTATTTTTATTCGTTTGCGGTTGCAAAATTACACAAAATATGCGAAACTGCCAAATAAATATTAGAGAAAATGCATTTTTAACGATAAAATGTTTTAAAAGTTTATTTTTATGCATGTTTTATGCAGTATATTTATGCATACGGCGTGTTTGCACTCTGTCTTCTTCTTCCTCATTCTTCCGGATAATGAAAGAAAAGTGTAGAAATTTCGTCTTCAAAGTGTATTTTCTACGTAGAAAAATTGCAGATATTGATTTTTTTGCTTATATTTGCAAAGTATTCCTCATTGATGCAATGAGTAAGTAAACTGCAATGAACAGAATAGTTACATTATTATATATATGGTTAGGTTGCATCCTTTCCATGCAAGCACAAACCCGTCATCAGATGGGGGGCATTTATTTCGCCTATCCCGGAGGTCCGTCAGCGCAGACTGGAACTTTCGGGACAGACTCCTGCTGCGTGCTTGATTCCTTGAAAGGCGCTTTGCCAGATTCCCAAAAGCATGCTCTCAAGGATTCCCTGATTCCTTCGTCGGGTCTTATCCCAGCCGGATTTACTCCTTTTTATGTCAGTCATTACGGTCGCCACGGTTCCCGATGGATGGCGCATGACGACCGTTATGTATGGATATGCAGGCATTTCGAGGATGAGAGTAATCTTACTCCGCTCGGACTGCAGGTGAAGGGAATGCTGACGAGAATGTGGGAGAATGCCAGGGGAAATGGTGGAAAGCTCACCCGTCTCGGGGCACTTCAGCATCAGGGCATCGCCCGACGCATGTTTGCCCACTTTCCGCAAATCTTTGCTGCCGGCAATCAGGTGAAGGCACGTTCCAGCATCTCTGACCGTTGTGCCAGGAGTATGCAAGCCTTTACTTCGGAATTACAGCTCCTCCAGCCCCAGTTGAACCTGGATGTGAAGACCGATTCTGCTGATATGGCATGGATAGCCCACGTTTCTCCCGAAATCAAGGCGCTGGCAAGCAGAACCAAGGTGGAACCTCTGATTTCTCCCGACAGATTTCTCCGTCAACTCTTCAAAGACATCTCGAAGATTGATGAACCGATGAAACTGATGGTCGAGATGCATGCCATCACTTCATCCATCCAGGATGTGGGCTTGAATTTCCCGGTTTATCCTATCGACATAGAAGAAGCCTTGAATGCCCTCTTCACGGATGAGGAGTTCCAAGCCATCTATGAGGCAAACAACCGTCGCATGACCATCGTCAATGGCAACGAACCTACCAACGAGTCGATTCCTGCACGCTGTGCCATTCCGCTCTGGCAGAATATCGAGGCTGAGGCTGATGCCGCCCTGCGTGCTCGCCAGTCGTCGGCAACCCTCCGTTTCGGTCACGATACGGCACTCTATCGCCTGCTTTCTCTCCTCTTCAATACCGCCCACCTTCCTCCAAGTGCCAAGGATGATGAGGAACAGGTGGTTTTGGGTGATGATGTGGACAGGATGGATAGGGTGGTTCCGATGGCAGCGAATCTGCAGATGATTTTCTATAAGAATGCCCAGGATTCCGTCTTGGTGAAGTTCATGCTCAACGAGAAGGACATCAAGATCAATATCCTTTCGCAGGTGGAGTATGGCACGTGCTACTATCCTTGGAACCAGTGGAAGAAGCAGATGCACGAACGCATCCACAACCTGGAGCACATCCGCCAGCTGAATGCCATCAATACGATGGTGGGCACGGCACAGTCCAACACCCTGAGTGCCGGCCTGTTTGGCAAGGGCAGTGAGGAGCATGGACAGACCCTGCCTGCCGTACTCGTTCCGAATGGTCAGAACTTCTGGACACCGCAGACCCAGGATACCGAACAGAAATGCATCGCACCTTATTATTATAAGGACTCCCTTTTGCAGGGTTTCCGCTGCAGCCATTGGATAGTGGGTGGCTGCATGCAGGATTACGGTTCCTTTACTGTTGCCGCCCTGGGCAATGAGCTGAGGCTCCAGCCCGGGCAGCGCGCTACTCCTTTCAGTCATGCCGATGAGGTTTCGCATCCTCATTACTATGCGGTGAATCTGAAGAAGGAGCATCTCAAGGCTGAGATGACGGCATTGAGCCATACCTCCATCCTCCGTGTCACTCCCGAAAAGGACCAGCTGGTGCATCTGGTCATCAATCCGAATAGTGATGAAGGGCAGGGATACATCGAGATTGATACCCTCAATCATGTGGTGTATGGCTATAATCCGGTGCATCGCATTTACCAGGGATGGGGCGAGTCGGCTGGTTTCAGCGGTCACTTCGTGCTGGCTTACGATGCCAGAGACCTGGTGGATTACGGAGTGTTCGAAGGTGACAACAGAATTAGCAAGGGCTTGAAGATGCAGGATAAGCCACGCATCGGTGCCTGGCTCACTTTCCGTGGAAAGGCGGGCAAGGCGATGGAGTGGATGTCGGGCACTTCCTTCACCTCCCGCGAGAAAGCCCTGGCAAATCTCAATGCCGAGAACTACAACTATGGCGGCTTGGATTTCTATAGCATGATGCAGTTTGCTGCCGATTTGTGGTGCGACCGTCTGCATACCATCGATGTGGAGCATCACGACCAGGCAAAGGTCAACCAGTTCTATGGTGCCCTGTATCGCTGTTCCTTCCTCCCTCACGAAGTGAGTGATGTGGGTGATGAAATCAGATATGATGATTTCTCTATGTGGGACATCTATCGTGCCGAATTGCCGCTCTATACGCTTATCACCCCGAAGCGTTCGGGCGAGATGATGCAGTCGCTGGTCAGGATGTATCAGAACCGTGGCTGGCTTCCTGCTTTCCCATGCTGGAACAGTTATACGGCTGCGATGATAGGCGACCATGCCAGTGCCGCCCTTGCCGATGCCTACGTCAAGGGCATCCGCAACTTCGATGCGCAGAAGGCTTACGAGGGAATGCGCATGAATGCTTTCTCTACACCTTATATATATAAGGAGTATCAGGAAGGAAAGGGACGCCGTGCCATCCAGTCGTATATCAATAATGGCTACATTCCTCTGGAGGATATGGTGGAGGAAGCTTATCATACCAACGAGCAGACTTCACGCACCCTGGAGTATGCCTACGATGATTTTGCCGTGGCGCAGATGGCGAAGGCGTTGATGGATTCCTGCAGGGATGCTTCGCAGCGACAGAAATATCAGGAAGATTACAACGAACTGATGCGCCGTTCCGAGAATTGGCGCAATGTCATCAACCCAGTCTCAGGTTGGGCGGATGGCAGATATGAGAATGGAAAATGGCTGAACAATAAAGACCTGGTTCATCGCCAGAGCTTCATCACCGAGGGAGCTGCCTGTCATTATACCTGGTATGTGCCCCAGAATCCGGAAGGATTGTTTGATGTGATCCGCCATAGCAAACCGATGGATAAGAAGGAGAAGAAGGCAGAAGATAAGGTCATCTACCGTCTGGACAGGATGTTCGACAAGGGATGGTACTGGCATGGCAACGAACCTTGCCATCAGATAGCCTATCTTTATGATGCTGCCGGAGCTCCGGAGAAGACCCAGCAATGGGTGCACCACATCCTGCAGACGGAGTATAATGATACCCCGGGCGGTTTGTCGGGCAATGATGATGCGGGTCAGATGTCGGCATGGTATGTATTCTCCTCCCTGGGTTTCTACCCGGTTTGTCCTGGCACACCTTATTATTATATAGGTACGCCAGGTTTCGACAAGGTGACGCTGAATCTGGAAAACGGAAAGAAGTTCATCTTGTCAGCCCGAAGAAAGGATGCAGGCAGCTACCTCATCCAGTCTACCTCTCTTAACGGAAAACCACTGAATGGTTACCGCCTCTCTCACCAGCAGATAGTGAGTGGAGGACAACTGCTTTTTGAATTGAAATAATAGAATCATAGAAATTAATACTGTAGGCGTAAGCCTGGCAACTAGATCAATTAACAGATAAGTATATGGATGCTGTAACGAGTTTTATTTATGGAATGAGCATGATGTTCTTTTCCATGATGGCATGGATGTTTTGGCGTAAGGGCAGTGAACGGCTCTTCCGCCTCATCATGCTTTTGATGTTGATAGCGGATGCACAGTGCCTGAAAGACCTCGTGCTCTTCTACTACAAGGGTTTCGACAGTACGGAGGGATGGTATTTCACCTCTGCTGTCGATATGTTTATCATTCCGTTCTATAGCTTTGTGCTGATGGAACTGGTAAAACCGGGATGGACCACCTGGACCAAGGCGGTGATGCTGGAGTTGCCTTTTGTGCTGCTTCCGCTCTTGTTTCTCATCTCGGGTGCCAACATCTATTTTTATATTCTCTCGGTATGGGGTGCCGTTTATGGCGTCACCACCTTCGTTGTACTCTTCTTCCTCATCCGCAGGTATCATCGCCAGCTCAAGGAGCGTTTCTCCTATCAGGAGAACATCAACCTTTCCTGGCTCCTTGCCATCCTTGGCAGTTTCTTCCTCATCCTGATTATCTGGACCTTGAGCTGCTTTGTCATCGACGGAGGCTTCGACAATCTTTATATGGTCTGCTCCCTGGCTATCTGGATGTTCATCTGTTACTTTGGGTATCGACATGAGTCGGTGATTGATGAACTGAAGGATGTGGAGGCAGCGCATGCAGAAGTTGCTCCGCAAGAGAGTGAAGAGGAAAAGCAAGGTCTCGCCACCGAGGTGCAGCGTCTCTTTGAAGTGGAGAAAATCTATCTCAATCCGCGACTCAAGCTCTCGGATGTGGCACACATGGTGGGCACCAACCGCACTTATCTCAGCAGGTATTTCAACCAGGAGAATGGCAGCACGTTCTATGATTTCGTGAACAATTACCGCCTCCGTTATGCGGAAAATCTGCTTCGAAACTCAGAATCTTCCATTCTGGAGATTTCAGAGAAGTCGGGATTTAATTCCCTTTCCACCTTTAGAAGAGTCTTTTCTTCTGCTTATGGCTGTTCGCCTAATGAATTTAGAAATGCTCTGTAAATGATTGTAAACCAACTGAATTTACGAAATGAATGCATGTTTTTTACGAAATGAGTTTTGGTAACAGGCAATAAAAAAGATACTTTTTGTTCAAATGGCGTCTTTTTTTTACCAAATGAAGCCTGACTTTCGGAGAAAAAGCTTATCTTTGCATCAGAATTTTCTAGATTAGGTTTACTTATCATTTGCTTTTGATAGAACACATAAAGAGGTTGGCTAACCCGTGGAGGGCAAGCCAACCTCTGCTTTTTTTATATACTAAGAAAAACTGCTGATTCCTAACTTCTGATTTCTGTTGAAATCTTATTCCTTGTTGCTTCCGAAGATGCGAAGCAGATAGAGGAACAGGTTGATGAAGTCGAGGTACAATGTCAAGGCTCCGATGAGAGCCAACTTCTGAGCACCTTCGCTCATGTCGTACTGTGTCTGGAGCATGTGCTTAATCTTCTGGCTATCCCATGCTGTGAGACCGGTGAAGATAGCAACACCCACGTAGCTCAGGATGTAGTCAAATCCAGAACTCTTCAGGAACATGTTTACTACGGTGGCGATAATCAGACCAATCAAAGCCATGAAGAGAATCTTACCCATCGAGGTCAGGTCCTTCTTGGTGGTGTAACCATATACAGCCATGGCACCGAAGGTTCCGGCTGTGATGAAGAACACCTTGGCAATGCTGGTCATCGTGTAAACCACGAAGATGGAAGAGAGCATCGCTCCGTTCAATACCGAGTAGACGATGAAGAGCAGGGTAGCCGTGCTTAACGACAGGCGGTTCAGGGCACCTGTGATAATGAATACCAGGGCGAGTTCAGCGATGACCAGTCCGAAGAGCAAGCCTCGGCTTGTCATCAGCGTCATCATCAGGGTAGGGCTGGCAGCCACGCCGTATGCAGTAACACCCGTAATAACGAGAGCCAGGGTCATCCATGTATAAACCTTGCGCATCAGTGCGGAGAACACGCCGCTCAATCCACGCTCCTTCTCATTGATAGCAAAGCCGTTGCTTTGCTGTTCATTCTGATTATTAATCAGATTGTACATTTCCTTTTCTGTCATAGTTTTATTTTCTAATTGTTGTGCAAATACAAAGCGCAAAGATAATGCCAATTATTGAAACTAGCGATTATCTCTGCGCTTTATTAACATTTATTCCGTTCTTTTACGGCTTTCCGACTGTTTTGACTGGTTTTTATCTCATTCTTTTCAGTCTTCGTTCGTGTCCTCATCCCTTATTTCAGGGCAATCTTCCTTACTGCCACCTGTTTGCCGCCTCGTGTCACTTCTACGATTACGTTGCCCTGGATGGCTGTGCGAACCTGTTCCTTCTCAGCCTTTGCCTTCTTCTGAAGGGCGAGAACGCCATCGGCAGCATACACGCTGATGAGGTCGTTTGGCTGGAGCCCCTTGAGGACGATGGTTCTGAATCCGATAGCCTGGATGCTGATGTCTGACTTCATGTCGGTTGCCATGCGGTTGAAACTGATGGTGAAGCGATGGTTCTGCTCGCCTGCTTGGCTTGCATGGAATCGGTAATCGCCTTCCTTCAGGTCGATAGCCTTTCCGGTTTCCTTGTCCTTCAGCCATACGGTTTCGTATTCGCTGGCATCGCATTCTTCAGGGATGCTGATGGTGTATTCACCCGTTTCTGGCAGACTGATGCCGATGCTCTGTTCTGCTTCAATGCTGATGGCAGAGAGGAGCGAGTAGCGTCCGCCGTTGCGGGTTGCATAAATCTGAGCATTCTGGCTGGTCATCCATTTTACGCCGTCGCTTCCCAGGTCGAAGTCTGATTTCGCCTCCTGTGCAGGAACTGCGTTCAACTGGAGCTGGTCATCTGCAGGAGTGCCGTTGCCGGCTCTGCTTGTTCTGCTGTTCTGGGTGATAGCGATGTCGAGGGCTCGGGTTGCTTGATAGGCTGTTGTTGCCCTTGCTTCTGAATGTCCTACTATCACGCTTTCAGAATTATCCAGAGTGGCAGTCTGCGTAAACACGGCATCCATTGTCGGGATGTAGCCATCCGTTGAATTACCCGTGTCAGAATCATAGGTATTGATAGCCTTGTAGCTGCCGTTTTCTTCGCATTGGTAGATGACTCTGCCATATTCCATATCGCTATAGTTCATGGCGCAGAGATAAGGAGAACCGAAGAGGTTCCAGCCCATGTTCTCCTTGTGGGTGAACTTCAAACCGCCGCCATTGCTGTCTGACCATGGTTGCTGGTTATTGTTCTGTACCAGGGTAATCTTATCCAGCAGGTTCCTGTTGGCGCTACCGTCTTTCTCCGTGTAACTGATTCCATAGAAACGTACGGTCTTGTCGCCATTAGCATCCATTCTGAAACCTGCGGTAAAGTTTCGCTGGTTATCCACACCTTTTACCCATGCTTTACTATCGTTTTGGTCAAACTTATAGTCGTACTTGGCACGAGTAGCTGCATTATAGTAGTAGGCTGTTACGCTACCGTCAGCAGGATTGTTAGTTCCCGAAACCTCCATATTGGTAGCCTTGAATGGCATGGAGAAGAAGTTGGTTCCTGCCTTCAGGTTTCTTTCCACGGCAAAGTTGGTGAGGTTTACATAACTGTTGTTACCTCTTAAACCAGCGTGGTGCTTCAAGAGCAGGAAGCCTGGGCTGAACGGATTCGTCTCTGTATAGAATGTGTTGTCGAGTTTCAGTTCCTTGTCTTCTGCCATGACATAGACCACAGATTTTCCATGAGGATAATCGTCCTGGTTTGCTGTAGCATCGTTTGTCAGATACCAAGTCTCGAAACATCCGTTGTCTACCTTGTCTCTGATGCGTTGGTTGCCGGCAAGATCATGGTTGTGCATCACCTGAATGGTGCAATCCTTTGTAGGATTTTCGGCTACGTTGGCATCGTGTTGGTTGATGTTGGCATTGTCTGTCTCGTCAAGCTGATACTTCCAATAATCATCTTTCACATATTTATTATAGGTGGTTACAGATGATCTGTTGGCAGCATTACTAGATGTTTCTGGTAATTCGCCGGAAGCAGTCACATTGACAGACTTCACATCCTTCACGCTTCCTAACGCTAGACTGTTATAGAGCAAACCACTTGCATCGCCTGTTACCTTTGCATTTGCATCGAGGATAGAGGTAGAGAGCATGCTGTTGCCTTGGATGCTGACGTCGCCCGAAACCTTGAAACCATCTACAATACACATTCTGGTATCTGTAGTTCCGCTGTTGAGTTTCAGTCCATTGATGGTAGACTGACTGGCAGACTCAATGATTCCTTTTCTCTGAGTAAGGAGATCCTTTACGATAGCTTCTGGTTCTGTTTTAGAACTTTTTTCTTCGCGCATCGAACCAAACATCTTGACGCCTGGCATGCTGATATTGACATTATTAGCTTTCAGATTCCTATCTACGAAGACGTAGCCATATTTACCTTCATTCTTGTTGGCATAAAGCTCAGCCAGGTTGATGGCGCCTTGCAGGTCGTTGGTTGGGTTATCCCAGCTTTCACCTGTTCCTGTAACTGCAGAACCTTCTTTTACATAGATAACCTGAATCATCTTCGTGTCGCATTCGTATGCACCGATATCGATATTGTCGCCAATCAGACGGGCAGTATTGCCCAAGTCCTTTTCTGTGTTTATATCAGCATTTAGCGGATATTTCTCATTATTTCCTTGATCAAGCAACATGAGGCTAGGTCGTATTCTATAGTCGCCGTTCGTTGGATCTACAAAGTTTGGACCGTTTAGCACATCTCCATTCTTGATAGAATTAGCAATCACGACATTTTTGTTGCCTGTTTTCAGGTCTTGAGTACCATTCTTCCAGGCGACAGAATTATACACGTTGTCTGTTCCACTAACTGCTGTGTCTTTATTGCAGACAAACGTGGCGTTTGTTATGTCTGCTGATTGGGAACCTTCGATAGTAAGACCATTTCCTTCTCCGTCAGCAAACAATACGTTCCACATCTTTATACCGGATTTGTTGTCTTTTGTTGCAGCATTATTGTCAACTGCTATGCCGGTTCCCTTGTTCTTTCTAAAGGCACTATTGTGTATCTTTAAAAGATTTCCTTCATTATTGGTAGACAAATTAATCTTCGCCTTTACTCCCACACCACTCTGGTTCTGGAATGTGAAACCGGAAATAGTTACCGGCTTACCATTCGTTACGATATTGAGCAAGTTTGTGGTTTCGCCTGCCTTGGCTGGGTTCTCAATGAGTACCGAAGGTTTGCAGAAGTCTTGCACCTCTGTTCCGTCAGCATTCTTCGAGCCCGTACAACCACCTACAAGTTCAATCGATGTTATATACTTAGCCTTTTCGTCATTGTTCACAATGAGAGAGAAGGCATCGCCGCTAGAGTAGGTTGGCGAATAATAAGTACCTCCACGTACAAACACCTTTCTGTTGTTGTTGGTTGTAGTACCTGCAGATACGTTGCCAGAAGGGTTAGCCATGGCAATGATGGCACCACGGAGGTCGGTGCTTTGGTTATCCCAACTGCTACCATCGCCATTTCCTTTCTCTTCCGTACCGATATAAACCTTTTCTAAGTCTGTAAACTTGAATACATACTGGAATTCATACATGCCGATGTCGATAGGCTTTTCTCTCACTACACCTTTCTCGTCTTTCGGACCAACGTATCTGTAGTATTCCTTACTGCTGTTAGCAGAACGGATATACTCAGATCGATAACCATATCTCTCAAGGCGAGTATTGTGCATAGTCCACCATTTCTGATATTTACCACTCTCGTTTGCATCGTTTGCATCCTTCTTTCCATCTCCTGCATCTGTAAGCACAGAGATAGCCTGAGGATTCCATTTTGCATCCGGTTTATAGCCTTCGTAACCCTTTGTGGTTGTAGGCTCTGTGAAACGTGGTCCATCCGATGCGATATTCTCCTTGTTCAGCTTGATGTTACCATCCTTTGCAGTAGAAGCAGGTAATTCATCCCAGGCGCAGTTGCGCATGTGCTCTCTTTTGAGGAGCACACTATTATCTGTAGATTCATTACCCCAAATGGCGGTATTATATAATATAGGTGTAATCGTACCATTTTTCACCTCGTTGTCCACATGGATGGCTCCATCTTCCTTTGCCTTGTTGTTGACGATGAGGCTGTTTACGATGTAGGCATCCTGATAGTCCGCAGCCATACTGCCAGCATCGTCTGCTCTACGGATGTAGATGGCACCGCCTTGCGAAACTTCTGTGCCCGTATATCTGCCACAAGTTACATCATTGTTGGCTAAGAGCGAGTTGACGATATGCAGGTTTCCATTCTCTGATTCTGTGAGATAGAGATAGATGGCTCCACCCTTACCTGGTTCGGTGACTTCATCCTGACTAGCCTTTTCTGATACGTCTCTATTGCCGCTGATTGTACTGCCGATGATGTCCAGACTTGCATTGTTGGCATAGACAGCTCCGCCATGCAGACCGGAGTTTTTGATCAGTCGGCAACGGTTCAATGTATAGTTCACGCGGTTGGTGTAGATAGCGCCTCCACGACCAATCTCGGCAACTTCGTTAGTTCCTCCCTCTTCTTTCTTCAGCTGTGTCATGGTCTCACCATTCATGATGGTAATACCGTCTAATACCACTTCATTGTTCAATGTTGCCGAAGTACCTGTGGCGCCCGCATTGCTGTAGACTACATGATATACATTACGCTCCTTTTCCGATGCCTTGATGTCACCGGAAAGAATCGTAGGATTCTGGAACTCCCATGGCTCTATCAATCCGTTCTTATTGTTGTCGGTCATGTAGTCCTTGTTGCGGTTAGCCAAGATGTCTTTGATGTCTCCATCTGGAGTCAAAGTCTTACCTCCAAAGCTTGTAAATTCATCTCCAGTTATTTTATTTTCTGTACCAGGAACAACAGGAGTAGAAGAATACAGGTCATCTTTCGAGAAACTGCCGAAGATATCTACGTTCACAGGGATGGTGAAGCTCTGCAAGCGGCGGTCTATCGTGTTTTGCTCTTGTGAAAGATCTTTGTTCTGTCGAATCTTGCTCGGCTTGTAGGTTCCGCCTGTCATCAGAATCTCGAAGTGGGTAGCCTCTGTAGCCACTTTCTTTTCTCGTGCCTCATTGATGTAGTCGAGGGCTGCTTCGAGACTGTTGAAAGGAGTCAGGAAGGAGCGGCCATAATACATTGCCTTCTCTTCTTCTGTTACAATCTCACCACCTGTCTGAGAAACGAACAGACGCTTCAGAAGCTTGGTACCGTCAAACGCAGGCAGATCAGATGTGTATGCGCCTGCTGTCTGTTGCTTGGTCATGTTTCTTTCCTTACCGGTAATATCGTAGCTGCTGATACCATAATTCTTCCATGCAGTTATGTAGTCTTCCAAAACTCCGTTGTCAATCAATGGTGAATAGGCACGAGGCTTGAAGATTTTGTTGTCGTTGAAGTAACTGTCCAGATCGCTGGTCATCTCCGTGTTCATTCTGTTGGCAGGCAACGCCATCTTCTCTACGAAACAATAGTTGTATTGATAGAATTTCTCCGTATATGCTCCCAGTCCCTGCAGAAAGTCGTGAGACTGATAGTTCACATCACCGCTGATGTTGTTGTCGGTCTGTGCCGTATTTCCCCATATCACGGAGTTTCCGCCAATCAGGGAGTTCTCCTCCTGGTAGATTCCGCCACCAATGGTCGCCTCGTTTCTGGCAATGGTGCATGAGATGACGTAGGCATGGTAGTTCTTGATGTCTTCGTTCTTATCGTTGGAACGGAGCGCATAGATGGCACCACCTTTCTGTGCCTTGTTTCTTACGATGACACTACCGCTTACGATGCTACCTTTCAGCAACATGAGAGCACCGCCTTGGGTAGCCTGACAGTCGGAAATCTCGCAGTTGCGTACATGTGCCTTTTTGGGCACAATGGCTGCACCACCCATACTCTTGAAGCCCGACTTGTCGCTTGCATTACCGTCTATCAGGCGACAGCCATCTATGATGGTATTGTCTGACAGGGCAGAAGTGTTGTAGTCGTCATAGTCGCCCGTAGGCCATTTGCCGAAGCACACGGTGTGGTAGCCGTTCACCTCCTGGTTAACGGCAGAACCTTCTTTTACTTCGGTCTTCGCGCTTAATACCGTCTGGTAAGTGCTGATACAGTCGCGTTTGTCATTATCCCAATTATAGGTTCCAGCTTTCGGCTCTCCTCCTTCCTGGTCACCCTCATAGTAACCACCCATCAGGCGTATTCCGTTAGGAATCAGGAAGGTATAACTCTGCGGATCGCTAGGGTCTGCCAGCGTATTGGCATGATAAGTAAAGCGCTTTCCTGTTTCATCAGCCTGATAGCCTGCTACTTTTACATATACCTTATGTTTTAGGGTGTTATCTGTGATGTCCCGGTTCTCTGTTTCAAATTTCTTTCCGGCAGCAGTCAGCACGTCCTGCAGCTTGTCTGCACAGGCAGCGTTTTCCGGACTGTCTCCACTTCTGTTTCCCCATCCGTTTTGGGTTACATAATAAATGTAATCTACAATACCTGCGCTGTTTGTCTTTTTCTGTGGTGCGATATTGGTAGTATTGTCAGCCTCATAGGCACCGATATCAATGGCGCAGTCCTTGATTCGGTTGGTATAGTCCATATCGGTTTCCGGAAGGATGATTCCATTTCCTACATTTGTGGTTCCACCATTCAGACATTTGTTACCCGTCAAACCACCCGCCTCGTACAGACGGAAGTTGTTCTCCAGTCGGGCATTGCGGAAGCGGAATTTGTTATTGTCATTATCATGTCCACTCTCGTAGGTCTGGTCCTCAAATGGGAATATCAGATCCGTGCCCGTGAAATTGCCATCGCTGGTAAGGAATTTACTATTGCTATCACTACTGTTCATGTAGCAGTTGTGAGATGGTTTCATTTTGCCCCATGCCGCAGAGTTTACCTGATCTGTAATCTGCTTGCTGTTGTTGTAATTATCATAGATGATACAGTTGTAGAGTGAAAGTTGCGATGCAACTCCGGTTTTGGCATCCTGCCAGTGATAGATGCCGGTTCCGTTTATCGCCATATTGTAGGCGATGGTATTGTTGTAGAACTTGGCACTCTCCAGGAAGATACCTCCGCCACGGCAGGTTCCGTTATAACAGCGGTTGTTTGCCACCACAAGGTTGTAGCCGGTGCCTTGAATCATATAGGCTCCGCCTCCATAACTTTCACTGCTGTTGGCATAACTCAGGTTTCTCAGCAGGTAACTGTTCGAAATCTTACTGTTCTCGCCGTCCATATACAAACCGCCACCACGTACGCGACTGCCATGGTTGAAGTTGTTGACGATGATGAGGTTTTCCAGTTCTACACCTCGGAATACACGCACACCTGCACCTCCGTCACGGTTGGCACCAGGATAGTTGATGATGTAACCGTGACGTACAGAGAAGCCATCCCATTTGGCATGCTCGTAATCCACGTAGTTTTTATCGTCTTTTAAAGGTTCTTTATAGCGTACAGCATTACCGTCGGTACGTGAGGCGTTTCCATCACCCGATGGCGACCAGGTAGGAAGGCATACGTCTGGCTGATACAGTACATAATGGCGCTCTGTTTTCCCGCTGTTTATCAACGTTTTTGTAAAGTCATAATTAGAGCCATCAGAAGGCTTGTTCTCCTGATACCACATTTCCTTATCTCCGTTTTTGAAGTATACAGGCGATTCCTTTCTGATCTGTAGAATGGTTTCATACTTGGTCTTTTCCAGATTTTCGTATTCCTTACGTGCCGGCACGTATTGTGACAGCAGCGGATGGCGGTCGTCTTCTCCTGGGTAGCCTTCGTATGGGAAACCGCCATAAACCTTCACGTTGTCTCTGATAACGAATCCTTTGTAGTCGGTATAGATACCTGCACCTACCCACACCACAACGCTGTCTTTTTTTATTTTATTCAACTCAGCTGCTTTTTCCACAGCATATTGTAGACCGCTGATGTATCGTTCGTCTCTGTTGTTGGTGATTTTATTATATGTTCCCCAGCCAGAGAGATACTGCTTGTCCTGATTTCCTGAGTTAGTCCAGAAATCACCATAAGAGTCAGTTTCTGAACGATACTTGCGGTTAGCCAGACTATACTCCTCGTTTTCGATGGTTGTATTGAGCAAGCTTCCATTGTCTGTTACATAGAAGTCATTGCCCGTTCTTGCCCTATTATTATCACACATGGCGTTACCGATGATAGCCTTGTCCCAGCTGCTTCCATCATATTCGGTATCTGATTCATTCAGAATATTGAAGTTAGGGTTGCCGTCCTGGTCGTCATTATTGGCGTCGCTGATGCTTTCATATTTCTGGTTGTACGAACGTACGTAGATAATCTTTCCTGCTTTTGGCAGGAGAGCTTCGTATGCACCCAGGTCAGGAACACCACCTAGGTTGCGGTCTTCGCCGGTGATGTCCTTGGCTGTGGTAGTTGCATTGTTTTCTTGGGCGCTGTTGATGATGCGGCCAGCCTCTGCAGAACTGGTCAGCGGGCGGAAGGATGAATAGCCTCCGTAATAAACGTTGCCGCTCATTCTGGCACCCACTTCATTGGTCGGGTTGCTGAAGTTCAGAGCTCCTTTTTTTCCAAGAGTGTTGATGTCCATGCTGTTCTTGCATTCCGAACCTCCCCTTGTACCGTTGATTTCCAGTTTGTTTCCTGCAGCATACGAGGTTGCCGTTATAAGGTCGTAATCTGGTGCTACTCCCTCATTGTTGATGATGCTTACATGCTTGAGCGTGAGCGAGTTTTTGCTGCCTTGACTCTTGTTCAGATAGATGATGGAAGGCAGTTCAGACGGGTTCTGATTATGCGGATCCTTGCTTGTGTTGTTGTTGATGACGCAGTTCTCCAGCTCCAATGTTACGTTCACGGCATCCGGCATGGTAGCGATAGCGCCGCCATCTGTTGCCGTGTTGTTCTCAAAGATGCAATTCTTCAGCTTCACGGTAGTTGCTTGGCTGCTTTGGTCCATGCTTCCTATCAGCATGCCGCCACCATAAGGCATGTAGGCAGTACCGGCAGCGTAGGCATGGGTAAAGGCATAGCCGTCGATGGTGATGTTGGCACCCGCTTCGATGCGCACCAGGTGGTAGAGACCCTCGTTGAGTTCTGAACCGTTGAGGTTTCCGTTCAGTTCTGAACGGTATTTGATAGGGTCGCGGTCTTCATCTTTCGGATTCGGATTTTCAGAATACTCCGGATAACCGCCATACACGGTAACAGGAAGTACGCAAGGTTGAATGCTGAAGGTGCATGACCTGGCGTCAGTTTCCTCGAACGTGTAAGCAATCTTCGGTTCGAAGATACCTTCACGACCGCAGATTTCAAACTCCCAATCGCTGTTCTTCTCAATAGTGAAATCCTCAGGCGTAGTACTGCCCTTGGTAACTACCTTTACCTTATCCCCATCCTTGATGTCGGCAAGATAACCGAGTATTTCATCTGCAGATGATGAGGTATAGCTCTTTTCCCACGACTGTCCTGTGCCGTCCACCAGTTCTCGTGAACGGTCAAAGTAGATGCGCAGGCGTTTCTTACTGTCATTCTTTTCAAATACAAGGTCTTGGTTGTCAGCTATATAAGCTCCTGCTGATGGAACCGAACTGATAGCCTTTCCGCTCAGGTCTATTTTTGGCTGATACAGGTAGGAAGATGGCAGGAGGGCATAGCTGATGCCCACGTTGCGCAGTCGGGTTCCTTTCACGATTTCCCAGTAATAGTTCACCGTCTTCATGTTTGTAAGAACGCCACGGTTCTCGTCGAAGGCTTTCACCGTGTTGTAAGGTGCTTCCTTGCCCATCACGAATCCCTTGCCCGAGTAATACGTGTTGATGGAGATGGTTCCGCTCTGATAGGTGCTGGTCCATTTGGCTGCATTTACATCCGAGATAGCGTTGTTGTAGAACTGTACGGTCTCTTCTGATGGGTTGGCTGCATAAATCTGTGCCATGGACGCTGAGTTGCTGGTGCCAGACTTGTGCCGGAGCAGCGAGTTGTTCCAGATGACGTTGTTGGCAAGAAGACCCTTTTTCTTGATATACACACCTCCCGTATTGGATGACAGCTCGTCAGCAGGATCCGAGGTGTTGTTGGTATAGTTGTTGGCGATGGTGTTGTTAATCACCAGTCCGTGACCATCCAGATACACAGCACCATTTCGGGTACTGGTATTGTTACTGATTACCGAGGTGGCAAGAATCTGATAATAGGCTTTCTCCGGGTTGCTAGCGTCACCATTCAGATATACACCCGCTCCCTGATAGGCAGAACAGTTGGTTACCATGCTTCGGGTGATGAAGCCGGCTTCGTCTATATAGATACCTCCGCCCTGATAAGCCGAGCAGTCGTATACCAGGTTACCTTCCGTCTGTCCGTTCTTGCAGTAGATGCCGCCGCCACGTGGCTGGGTGTTTGTGGTTTTCTTCATGCCAGGGTTGCAGAATCTCACGGTACAGTAACGCATTCGGGCTGATGGGTCGTTGATATAAACGCCAGCACCACAGTCTGGGGCGTATTCGGCTTTGTTCGTATCGTGAAATTTACCTCCCTCAATGGTGAAGCCTTCAAGATATACTTCGTCGGTAAAGGCTTTTCCTTCAGGCAGGGGAGCAAACCATACCACATGGTAGGAACCGCTGTTCTGTATGTTCCAGGCTTCGTCATTATTACTCCAGTTGGCATCGTCGCTTCCCTTGAATTCCGCACCCCTGATGATGGATTCTTGTTTCCAGCCCCATGGCTTTAAATCCTTGGATTCCTCGATGCGCTCGGAACGTCTTTTTTCGGTTCCCTTAAATGCACCATAAACGCTGATGCCATTCTTCATCAGCAGGGATACCGGGGATGATGTATCATCGGTAATGCGGTCTTTTACTACATAGGTTCCGGCTGCTACCCAGACTTCGCCTTTCTCGCCTGGTGCATTTTCTGCCAAATCGTTGATGGCCCACTGGATATCGTCCGTGGCATCATCCCATGTTGATCCGTCGCCCTTTCCCTTTTTCTGGGGCTTCACGTATCTGATGCGTCCTGCCTTCATTCGGGCATACTCGTAGGCGCCGATGTCGATGGTGCTTGTCTGATAGCGTGTTCTACCCATGATGTCGGTAGAAGCTGTTTCCAGGGTTGCATTAACTACAAGATTTTTGTAGTATTCTAGTTTTCCCTTGTTCAGAAGGGCAGAGGTTTCCTCGAATGTGAAGGCGGTGCTGTATAATTGCTTCAGGTTACTGCAGAACGAGAAGTCGTAACCCTGGGTTACGGCACTCTGCTTGAACCAAGGGGCTGGCTCTATGCCGTGGTTCTCGTTGCTGATCCTTACGTTCCCGTTAGCGTCGGTGTTGGCCTTGGAATCGGTTACCTCTACTTCCGGAAATGCACAGGAATAGAAGGCTGGACGGCTGTCTTGCTTGCTGAGTGCCGTGGAATGCCAGAGCACGCTGTTGTAAACTGCTCCGCCGTCTATGCTGTTTGATGCCCCGTCTGTGGTGAGGTCTACTGCCGATACGGTGTTGGCTATTACAGAACAGTTGACGATTTTCGATGTGTTCGAAAGTCGGATACCGCCGTTCGTATTGTTGTTGATGTTGCAGTTGTAGACGGTGGCAGTTCCGTCTATCCACATACCGCCACCTTCGTTTTCGCTGGAGCCTCGCTTGCCTGCCACATTATTAAAAATGCTGCAGTAGCTGATGGCTGACAGCTGGTTGGTACAGGAATTATCTACATAGATAGCACCGCCGCGCATGCCGTAGTTGTTCGCAAAGTTGCATTGCGAAATACGGAAGAAGCGGCTCTTGGCATTGCCGTCGTTGCTGTTGTTCACCACGTAGATGCCGCCGCCTCTGCCATTTGCAGAAGTATTCGCTCCACTGGCATTACCTGCTGCGATGAGGAAACCGGAAACAATGGTTGGCTTGTTGCCGTCGTTGGTGTTGTCCTGTGTTACGCCCATCTGGAGGGTCAGTACATGAATGGCATTGTCGGTGCGGGTGGTGTTCTCTGGATAGATAATCAGCTGCTGGCTCGCTTGGTCGTTGGTGCCGATGTCGCCCACCAAAGCCGTCTGATACTTCATCTGATATTTGTGCCTGCCCGTAGGGAGATCGTTCTTGATGGTTTCATCTCCTGCAAAACCTCCATACATGCCGACGCCCGAAGGGAGAACGAAGCCTCCCTTCGGTGCCTTGTAGATGTGGCCGGTAATATCCTCATAGCCTTTCACCCAGATTTCATCGCCAGCCTTGGCTAGGCTCAATGCTTTTTCCAGGGTGATAGCCTGAGCCCATGATAAGCCGTCGCCGCCGGATGTTGCCTCTGCCGTTACATGATAGGTCTTGCTCTGTGCGAACAGGGGGTTGACACTGCTCAGGAGGATGAGGAGTGCTATGATTTTCCTGTATGTCGTATGTTGTATTCTCATGCTGAAAAGAGTTTTATATGTCGAATTTGCTGATTGTGATATTTGGCTCCTCACCGAGTTTGCTGCCCGATATTCTTGCATTGATCTTGTACCAGCGGGCTGGGATAAAGCCATCTTTCAAATTGCTCATGTCAAATGTCACGTTGTATATCTTGTTCCCTGTAGTACCTTCTTTCTCTGTGTCAAGCTTGAAGGTGATGCGAGGAGGATTGGTTCCGTCTGGGAAGGTATAATGATATACCCGTCCGTTGCGCTTGCTGATTTCCGAGGTGTTCAAGAAGGAGGTCTGTCCACTTACCGAAGCCATAGGAGATACATTTTGATGGTAAAGGATAGGGAAGAGTCTGCCATTTCCAGAACCGGAAACGGTTGTTTCTTGACCTGCCGGTTCTCCGTGATAAGTAAAACCTTGTACTTTCACATTTGTGAATTTTTGCTTACCATCTTCGCCTTTCTCGTAGGCTCCCTTGGCATCCCATTGTATGTCAATCTTGGCAGCCAATCTGCCCAGTACCATGCGCCAGTATTGTTTGGTGTTGATATTGGCATTGATGTTCTGTTCTACTTTTATCTCGCGCTTATCGGTAAGAATTTGCGTCTCTGAGTCCAGCTTGAGTGCATATCCTGTGGCTACGCTGATAAACTTGGCTATGTCTATGGCTCCGTCTTTATGAGCATAGTCGTTGCTAATCTGTAATTTGTAGATATCCTCGTTGCGGTTTGTGCCGTCTTCTGTTATCTTGTTCAGTTCCCCCTCCAGATCCAGCCCTTCTCCGTTACTGTAGGTAACCCCATAAACGCAACAGGTGCCTAGCGGCAGATACATCGTATAGGTGCGAAAGCCGTTGGCATCAGGTCCTGATAGGGTTGAGGTGGAATGGGTGACGAGGGCTTTTCTGTCGAATTCGTCCTTGGTATAGGTATCGTAATACACCATTTTCTGGGGTGCAGCATCGTGTATTTCGTTGCCTTGGGTCTTTTCCTTATAGGCAACGATGATGGTCAGCCGGTCCCAGTCCACCTTGTCGTTGGTGTCTTCTCCCGGGTCTCCGACGCGGGTGCTTGACTTGTCGTTAGGCACGGAGAGGGTGAGCGAGATGGGAACCAGCGTGTCCTTTGGCCTCTCCTCGCCCTGCTCGCTTCCGCTGCATCCTGCCAGCATGATAAGCGATAGTATCGCAAATATGTATTTCGTAATATGATTCATATATCAAATCTTTATAGCCGTTGAATTCTTCACTCTTCGTTCTTCACTCTTCACTTAAATGTCAATGTCGTGGCTTCCGCCCGGTTTCCAGTCTAGTTTCACGCTTACGCCTACGGCGGTGTTACTGGTAGAGAGCGAACCGTCTTCCTTCAGTCGGGTCTTGATAATCTTAAGCTTGCCGGCTTTCAGCGGTTCGTTCATGGTGAAGATGGTTTCGGTGTATTTGCCGTTCACCCTGGCGATGACGTGGTAGCGCCATTCCGGTTTGATGCTCGGGAAGTTGACTGTGTAGAGGGCATCGTGGGTTGGAATGGAGTTGGTGATGAAATCCTGGTTGATTCTCTTCGCCCTGACCATCGTGTTGAGGCTGGAAGAATAGGTGCTGTCGTTCACCTGGAATTGGGTTGCCATGCCTTCTACAAATCCCCAGAGTTCTGTGGGCTGCACCTTGCTCTGGTCGATGACCACCACAGCTGAGCTGTTTGCCATATAGAGCGTGGTTTGCAGATCGTGTTCGAAATCGTTCTCGTCGATGGAGAGTCGGGAAGTGAACAGTCCGATGTTGTGACTGTTGATGGTATCTTTTGCCTCTTGCCGCAAAGTAAGTGATTTACAGGAGTTTGCGTTGATGATTTTTACGTTGTCGGCGCTTCCGGTATTGGCGAGAGAGAGGTTCTGATAGTTGTTGCGTGGCAGATAGATGGTGTAGGATACCGAGTTGGCACCCATCTTGTTTGCCTCGTGGTGAGAGAGTTCTTCGCCTACGAAGAAGGAGAGGTCGTTGTCGTGGGCATGGTCGGTGAATACCTTGCTGAGTGCCTGTTTCAGCCGGGCAGCAATCTCCTGTTCTTCGATGAGATTCAGATCCACGTCAATCACGGTGTTGATCTGCGTATTGAGTTGCAGATTATATTGTATCTTATAGTCTTTGCCGCAGTCGCTCATATCTTCATCAATGCATGAAGATAAACATGCGATGACGCTGATGGTCATCACGGCTGCCAGTAAAGTGTTATATAGATTTTTCATTGTACTTTTTGCATTCTTAATGTTCGACAATCTTCCTCCACAAATATGATTATAATTTGCGATTTCTATTGCACACTACACGAAAGTTCAGCAAATAGCTGTGTATGAGGTTGTTATACGAGTGTAGTGTGACCGTTGACACTACACGAATACTACACTACATTACACGGTGCGAGATGAGTGTAGTATGGTGTAGTGTTAGTGTAGTGTCGATGCCCATATTGCACGGCTATAAGATGCTGATAATTAGCAAAATACAGCGATTTAGTGTAGTGTGCAATAGTTTTCGAGATTTCTGCGTATGCTGCGACACGCTGATTTCGAAAGCCCGTTTCCGAAGGCAAGTGTAGGCGATAGCGAAGTGGAATTCCGCTCATTTCGCAAAGTGCCTAGGCATGGCAGCTAACTGCCGTAGTTAGGACAGAAAGTTGCCCCAGCTAGGGCAATTTCGTGCCTTTCTGAGGCGCAAAACGGGATAAGGCACAGTTGCTTGCCTGTCAAGCCCCTTTTGTGTTTCTAGAAAGTTCCCCCGCACGCCCTTTAAGAACGTGTGGGGGATAAGCTATCGTTTTATTCTATCTGGCTTAGAGTTCTACATCGAATTTTATACCAGATTCCCACTTGAGATCTACAGCAAGACCTACGTTGATCTTTGATGTACGCAGATCAGGGATACAGTTATATGCCTTCTTCAAATTATTGATAGTGAAGTTGGCAACTGTAGTATGATCCTTTATGAATACGTGGTCTAGCGCCTTGCCATCTTCTGTTTGGTTATATTTGCTTAAGTCGAGTGTACCAGCCAAATAGAATTTGCTGTCTTTTGGTATCAAGCCATCAGCTCCATAGAAGTCTGCAGCATTATTCTCTAATTCAATTACAACATTGACATTGCTTTGTGTTGCACTTCCAGAAGTATCCTTATTGTCCAATACTAATGTATAGTTGTATGGTAATGTTCCTGCTTCTACTTTTGCTGTAAAGTTGTTACCGTCATTCATGTCATTGTCATAAATGGTGTATTTAAAATCACCAGGCTGATTTGTTGATGCTGGCTCAAAATCCCATTTAACACCTTTAGGTTGACCGCCTATCAAGATACCTGTTACAGGAAAACTCTTATCATCTACGGTTATGGTGTTGTTTGATTCAGAACCAATTTTTTCTTTTGCATTGTCTTCTAGCGAAGTACTTGCGCATTTGATACTTGATTTCAAGCATGCTACACCATATTGAACAGGGTTTTGTAATGCCACAAAGAGAGTGTTGTTTTGAACAATATTTTTGTATCCTTCCCAAGTCTCTGTACCTGCTAACCAATTATTATAACTTGGTAAATCATTGAGTTTTGTGTCGGTTGTTGATGTCTTGATTGGAGAACTTACAAAATACGCCAATTCTGAAGGGTAAGTGATAGTCTTATAGTCAATCAAATCGCTGCCTGTCGTGGTTGTTCCTGCAGTAGCGGTTTCAAACATAAAACCATTAGTTGTATCAAACTTTACTCTGACTACACCATCTGGTAAGAACAAACCTCTTGGGAAGTCTACTGATACCTCCTGGCAATTTGCAATAATAGTATTTGCCATCTCAGTCGTTACACCCTGACTTTTAATAGCGGCCTTCAAGTGATTGATAAAGCTATTTACGGAATTAGCAGAACCTGCTTTCAACTTGATAAACGTGTTGTAGAGAGTATGTAAAATCTTGTCATCGTTATTTGCAGAATCTTCTGTTCCTATCTCAGACCACTTTTGACCGTCACTTGTTTTCGTATTTGCAATTTCATTCAGTCTGTACAATATGGCTTGGCCTTTGTCGTTAAAGTCGTCATTCTTATGGATAGCTTCCAAATTGAAGTTGAGATCCGATAAAGTAGGCTTGGCATCATCCTTAAAATTTCCATAAGGATTTGTCAAGGAACCTGCTTCGAAATTGGTCTTGTTTGCAGGCCCCGATGCTACAGTTTTGGTTCTTATAGTTTTAGCATACAAAATCATATTCGTTGTTCCTACCGGAATTGCAATATCGCTATAGATGCGACGAAAGTCGTTGGGGCCACTTGGTAGGGGGTTACGGGTTCCAATTCTAATAGTTCTCGTTGAAATTGTGTTCGACTCACTAGTAGGAACTTTGTCGAATGCAAACATCTCAATATCCTTCAATCCCAAGAAGATGTTACTGTTTTGGGTATTTTCCGCAGTCATACGTGTCGAAACTCTAGCATTTCCACCACTTTCATTTCCTGCATAAGGAATGTTGATGACGAACAGTGTCTTCACCACCTGTCCTGCCACACCTGATCCTCCGTCCAGAGGATCTTCTGAATCTGAAGAGCAGGAAGTGAATCCTGCTGCGCTTGCAAGAAGCATTGCACTTGCCAAGCTAAATAGTTGAAATCTTTTCATAACTTTGGTCAGATTTTAGTATGTAAATAATCTTGTTAATTAAAAATTCTATCATATTGCATGAGGTTCTTCTTTGCCTCCTCGTCGCCTGCCTTCATCGCCTGCTGCCAGTAACGGCGGGCGGCTTCTCTGTTGCCCGTCATGTAGTAGGCTATGCCGAGGGCATTGGCGGCTCGCTTGTCGGCTTTTACCTTCTGCAACTCCTTCAACGCCTCCTGGTAACGCTCCGACTTGAGCAACTGGGTGGCTAGGTTGATGGTGGTCGCCGCCTCGTCAGGTACGTAATCGTAGTAGATGCGGAGGAAGCCGGAATTGCGCTGGTTGCCCAGAATCTTATCACGAAGTTCTGCCCATGCCCTGCCTTGGTCGATGCTCTTGATGCGACGCTCCCTGCGGTCGGCATCAGGCTCCTCATCGATAATCCTCAGCAGTTCGTCCCTGCATTTCAGATTGCTCTCCTTGATGCTATAGCGAAGCTCAGCCCAAGCCTCTCCGCCGTTGTTGCATTCGAAGAGCGAATCGGGGAGCAAGGTGCGCTGCTGGATATAATCCTTCAATGCCTCTGCTCGCTTACCTGCCAACTGTTCGTTAAATTTCACGGAACCATCGATGGATGCGAGACCCACTATCTGGATAATCTTCACCGAAGAAGTGGTATCCTTCATGATGGCTTTGGTGATGTCGATAATCTGGTCGAGCACCTTATTATTATTGCGGAACTCCTGCGTAATCTCTGCCTTCGACTTCGGGAAGAAGATGTAGAGTGCTCCTTCTTCCTGAGTCAATACCAAATCCTTGATGTAAGGGCGATAGTTCTTAATGTCTTGAAGCACAGGGTTGTTCTTCTGTAACTCGCCCGCCTTGCCCGTGTTGTCTTCTACGAACGAGAGGGCTGGGGTAAACTGGATATCGTTGAGTGTGCAGCTATCCTCCGGAAGGATAATCTCCTGCGGCTCCTTCTGGCGGCAGTTGTCCATGCGGTCGGTAGGACCGATATTGTAAACCAGCGATACCGCCAACTTGGTTGGCATCACGAAAGTCTTGTTTTTTTTCTCGATAGCCGTACCGCATTTCCCATAACAGTTATATTTGGTATAGCGAGTAAATCCCACTCCCAGTCCCAGTGCCGTTTCCAGGTTCCATCTGTTGCTCTTGCCGAGCGACCAGTCGTAACCATACACCAGTCCTACGGCACCCAAGTCGCCTTGGAACCGATGCTTTTTTAGCTCTGGAAAAAAGCCGAAGGGGAAGTGTACGCCACCCGCATTGTAATGCGAGTAGAGTATGTTGGCTCCCAGGAAGTGTCCGATGTAGGGGCATCCAAGCCAGTATCTGATTTCCGGTTGTATCGCAATGTGCTTCAGTTTTTTGTTTCCACTATACGTAAATGTGTTCCATCCTAATGATAGATCCATCGACAATCGGTTAGATAGTCTGGTTTCTGCAGCGATATTGGGTGTTGTTGTAGCCCAGTATGCCAGGTTTGTCTTCAATCGCCAGTCTTGTGCCAGCGCGGAATTCATCGTAAGAGTAGAAATCAAGAGGAGCAGCATGCGCAGTCCATTACTTCTATTCATGTATCGTTCTCTTTATATTGTTCTTAATCTTCTTTATCGTTCTTAGATATACCGTATTTTGTACGGGTATACCATATTTTATGTCGGATATATCTGATTTTGCTCAGAATATACCATTCAAGTTAGTATAACTTTCATTTATTCATAGGCAAAGGTTGTAAAAAATCCGATAGCTTCCAAAAAAAACGGGGGGGGATTTTTGTATTTTAGATTTTCTTAACTATATAAAGAATCGTGTGCGTGCACACATGCGCTCAACGTGTGTATGTATACTATAAGGAGTTTGAAGGGGAATAACGAGTTAAAATGTTTAAGACTGTTAAATTTGAGATAAAAATAAAACTTTCTTCTCTGAAAATTTGGTGGTTTCGAAAATAGTTAGTACTTTTGCACTCGCTTTTGAGAAATACACTTTCTCTAAGCAATTAAAGAAAGAGTTCTTTGAAAGATTTTACATAAACAGACAAGTAGTACAAGAAGC
>ERZ1034913.665-NODE-665-length-25639-cov-9.284592_pt1 | contig 25639 bp, 25 predicted proteins | sample MGYA00520697_ERZ1034913 | MGnify/ENA primary metagenome ERZ1034913 (study PRJEB33766, sample SAMN09781786) | gut metagenome | biome: gut microbiome | host: Homo sapiens | place: Madagascar | study: EMG produced TPA metagenomics assembly of the PRJNA485056 data set...
ACGCGGTTGTGCTCGACGAACTGGGCGAACTCTGATTGCCCGTCGGAATAGGAATAATGCGAATACGCGCTTGCCGCGATGTCGTCGGCAGCGCTGACGATGCCCTTGTTCACGATGCTGGGCAGCTGGGCATCGCCTTGCCGCAGCCAGCAGGCAAGCCCGATGCTCTTGGGCATCTCGGCGGTGACCAGGTTGCCCAGATCGACCTCGTCGCGCAGCGTGTCAAGCCCGGTGACGGTCATGATCATGCATGTTGCCTTGCCCGCCTTGATGGCGTCGATGCATGCATGGGCGTCGGGGTATTGCGTGATGGTGGCTTCGGGGTAGCGTACGTGCAGGTCGCTGCTGTCCAGCAGCGAACGGTCGTGGAACGCGATGTTCTTCAGCGCGTCGTCAAGGTTGCCGCCCGTGTAGATGGCCACAAGCGAGGTGGTGGTTACTGTCGACGACTGAATGAACCCCGCCTGCTCGGCAAGCCAGTAGTCCATGTTGATGGGCATGGCCACGTCGATGCTGCTGTCGCGCAGCGCGTTGGTAAGATCCTCGTTTGACTCGAACGGTACGGCGTTCACCGTGATGCCGTATTGTTTCTCCAGCGTGCTGACCAGGGCGGAAAGCGAGCCTTCGATCTGCCCGTCCTCCCCCTGATTGGAGAACGGCAGCAGGTTGTCCAAGTACCCGAAGGTGATAGTGTTGCCGTGGTCGGCAAGCCAAGCGCTCTCGGGGCCGTTCAGCGCCGACGAGCCGCTGTTGCGCGCGGAATAGCGGGTTTTGACCTCATCGTTGTAGCGCGGGTTGGTGCTTCTGAGCATGGCCATGGCCGTGTTGATGTCGTCCATAAGGTCCTGGCGCGATTTGGGCACGGCGAAGAAGTAGTTGCTCTCGCCCACGGAGAACACGGGCATGGCGTCGCTTGACGAGATGGTGTCGTTCATGATGATGGCGCCCACCTCGCCCGAGGAAAGCGCATCGAACAGCGCGTTGCCGCTGCTGTAATAGCGGTAGTCGCAGCTGATGCCCTGATTCTCGATCCATTGCTTGCCCACCTCGGTTTGCATGACGTCGGGGTTGACGCCGATGGTCATGCCGTCGAGTGCGGCCGGGTCGCCCGTTGCCAGCGCGTCGTTGCTGGGTTTCGCGTAGATGTAATAGTGCTCCATGCCCTGAGGGTTCGACGAGTACAGCAGCTTCTCGGCGCGCTCGGCGGTATAGGAGATGTTGGGCATCAGGTCGATCTCGCCGTCCTTGAGCTTCTGGATAAGCTCGGGGAAGGTGCCGGGGATGTATTCGTATTTCCATCCGGGGGTGTAGTAGGACAGCGTTTGCAGGTACTCGTAGCCCCAGCCGGACATGTATTCGCCGGGCATGCCGTTTTGGAAGCCCTGGTTGCTGATCAGCCAGCCCACGCGCACGGTTTTGACCTCGGGGGAATCGGATTGCGAAGCGGTGTCAGGGGACTCCTCCTGGGCGGAAGCCGGGCAAAGCGGCGCCAGCGAGATGCAGGTGACGGCCAGTACTGCGCTCAGCGCAAGCGCGATGGCGCGTCGGCCAACGGCGCGGAGCGTGTACAAGTGTTTCAAGACGGTCTCCCCCAAATGATAAGCGCAGAAGCAATGCAGAAGCGATTCTAGCAGATGAACCGGGGAACGCGGGGAGAGTGGCTCCAGCAAAGGCTGCGGAAATGGCAAGGTAGGTGCGGGGCCGTCCCAAACGGGGCGCAGGTGAAGCCGTGTCCACACCATCAGGGGAAATGCGAACAACGTCGGCGGGGGTAAGCGGAAACGCCGCCCGCGGGTCGCGCTTGAGAGCATCCCTTCGCGCGATATGAAACAGCTTTCACAAAGACCCACATAAAACCGCGCTTATTGCAGAAACATGTGCTCTCGGGACATTGCATGCGAAGATGTAGGGGGCATAACAGCATTTTTACAGCACAGCAATTATTCTTGTGTATTATTGCGAGATGGAAAACAAGCCGATGGCCCGTTTTCCGCATCGTGTCGGGGCTACCGCATCGCAAAAGATGTCGTGCCACCGACATGGCGGAGAAACCCCATCAGCGCGTTTTTCCGTAGGCCGGCACGCCCTGGGCGCGGCGGCCTCCACCATACCAGGGTGCCTTGAACAACATCGCGTTCGATGTTCGTTGGCGCCAGGGGAGTGAATGCGTTTTCCGACAGCCACCTGCCGCACCATGGCGGGCTGGCGCAGCCATCCCAAAATTCAGGAAGCCAAGCGGAAAGGGGCGGCCCATGTGGTACGTCGTGCAAGTTGAGACCGGCCGCGAGAAGACGGCGTGCGACGACATCAAGCAGGCAGCCGACGATGTGCTGGACGAATGCTTCGTCCCGCAGTACCTGACCGGCAAAAGGCGACCCGATGGCACCTGGATACCTTCGAAGGAGCGCTTGTTCCCCGGCTACCTGATCTGCGTGACGTCGCAGGTGGACGAGCTGGCCGACAAGCTGCGCCGCGTGAGAAGCCTCACCAAGATCCTGGGAAACGACAACGCATTCATCCCCCTGACCGAAGACGAACGAGCGTGGGTGCAAAAGGTCACCCAAAAAGACCAGCGAACCGTCGGGGAATCCGTGGGCTACATGGAAGACGGCAAGCTGGTGATCGTGGAGGGCCCGCTTAAGGGCAGGGAAGACTGGGTGCGCAAGGTGAACCATCGCAAACGCCTAGCGTATCTGGAAATGCCGATGGGAGGCCGCACCGTGCGAGCCCAAGCAGGCCTGCAAATGGTCAGCAAAGCCCAAGGCAAGCTTTTGGATAGGGAAAAGTGAACGACAGCAGCGTGAAAAGGGAATTCGGAACAGCGATGCACATGCCGAAGACGGGATGGCACATTCGTAATGACCGGGGAAGCTACAGCTGCAAAGGAATCGACGGGGGGCGCAGGGAACAATGCAACATCGTGGCCATGCCGGAAACCTCGCCGGCCAGCAAAACCTCGACCTGCCACAAGACCGTGCGTAGCGGCACTATCTACGATTTCGACATGCAGGAACGTCGTCGCGAAAGCCTTGAGCGTGCCGAGAAGTTGAAGGCAGAACTGGGGGACGAACCCATAACGGGGACCGATGACCGGATCGCCTACCGCTTTGTGAAGCGAGTTCTCGACTTCGCGTTCAGTGCGGCGGTTCTGGTGCTGCTGAGCTGGCTGTTCGTCATCATTGCCATCTTGGTGAAGGTCGACGACCCCAAGGGCCCCGTGTTCTTCAAACAGACCCGCGTGGGCAAAAACGGCCGTGAGTTCAAAATGTTGAAGTTTCGCAGCATGTGCGTGGACGCCGAGGAGAAGCTGGCAGACCTCAAAGAGCTCAACGAGAAGACCGGCCCGGTGTTCAAGATTGCCGAGGATCCGCGTATCACCCGCGTGGGCAAGTGGTTGCGCAAGCTGAGCCTGGACGAGCTGCCGCAGTTCATCAATGTGCTTCGCTCGGACATCCCTTTGCGCATATTAAAAATGCGCCCGGAGTTCTCTGTGAAACGTATGGGTGCGTTCGCGCTTCCCGCCAAATCTAGCACGAACAAAGAAGAGGTGTTTTCGCAGGTCGCGAGCTGTTTTGCGAGCGACCTGCGGATGCGTCGCATCTCTAAGTTCGATTGTAAACGCGTTGGCAGCATGGAAGGACAATTTCTTGCAAAACTCGTTTTCAAGGCGGTGCGCGCATAGTGGCCAGTAATTTCACGGCCGTTTGCGAGTCTGGACAGGCAAGGTCCGACATTTGGGATTCGCCGTCAACTGAAGCCAGCCGGGCAACGGCGGGTAACGGTGCTTTGGAATGCAAAACCGTGCGCAGCGGCGTCGCGTACGACATCAATGGCGGCGGGGTCTCAACCGGAAGCTCCGAGCGCGCCAGGCGTCTCAAGGAGGAGCTTGGGAGTGTGCCGGTTACCGGCATCGAGGACAGGGTGGCGTACCGCTTTGTCAAGCGTGCGTTCGACATCGTTTTCAGCGCGGCGGTGCTCGTCGTGTTTTGCTGGCTGTTCGCCATTATCGCGATCCTCATCAAGGTCGACGATCCGAAGGGCCCCGTGTTCTTCAGCCAGGAGCGAGTGGGCAAGGACGGCAGAACCTTTCGGATGCTGAAGTTCCGCAGCATGTGCGTGGATGCCGAAGAAAAGCTCGCCGAGCTCAGGGAGCTCAACGAGAAGACCGGTCCGGTGTTCAAGATCGCCGAGGACCCGCGCATCACCCGCGTGGGCAAGTGGCTGCGCAAGCTGTCGCTCGACGAGCTGCCCCAGTTTATCAACGTCCTGCGCGCTGATATGAGCATCGTGGGCCCGCGTCCCGCATTGCCGGCTGAGGTCGCAACCTACAACGACTACCAACGCCAGAGGCTGCTGGTCAAGCCCGGCCTCACCTGCTACTGGCAGACGCGTCGCAACCGCGACTCCATCACATTCGACGAGTGGGTCGATCTCGACCTGCTCTACATCAGGAAGTGCTCCGTGTGGAGCGACTTGAAATTGATCGTCCAGACCGTGGGCGTGGTTCTTACGGCTCAGGGGAATTAACAATGAAGGAAATCAAGTATATGAAAATCGCAGTTGCCGGTACCGGTTACGTGGGCCTTTCGCTGGCCGTTCTGCTCTCGCAGCACAACGAGGTGCGCGCGTTGGACATCGTCCCCGAGAAGGTGGAGAAGCTGCAGCGCTACGAGAGCCCCATCCAGGACGATGAGATAGAGCGCTTCCTTGGCGAGGCGAAGGCCGGCACGCGAAAGCTCGACCTGCACGTGACGCTCGACGCCGCCGAGTCCTACGCCGGCGCGGACTACGCCATCGTGGCCACGCCTACGAACTACGACAGCGACCGCAACTTCTTCGACACGAGCTCGGTTGAGGCCGCCATTGAGGCCATCCGCTCGGTGAACCCGACGGCGTGGATCGTCATCAAGTCGACCATCCCCGTGGGATACACGGCGTCGCTTCGCGAGAAGCTGGGTGACAAGCGAATTATCTTCAGCCCCGAGTTCCTTCGTGAGAGCAAGGCGCTCTACGACAACCTGCACCCCAGCCGCATCGTTGTCGGCGCGCCCAAGGACGACGAGGAGGCCGTGAAGGCCGCCGAGACGTTCGCGGAATTGCTTGCCCAGGGCGCCGACCCTGCGGAGCTTTCGCGCACGAACGCCGACGGCACGACCGGCATCCCGCAGCTGGTGCTGGGCACCACCGAGGCGGAGGCCGTGAAGCTGTTCGCGAACACCTACCTTGCCCTTCGCGTGGCCTACTTCAACGAGCTGGACACCTACTGCGAGGCGCGCGGGCTGTCCTCGGCCGACGTCATCAAGGGCGTGTGCCTGGAGCCGCGCATCGGCAGCTTCTACAACAACCCCTCCTTCGGCTACGGCGGCTACTGCCTGCCGAAGGACACCAAGCAGCTGCTGGCCAACTACCGCGACGTGCCGCAGAACCTCATCGAGGCCATCGTCGAGGCCAACCGCACCCGCAAGGACTGGGTGGCCGAGCAGGTGGTCGACCGCGTCATGCAGCTGGTGTACGCAGGAGAAGAGAAGCCCGTTGTCGGCGTGTACCGCCTGACCATGAAGAGCGGCTCGGACAACTTCAGGGCGTCCTCGATTCAAGGAATCATGAAGCGCGTGAAGGCCAAGGGCGTGCCCGTGGTGGTGTACGAGCCCACTTTGAATGACTCTGAGTTTTACGGCTCGGAGGTGACGCACGACCTTGAGGCCTTCAAGCAGGAATGTGACGTGATCGTGGCCAACCGCTGGAGCGACTACCTGGCCGACGTTGCTGGCAAGGTGTACACCCGCGACCTGTTCAAGAGGGACTAGGCGCATGGCGAGGAACCCCAAGGACATAAAAGTGTGCTTCGCGGCGTCTTCGGGCGGGCATCTGGAGCAGCTGCTTGCGCTGAAGCCATTGATGGAGCGCTACGACAGCTTCATCCTGACCGAGAAGACCGCCTACGAGGCGAAGCTTCCCGTGCGCGCCCGCTACGTGCGCCAGGTGAACCGCCACGAGGCGGCCTTCGTTCCGAACATGCTGGCCAACACGGCGACCTCCCTCAAGTACTGGCTGGCCGAGCGGCCTGACGTGGTGGTGTGCACGGGGGTGCTGGCCACCATCCCGTTCTGCCTGATAGCGCATGCGATGGGGGCGAAGCTGGTCTACATCGAGTCGTTCGCTAAGACCGGCTCGCCCACCATGACGGGCAGGCTTTTGAGCAAGAAGGCGGACCGCCTCTACGTGCAGTGGGAGTCGATGCTGAAGGTGTACCCGGACGCCCGATTCGTCGGCGGCGTGTACTAGGGGGCCGGGCATGATATTCGTGACGGTGGGTTCCCAGAAGTTCCAGTTCGACAGGCTCATCAAGGCCGTGGACGACCTCGTGGCCTCCGGCAGGGCCGAGGGCGGCGCGTTCGCGCAGACGGGCGCGTGCACCTACGTGCCGTGGCACATGGAGCACGAGGCGTTCCTGGACCGCGAGGGGTTCCGGGCGCGCATGGACGCCTGCGACGTGGTGGTGACCCACGGCGGCACCGGCGCCATCATCGGCGCGGTGAAGGACGGCAAGAAGGTCATCGCCGTGCCGCGGAAGGCCGAGTTCGGCGAGCACGTGGACGACCATCAGGCGGAGATCGTGAGGCAGTTCGGGGAGATGGGGCTCATCGAGCCCTGCATGGACCCGGCGGAGCTTCCCGAGGCCTACGCGCGGGCGCTTTCCAAGGACTACCTGCCCTACAAGAGCAACACGGCGCGGTTCTGCGCCGACTTATCGGAATACATCGACGATGTTGGAGGCGTGCGATGAGGCTTAAGAAAAGATTCGCGCTCTCTTTGAGGAACAACCTGTGCTTCATCCCCGACGAGGTCTATATGCGCATGTGCTTCAAGGCGAAGCTGCACTACGAGCCGAACTTTGCGAACCCGAAGACGTTCAACGAGAAGCTCCAGTGGTGCAAGCTGCACTACCACAACCCCGAACTCACCAGGCTCGCGGACAAGTACGGCGTGCGCTCCTTCGTCGAGGAGCGAATTGGCGCGGTGTACCTCGTGCCGCTCTACGGCGTCTACGGCGCGGTGGAGGAGATCGACCTGGACAAGCTGCCGGAGAAGTTCGTGCTGAAGTGCACGCACGACTCGCAGAGCACAATCGTGTGCACGAACAAGGCTAAGTTCGACTTTGAGAATGCGAAGAAACGCCTGCGCACGGCCCTCCGCCGCAATTGGTATTGGCAGGGCCGGGAGTGGGCCTACAAGGATATAACCCCGCGCATCGTGGCTGAGGCGTATCTGGACGAGCCGGGCAGGGAGACCCCGACCGACTACAAGTTCTACTGCTTCGACGGCAAGGCGGCGCTGGTGCAGACCGACGCCGACCGCTTCACCGCACACGACATGCAGTACTTCACTCCCGGATGGGAGCAGCGCGGGGACATCGACCACGAGGTCTCAGACCATAAGCCGACCGAGAAGCCAGAGAACTACGAGCTGATGCTCGCGCTCGCCGAGAAGTTGGCGACGGGGCTTCCGCACGTGCGCGTTGACCTGTACAACATCGCGGGCAAGCCTTACTTCGGCGAGATGACCTTCTACACGGGGGGCGGCTTCGACCCGTTCTACGCAGCGGAGGAGCAACCGGACCGGCTCGACCGCGAGCTTGGAGGCGAGCTGAAGCTGCCCAAGACATCTACAGCAGGAGCATGCAATGAAAGATAGGTTCTTTTCCTTCCTCTACTCTCTGTACCTTTCGATATACCGCTTCGTCATGCGGCAGGTGTACATCCGTATCGACAGAGACAGAGCCAAGGGCTGCGCGCCGCTCAAACCAGAGGAAAAGCGGGCTGTTTACGATTACTGGAGACCCTACGGCCTGAAGCCGAAGCTGGACGACTACCGGCTGTACGCGGATCGAGGGCTGAAGCCCGAGCCCGGGCTCATCTCGACCGAGATATGGACCGGCGTCATCGAGCCGAACCACAACGCGGTCAAGTACTGCGCCGCCTTCACGGACAAGAACTACTTCGACCTCATTCTGGGCAGGGAGAACACCCCCAGCACCGTCGTGCGTTGCATCTCGGGCAACCTGCTCGACGGCGACTACCGGCCAGTGACGGCGCAGCAGGCGGCAGGCCTGCTCGCCGACGGCACCGACTACATCCTGAAGCCCACCATCGAGTCGGGCGGCGGGCGCGACGTTTCCAAGGTGGCCGGCGCAGACATGGGCGCCAAGCAGATAGAGGCCGCCCGCGCCGACTTCCACGGCAGCTTCTGCGTGCAGGAGATCTTCAGGCAGCACGAGTTCCTGAAGTCGTTCAACCCGACGTCGGTGCAGTCGGTGCGCGTGGTGTCGCTGTTTCTCGACGGCAAGGTGGACATCCTGTGCGCCTCCATGAGGATGGGTAAGGCCGGCAGCGTCGTGGACAACTTCGTCTCGGGCGGGTACGCCGTCAGCGTCGACGTTGCCACGGGCACGATAGGCGACAGGCTCGTAGACCACAACATGAAGGTCTACACCGCCGAGGAGGCCGGCATGAAGAGAAGCGGCGAGCGGATCCCGTTCTGGGAGGACGCCAAGCAGCTCGTGCGCGACCTGCACCCGCGCCTGGCGCACTTCGGCATCATCAGCTGGGACGTGACGCTCGACGAAACCGGCGCGCCCAAGATCATCGAGTACAACCTCATCGACTCGCTCATCGACTGGCACCAGATCTTCATCGGGCCGGTTCTCGGCGACAGGGACGAGGAGCTTCTGCCCAAGCTCCTCAAGAAGAACCCCTACATCCAGGCGTAGCCATGAAACAGTTTGTCATCCTGGCCAACAAGTACCCCAACGAGTTCGACCCCAACATCAACGTGTTCACCCAGCAGACGGCGTGGACGTTCGCGGATTCGGGCTACGACTGCGTGGTGGTGTGCCCGTCGGCCGTCAATCTGAACAGGACCAACCGGAAGCTTCCCCTGGAGACCGTGGAGACGACGGAGCAGGGCAGCAGCGTGCGCGTGGTGCGCCCGCATTACCTGAGCATGGGCCAGAGGCCCGGGCCGCTCAACAAACAGAGGGTGGCGTTCACCGTATCGCACTATGTTGCGGCGGTGAAGAGGGCGCTGAAAGACTATTCGATCGAGCCCGGCCTGTTCTTCGGCGAGTTCTTGTGCCCCTGCGGCGTCGCGGCGGCAAAGCTCGGCAAGGATCTGGGCGTTCCTTCGTTTTTCCAGCACGGCGAAGCCCTTTATTTTGGTGACGGCTATTTTGGCAACGAGCGGCTGAAGGACGATTTGCTAGCGAACCTCACCGGTGTCGTGGCCGTGTCTACGCAAAACAGAGGGTATCTTTACGATGCCGGCATCGTGTCGGATTCCAAGGTGGGCGTTTTCCCGAACGGCTGCCGCGGGGACAGGTTCTACCCCCGCGACCGGCAAGAGGCGCGAAGACGGATGGGCTGGCCGGAAGGTGCCTTTGTGGTTGGCTTGACGGGTAGCTTCGACGAGCGCAAGGGGGTCTTAAGGCTCAAGGAGGCCGTTGGGCGTATCAGCGGGGTGTACTATGCATGCGCCGGAAAGGGGGCGCTGGACCCCTCCGGAGACAAGTGCCTGCTTTCCTCGCCCGTCGACAACGCCGAGCTACCATGGTATCTTTCCGCCCTCGACGCGTTCGTGCTGCCCACCCACAACGAGGGGTGCTGCACGGCGATCGTCGAGGCCATCAGCTGCGGTCTTCCCATCGTCTCGTCCGACCGGAGCTTCAACTACGACATCTGCGGCGAAGACAACTCCATTCTCGTCGACCCGGACGACATCGGGGCAATCGCTGCGGCCATCGAGCGGCTGCGCGACGACGCCAGTCTGCGGGCGCGGCTGTCCCGAGGTAGCCTGGACAGGGCCCCTGGGCTGGATTTGAGGAAGCGTGTCGCCTCTATTGCGAAGTGGATGGACGAGAAGTCCGACGGCGCGGTCCAAGCGTGCAGGAGAGAAGGCGCGCATGCCTAACTTCTCCGCACCCACAGCTTGGGTTGAGACCTATGAGTCGAACGGACTCGTCACCGACTGGTACATCCACACCATCGGCGACATGCTTGCCGACATGGGGCTTTCTGTGCGCTATGCCGACGACTGTACGCAAGTGGGCAGTTTCAAGCAAGACCTCTACTTCGTCTCTGAGGCGAAGTCGGCGGCTATTCTTGTCGCGAAGGGGTGCAGGCACTTGATTTACTGGGCGCAGGGAATTGCGCCTGAGGAGGATTACCTGCGGTTCGGCAGCAAGCCGAGGCGTTTCGCGCTTGCGGTTTGCGAGAAGACCGCCCTTCGCCGCGCGGCGCGCGTCTTCATGGTGTCCGGTGCCATGCAACGCCACTTCGAAAGCAAGTACAAGTTTGAGCTTGCGCCGAAGACGTTCTTGGCGCCGTGCTGCAACGAGGCGTTGCACCCTGAATCTTTCGCTACGCCTGGGAAATACGAGCATCCCGTTTTCACGTATGCAGGCGGGCTGTCGAAATACCAGTGTATCGACGGGATGCTCGATCTTTTCGCTCGCATCCAGGGGCAGATTCCCGCAGCCGAGCTGCTTTTCTACACCTGGGACACCGACAAGGCTTGCGAGCTTGTCACGAGGCATGGGCTTTCCAACGTGACGGTTGAGAGCAAGAAGCAGGAAGAGCTTCCCGAGGCTCTTGAGCGGGCGAAATACGGCTTCGTTATCCGCGATGACATCGCGGTGAACTGCGTCGCCACCCCGACGAAGATCTCCACCTACATGTCCAACGGGGTCATCCCCGTTGTGAGCAGCTGCGTGGAAGGCTTCGCCGAGGCGTCGCGCGGTCTTGAGCACGTGGTGTGCTGCCCCGAGCCTGACATGGTCGGGGCGATTTGCGATATGGAGCGCCGAGATATCGACGCGAGCGAGATTCTGGGCGAGTACCGAGGGTTTTTCGATGAGTACTTCGACCTTGCAAAGAAACAAGACGCCATGAGGGATTTCTTGGCACCCGTGGCGTGCGATATGGGGCTTAAATGACAGTGGACCTAGATACCGGGCGCGCTAGGGGCGGAGAGCGGCTCCTCGGCTTCGTCATACTAAATTTCAACGGCGCAGACGACACAATCGCCTGTGCCGAATGCTTTCCCGTTGACGTTCGCGGCATAAAGCTCTTCATCGTGGACAACGCCTCCACCGACAATTCCTATGAGCGCCTGGAGCGCAGTGAGGTCTTGGCTGCCCGCAGCTACTGCGAGCTTATCCAGTCGGGAGGCAACCTCGGCTACGCGGGCGGCAACAACGTCGGCATTAGGCGTGCCCTTGCTTGCGGCTGCACGCACATCTGTGCTCTGAACAACGACACGATCGTCGACCCTGCCGAGCTGGGCAAGCTCGCCGATTACCTTGACTCTGACAAGGCCTGTGCCTTCGTGGGCCCGGTCCTTTTGGAGAACGACGGCACGGGGCGCACCGTGCAATCCGCCGGGGCGAGCATCGACCTGTGGACCGGCGACGTCTCCGTCCGCTCGGGCGGCGCAGCGAGGGAGACGCTCTCGGGCAGCTTCACTTGCGACTACGTTGGCGGCGCCTGCATCATGTTCCGCGCCTCGGACGTCGACGCGCTCGGGCTCATTCCCGAGTGCTACTTCCTGTTCTTCGAGGAGACCGAGTGGTGTCTACGCGCCCAGCGAGCGGGGCGGACGGTCGTGTGCTGCGCCGACGCGTCCATCGTGCACAAGGGCTCGGCGTCCATCCACAAGATAGGCGGCCTTTCCGGCTACCTGCTTGTGCGCAACACCATGCGCTTCGAGGCGCGCAACGCCACCAAGCTGCAGTACCTCGCCTGCTTCGTGTACAACGCGTGCTACTTCGCCGCGAAGTCGCTCGTGCGCCGCGACGGCTCCGCGAAGCGTATTGGCTTCTTGATTGACGGCATGCGCGACGTCGTACGTGAGCCTTACCGGGGGATGGTGATGATATGCGGGGAGTAGGTCATCCTATTTCAAATACCAAGAGCGCAGATGGCGACAATTGCAAATCCTCTGGCATTCTTAGATTTTCGCTTTTGCTCACGTTCGTTTTGGATGTCCGTTTCGCCTGTGTTATTTCTTTGCCAGGCATTTTGGGCAAATGGACTTCTACGAATTGGGACAAAGAGCTCGTCTGCGTCCTTGCCTTTGTTGTCCTTGCCCTTTATTTCGTCCGCTATAAAGACCTTGTCTTGCGGAAGCTGAGCTGCTTTCTGCCCGTATATCTTATATTTCTTTTGACTGTGTGCGTTGTCGAGGTCGTCTACTCAATGAAGGTCATGGGTAGCCCCCTCAGCGCGTCGATCAAAGCTTCGGAAGTGGCGTTTTTCGTCCTTGCCCTGCCTCTTTTGATTCAGATGATTGTCGACGGTTCGTGTCGGAAGATGCTTGATTTGCTCACGGTGATTGCGTCCGTCTGCGCTGCCGCCATGCTTTTGCAGAGCTTCTTCTATTCCGCCACGGGCGGCATCCTGTTTAGCGCGATGACCAACACGAGCGGTGCTGATGTCTCCATCCGCGATTTTGGCATTCGCTTCAGCCCGCCAGGAGGACTGATGTCGTTTGCGGCGATCTATTCCGTAATATGCGCCGTATTCGCCGATACCGGAAAGCATGGGAGGCTTCCTTATCTCTTTTCCGCTCTGTTGCTCGTCTCGGCAATCGTCGTTGTGTATCAAACGAGGATGGAAGACATCGCCCTCGTCGGATCGCTGCTTCTGGGCATTGTCCTCTGTGCGGAGAACGGCAAGTTGTCTAAAGGAATTAAGGGATTCCTTGCCGTGCTGCTCCTCGTTCTCATGTTCGCAATGGGCTTTTTCGAGAGCTTCATCGAGACTTTCAGCTCAACCGACAGCGTGTATTCCGGCAGTGCTTCCATCAGAACCTATGCATATTCCTACTATGCCGAGATGTTTTTGAAGTACCCGCTGTTTGGCTTTGGTTCCCTTCCCTCTGCGTCCTCGCTTCTTCACGGCAACGGGACAGCATACATCAGCGATGTAGGGGTTGTCGGGCTGTCCGCTCAATGGGGGATATTGTTCATAGCCCTCTATCTCGTTTTTTTCTGGAGGATGGTTTCGGTTTACCGAGAAACGCGCAGGGACGTCAACGTCCTCGAGAGAGCTTTAATGCTGTCAATAATCATCTATCTGCTTTTCACGAGTGCCACCCTTTGCTGTTTTTCACCGGCTCTTGGAATAAGGGTTGTAATCGCCTTGGCACTCTTCGAGCTGGTCAACTACCAAGTTAAAGAGAAACGAAAGGCTGGTTCTGATGCCTAACATCGTTCTTTCCGGCGCCGTGCTCAACTCGGATAATCTTGGGTGCGTCGCGCTGACGTACTCCGCCGTGAGGATGCTCGATGAGGTGGCCGAGCGGCTTGGGGCCGAGTTCACCTACACGATCCTCGAGCTTTCTTACGACAAGGAGAAGTGCGAGTGCTCGCGCAGGCTCATGTGCGACAGGCTGGGTGTCGCGCCCTCTCGCGTCGAGGTCATCCCGATGGGCTCCTCGATGAGCGCGAAGGCAAAGGTTCGCCACTTCCTGGAGAACCGCGCCATGCATGCGCGCGTCAAGGGTTCCGTCGCGCTCTTCGACTTGACAGCTGGCGACAGCTTCTCGGACATCTACGGCATGGAGCGCTTGGAGCGCTACGCTGAGCCCATGGACTACGCCATCGGGTGCGGCACGCCCCTCGTCCTGGGGCCGCAGACGTTCGGGCCCTTCAAATCCGACGAGGGGCGGGCGCTCGCCAAGCGCGTCTTCGACGGGGCCGCACTGGCCGTCGCGCGCGACGAGCTTTCGGCCCAGTGCTTCGAGGAGGTCTGCGGAAAGGTCGCGTCCGTCTCGACGGACCTGGCCTTCGGGCTGCCGTTCGATGCGGGGGCCTTGGAGCTTCCGCGCGCGTGGACGCCGCAGGTGGGGCTCAACGCGTCGGGGCTGCTCTACGACGACTCGCTCGAGAACACCGTGAAGGCCTTCGAGCTCAGCGTGGACTACCGCGAGTTTGTGCACCATGTCGTCGAGGGGCTGCTTGCCGACGGGTGCGCGGTGCACCTCATCCCGCACGTCGGCGCGGACGTCGACGTTAACCGCGTGCTCGCCGAGCGCTACCCGGCCGTCGTCGCCCATCCGCTGGCCGACACCCCTGTGGACGCCAAAAACCTCATCTGCCACATGGACGTGCTCATCGGGTCTCGCATGCACGCGACCATCGCGGCCCTGTCGTCGGGCACGGCCGTCGTGCCCGTGGCCTACAGCCGCAAGTTCGCCGGCCTCTTCGGCGGAGTGGGCTACGACCACGTCGTCGACCTGGCAACGTGCGCGACCGAGGGCGCGGTCGAGACCGTGCTCGCCGCAGCGCGCGACTGGCAGGGGCTCGCCCGCGACGCAGCCCGCGCTCGGACGGCCGCCGAGGGCAAGCTGGGAATAGCCCGTGACGCCCTCGTCGCCTGTCTCGGCGGGCTTTTGAACCGTTAGCGCTCGTCGTTTGGAAAGTGGATGCCTGACAAGAAGAAGGATATAAGCAGGAGCCAGTACGTCGTGAGGAACACCGCCGTCACGCTCTTGACGCAGCTGGTCAAGAACCTGCTCGGCTTCGTCTCGCGCACCGTGTTCATATGGGTGCTCGGCAAGGAGCTGCTTGGCATAAACAGCCTGTTCACCGAGATACTCACTGTGCTCTCTTTCGCCGAGCTCGGCATCGGCAACGCCTTCGTCTACAGCCTGTACAAGCCGCTAGCCCGGCGCGACACCGACAAGCTCGCCTCGCTCATGCGCCTCTACGCCAAGGCCTACAAAGGCATCGGCGTGCTCGTCGGAGTGCTGGGATTGTGCCTGCTGCCCTTCCTCAAGCTCCTCGTAGGGGACGTGGCCGTGGACGACTCGCTCCTATACAGCGTTTTCCTGCTGTTCGTCTTCAACAGCGCGGTCTCGTACTTCTTCGTCTACAAGACGTCGCTCATCGTTGCCGACCAGCAGAACTACGTCGTCCTCATCGCGCAGGAGGCCTTTCACCTGGTGCAGGTATGTGCGCAGGTGGCCGTGCTGCTTTTAACGGGCGACTATGTGCTGTTCATGCTCGTCAATGTGGTCTGCACTGTGGGAACCAACGCCTTCCTGGCGCACAGGGCCGACAAGATGTACCCGTTTTTGGTCGAGAAGAACGCCAAGCCGCTCAGCGCGGAGGAGCGCAGGGAGATCGCGAACAACGTCAAGTCGCTCGTCGTCTACAAGTTGGGTTCCACCGTGCTCGGCGGGACGGACAGCATCTTCATCTCCGCAATCATCAACGTGGTGACCGTCGGCTTCTACAGCAACTACAAGCTGCTGGTGGATTTGTTCACATCCCTGGGCTCGCAGGTGGTGAGCTCCATCACGGCGAGCGTGGGCAACGTCAACGCGTCGGAGGGGGCCGAGCGCAAGGAGGCCGTCTTCGACGGGCTGCTGTGCGCCAGCGCCTGGTTCTTCGGGCTGTCGGCCGTGGGGCTGATGCTTCTGTCGAGCGACTTCATCCGGCTGTGGGTGGGCGGTGATTACATGCTCGACTTCGCTTCGGTAGCCGCCATCGTGGGCGCCTTCTACGTGAACAACATGCACCACGCCTGCTTCGTTTACCGAAACACGGCGGGGCTGTTCGTGTACGGCAAGTACATCCCCATCATTGCATCGGTGATGAACATCGGGCTCGACATCGCGCTCGGGCTTTGGATAGGGCTGCCCGGCATCTTTCTGGCGACGATCATCGCGCGGATGTTCACGTACGAGATCGTGGACCCTCTCATCATCTATAGGCGGGTGTTCGGCAAGAGCGTGCTCTCGTATTACGCGAACTACCTGAAGTACACCGCGATCGTGGCGGCGGCTGGGGCGGCGTGCTGGGCAGTGCTGCGGCTCATCCCCATAACGAGCTGGCTTGGGTTCGCTGCGGGATGCGTTGCCGTGGGCTCGGTCTATTGCGCCGCGTTTTGCCTGCTGTCGTTCAAGACCAACGGCTTCGGGGTGCTACGCGGGTTCGCGCGACGCGTGCTCAAACGATAGTCGACTACTGATTTGGATTGGAGTTGATTCGGTGATGGACAAGTATTCGCTACCCCTGGTGGGCGATAGGCTCTTCGACAGAGACGTCGCCGCAGAAGGCGGCCAGAAGAGCTCGGCCTTGATTCGTCGTCGAGCTTGGGAAAACCACCGCGTGAGGGTAGGGATGCACTCCTACGGCGGATGCTTCGAGCCGACGTTCAACGTAGGCGGGGCGGAGGTCACGGTGGGATGCTATTGCTCCATCGCGCAGAGGGTCAGCTATTTCGGGGCGTCGCACCCCGTTGAGAAGGCGGTCATGTCGCCCTACTTCTACAACCGCGCGTTCGCCGGGCTCGACGTTGAGGACGTGCCGCGCGCGTCGCTGGAGATCGGCAATGACGTGTGGATCGGCAACGGTGCGCTGATCATGCCAGGCTGCAAGCGCATCGGCAACGGCGCTGTCGTGGGGGGGGGTTCCATCGTGACTCATGACGTGGAGCCCTACTCGATTGTGGCGGGCAACCCCGCGAGGGTGTTGCGCATGAGGTTCGACGAGGACACCTGCGCCGCCCTTGAAGAGTCGCGCTGGTGGGAGTTGGAGCCCGACGATCTCATGGGCTGGTACGACCTGATGGGAGACCCGGCCGCGTTCGCGCGTGCCGTGAGGGACGGAAGGAAGCATGGCTGATATCGCTAAAGAGACGGCGCCGAGGGCGGCCGGGCTTTCCGCCATCCAGATGAGGGAGCTTTGCGTCGGGTGCGGCGCATGCGCGAGCATCGCCGGCATGGCGATGGCTGAGGACGAGCGCGGCTTCTACCGCCCGCCTGCAGAGGCGGTGGACGGGCGCTGCGCCACGTACTGCCCCGTGGCAACGCTGCCCACGAAGTACGACGACAACCCCTGGGGCGAGGCGGCGAGCGCTTACCTCGGCTGGGCCGAAGACGCCGGCGTGCGCCGCAACGGCTCGTCGGGGGGCGTTATAACCGCTTGCCTCTGCTATTTGCTGGACGCGGGGCTCGTTGACGCAGTCATGCAGGTGGGGCCGGACTCGGCCGACCCACTGTTCTCCGAGGTCCGCTTCAGCGAGAGCTGCGATGCCGTGAAGGCGTGCTCGGGCTCGCGTTACGTCTCATGCCCTGCTCTCGGGCGCGTGGCCGAGGCAGTGGGCACCGGCAAGAGGTTCGCGGCCGTGGGCAAGCCGTGCGACGTTCGCGCCCTTCGCAACCTTATGGACGCGGACGAGCGCTACGCGGCGGCGTTTCCCTATTTGTTCTCGTTCTTCTGTGCGGGACTGCCGAGCAAGGAAGCCGCGCGGCGGCTTGACAAGAAGTTGAACCCCGAGGGCAGACGGCTTGCCGCCTTCCGCTACCGAGGGAACGGATGGCCGGGCTTCGCCACCGAGACCTTCGTCGACGGGGACGAGGCGCGCATGACCTACGACGACTCGTGGGGCAAGGTGCTCGGGCGCGACTTGGAGGGCTATTGCCGTTTCTGCTTCGACGGGCTGGGCGAGTACGCCGACGTATCGGCGGGCGACGCCTGGCACCGCCTTCCTAACGGCAAGCCCGACTTCTCGGAGCACGAGGGGCGCAACGTGGTGTTCGGGCGCACCGAGAAGGGCGCGGAGCTCCTGCGCGCCGTGCAAGGCGCGGGTCTCGTGCACCTGGACGATTTTGACGACTGGGACTACCTGCGCGGCATACAGGCGCGCCAGTTAGAGCGCAAGACCACGCTCGCCGCGAACCTGAAGGTCCTGCGCCTCACAGGCCATAAGACTGTGACTGCGGACGTTGCGGAGCTTGGGCGCTACTCGAGGGCCTTCCCGCTCAAGGAGCGGCTTATGTACGCGAAGGGCCTTCTCGGCCGCATCGTCAAAGGAAAGATTTCCGTGCCTTAGGCACGGATGAGACGGCAATGGAGGCGAGGGCTTCATGAAGAACAGGATGAACATCATGGTCGCGGCGAACGCTTGGCGCGGACTGGTCGCCTTGGCGATCGCAAGTCGCGGCGGCTACCTCTGGGACGACGTGGACTGCTGGTGGCGCATCAGGAAGCTTCCGGCCTCATCGGGTCGCTTCGTGCGGCTGACCTACCTTCTTTCCGAATGGCGAGAGTTCCGCAATGTTTTCGAGATGCGTCTTCGGCAGCGCGGTGCCTCCTTTTTTGCCCGCGGGCTGTTCAGGGTTTTGTGGCCCCTTGAGGCGACCTTGCACATAAGCACCGAGGACATCGGCCCGCGCATGTTCGTGGAGCACGGATTCGCGACGATCATCTCTGCAAAGAGCATCGGATCGGACCTCTGGGTGAACCAGCAGGTGACCATCGGCTGGAACTACGACAAGGCGCCCGTTCTCGGCAACGGCGTGCGCGTCGCCGCCGGCGCGAAGGTCATCGGCGGCGTGACGCTCGGCGACAACTGCATCGTCGGCGCCAACGGCGTTGTGACGAAGGACGTGCCCCCGGAAGAGGTCTGGGGGGGGTTCCTGCTTCGCGTATAGGCGTGAACCGCGACCACAGACTGTACGAGTCCGGCGAATGACGGCGCCATCGATTTACTAGGAGATATTTGCATGAAGGGAATCATTCTTGCGGGAGGCAGCGGCACGCGCTTGTACCCGCTGACGTCTGTCACGAGCAAGCAGCTTCTGCCTGTCTACGACAAGCCGATGATTTACTACCCGCTGTCGACTTTGATGCTGGCGGGGATTCAAGACATTTTGATCATCAGCACGCCGCACGACCTGCCCAACTTCGAGCGGCTTCTGGGCGACGGCTCGCAGTTCGGCGTGAGCCTCAGCTACGCCGAGCAGCCTTCGCCCGACGGCCTGGCGCAGGCGTTCATCATCGGCGAGGAGTTCATCGCAGGGGAGCCCTGCGCCCTGGTGCTCGGCGACAACATCTTCTACGGCAACGGCCTCAGCCGCCACCTACGCCGCGCCGTGGAGAAGGCCGAGCGCGAGGGCGGCGCCACCGTGTTCGGCTACCACGTGGACGACCCGGAGCGCTTCGGCGTGGTGGAGTTCGACAAAGACTTCAACGCCGTCTCCATCGAGGAGAAGCCTGAGCACCCCAAGAGCAGCTACGCCGTGACGGGCCTGTACTTCTACGACTCGCGCGTGTGCGAGATGGCCAAGCGGGTCAAGCCCAGCGCCCGAGGCGAGCTCGAGATAACCACCCTCAACCAGATGTACCTGGAGGACGGGACGCTCTCCGTGGTGACCCTTGGTCGCGGCTACGCCTGGCTGGACACCGGCACGATGGAGAGCCTCTACGAGGCCGGCGAGTTCGTGCGCAGCGTCGAGCGCGCCCAGGACCTGCCCGTGTCGGTCCCCGAGGAGATCGCCTACGAGAACGGCTGGATTGACAAGGAGACCTTGGCCTCAGCCGCCGAGCGCTACGGCAAGAGCGTCTACGGCCAGCACCTGAGGGCCGTGGCCGCCGGCGAGATCTCGGCGAGGGAGGACTAGACATGGCTGACATCTTCGAGCCTCATAACATCATCGTCACGGGCGGCTGCGGCTTCATCGGCTCCAACTTCGTGCGCCATGTGGTCGAGAACCACCCCGACGTGCACGTCACCGTGCTGGACAAGCTGACCTACGCCGGCAACCCCGAGAACATCGCGGGGCTTCCTGCCGACCGCGTGGAGCTCGTGGTGGGCGACATCTGCGACGCGGAATTGCTGGACCGCTTGGTCTCCGGCCACGACGCCATCGTGCACTACGCGGCGGAGTCCCACAACGACAACTCCATCGTCGACCCAGAGCCCTTCCTGCGCACCAACGTGGAGGGCACCTTCCGCCTTCTGGAGGCCGTGCGCAAGTTCGGCATCCGCTACCACCACGTGAGCACTGACGAGGTCTACGGCGACCTGGCCCTGGACGACCCAGCGCGCTTCACTGAGTCCACGCCCTACAAGCCCTCGTCCCCGTACAGCTCCACCAAGGCCGCCAGCGACATGCTGGTGCGCGCCTGGACCCGCACCTACGGCCTGCGCGCCACGATATCGAACTGCTCGAACAACTACGGGCCCTACCAGCACGTGGAGAAGTTCATCCCCAGGCAGATAACCAACGTCATCGACGGGGTTCGCCCCAAGCTCTACGGCACCGGCGAGAACGTGCGCGACTGGATCCACACCGAGGACCACAGCTCCGCCGTGTGGACGATACTGACCAAGGGCCGCATGGGCGAGACCTACCTTATCGGCGCGGACGGGGAGAAGGACAACATCACCGTGCTGCGCATGATCCTGGAGATGATGGGCAAGTCTCCCGACGACTTCGACTGGGTTAAGGACCGCCCCGGCCACGACCGCCGCTACGCCATCGATTCCACGAAGCTTCAGACCGAGCTGGGCTGGCGTCCGACCCACAACAACTTCGAGGACGGCCTTCGCGAGACCATCGAGTGGTACCGCGCCAACGAGGCCTGGTGGCGCCCCGCGAAGGCGGCCACCGAGGCCAGGTACAAGGCCCAGGGCCAGTAGGGGGGCGAAGATGGCTGAATTCGAGTTCGAGAAGCCCCTGAGGGCGGAAACCACCAACATCCCCGGGATGCTGGTGTTCGACCTGCCCGTTCACGGCGACTCCCGCGGCTGGTTCAAGGAGAACTGGCAGCGCGCCAAGCAGCTGGAGCTGGGCCTGCCCGACCTGGGCCCGGTGCAGAACAACGTATCCTTCAACGCCGAGCGCGGTGTCACGCGCGGCATCCACGCCGAGCCGTGGGACAAGTACATCTCCGTTGCCACGGGCAGCGTCTTCGGCGCGTGGGTGGACCTGCGCCCGGGGAAGAGCTTCGGCCAGGTCTACACCTGCGTCATCGACCCCTCCAAGGCCATCTACGTCCCCCGCGGCGTCGGCAACTCCTTCCAGGCCCTGGAGGACGGCACGGCCTACACCTACCTGGTCAACGCCCACTGGTCGGCGGAGCTCAAGAAGACCTACACGTTTGTGAACCTGGCCGACCCGGAGCTCGGCATCGACTGGCCCATACCGCTCGACCAGTGTGAGTTGTCCGAGGCGGACAAGCATCACCCCATGCTCAAGGACGCCATTCCCATGGCACCGCGCCGCACGCTGGTGACCGGAGCCAACGGCCAGCTTGGCCGAGCCGTCAGGAAGCTGGCGGAAGAGCGCGGGCTGCTCGACAGCTTCTACTTCACTGACTTGGTGCAGTTCGACATGAGCAAGCCCGAAGAATACCGAAAGTACGACTGGGACCTCTACGGCGCCGTCATCAACTGTGGCGCCTACACCGCCGTGGACAAGGCAGAAACCCCAGAGGGGCGGGTGACCTGCTGGGCTGCCAACGCGGCCGGGCCCGCCTTGCTCGCGCGCACCTGCGCGGAGCACGGCATCACGCTCGTGCATATTTCAAGCGACTACGTCTTCGATGGCACTCGGGAACTTCATGACGAGCTTGAGGCCTTCAGCCCCATCAGCGTCTACGGGCAGTCCAAGGCTGCCGGCGACCTTGCCGTAGGTGGGTGCCCCAAGCATTACATCCTGCGCAGCTCGTGGGTTATAGGCGATGGGAAGAACTTCGTCAAGACCATGTGCGCTCTCTCCGACCGTGTGGCCGCAAAGGAGCTTGACCGCGTGACTGTCGTTGACGACCAGCTGGGCCGACTCACCTTCACCGACCAGATGGCCGAGGCCGTCTTTCATCTGCTCGACGCGAATGCCCCTTACGGAACCTACGGCATGACGGGCACCGGCGCGGTAAGGAGCTGGGCGGACATCGCCCGGACCTGCTTCGAGGCCGCCAATGGCAACGGCGATAAGGTGGTGCCCGTTTCAACCGCCGAATATTACGCGAGCGCTCAGGGGCCCATCGCCCCAAGGCCGCGCCACTCGGTGCTCGACCTTGCCAAGCTACAGGCCGCCGGCTTCAGGCCGCGTGACTGGGAGGATGAGCTTGCCGACTACCTTGCCGAACTGACCTCGAACGCGGAGGCTTGATATGGATAAAAAGAAAGTGATGCTCGTCTTCGGCACCCGCCCGGAGGCAATCAAAATGTGCCCGCTCGTAAACGAGCTGAAGGGGCGACCGGAGGAATTCGACACCGTCGTCACCGTGACCGGTCAGCACCGCGAGATGCTGGACCAGGTGCTCAAGGTCTTCAATGTGGCGCCCGACCACGACCTAGCCATCATGAAGCCGGGGCAGACGCTTTTCGACGTGACGTGCGACGTGCTACTGAAGATAAAGGCCGTGCTGGAAAGCGAGAAGCCCGATGTGGTGCTGGTCCACGGCGACACGACCACGAGCTTCGCGGCGGCCCTGGCCTGCTTCTACCTGCAGATCCCCGTGGGGCATGTGGAGGCCGGCCTTCGCACCCACGACATCTACAGCCCGTGGCCCGAGGAGTTCAACCGCCAGGCCGTGGACATAATCACCGAGTACTACTTCGCGCCCACCGAGGCTTCGAAGAAGAACCTGCTGGATGAGGGCAGGCCAGCAGGCAAGATCTGGGTGACCGGCAACACCGGCATCGATGCGCTGCGCACCACGGTGCGTGAGGGCTACAGCCACTCAGAGCTCGACTGGGCCAAGGGCAGTAGGCTCATCCTGATCACGGCGCACCGTCGCGAGAACCTGGGCGAGCCCATGCACAGGATGTTCCGCGCGATTCGCCGCGTGATGGAGGAGCACCCCGACACCAAGGCCATCTACCCCATACACATGAACCCCAAGGTCCGCGCCGCGGCGCATGCCGAGCTCGACGGTTTCGACAGGCTGCACATCATCGACCCGCTTGAGGTGCTGGACTTCCACAACTTCCTGGCGGCGAGCCACCTGATACTGACCGACTCGGGCGGCATCCAGGAGGAGGCCCCGAGCCTGGGCAAGCCGGTGCTGGTGATGCGCGACACCACCGAGCGGCCCGAGGGCGTGGCCGCCGGTACCCTGAAGCTGGTGGGCACCGAGGAGGAGACCATCTACCGTGAGTTCAGCAGGCTGCTGTCCGACGAGGCGGAGTATGCGGCCATGTGCCATGCGTCGAACCCCTACGGTGACGGGCATGCCAGCGAGCGGATTGCGGACGTTTTGGCGAAATAGCCTATCGCGTCGGTGAGCATATGAAGCTGCTCTTCTGGAACCTGGGCAAGAGAGACAACGCCGCCCGGGCGTTGGAGTGCATGCGGAGCAACGGCGTCGACGTCGCCGCCTTCGCTGAGTACTCCGGGACCGAGTTCTCCGACGAGATGCTGCACGGCGCCGGGTACCGCGTGGTCGGCAAAGGCGGCTGCGACAAGATCAAAGTGCTCGTCGATGACTCGGTACGCGGTATCGACCTCTACGAGGAATCCCGCTTCTCCGTATTCGTTTTTGAGGCGCCTGAAGCCAAGTTCGTCTTTGCGGCGACGCATCTGGCTGACCGCATGTCCTCGCCTTCGCCAGGCAAGAGGGTGAGGCAGATTAGGGCCATGATGGGCGTTGTCCACGGTTACGAGAACGCCTGCGGCATAGGCAAGACCGTCGTCATGGGGGATTTCAACTCCAACCCCTACGACGTCGAACTCCTCCAGCCCGACGCGTTCAACGCCATGCTCTTCAAGGGCATTTTGAGGGCAAGGGGGTCGAGGACCTGGGACGGCGAGAGCTACCCGTTCATGTACAACCCCACCGTGCATTGGTTGTCGGAGGACACGGAGACCTACGGCTCGCTGTATTATTCCTCCGACGACGGCACCGGCCCTGTTTGGAACTGCTTCGACCAAGCGTTGGTGAGCACTGAACTGATGGACGGTGTGAAGGGCTACAGCTACTTGAAGAGAATTGGCTGTGAGGATTTGATTGCGCAGTGGCGCCCTAAGCGCGAGATCAGCGACCACTTGCCGCTGCTCGTTGAAATTGACATGAGGTAGGTGGACCATGGATACATTTGACAACCCTTGGGCAGAAGCGCTGTCGCAGCCTCAAGATAAATCGACGACGAACGTCATCGCTTACTGCACCAGGCAGGCGGAGCTGCTCTCTGAGGCTACCGAGGGGAAAATCGCGGGCGTCTTCGCGAAGACCCGTGAGGTGAACAAACAGATCTCGACGTCGATTGACCTCACGGCACCGATGCTTGCGCTCGCCGACGCCCCATATTTGCACCGAACCCCGCAGCTCGATCTGCGCGACGCGAACGCGGTGTACGTCAAGCAGGACTACTGCTTCGAAATCAGGTCGGACACGTACAGGTTCAGGCTGTTCACCCTAGTGTTCGGCCCGCTCTATCCTGCGACCTTGCACGTCGACGCGGGCGTGTGCGAAGATTTGGCCAAATTGAACGGGCGCTTCTCGGTTGCGGAGGACGGGGAGGCATTCCCCATTTCCATCGAAGATGATGACGACCTCGACGGGATTTTCCGGTTGCTGCTGAAGAGCAGGAAGTTGAATTACATCTGCAACCGCTTGATGGCCGAGGCGAAAGAGGGCGCAGGCGGGGAGTAAGCCTTTGCCGCTTGCGCCTGTCGTGAAAGGAGCATGAGCATGGACGGGTCAACGCTAGAGGCGGAGATTGCCAGCGCTGGCGTGCAGCTCGCGGTGCTTGCGAGCAAGAACGTCGCCAGCAGTGTTGCGAACAGGTTCCAGGCGATTAGGGCCAAGAAAAGCATCGAGGAGGCGTGCAACTCCTACGAGGAGATCATCAACGACTTGATTTCCGAGCGCTCGCGAATCATCGCCATCGCGCAGGCCTACGAGGCGGAGCTGAAGCGCTACACCCTCGGCGACGAGGACATTGAGTACCTTCAGAGCACGGCGAGCGCTGCGCTCGACGTGATGGCCACGTTCTCGCCCAATACGGACCTCAAGAGCCTCGAGAGCCTGAAGTCGCTCATATCCGTCGACACGCTGAAGGCCATGCAGCTTTTGGGCTTCGACTACAAGAGGGCGATAGGCGACCCGCTCACCGATGCTTGCGCCCGCGCCATAACTAACGGGCTCGGCGGCGGCTCGAAGAAGGGTTCCGGCGGTTCCGGGAGGCAGAGCGCCTCTGGCGCGAAGCGCCACTGACGTTGCCGGAAGTGTGCAGCTCAAGGAGTTGCGCTTATCCCTATACGGGTTTCCCCGACCCTCGCGTCACCATTAGCGCGGAGGTCGTTTCTTTTTTCGCCGTTTTCGCGGGCGGCCGCGCGCGGCACGGGTTGCTGCCGACGCGCGGCCGCGTAGGCGGGACGCTTTAGCGTCCCATAGACAACGGCATAGAACGGAGAAAGAAAGATGGTATCTACCAACGAGGTGCTGCGCACCCTGCCGGAGAGGGGCTTCGGGTACGTGAGCCTGAACGAGCGCATGTTTTACGGCGGCAAGCAGGACGACCCAAAGATTCCCAAGAGCTACTTCGCGACCGACAGGCTGGTGAGGCATCCCAACGCGCCGGTGATTATCGATTTTTTTCGTTTAGGGTAGTTTGAAGTCGGGCGCATCGACTGACGAGTATTCCCTCGCCCCGCAACTCGAACCGAGTTGCGGGGTTTCTTGGTCTTTGGGCGGATTATTCGTTGCCGGTTAACGGCCGTTAACTACCGGGGGTGACAATCTTCAAAAGGCCCTCTTTCGTCGTGGCCACCGCTCGCCCTTAGGGCACGTCCAAAATACCCCGTTTTCCGCCTCTGGGCAGGAGCGCAATCCCGCGCTCCC
>ERZ1034913.668-NODE-668-length-25546-cov-7.895061_pt1 | contig 25546 bp, 20 predicted proteins | sample MGYA00520697_ERZ1034913 | MGnify/ENA primary metagenome ERZ1034913 (study PRJEB33766, sample SAMN09781786) | gut metagenome | biome: gut microbiome | host: Homo sapiens | place: Madagascar | study: EMG produced TPA metagenomics assembly of the PRJNA485056 data set...
TGAGAAGGGGAAGAAGATGGCAGACGAGAACATCCTCCTCAACGTGGCAGGCCTTTCGGCCGCCGTGGATGAGAAGGTCATTCTTCACGACGTCGACCTGACCGTGGGCGCTGGAGAGACCCACGTGCTGATGGGCCCGAACGGCGCCGGTAAATCGACGCTGGGCCACGTGGTTATGGGCGATCCCGAGTACACGGTGACCGGCGGCAAAATCACGTTCAACGGACAGGATATCACAGATCTGTCCACCGATAAACGCTCGCACGCGGGTCTTTTCCTGAGCTTCCAGGCGCCGGTGGAGATCCCCGGCGTGCCCGTCAGCAGCTTCCTGCGCGCCATTTCCGCAGGCCGCCCGGGGGTGGGCGACATGAAGGGCAAGCAGTTCCGCAAGCACGTCAAGGAGCTGGCCGAGGAGCTGAACATGGACCCGGCCTACCTGGACCGCGAGCTGGGCGTGGGCTTCTCCGGCGGCGAGAAGAAGAAGCTCGAGATGCTGCAGCTGCTGCTGCTCGAGCCGAAGCTGGCCTTCCTGGACGAGACCGACTCCGGCCTTGACGTGGACGCGCTGTCCGTCGTCTCGCGCGGCATGGAGGTCTATCGCAAGCGCTGCAACGGCACGCTCGTCATCATCACGCACAACACCCGCATCCTGGAGCATGTGGACGTCAACCGCGTGCACGTCCTGGTCAAGGGCCGTATGACGGCCGAGGGCGACGCGTCCATGATCGCCGACATCGACGAAAACGGCTTCGAGCAGTTCGAGCAGGCCGCGGCCGCAGCCGCCGAATAAGGGGCAGCCATGGCTAAGCAACGCACCGAGGTAGCGGACATCGACCGCAGCCTCTACGACTTTTCATACGGCGACAGCACCGAGAAGCTCGAGGCGGGCCTGACGCCCGAGATCGTCCGCGAGATCTCGGAGAAGAAGGACGAGCCGGAGTGGATGCTCCAGCACCGCCTGAAGTCGCTGGAGATCTACCGGAGCATGCCCACGTCGGACTGGGGTCCTTCCATCGCCGGCCTTGACATGGACAACATCGTCACCTACGTCAAGCCCAACACCGACCAGAAGTCGGACTGGGACAGCCTGCCCGACGACGTGAAGAACACCTTCGACCGCCTGGGCATCCCCGAGGCCGAGCGCAGCTACCTGGCCGGCGTCGGCGCGCAGTACGACTCCGAGCTGGTCTACCACAACATGCAGGACACCGCTTCCCGCATGGGCATCGTGTACTCCGGCATCGAGGAGGCGCTGCACGACCCGCAGTGGGAGCCGCTCATCCGCGAGAAGTTCATGACGCTCATCCCGCCCACCGACCACAAGTTCGCCGCCCTGCACGGCGCCGTATGGTCCGGCGGCAGCTTCGTGTACGTTCCGAAGGACACCAAGCTCGACTTCCCGCTACAAAGCTACTTCCGCCTGAACGCGAAGGGCGCGGGCCAGTTCGAGCACACGCTCATCATCGTGGAAGACGGCGCCGACCTGCACTTCATCGAAGGCTGCAGCGCGCCGAAGTACAACGTGGCGAACCTGCACGCGGGCGCTGTGGAGCTGTTCGTCGGCAAGAACGCGCACCTGCGCTACTCGACCATCGAGAACTGGTCGAAGAACATGTACAACCTCAACACCAAGCGCTCCACGTGCGACGAGGGCGGCTCGATCGAATGGGTGTCCGGCAGCTTCGGCAGCCACGTGGGCTACCTCTACCCCATGTCCATCCTGGCCGGCCGCAAGTCCACGTGCACGTTCACGGGCATCACGTTCGCCGGCACGGGCCAGAACCTCGACACCGGCTGCAAGGTGGTGCTCGCCGCACCGGAGACCTCGGCGTCCATCGAGACGAAGTCCATCTCCAAGGGCGGCGGCGTGTCCACGTTCCGCAGCAGCGTGGTGGCCACGCCGAAGGCCGAGAACTCCGCGTGCAGCGTGTCGTGCCAGAGCCTGATGCTCGACGACCACAGCCGCTCCGACACCATCCCGGCCATGGACATCCGCTGCAAGCACGTCGACATCGGGCATGAGGCCACCATCGGCCGCATCGGCGATGACAAGGTGTTCTACCTGATGAGCCGCGGCATCTCGGAGGAAGAGGCCCGCACGATGATCGTGAACGGCTTCGCCGACCCCGTTTCCAAGGAGCTGCCGCTCGAGTACGCCGTGGAAATGAACAACCTCATCAAGCTGGAAATGGAAGGGGCGATCGGATAATGGGCGCCGACGTTTTGAACAACGTGAACGCGATGCCCGCGCCTACCTGGCATCGCCTTGATATGAACGAAACCGCCGTGGAGCTGCCCGAGGGCCTTTCCTTCGCAGCCCAGGTGGAAATGGAGGCCGCCGCCGAGCTCATCGGCGAAGCGGGCGCCTTCGACGCGGCCGTGGCCGCGCTGCAGGAACGTGTCGACGCGGCTCGCGCCGCCGGCCCCGCCGACACGCGCGCCATCCTGAAGGCGGTCGACCCCGACGTGGACCCCGCCGACCTTGATATCCCGGCGCTTTCCACCTACGAGCACAAGGCCGTGCGCCAGGAGATGGCGAACAACGTGGCCGAGGCGTTCGAGTGCGGCATGGGCGAGCAGGCCACCGCATGGCTGGCCGAAGCCGCCGGCAAGGCCGCCGCAACCGTGTTCGCGCCGGCCGCCGGCAAGCGCGGCCAGGCCACCGTGCGCATCGCCGGTGTCGATGGCGCCGCCAACGTGGCCGCCATCGACGTGGTGGCCCCCGCGGGCGCCACGTTCGACCTGACCGTGTCGATTGACTCCCCCGCCGCCGGCAGCGGCGTGGTGGGCGTGGTGCTGCGCGTGTTCGCCGGCGAGAACGCCCACGTCAACGTCACGTCCGTGCATACGCTCGACAGCACGTGGATGGCGCTCGACGACACGGGCATCGTCTGCGACGAGGGCGCGTTCGTCACCGTTCGCCACCGCATGCTGGGCGCCGGCAAGTCCTACACGGGCCTGGCCACCGACCTGCGCGGCGACCTGTCGCGCGTGGACGTGGACACCCGCTACCTGGCTGCCGGCCAGGACGTGCGCGACTTCAACTATGTCGTGCGCCATCGCGGCAAGAAGACCCGCTGCAACATCGACGCCAACGGCGCGCTCATGGGCGAGTCGAAGAAGGTCCTGCGCGGCACCATCGACCTGGTGCGCGGCTGCAAGGGCGCCGAGGGCACCGAACGCGAGACCGTGCTTCTGGTGGACGAGCGCGTGGAGAACAAGACCATCCCCGTCATCCTGTGCGACGAGGACGACGTGGCGGGCAACCATGGCGCTACCATCGGCCATGTGGCCGCCGACCAGCTGTTCTACCTGAAGTGCCGCGGCCTTTCCCAAGAAGCCGCCGAGGGCCTGTTCGCCACGGCGACCCTCGAGGAGACGGCGCTTGCCGTCGAAGACGAAACCGTTCGCGCGGGCGTCGGCCGCCTGGCCGGCCGCCTGGGCATTCCCTATCAGGAGGTGGAAGGCTAGCTTATGTCAGCTTCCGCAAACAACGCAGAGCTCGATCGCACGGCGTGCGCCGTGGCCGATGCGGCGCATGCCGCCCAGGCCTCGGCCACGGCCGGCGACATCGTGTGCGCCGCCAACATCGCCGAGAACCCCTACAAGCGCGACTTCCCGCTGCTTGCAAACCATCCCGACCTGGTGTTTTTGGACAGCGCCGCCACCGCGCAGCGCCCCGCCGCCGTGCTTGACGCGCAGCGCCGCTTCTACGAGGAGATGAACGCCAACGCCCTGCGCGGCCTGTACCGCCTGTCGGTCGAGGCCACCGAGGCCATCGAGATCGCCCGCCAGCGCGTGGCGAAGTTCATCGGCGCGCCCGACGCGCACGACATCGTGCTCACGCGCAACGCCTCCGAGTCGCTCAACATCGTGGCGAAGGCCTTCGCCCCCACCGTGCTTAAGCCCGGCGACGAGGTGTGCATCACCATCATGGAACACCACTCCAACCTCATCCCGTGGCAGCAGGCCTGCCGCGCGGCCGGCGCGAAGCTCGTCTACCTTTACCCTGACGAGAACGGCGTCATCACGCCCGAGGAGATGGACGCCAAGATCGGCCCGAAGACCAAGATCGTGTCCGTGGTTCACGTGTCCAACGTCCTTGGTGTACAGAACCCCGTCGAGGAGCTGGGCCGCCGCGTGCACGAGCAGGGCGGCTACCTGGTAGTCGACGGCGCGCAGTCCACGCCGCACATCCACGTGGACGTGCAGGCCATCGGCGCCGACTTCTTCGCCTTCTCCGCGCACAAGCTGTTCGGCCCATTCGGCATGGGCGTGCTGTGGGGCCGCGACGAGCTGCTCAACGCCATGCCGCCGTTCCTCACGGGCGGCGAGATGATCGACTCGGTCACCGAGCAGGACGCCACCTGGGCGCCCGTGCCCGAAAAGTTCGAGGCCGGCACGCAGGACGCCGCCGGCATCTACGCCACCGCGGCGGCCATCGCCTACGTGGAGTCGGTGGGCCTCGACGTCATCGCCGCGCGCGAGCAGGCGCTCGTGCGCTACTGCATGGACGAGATGGCGAAGCTGCCTTACGTCACCATCATCGGCAGCCCCGACCCCGACATGCACCACGGCGTCATCAGCTTCAACGTCGACGGCATCCACCCGCACGACGTGGCCAGCATCCTGGACATGGACCAGGTGGCCATCCGCGCCGGGCACCATTGCGCGCAGCCGCTGCTCACCTGGCTGGGCGTGGAGAACCTTGCCTGCTGCCGCGCCAGCCTGGCGTTCTACAACGACAAGAAGGACGTCGACGCCTTGATCGAGGGCCTCGGCAACGTTTGGAGGACCTTCAATGGCTAACATCTACACCGCCGCGCTCATGGAGCACAACGCGCATCCCGACTACAAGTACGACATGGAGGGCGCCACCGACGAGCACGAGGGCGTGAACCCCAGCTGCGGCGACGAGATGGTGCTGAAGCTGCGCATCGAGGACGGCGTCATCGAGGAGGCCGCGTTCACCGGCCACGGCTGCGCCGTTTCGCAGGCGTCGGCCGACATGATGGCCGACCTGGTCACCGGCGAGACCGTCGAGGAGGCGCGCCGTCTGTGCGGCCTGTTCATGAAGATGGTCAAGGGCGAGACGCTCACCGACGAGGAGAAGGAAGACCTCGACGAGGCGGCCCAGCTGGAAAGCATCAGCCACATGCCCGCGCGCGTGAAGTGCGCCGAGCTGGGCTGGCGCACCCTGTCCGAGATCATCGGCGAATAGGAGCGCGAAACCGCCATCGCAAAGCCGGGAGGGGTTAGCCCCTCCCGGCTTTTTTGGTTTTGCGGGGAACGGAGCTACGGGACGTGGACGAACAGGGGACGGAGGTGTGTTCAGGGTTATTCCTCGCGTTTTGGGCAAAGCGTCGTGAACGCACCTCCGTCCCCTGTTCGCCGGTCAAACGCCGCATATGCGGGCTTCGTCGGCGCAGCGTCCCCTTCCCCAGCAACGCGCGCACGTTAGAAAGGTTTCATCATGAAGGTCCTTGAGAAGATCAGCGACTTCGCCGGCAAATGGATGGCCATCATCGCGCTTGCGGTCGCCATCATCGCCTTCGTCGCGCCCGCGCCCGTGCATGCGGCGCTGCCCACCAGCTGGGTCAACCCGCTGCTCGGCATCGTCATGTTCGGCATGGGCATGACGCTCAAGCTCGGCGACTTCAAGGTGGTGTTCACCAAGCCGAAGGCCGTGATCACCGGCATCCTGTCCCAGTTCATCATCATGCCGCTGATCGCCTGGGTGCTGTGCCTTGTCTTCCAGCTGCCTACCGAGCTTGCCGTGGGCGTCATGCTTGTCGGCTGCTGCCCCGGCGGCACCTCCTCCAACGTCATGACGTACCTGTCCAAGGGCGACGTGGCGCTGTCCGTCGGCATGACCGCGTGCACCACCATCATGGCCCCGGTCGTCACCCCGGCGCTCGTGCTGCTGCTTGCCGGCCAGAGCGTCGACGTCAGCTATGTCAGCATGCTGCTGTCCATCGTGCAGGTGGTGCTCGTGCCCATCGCGCTGGGCTTCGTCATCAACGCCGTGGCGTCCAAGGTTGCCCAGGCCTGCTCCAAGGTGCTGCCGCTCGTCTCCGTCATCGCCATCTCGCTGATCATCATGGCCGTGGTGTCCGCCAACGCCGCCAAGCTGGCGACCGTCGGCGCGCTGATCATCGTGGTGGTCATGCTGCACAACGTCTGCGGTTACGCGCTGGGCTATTTCGTGGGCCGCACGCTCGGCCTGTCGAAGGCGCAGATGCGCACGCTGTCCATCGAAGTCGGCATGCAGAACTCCGGCCTTGCCACCTCGCTTGCCACCATGCACTTCGCAACCATGCCGCTAGCCGCCGTGCCCGGCGCCGTGTTCAGCGTGTGGCACAACATCTCCGGCGCCATCTACGCCAACATCCTGGCCCGCACCGCCGGCAAGGACGCGAAGGCAGAATAACGCCGCAGCGCTGCGCTAGCGCTTCACCATTCGCATAGGTTTTTCAAGCCGCGCCCGGATGTCCGGGCGCGGCTTGTTTGTGAGGCATGAACAGGGGACGGAGGTGTGTTCACGATGCCTTGTCGAGAGCGCGGGGATCGGTTCCGAACGCACCTCCGTCCCCCTGTTCACGCAGAGCCGGCCTTCCCTCCCGCGTTCTCAAGCGGGCACGCAAGGGGATTGCCTGCCCTTTACAGGTGATGCCAACGTGCCCCACAGGATGCTGCTAGTATGGGGAACGTTTTGATTGGATAGCGGATCACGGAGGATCGACATGCTCGCATTGCACGTATTGGCCAGCGGAAGCTCGGGGAACGCCGCGGTGATCGAGAACACCGCCACCGGCGCCGGCGTGCTGATCGACTGCGGCATCTGCAAGCGCGACTTCCTCAACCGCTGCGACGAGGCCGGCTTCGACCCCGGCCGCATCCAAGCCATGTTCGTGACGCACGAGCACGGCGACCACGTAAAGGGCCTGGGCGTGGTGTTGCGCGGGCTGGCGAAGATCGGCAACGTGCCGCCGGTGTTCGCGGCAGGTGCGTGCACGGCGAACAGCAGCGCGCTGGCGAAGGCGGCCGAGGCGTTCGACGTCCGCGAGCTGACGACGGCTTGCGCTCCGGCGGGCGGCCAAGGTATGGCGAACGCTGCCTTCGATGCCGCGATCCCGCACGCGACAATTGCCGGCCCCGGGCATGGTTCGGCGGCACACGCTGCCCCCGCCGGGCAGGATTCGGCGCCGCATACGGCCGGCCCCGGTGCCATCGAGGCCGCGGGGATGCGCATCATCCCTTTCGCCACCAGCCATGATGCCGCCGCGTCGTTCGGCTTCCGCATCGAGGACGCCGCCGACGGCGACGCGGTGGGCTACCTGACGGACTCCGGCATCGTCACGGCGCAGGCGCACGCGGCGCTGCGCGACGTGCGCATCCTGGCGCTGGAGAGCAACCACGACCCGAAGATGCTGGCCGCCGGGCCCTACCCGTACGTCATCAAGCAGCGCATCGCGTCGAACAGCGGGCACCTTTCCAATGGGCAGGCCGCCGCCGAGCTCGGCACGCTGGTGGCCGAATCGCGCACCGCGGGCCTGCGCCTGCCGCAAACGGTAGTGGCCATGCACGTGTCGCAGAACAACAACGACTACGGCCTTGCCAGGCGCACGCTCGAGGCGGCGCTCGGCGAAGCCGGCTGTCACGCGGAAACCCTCTGCGGCTACCAAGCCCGCCTCACCACCGCCCGCTAACAGCCGCCAACGCCTCGGACACTTTGAGGACGAAGCGTTAACTGTCCGGATTCCTCGGATGCGGAATGTCGAAACCAAGCGTTGACCGAGGGCACTTCGCACCTGCTCGATTCGGACACCTAGTGCTACGTCCCCGAAGTGTCATCGTGACCCAGCCGCCTCCGTGCAGCAACGCAAGCCGCTGCCGCGCCTCACCACCGCCCGCTAAAACGCAAAAGGCGGTGCGCCCCGAAGGACGCACCGCCTAACCGGCAGTTTCTGGCTTCGCGCGCCGCGAACCCCTTGAGCGGGAACATCCGCCGCAGGCCCATCAATCACGCCTGCCACCTCAGCAGCGCCAGCGCAAAGTCGAGCAGGCGAACGAAGTAGCCCTCCGGCTGCGACGCCGCCACCTTCTCGCGAAGACGGGGCACCCAGGCAAGCGGATGCTCGCGAATAAACGACGCAATCTCCTCCGCATCCGGTGCGGCCACATCGCAGGCGGCGGCGCCGGAGGGTTCTTCCGATGCCCGGCGGCAAAGCTCGGACAGGTACAGCAACTCGATACCCACATGGTCCTCGTACTGGTTGTTCTCGTTGCACAGCTCCAGGCCGAGGGCGCGCAAGCGCTCACGCATGGCGAACGTCGCCTCGCCGAAGCCGACATGCGAATCAACGGGGCCGTTGGCGGACTCCCAAGGTGCGGCCGCCGGCTTCGGAGGGCCGACGAACAGCTTAGTGAACTCGACGGACACGCGCTGCACCACCTCGGAGCGGGCGGCATCGGCAGACGCGCGCTTGGCCCAAGACGCCAACGACTCGGCCGAATCGGCCAGCGCGCCATCGAGCAGGCCGCCCAGCTCGCGCCAGAACGCCGGATCCAGGCCGACCGATTCCGTACGGCTCATAGGAGACAGCAGGCTATTGCCCAAAAACGCATACAGCTGGGATGCGACCATCCATTCCTCGCCCGTCATCGAACGCATTTCCCGTCCTTTCAAACCAAACGACCCGTTACGCCATCAAGAAGCGCCGTCCGCGTCGCCCCGGTATGGGGCGCCGCGCAACATGGCCTTACGCCTTCGCAACCAGCTTCTTCGACAGAAGCGCGATGCCCAGGATGCAGAAGCTCACCACCGCCGCCACCACGGCGAACTCGACCGGCTGCGGCATGTACGACCCGGCAAGCGCCCACATGTCGAACCCGTCGGCGCCGCGCGCCGCGGTCGACCCGGACGAAATGCCCGGCGCGCCGTACACGTTCGTGACCGCGAAGCTGGTGAACAGCAGCCACACACGCTTGCAAAACACGCCGCACATCACCAGGGCGCTGGCGGCAACCACCACGCCCGTGCGCTCGCGGCGCTTAGCGGACGCCAGCAGCACGAACGGGAGCAACAGGCCGCCCAGGATCTCGAACCAGAAAAACGGTGCAGTCGCGCCCGAGGTCATGATGCCGAGCACATGGGATGCGCCCTCGGTCCCCGGATACGCCGTGGTCAGAAGCTCGCAGCCGATGAAGAACGCATCCACCGCGATGAACGTGGCGAGCAGACGCGCCAGGTTTGCGAACAGCTCGCGGCCGCAATCGAACACGCCGGCCTTGCGCGCCGCCGCCAGGACCACCATCAGAAGCGCCAAGCCCGAGTCGCAGGCGGACGCCACGAAGATGGGGGCCATGATGGCCGAGTACCAGCCCTCCTTGGCGATCTCCAGGCCGAAGATCCACGCCGTCACGCTGTGCACCAGGATGGCGACCGGCAGCGCCACGTACGACAGCATCTTCACCTTGCGCTCATCGCCGCGACGCAGCCAGATGATGTCCAGCACGTTGATGACCAGGTACGTCGTGATGACGCACATGTCCCACGCCAGCGGGCTGGTGAAGTTCAAGTGGATAAACATGTTCCAGATGCGCTGGATGCCGCCCAGGTCGATCAGAATGAACGCGCCTGCGCACAGGATGCACACCGTGGAGGTGATGACCGCGGGCATGGACACGCGCTTGAACGACTCGATGCCGAACACGTGCGCCGAGCTTGCCACGATCAGGCCGCCGGCGGACAGGCCGACGAAGAACATGAAACACGTGATGTACAGGCCCCACGACACGCCGTTGGACATGCCCGTCACGCACAGGCCCTGCGTCAGCTGGAACAGGTAGGCGCAGAAGCCGATCACCATGATCGCCGCCAGAACGCCGACGCCGATCTTAGACTGAGCCGAAAGTTTCATAACGGCACCCCTTTACTCGTCGAAGTAGAAGACTTGGGGCTTCGTGCCCTTCTCTTCCAGCAGAATATGCACGCTCTTGCCCTTCGTGGCGCGCAGCTGCGCCAGCTCCGAGTTCGGGTCGTCCAGATCGCCGAACACGCGGGCGTGCGTCGGGCAGCACACCACGCACATCGGCTCCTCCCCGGCATCGGTGCGCTCCTTGCACAGCGTGCACTTCTCCATCACGCCGCGGGTGCGCACGGGCACCCGCGCGTCGCCCCAGTTGAAATCGCCGTCGCGCTGAGGGTCTTCCCAGTTGAACACGCGGGCGTTGAAGGGGCAGGCGGCCATGCACATGCGGCAGCCGATGCAGCGGTCGTAATCGATCTCCACACGGCCCTGCTCGTCTTTGTACGTGGCGCCGGTCGGGCACACCTTCAGGCAAGCCGGGTTCTCGCAGTGCTGGCACGCCAGGGGCACATAGGTGCGCGTCAAGTTGGGATACTCGCCCACGGCGCCGTCGATGGCATCGCAGCCCTCGGTGATCACGCGGTTCCACAGCATGCCGTCGGGCACGTTGTTCTGCATCTTGCAAGCGTTCGCGCAGGTGTGACAGCCGATGCAGCGATCAAGGTTGATACCGATTGCAAGTTTCGTCATGGCATATCACCTACGCTTTCTTCACTTCGACAAGGGTGTCGTTGTACGGGATGGGCGCGCCGGTGGGCAGGTACTCATCGCGCGGGTTCACGTGGTCGTTCGTGACGTTTTGCGTGTTCCCCTCCTCGATGTACTTGCTCCAGCCCGCTTCCCAGGTGCGGCAGGAGCCGGGGCGCACGGCGTTGTTCGCGCGCGCCACGCACTTGAACGAGCCGCGGTCGTTGAACGCCTCCACCAGGTCCCCGTCGGCGATGCCGCGCGAGGCCATGTCGGCCGGGTTCAGCTCCAGCGTGGGCTTGGCGAATTGCTGCACCCACTTCGCCGCCTTGAAGTGCGAGTGGTTGGAGAAACGGGTGCGCGTCTGCGTGAACTGCAGCGGGTACTTCTCCGCCAGCGGGTTGCCGACGTACGCCTCGTTGTTCTCCTCCCAGTTCGGCCATGCCTGCTCGCAAGGCTTCCATGCCTCGTAGTACGGCTCCATGCGCGTGGTGGGGGTTTCGAACTTGAGATCGGTGTAGGCGCGGCGAGGCTCATCGACGTCGGCCATCTTCATGCTGCCGTGGTTCTTCTCCAGCTCGGCCAGCGTGATGCCCTGCTCGGCAAGGTCCTCAGAGTGCTCGATCTGGTAGCGCACCAGATCCTCCGCGGTCTTGGGCAGATACTCGCCCACGCCCATCTCGTCGGCGATCAGGCGCATGACGTCGAAGTCGGGCTTGCTCTCGAACAGCGGGTCGATGCACTTCGTCTGCAGGTTCACATGGTTGTAGTCGCTACGGACGATCGAGTGCTCGACGGTGTCCTCGAACTTGCTGCACACCGGCAGCACGATGTCGGCGTACTTCACCGTGTCCTCGTAGTACATGCCAATGTGGACGATGAAGTCCAGCGAATCGATCCATCCGCGCGTCTTGTTCATGTTCGCCCAGTACTGCTGGAACGTGTTGCCCAACGAGATGATCACATGCACGCCGCCATCGCGATCGGGGAAGCGGTCGGAGCGGACGTCCAGCTCAGCGGGCTTGAACTGCTCGGGAAGCTCCCATTCGCCCAGCGTGACGCTGTAACCGCCGCCGGCGAGGCCGTGGCCGATGCCGCAGCCGGGCTTGCCGATATTGCCCGTGAGCGACACCAGCACCATGCCGGCATGGCCGATGATGTCGGGGTTGGAGTACTTGTCGGAGCCGCCGTTGCCGAACGCCAGGTACGCCGGGCCGCTCGTGGCGTACTTGCGCGCCACCTCGGCGATCGTCTCGGCGCTTGCGCCGCAAACGCCCTCGGCCCACTCGCACGTGTACGGACGCTGGTTGCGCTTGAGGCTTTCGAGCACGGTGATGGCCTTCTTGCCGTCAACGTCGAACGAGCCCTCGAGCGCAGCGGTGGCAACGGCCTCGGCGTACGGGACCGCCGCGCCCTTGGCAGCGTCCCACACCATGAAATCGCCGGGATCGACCGGCTCGCCGGTCTCCTCATCGGTTCCCCAAGCCGCGCCCGTGCGCAGCAGCTTGCCCGTGGCCTCGTCCATGAGGAACGGAAACGACGTATGCTCGCGCATGTAAGCTTCGTTATAGAGCTTGTTGTCCAGGATGTAGCTGACCATGCCCAGGTAGAACGCCGCGTCGGTGCCCGGGATCACGGGGATCCACTTGCTGGCCTTGCCGGCCGTGGTGGAGAAATGCGGGTCGAGCACGATGATCTCGCAGCCGGCCTTCTTCGCATCCAGGAACGTATTGGCCTGCATCATGGAGCTTTCCAGCAGGTTGGTGCCGGAGACCACGAGCGTCTTGGTGTTCACCCAGTCGCGCGTCTCGTTCGTGCCGCCGCCGAACACATCGCCGCCGATGGCCGGCGCGGAACCGTTGCCCGTGCCGCGGTCGATGCCGGGCTCGACGCCGGTGGCGCAGCCCAGAAGCGCAGGCAGGAAGCCGAAGCGCGGCTCGTTGGAAGCGGACATGTACACGGACTGCTTGCCGTACTTGTCCCAGGCCTTCCTCAGCTCGTCGCCCACCGTCTTGATGGCCTCGTCCCAGCTGATCACCTCGAACGAACCCTCGCCGCGTGCGCCGACGCGGCGCATGGGCGACTGCAGGCGCTCATCGCTGTAGACGTGTTGGATCTCGGAAAGGCCCTTCACGCATACGTGGCGATAGTACGGATCGACCGTGTCGTTGGGCTGGATCATGGCCAAGCGGCCGTCGCGCACCGTGCATTTGAGCGAGCAACGCCCCTGGCACATGAACTGGTGCAGCGTGTATACGGTCTTCTCGTCGGCAGCCTGCTGCGTGGCGGCGCCCAGCCAGGCGTCGCAGCCGGTCATGGAACCGGCGGCCGCCAAGCCCGTCGCTCCCGCAACGCCGACCTTGAGAAAATCCCTACGGGTCAAACCGCGGCTTGCGCTTTGCGTTCCCGTCATCTCTCCTCCTCGGTTATCTCTCCGAAAGCATCGACCCCGTACCGCGCGCCTCCGCCCGTTTGCAACCGCGCGAAAGAAACGGCCCGAGATCAAGCTCCCCCATTCGTGCATACCATGGATGGCCAACCTCTCGAGCCGTATATTACACTTATATTGAACTAGTTCATTAGTTCAATAGTTATATTTTGCAAAGAATATCTTCTACCTGCGGAAACGTTTGCTTGTTACCTGTTGCAGCATGTGATTTCCCGACTTGTTTACCTTTTGAGCCCATCGAATCGGCAGCTGCAGCAGTGCAAGCCCGAAGCGTTTCCCGGCTACTTCGCCATATCCTTGCCCAGGTCGACGAAGCCGTCGGCCAAGCTGCTGGGCGCAAGGAGGACGCCCTTGCCGTCGCGGGCGCTTTCATAGGAAAGGTTCATGGCGCGCAACTGCATGGCACCCGGCTCCTCGTTGTACACGCGCGCCGCCTCCACGTACATCTCCGAGATTTCGCGCTCGACGTCTGCCAGCAGCACGCGGGCGTCACGCTCGCGCTCGGCCTGGGCCTCTCGCGCCAACGAGTCCTGCAGCTCCTTCGGGATCTTGATGTTGCGGATCTCCACGGAGATGACGCTGATGCCCCACTCCTCGCACTTTTCGGCCATGAACTCCTGCAGCTCGTGATCGAGCTGGCGACGGCGGACGGAAAGCTCGGCGAGCGTTACCTGGCCGATGGCGTCGCGCACCGCCGTCTGCGCCGCACGGCGCACGGCCTGCGGGAAGTTCGCCACCTCGAGGCACGCCTTCTCGGAGTCGTAGACCATCCAGAACAGGATGGCATCGACGTCAACGCTGACCAGGTCGGACGTCAGCGCCTGCTCGGCGTAGAACGCCGTGGTGATGGTTCGGCGGTCGATATGCATCGCCACGGAGTCCACGAACGGCACCACCACGTACACGCCCGGGCCCGCGATCTTGCGGAACCTGCCGAAGCGCAGCAGCGCCACGTGCTCCCATTGCGCCGCCACACGCAGCGTCGACGCGAGCAAAAGCCCCGCCGCCGCCGACCCGAGCACGGTGAACACGCTCAGCCACGGCGACGAGAGGACGAAAACGGCGGCAAAACCCGCCGCGAACATAAGCAGGGCGAAGCTGTACACGCCTACGCGGCTTGCATCCTTTTCGGTGATGATGTTGTCGGGTGACTCGTGCGACACGTTGGCAAACGCGACGTCCGCCTGCTCGCTTCCATGATGCCCGCGCTGCGGTCCGAACCTTCTCATACGAACATCCCCCCTGCCCGCTTCGCCACCGCCGCGGCGGCATCCGCCTCGGACAGCCCCAGCTCCTTGCATTGCTCCAGGAATTTGTCGATCAGCATATCCACCGCAGCTTTCGCGTCTTGCGCCTCGTAGCCGTTCGAGTTGATCTCGGCCACGAACGTGCCCTTGCCGCGGCGCGTGATGACGTAGCCGTCCTTCTCGATATCGCGATACACCTTGCTGACCGTGTTGTAGTTCACCTTCAGCGACGAGGACAGGTCGCGCACCGTCGGCAGCTTCATGCCGGGAGGAAACGTGCCCGACACCACCAAGTACACCAGCCTGTTGCGCAGCTGCATCCAAATGGGGATGCCGCTCTCCTCGTCAATGGTGATGAGACCCTTATCGGCGACCAGCGCGGATTCGCCGGTTTGCCTTGTGTTGGAGATCGCCGTCATGGCCCGCCCCGTTCCGTATCGATGCGTTTCGCTTAAGGCGCTTATGAGCCGTCACATGCCCGGTTTCTTGCTTTTGCGCGGGCCTGAAGCGCTTGCGCCAGCGCATAGTTTACCTAATGAACTATTATTATGTCATAATCAGCGAAATCGGGGCGTGCGAAGCCGCGAGCACCACGCAATATCGCAGGCACAGCCCGCCGGCCAACGTCGAAGCGGCGCTTATCTGCCGCAAGACCGGCACGGGGGCCACACGCGCGATCAAGTCCGCGAAGACCGGGATGACGAAGCCGCACAGCACGAGCCCGCCCCAGAAGATTCCTGCAAGCTGTCCCGAAAACAGCAGTTCGCAAGACCGCTGCGCCGCGCCGCCCGCCAACCACCGCGATGCAAGGAACGCGACCAGCACGACAAGCTCCGCCGCACGCAACAGGCGGGCAGCGCCTTTCAGCGCCGGAAACCTTTGCGCTGATCCCGAAAGGATGAGAGCAGAGAGCGAGATAAAGGCGCAGCCGCAGCTTACGGCGGACACGACGAACAGCGCGACCAGAAGCCAGGTGTTCCAAAACTCGACGGCCGCCATCGACGACAGCAGCACGCCGGTATAACCCATCACGCCGACGGCCGCCACAGCACCGGCGATTTCCAGGAAGCGGAATAGATACGGCACGTCCACCTTTGCGGCGATCATGGCCGATACCGCCAACGAGAGCGCCAAACCCAGCATGATCAGCCATGCGCCCATCGACACGATGGAGCGCAGCGGGCTCTCGAACAGGTACCATATATCGAAGGGGTTCCCCAGATCGCAGAACAGCATAAGCGCCGCCAGCGCCAAAAGCCCGAAGGCGCCGAACATGCCGCATCGCGCGCAAAGCGGCACGCGACGCACGTCCCAGCCGGGGTTCGCGCGGACATCCATCACCGTGGCGCACAGGAACGCGCCTCCGGCCGTGCCGGCGAGAAACAAATACCAGATAGCGAAATCGCTGAACACGCGCACCCCTTCCCTTACCACGCCGCAGTATACCCAACCAGCAGCGCAGCAGGCAAAACCTGGGGGATCTGAGGTTGCTGCCCATATATCCGGACACCTCGGGGACGTAGCGTTAACTGTCCGAAACCTTTCGAGCCGCATGCCAAGCGGCAAGGTCGATGCCCGACATCTCGGGGACGCAGCACCAACTGTCCGGAACGGAAAACCTGCTACCTCGCGTCCTCCCAGGGATGCGAGGTCAGATGCCAGCCGCCGCAATAGGGGCACTCGTAGATCTGCAGGCCGCGTTTGCCCTGCTTCTGGCACCAGGCAAGGTTTTCCTGCGCCTCTGCCAGCGTGGCGTAACGATTCTTCGATTCGCACGCCTTATATCGCTGGACGCTGTCGCGCTCCTCCGCAAGGTGAGCATGACGCGAATCTTCCCGCGCGAACACGTCGTCGAGCGCATCGAAACCGCCCAGCTGTGCGTTGAACTGCGCTTTCTCCTTCGCCCAAGAAGAGCGATTCTTCTTCGAGGCCATAGTCCCCCCTCAAAACAAAAAGCCCCGGACACTTGGTGCTACGTCCTGAACTGCCCCCCATTTCTGCAGAGGACCCCGTTTCCTGAACATCAAAAGAAGTGAATTAGGCAGCCCGGCCGAGTCTGTACTCGACCGGGCTGCTTCCGGCTTTTTTTACGTCGCCTCGGCGGCGTTGGTACTTCCCTTAGCGAACACTGCTTCACACACAGTCTGCTCACCTCACCATATACACCGCCCCAAAATAATCTCGCGACCCTAATCCCGAGCGCCCCCAACTTAAGCCCGAGAGCGCGGGCCAAACTTCAAGCAGGCCTGTTCCGCTTTTGCTATTCTGCGGGCTTCACCACCGTAAGCTGCATTTTGAACGGGGTAACGCCGCGCACGCTGTGCGGGCTTCCCGAGGTCATGACGATAGATTGACCTGCGGAAAGCTGGTGCGGCACGTCGTTAACGGTGATTTCGCCCGTGCCCTCGAGCACTGTGATGAGCGCGTCGCCCGACGCCGCGTGGCTTGACATGCCCTCGTCGGCGTCAATGGCGAACACCGTCATTTTGCAGCCCGGCGTCTGCGACAACGTAAGGCTGTTCACGCGTCCCGGTTCGATTTCAACCAGGTCCTTCAGGGTGAAAATGCTTGCGTGCTCCACGTTTTTAATGAGTTCTGCCATGGGGATTTCCTTTCTTGCTGCGTCATCGTGACATGTCGTTGACCTGCCACGATGCCCGTGTTTCTCACTACCTCTATCCTTCCGGTCACCGATATAAACCGGCTTAAGAATGAGCCAGCTCCAGCAAACGCTTACTCGTGCGCATTCAGCTGCAGCAGCTTGAAGCCTTCGCCGCCCGCGTCTTCCACGGCATGTTCAACATGCGCGGGGACACGCAACACCTGACCAGCCTCAAGCACAATGCGGCTTTCCGGCAGCACAACACATGCCGCGCCCTCCATCAGGTAATACAGCACATCGCCGAAGTATTCTTCCTCGCTCACGCTTTCACCCGGTGCAAACGCCAGCAGCGTAAGGTCGAACCCAGCATTGCGCGTAAGCGCTATGCTCGACACCTGACCTGGGCGAATATCGATCATCTGAGCCAGCGACGTTGCGACATCGGTTGGTAAGTTGCGAAGCGGCATAAAAGCCTCCGTTCGTTCGTGGCCTTAAGAGTTGCGTTGCCTCGATTGCGAATATAAGCGAATCTTGCTTGTCGATGCCATCATGTAGCGAAAATGGCAACTCGGCGCCGTGTAGCGCCGCCTATTGGCAGGCGGCGCTACACGTAGTACAAGAACGATCGCAGGCGCTCTTCGACGCTTTGGTCAAGCGCGCCGTCGAACGCCAAGTGCAAAAGCGGTGCCTGGCAAGGCACGCTCTTCAAACGCAGCATGATGTCGGCGTTCTCGTACATAGACGCTACCGCCACAACGCCGTCGGCCCTCTGGCCCGACTGCACTGCCTTCGCGTACCGATACCGCGCGTTCGCGCCTGCAAACTGACCCAGCGCGTCGGTTGCAATCTGGCGAAGCTGCGAATGGTCCGACGCATAGGCGGACATATCACCCAACGCGTCAGCCACTTGCTGCATCATGCCGACAAGCCGCTCAAGCACCGCGTGCCACTGGTCTTGCGGCAGCGTGCGCTGTTCCGCGCCGAACAGCGGGTCAGCCTCAACCGCCGCGCTCACTTCCAGCGGCTCCGTTGCCAGCTGCGGCTGCGCCGCCGCGTGCTCATGCGAGCCGTCACAGCCGCCGAGCGCGTGAGCGCATGCCGCTTCGCAACCGACAGCAAGCGCCTGCACGTCCGAAAGCGTGAGCGTCTGATCACGGTCGGATTCAGGCTGAGACGCCGGCACGTCCGGCAGGCCCACCACCCTCGGTGCGCCGGTTTCGCCCAACATGGGCATGAGGCCGCCCACCACTTTGCCGTGCCTTGCCTCGTCGCAGCCGTCTTCCCAGACGAACAGCAAGTATTCGGCGAACGGGGCGCGCATCGCACGGTAGCCTTCGCCCTCCAAGCGAGCGAACAAACCGCCCGTGAGCTCGTCGCCGACAACCAGCGGCCACTCGCCCACAAGCGCAAGGGTTTTGCGAGGCGCTACAGGCACATCCTGCCAGCTTTCCCGGGCAGCGCTCGCCGCCGCCAACACGTCTTCCAAGGTCAGATGCGGTTTTGCGAACGTTTCCTGCAGCGCGGGACGCGCAGCAGGCGCGGCCGCCCACACCACATCACCGGCAAGCACATGCACGAACAAGCCCTCGAGATCAGCCACATTGCACGGCAGCAGCTCCACATCGGGTGCCACAACACGCACGTCGCCATGCCCCTTCGCATCCAGTACGCTACGGATAACGCGGTCGAACTGCCCATCGGCTTCGCCGCCCTGCGACGACGGGAGCAACAACTGGCTAACGCGCCAACCACCTTCCGCACTCGCGACTGCAGCCGCAGCGACATCATGTTCGGCATGCGGCCCGTCAACAGCACCAACACCTTCGCCGTATGCTTGCGCCGGACCCTCAGAGCGCACGGCCGTACAACCATCGGCAGCAGCCTCCCCATCGCCACCTTCACCCACAGCTGCCAAGCTCACGCCCAGCAAGCTGGCAAACGAGTAGTATTCCTTGCTGGTGCACTCTTTGCGCCCCAGCTCCAACGTTGTCGGCGTGGGCACCAGCTCGCGCACGGGAATGCCCTGGTCACGCAACCACTGCGCCGCAAGCGGACCATACGGCCCGAACGATGGCAAGCCCGCTAACTCGCCTTCGCGCAGCGGTTCGCACGCCGAGTTCACCACGTGCCGCGACGTAGGCGTGCCGCGCAAATCCGCCGCCTCGTAATGCTCGATAGCGTTCAAAAACGCCTCCACGCGCGTTTCCACGCCCACCTTCGAGTAATGCTCGTCCATCTCGATGTGCAGGTACGGCTTGCTCTCCATTTCCTCGGCGAACAGATGGCTGATCATGGTGTCGGGGCCGCAACCGTGGTTGGTCAGGTACACGGCGAACAGGCGCGGGTCGCGGCGAACGAGCTTCGCGCCTGAAAGGATATGCTGGCCGAACGGCCACACCACGCCAGGATAATCCGCGGATATGCCCAGGTCATGCGCATGCAGATGACTTACGGTGATAACTTTCCAGCCTCGATCGAGCAGCATGTCGGGTATACCCATGTTCAGCGCCGGATCCACGATGCCGTAGTTGCGCGTGATCAGCACGATAACGCGCTCTCCTGGTTTCAGACCGGCCAGCAGCTGATCGCCCAGCTCCTCGGTTTTGCGCGTGAACTCCGTGACGGCGAACCCGCCGGCCAGCATGGCGCGCGCCGTTTCCTGCGGCGTGCGGCCAAGCTGCGCTCCGACCTGCAGCATGACCTCTGCCATGGCACCCTGTCCGAAATCAAGGTTCATCAGGGGATTCAACAGCGTGATGCCGTGGCCTTCGTAGTCCAGTTCGGACGCCACGATGGCCGGGATGGACTGCATATACGTGCACGCGTAGTTGTGCGGCACCGTCGACTTCAGATGGCGAATGGTGTGCACGCTGGGCATGAACACGTAATCGACGTCCATATCAAGCAGCTGCGCCATGTGACCGTGCACCAGCTTCACAGGGTAGCATGTCTCGCCTTGTGCGCTTGCCTGCGCAAGGCGTACCGTCTCCTCATCGGATGCGTCGGTCAGCACCACGTTGAAGCCGAGCTGCTTGAAGAAAGCGTTAGCCATGGGAAATAGCTTGTGCAACATCAAGCAGCGTGGGATACCCACCGTTTTCTTCGCCGGGTCGCGCGTGGGGTCGTAGCCTTCGAGGAACATCTCGTCGACTTTATGGAAGAACGCGCGGTTTGCGGCAATTTCAGCCGGGTCGATGCGGCGGGTTTCGTGCGAGACGCCCAAAAGGTCCCAGCCCTTGAAGTTAGAGAGCACATTTTCCCGTCGGCAAACGCACGAGCTCGACACTGTGGCTGCACCGTGCGCCACACCAGCACTTTCACCGTTTTGCACCGGTTCTAGCACGCCCTGGGACTCCGCAGCCAGCAGCGCTGCACCCACGGCACCCGAAACGGCGAACCATGGGCTGACCGTAAGGCTCTCGCCCGCATACGCGCGGAAGGCCGCCACGATGGCGGGGTTGTAGGCAACGCCGCCCTGCAGCACAATGCGCTGCCCCACTGGTTTGGCGTTCACCACTTTGTGCAGGTAGTTGCGCACCACCGACAGGCACAGGCCGGCAGCAACCTCGGACTTGGTCGCGCCTTTCGCCAAAGCGGCATTAATAGCGGTTTCCATAAACACCGTGCAACGTTCGCCCAGTTCAACGGGATGTTCCGCCGAAAGCGCCAGCGAGCCGTAATCGGGAAGCGCAATGCCCAGGCGCGCCGCTTGCTCTTCCACGAAACTGCCCGTGCCCGCCGCGCACACCTTGTTCATTTGGAAATCGGCCACCTGGCCAGCAACCAGGCTGATGTACTTAGAATCCTGCCCGCCGATTTCGAACACGGTGTCCACTTGCGAGTCAGCCGCAGCGGCAGCGCGCGCTTGTGCGGTGATCTCGTCGCGTACGGCATCGGCTCCGATGAGCTTGCCGATCATGGTGCGCCCGCTGCCCGTCACACCCGCGGCCACCACGCAGGCGCGATCGCCCACGCGACGGGCCAACGAGGCAAGCCCGTCGCGCACAGCCTGCTTGGGGTTGCCGCGCGTGCGCAGGTACTGCGCGTCCAGCAGCACGCCGTCAGTGCTAACAAGAACAAGGTTTGTGCTGGTAGATCCCACGTCCACGCCCAGCGCCACTGGCACGGAAGCACCTTGTTCCAGCGCATCCACCACCGCCGAGCGCGGCATCGCGCCACCTTCGCGGGCGGGCGAGCCCTGCGGGTTCCACGGGCTTGGGGCCAAGGCGAAACCGCGATTCGGCGCGCAATCGACCTGCGGCAGCTGAGGCAGTCGCGGCAGATCGTCGGCCTGCGCAGCCTGCGTTCCTTCAAGCGCAGAGCGCAAGGCGTCAAGCGGCGCAAGCCCCGCGGACGCGCTACTTGCCGCGCCCGCGCCCGCAACATGCAAACCCGCGCCATCGCCCGCAGCAATGCGTTCGTCATCGCGCCTGCCCGTGCCTTCCGCCGCTGCCAGCGCCGCGCCCACCGCTTGCGCGCACACAAGCTTCTCGTCCGCGAGCAATTCGCCTTCCGCCAGGTCAAACACCTCGCGCACCGCACGAACCACGCCAGCGTTCTCCAGCACGCCGCCGGCAAGCGCCACCGGCTTTTCAACCGGCAGGTTTCGCACGATAGTGGCCTTGAACGCCTTGACCGTGGCGTGGCACAAACCCTGCAGGATATCCTCAACCGGCACGCCTTCCTGCTGACGGTGAATGATGTCGGTTTTGGCGAACACGCTGCAGCGCCCCGACAGCCGCGGCACGCTGCGCGCACCGGCGACCAAGTCGGAATAGCGCTCGAGCGGCAGGCCCAGGCGCTGCATCTGATCTTCAAAGAAGCTGCCGGTGCCGGCCGCGCAGCTTTCGTTCATGGCGAATTCCGGAGCCACACCATCGGCGATGCCGGTAATGAACACGCCCGACTGTGCACCCATGCCGATGATGCACGCCGCCTGCGGATTCAGCGCACGCACGCCTTTGACCAGGGCCGGAACCTCTTCAAGCACACGCAAACCCGGAACCAGCGCACGCAGCATGTCCGCGCCGCTGCCCGTAGCGACCACACCGCCGCACGCCTGAGCGGACAGCGGCAGGGATCGGTCGGCGCTCCCATCGGCCAGCTCGGCCAGCATCGCGCGCAAACACGGCAACGGCGAGCCTTTGTGCGCACGCCGAATCACGCGCAGCACGGTGCAACCTGCGTCAACCGCCGCCACTTTCACCGACGACGCACCGATATCGATTCCCATGTAATACACGCTCTGCTCCTTCAAGCTGCTCTCGTCTATCTCGCGCGCAAAACCTACGCGCCGGCCTTGTATGCCTCGAACTCGCCCAAAAACTCGTCGCGATCAAGGCTGCGCACCTGGCACACGTCCTCGAACGTGACCAAGTCGACGATGGGGTTGTCCAGCGAGAAGGGGAAACCCTTCGACTGCAGGAAAGCTTCGAGTTTCGGCTCGTCCGCGCACAGCTGGCGCATGGTCTTGGTTGTGTCCATATGCAAATCCTTTCAGAGGATCGATAACGTTTCTGGGCGGCTCGGAACATGATCGGCCTCGCGAAACTGCCGCCCCATCAGGTATGCGCCCGCAAGTGCCCCGCGATGCCGGCGCGTCGTCGGCTCGCCCGCCGCGGACGACTTACCTAGCTTTCGTCACACCGCCGCCTGCAGCCACGCAAACCCCGCCGCAGCGTCCGCACCACCGTCTTGCACATCGGCCAGGTTGATGCGATCGGCACCCAACAGGCGCGCGTCGTCTTCGCCGTGTGTTGCCACCAACAGCGTACGACCGGCGCGATGGCGCAGCACGAAAGCGATGACGTTCTCCTTCGTTGCTTGATCCAGACCGGTAAACGGCTCGTCAAGCACGATAAGGTCGCTTGGGAACGCCACCGCGCGCGCCAGCGAAACGCGCCTGCGCATGCCGCCGGAAAGCTCCATGGCCGACTGGCTCAGGCAGTCCGCCGGCAAAATCTCGGCCAGCAGCGCAGCCACGTCGGGCCGCCTTGTATCGGGCGGCAGCACCAGCGCCACGTTCTCCACCGGCGTCAAGGTTTCACACAAGCGGTCTTCCTGGAACATCATGCTGATGCGACCAGGGGAAACACCGCGAATCTCTCCGGAGTCGGCGTGTTCGAGGCCCAACAGCACCCGGAACAACGTGGTTTTACCGCTACCCGAGGGCGCCATCAGGCAGCGCACGCCGCCACCCGGCAACGTGAACGTGACGCGCCGCAGCACCTCGTTGGCACCGTACGCCTTGCACACGCGATCGAACTCAACGTCCGGCAGCACCTCATCTGCGGCGCGCATCCTCGCATCGCCGCCGCCAACCATGCCTGCAAGCACGCCTTCGCCCGCGCTTGCGCCAACGTCTGCAACGGCCCGCTTCTTCCCGAACGGTCCCACGCTACTCGCCTCGCTTCCCGATGAAGCCGCCCAGCGGACGGTTCGCGCGCTTGAGCAGCGCCATGAATGCCTTCTCGAACAGCACCGACGCCACCATCACCACCACGGTCCACGCCAGCAGGTCGGGCGTGTCCAAAAACGTGCGCGCCGTAGCCATTTCCTTGCCGATGGAGGGCTTCGGCGTGGCCAAGACTTCGGCCATGATGCCGCTTTTCCACGTCATGCCCAGCGAAATCTTGGTGCTGGACAGCAGAAACGGCATGAACGCCGGACGGTACACGTACAAAAACGTGCGCCACTTCGACAACCCGTATACGCGCGCCATCTCGAGCATCTGTTTGTCGACGCTTTCGAAACCCGTGACCATGTTCGTGTAGATGAGCGGCAGCACGATGAAAAACGCCAGGAACACGGTAAGCGCCTGGTTGCCCACCCATATGAGCAGCAAGATGATGAACGACGCCACCGGGATGGTGCGCAACAGGCTGATGATGGGGTCGATGAAGTCGCGAAACAGACGCACGCGGCACGCCACCAGCGCCAGCAGGAAGCCCACCGCAAACGACAGTAAAAAGCCCAGTGCGATGCGCCCGAAGCTGGCGCCGACGATCATCCAGAAGTTCGGCATGACCACCTGGTCGGCCAGCGCCTGAGCCGTGCGGATGGGCCCGGCAAGCACCAGGCGATTGTCGACGATGCGGTCGAGTAGCTCCCACACCACCAGCCAAAACACGATGATGAGCACCTTGCGAGCAAACTGCTTGCGCGCGTTGAACTTGCCAGCGGCCGCACGACGTTCGGCGGCGGCGCGCTCGGCTTCCAGGATGCGCAGCGCCTCGTCCTCGGCCATAAGCCCTTGCGCAGACATTACGCGCACCACCTGGCTTTTCGTCACGCCCATGCTGGTAAGCATGCTCATGATCTCATCGCAGGTAACGCCTTTGGCCGTGGCCGTTTGCATCATGAAGCCCATCTGCGAGTCGGCCATGCCGTTTTGGCGCACCATCTGAGCCATCATGGCGACCTTCTCCTCGGGCATGCCCACCTTCGCGGCAATGGCGGCAAACTGCATACGAGGCAGCTCGTCGGGCACATCGGTGGCGACGGCGCCACGCGCGCCCATGCCGCCTACCAGGCCTTTAAACTTTTCGAACATGGTTCCCTTTTCCGCTACTTGCCGCCAAGTGCTTCAACGGCGGCCTGCGCGTCGGCCGCGCTAGCGGTCACGCCGCCGTTGCCGGTGCCGGCACTGCTTTCATGCTGCGTGGCCCGCTCCAAGCCCGCCTGCAGGAAGCGCTCGTCCAGCTGACCTTCAGGCGGCAGGTAATAAAAGTCCTCACCGGGCATCTTGCCGCCGATAGAATCGGGATTCGCCAGATACAACTCGTGCAAAAAGCCCGACAGCGCCGTGCGCATATCCTCGCCCGTCAGGTTCACCATGGAGATGTAGGGCATGGCGTCAAGCGCCACGGAATTGTTGAGGAACGTGCCCAGCTCCTCCTGCAGCGCGGCGGCGTCGCTCATGTTCGCAAGCGTCCAGCTCACCGACTGGCCGGCCATGTTCAGATACTCCACCACAGCCTGCTCGTGCTCCTCCAAAAACTGGCGGTTGACGATGGTAGTGGTGGTGACGGCCTGGCTGCCCGTGTCGGCGAACGCGCGGTCCCACTCTACCGTCAGGTCGATGGGGATGTACAGCGGGTTGACCAGGATTTTCGCCAGGGAAACAAACGGCTGCGGAAGGATTGCCACGCACCCGTCCTGCTGCTGCATCATGTTGAGCACCTCAAGCGGGCTGGACTTGAACTCCAGGTTGAACGTGCCGTCCAGCCCGTTTTTCGCCAGCAGAGCCTCGATGGTGTACTCCGGCGTACCGCCCTCGCCGTAGCTGTAGACGGTGCGCCCTCGCAGGTCGTCGAGCGTGCTGACTGAGGCGTCGTTCGTCATGACGTACAGCACGCCGAGGTTGTTCACGCTGATGACCTCGTAGCGGTTCTTCAGCTCGGCGTTGTTGTACAGGATGGGGCCGATGTTGCTGGGCAGCGTGCAGATGTCGTAGTCGCCCTTGTTGAACAGCGCCGAGAGGCCCACGTAGTCCACGCCATTGGGCTCGAACGTGAAGTTGTTGAACGTTTTGCCCGCCTGAGCAGCCAAAATAAACTGCGACAACCCCATAGACGGCGGCCCCATGATCAGCCCCACGCGCACGTCGCACGCATCGGGGCTGCCCATAAGCTCGCGCGATTCGACGCGCGTGGAGAACGTGGTGCCGTCGCCGGCGGCGCCCGCACCC
>ERZ1034913.672-NODE-672-length-25490-cov-5.314763_pt1 | contig 25490 bp, 24 predicted proteins | sample MGYA00520697_ERZ1034913 | MGnify/ENA primary metagenome ERZ1034913 (study PRJEB33766, sample SAMN09781786) | gut metagenome | biome: gut microbiome | host: Homo sapiens | place: Madagascar | study: EMG produced TPA metagenomics assembly of the PRJNA485056 data set...
GTGCAGCAGCGTGACCAGCACGCGGCAGCCCGAGGCACCGATGGGGTGGCCCAGCGCAACCGCACCGCCATTGACGTTCACCTTGGCCGCATCAATGCCCAGCACCTTGTTCACGGCACAGGCCTGTGCGGCAAAAGCTTCATTGAGTTCAAACAGGTCCACATCACCCACCTGCCAGCCTGCGCGCTCCAGCGCCTTGCGTGTAGCAAACACAGGGCCCATGCCCATGGTGGCGGGGTCCAGACCGCTGGTGGCGTAAGCCTTGATCTTGGCCAGCGGCTTGAGCCCCAGTGCAGCCGCCTTGCTGGCACTCATGACCACAACGGCAGCTGCGCCGTCGTTGATGCCAGAGGCGTTGCCAGCGGTGACCGTGCCCTGCTTGTCAAAAGCAGGCTTGAGGCCAGACAGCGCATCCAGGCTGGTCTTGCGGTTGATGTATTCGTCGGTATCAAACACGACAGGGTCGCCCTTGCGCTGCGGAATCACCACGGGAACGATTTCATCCTTGAACTTGCCTGCGTCCTGCGCAGCCGCCGCCTTTTGCTGGCTGCCCATGGCCAGCTCGTCCTGCTGCTCGCGTGTGATGTCGTTTTCACGCGCCACGTTCTCGGCCGTAATGCCCATGTGGTACTGGTTGTACACATCCCACAGGCCGTCAACGATCATGGTGTCCTGCATCTTCCAGTCCCCCATGCGCTGGCCGTCGCGCGAGCCCTTGAGCACGTGGGGCGACAGGCTCATGTTTTCCTGACCGCCTGCGACCACAATTTCGCTGTCCCCCGTTGCCACGGCCTGCGCCGCCAGCATGACGGCCTTCAGGCCCGAGCCGCAGACGGCATTGATGGTCAGGGCAGGTGTTTCCTTGGCAACACCCGCCTTCATCATGGCCTGGCGTGCAGGGTTCTGACCGACGCCTGCGGTCAGCACCTGGCCCATGATGACTTCGCCCACCTGGTCAAAAGGCACATTGGCGCGCTGCAGCGCCTCCTTGATGACCGTAGCCCCCAGATCCACAGCAGGCACCTTGGCCAGGCTGCCACCAAACTTGCCGATCGCTGTGCGCACTGCCGAAACAATGACGATGTCTTCCATTTTCTAATTCCTTTATTCGTTGATCTAAGCGCTGCAACTTGTGCCCAACGTACTTGCGGCGGCAAATGCGCTACAGACAGATGTTGCAATGCAGCATTTTGCTATGACTTGGGTGAGCGTGGTTCAAGCTTTTTCCCGTACATACCGCCCGGGTGCTGGCTCCAGTGCCTCGTAGCTGCGCCCTTTTCCATAGCGTTTGGGGGCTGCAATTTGTGTACCAGCATGGCTCTGCAGCCACTGCGACCAGTCGGTCCACCAGCTGCCAGGGTGTTCTGTCGCCTCCTGCAGCCACTCGCCATGGCTGGCTGGCAGTGCGTTGTCGCTGCGAATCCAGTGGCTGCGCTTGTGCTTGGCCGGAGGGTTGATCACGCCCGCAATATGGCCCGATGCGCCCATGACAAAGCGTTTGTCGCCAGGGAATACCTGCGTCGAGGCATAGGCGGCCTCAATCGGCACGATATGGTCTTCACGCGAGCCATAGATGTACAGCGGCAGCGTCACGCGGCCCATATCGATCTGCTCGCCACAGACGGTGAGCTTGCCGGGGCGAATCAGGTTGTTTTCCAGATAGGTATTGCGCAGATACCAGGCATACCAGGGGCCTGGCAGATTGGTGGCATCGCTGTTCCAGTACAGCAGGTCAAAGGGTGGCGGCGTCTCGCCCTTGAGGTAATTGCCCACCACATAGTTCCAGACCAGATCGTTGGGTCGCAGGAAGCTGAATGTCGCGGCCAGCTCCTGCCCCTTGAGCAGACCGCCCTTGCCCAGCTGCATTTCACGCATCTGCACAAAGGCTTCATCAATAAAGACATCCAGCACCCCGGTGCTGGAAAAGTCCACAAATGTGGTCAGCAAGGTCGCACTGGCTACAGGATCCTCACCACGCGCAGCCAGCACGGCCAGCGCCGTAGCCAGCATGGTGCCGCCTACGCAAAAGCCCAGGGTGTTGATCTGGTCCGCACCGGCAATCTGCTGGGTCACATCGATGGCGCGGATGACAGCATCTTCAATATAGTCATCCCAGCCCAAGTGGCCCAGCGACTCATCCGGATTGCGCCAGCTCACGACAAAGGTACGGTGCCCCTGGCTGACGGCATAGCGAATCAGCGAGTTCTCAGGCTGCAAGTCCAGGATGTAGTACTTGTTGATGCATGGTGGCACCAGCAGCAACGGGCGCTTGTAGACCTTGCCCGTCAGCGGCTTGTACTCGATGAGCTGGAACAGCTCGTTCTCATAGACCACGGCCCCTTCGGTGGTGGCAACGTTTTTGCCAACTTCGAAGGCACTTTCGTCCGTCATGGACAGATGGCCCTGCTGCAGGTCGTGCAGCATGTTCTGAATGCCCTTGGCCAGACTCTCGCCCTTGGTCTCCAGCGCCTTTTGCTGGGCTTCTGGATTCAGCGCCAGATAGTTGCTGGGCGACATGGCTGCCACCCACTGCTCTACGGCAAAGCGAATGCGCTGGCGTGTTTTTTCATCGGTCTGCACCGCGTCCGCCATGCCCATCAGTGCCTTGGCATTGAGCAAATAGGCACTGGCCGTCATGGCTGCGACGGGATTGCTCAGCCATGGCGCAGACTTGAAACGCCTGTCCTGCAGCTGTGCTGGCGCCTGCAGTCCCTGACTCCACAGACGGGCCGCCTCCTGCACATACTCCTGCTGCAATGCCTGGAGCCGATTCACATCCAACTGGACCGCTGTTTTGGCGGGTTCTGCCTGGCCGAGTGCGGCAAACGACTGGAAGGCGTTCTGCCATTGTCTGGAGAAAAAGTCTGTGTACTGCTCCCCTGCAGCACCCCAGTCTGGTGTGGAATTCATGCTTGTCATCCTTGCGTTCTTGGCGGCACCACCATGCGACAGTGCATCATGCTGGTTGATGATTGTTGTCCAGCACACCAATTGTGACAATCAGTGCATGACAGCCATATGTCAAAAGCCTGATTCCTTGACTCCAATCAACATCGCAACCAGCGCCTGGCACAGAAATCAAGCAAATTACAGACCATGTATTTAATCGTGATTGCGTGGCTTTATGTCACGGTGATGATGGCACTGGCCGAAGCCTTCGGCCCTCAGGGCAGCGTGCTGGGGGCCATGGTCACTTTGGTGCTCTATGGCCTGCTGCCTGTCGGCATCATCATCTACATCTTTGGCACGCCAGAGCGCAAACGCAAGCTCAAGGCCCAGCGCGAAGCCGAGCAACGTGCCTACGATCAGGCGCAGGCCGCCAAGGCTTCAGCCCTTCCAGATGCAGGCAGCCATGCGGCCGGTGCTGCCCAGAACAGCAGCATCGCGCCGGTGAGAAAAGAACCGTGAGGCATTGCTCACCGTGCACCAGGGCGCGCTGCCGTCATTGCCATAAATGTGCGTGAGGCCCACAGCCTGCAGTCGCTGGCGCGCCAGGAGCGACAAATTAGCAAGCCACTTGCCACTCTTACCCGCCACGGGCACAAAGCACTGCACGGCTGCAGGCAGCGTCTGCACAAAGGCCTCGCGCACTTCATCGCCCACCTCAAAAGCCTCGGGGCCAATGCATGGCCCCAGCCAGACTTGCGTTTCTGCTGCCAGCTGCGCATCGGCAGCCACACCCAGTCGGGCGGCGTAAGCCTGCCAGACGGCTTCCAGTACGCCATGGCCGTTATGTCCTGCCAGTCCGCGCCAGCCCGCATGGGCTGCAGCAACGGCGCGCCCGCTGCGGTGTGCCAGCAAGACGGGCAGGCAGTCCGCCACCATGACAATGCAGGCCACATCAGATTCAGTGGTCAAACAGGCGTCAAAGGCTTGTCCATTGGGCGATGCGTGCTCCAGAAATTGAACATCGCAGCCATGTACCTGCTGCAGGAAGCGGGTCTGCACTGGGCGACCGGAAATATCGCTCAGCACCGCCTGCAGCAGCGCCCGGTTGGCCGCTACATGCTGCGGGTCATCATGTACGTGGTCACCCAGGTTCATGGCGTTCCACGGAGCTGCACTTTGCCCACCTGCACGGGTGGTAAACAGGGCATGCACGCCAGCAATGGCGGGCCAGTCGGGTTGCAGCCACTGCTGCTGAAGATGCTTGGTATCAGTCACCTGCACAGCATAACTTGACACCTGACTCATGGCACACTTGTTCTTTCGTTGACTGCTTAGCCCTGAACCATGCCATTTGTGTTTACGCCCCCAGCCCAAGCCTCGGTGCCTGTCATTGGCTGCGCTGACCGTTTTCCCGTACACCGCATCTACTGCGTAGGCCGCAACTACACGGAGCACGCCAAAGAAATGGGCTTTACGGGGCGCGAAGCACCGTTTTTCTTCATGAAGCCCGCAGATGCCGTACTGCCCGCAGAAAACGGTGGCACTGTCGGCATGCCCTACCCCACGCTGACCAGCAATCTGCACCACGAAATCGAGCTGGTGGTAGCCATTGGCAAAGGCGGCAAAAACATTGCGGCCGCGCAGGCCATGGAACATATCTGGGGCTATGCCGTAGGCCTGGACATGACGCGCCGCGATCTGCAGAACGACATGAAAAAGCAGGGCCGCCCCTGGTGCATTGGCAAGGCCTTTGAGCACAGCGCCCCCATCAGCGCCATCACGCCTGCTGCACAGGCGGGTGATGTAGAGCAGGCAGAAATCTGGCTGCAGGTCAACGGCAAAGACCGCCAGCGCAGCCATGTGAACCAACTCATCTGGAATATTGCTGAGACTATTGAGGTGCTTTCCCAGGCCTGGGAGCTGCAGCCCGGTGACCTCATCATGACCGGCACCCCCGAAGGTGTAGGTGCCGTGCAGGCCGGCGATGTGCTGGAAGGCGGTATTACCGGCCTGGGCACATTGCGCGTAGCCATCACTGCCTGAAGCAGGCATTGCCCATGAGTTTTCGCCCCACCATCAAGTTCTGCTGCCAGTGTGGCAGCCCCGTCAAGCACGCCATTCCTGACGATGGCGACACGCGCGTGCGCGCCATCTGCCCCTCCTGCGGCTTTGTGCACTATCAAAACCCGCTGAATGTGGTGGGCTGCATCCCTGTTACCGACGATGGCCGCATCCTGCTGTGCAAGCGCAACATCGAACCCCGCTGGGGCAAGTGGACGCTGCCAGCAGGTTTCATGGAGCTGGATGAAACCACTTCCGAAGGCGCTGCCCGCGAAATGGATGAAGAAGCCGGTGCCCAGATTGCCATGGGCCGGCTGTTTTCCGTGATCAGCGTGCCACGCGTTGGTCAGGTGCACCTGTTTTACTGCGCACGCCTGCTCAGCGAAAGCTTCAACCCCGGGCACGAAACCATTGAAGCGCGCCTGTTTGAGCCCAAGGACATTCCGTGGGATGAATTGGCCTTTCGCACCGTCAGCACCACCTTGCAGCGCTACCTGGACGACCGTGCCCGTGGCGTAGAACAGGTACACAACATCGATTTGCTGTAACTCTTTGTTCGCTCTGGCCTGGCTTTTGCTTTTCCAAGACATACAAGAGCTGGGCCCCTGAACTGCCAGCTCTGTCTTGAAAAAGGGGAGGCAGACATGACAAGCGACAACGAGATCCATATCGACACCTTCATCCCATACATGCGGGATGTCGCGCGCTGCGAGCGCTTATTGCAGGAGCTCAACCTCATGTGGCGCCTGATCGAATCATCGGCCAAGATGCACTGCGCCGAAGAGGCGCACAGCATGCTGCCCATGATGGCCGCCACACGCGAAGGCTTTCAGCGTCTGGAGCAAGACCTGGTGCACTCCATGGTGTCGGAGTCCATTGGCGAGGTCATGTCCGAAATCGCCACCTGCGCCCACCACGTCATCGACATCGTGGTGCGCAATCTCTATGAACGCACGGCCGACGTCGGTTTTCTGGCCACGGACCGCACGCTGTGCAACTACGTCGCCGGGTTCACCGATGGCCAGGGCATCGTCGAGCGCCTGCGTGAGTACCAGCACAAATACACGGTGTACGACGAAATCATGCTGTTCGATTTGACCGGCACCGTGCTGGCTCAGATCGATGAAAGCTCGCCCGTCGATGGCTCGCACGATCCACTGCTGGCGCAGACGCTGGAGAGCCACAGTTTTGTAGAAACCTTCCGCCACACCAATCTGCGCCCCCACAAGGACCAGGCCCTGCTCTACACACAGCGCATGCTGCACCCGCAGACCGGCCAACCCTGCGGCGTGCTGTGCCTGTCCTTTGACTTTCTGGGGGAGATGGCTGGCATTTTTGCCGGCAGCAGCGCCGCCGAAGGCCGCAGCGTAGCCCTGCTGCTCAACGAGCATGACTACGTACTCGCCAGCAGCGACGCGCACTGGATTGCGCCGGGCACCAAGGTCCCCTCCAACCCCGAAGGCGCACCACATTTGTTCACACACTCCGGGCGCACCTATCTGGTGCAGACCGTGTCTGCCAAGCCCTACCAAGGCTATCCGGGGCCTGCAGGGTGGAAAGGCCAGGTCATGATTCCGGTGGAACAGGCCTTTGGCACCAAAATAATGCGCTGCGTGGACAGTCTGCCCCACGATGTGGCACAGGGTCTGCTGGCCCACGCCAAGAGTTTCTGCCCGCCGCTGTACGACATCATCAACGCGGCAGACTCCATCCGCCGCGTGGTCTGGAATGGCCAGGTCATGACGGCCGGGCAGCGCGGAGGGTCGGTGCGCCTGAAGTCGGTGCTCGAGCAGATTGGCGAGACCGGCGCACGCACGAATCTGGTCTTTACCCAGTCGATTCGTGATCTGTACGACACCGTGCTCAGCGTCGGCCTGCGCGACAGCCAGTCGCTGACCCAGCTTCTGGTCGATCTGCTGGACCGTAACCTCTACGAACGCGCCAATGACTGCCGCTGGTGGGCGCTCTCGCCCGTGCTGCGCCAGCTGCTGACGCTGCACCATGCGCAAGGCGAGGCGCCTGCAGCTCTGCTGGCCGAAGCAACCCAGGTACTGGAACACATCAACAGCCTCTACACGGTCTACCTGCGCCTCATGGTCTATGACAACAAGGGCCGCATCCTGTGCGCCAGCCATCCGCATCTGCCCGATGGCAGCAGCGTGCTGGAGCAGACGATTGACAGCGCAGCCGTGCAGGCCGTCATGCAACTCAATGACAGCCAGTCCTACTACGTCACGCCGTGGAGCGCTGCGCACGTTGGCAGCGAAGGGGCCACCTATGTCTACCACGCACCCATTCGCACGGACGATGCCCATGAACGCACCGTAGGCGGCATTGCCATCGTGTTCAATGCCATACCGGAGCTGCAGGCCATGCTGGAAAGCTCTCTGGTCGGCAAACCCAAGACCCGCGCCATGTACGTCAACCGCCAGGGGCTGGTGCTGGCGAGCACCGATCCTGCTTCGCCCCCCGGCAGCACGGTCCAACTGCCCAAGCCCGAGCTGCTGCAGCTGCAGGTGGGCCACAACGATGCCGCCATCACCACCTACCAGAACGAATACGGCATTGTGGGCGCCAGCGTCTCGCGCGGCTACCGTGAGTTCAAAACCTCTGACGGCTACCGCGAAGATGTACTGGCCATTTCCATCGAGTCCTTTGGCAAGGTGGAAACAGCAGACAGCGTGCATGAGGCCAGCCACGCCATCCAGAGCAGTGCCAGCATCAACGGCATCGAGATGGCCACCTTCTTCGTGGGCAAGCAGCTGTTTGCACTGCATGCCGAATCCGTGCTGGAGGCCCTGCCCGCCTCTGCCGTCAACCCCGTCTCGGCCAGCCGCCTGCCCTACTGCATTGGCACACTGGCACGGCATGCGCAGGGGCAGGTCACAGGCTTTGTCTGGGTGTTTGATCTGGGTGAGCTGCTGACCGGTCAGCGCTCACGCCTGACGGAAAAACACCAGGTGGTGGTGGTTGAGCACGGCGAGCGCAAGTTTGGTCTGCTGGTCAGCGCCCTGCATGGCGTGCACCACTTCGCCCGTGAGAGCGTGCGCCCCGCGCCCAGCATGGCGGGCGGCGCAGAGTTGCTGGTGCATGAGCTGATTCAGGCCAACCAGGGCGCACTGCTGATCCAGTGCCTGAACCCACAGGGGCTGCTGCATGCGCTGCAGTCGCCCCGCAAATCTGGTGAGGCGATGGAGTACATCGGCTAAACCCGCCACGGTTTCCGCCAGCATGCGCTGTGCTGGCGCAGGCCGCCTCAGCGGCCTTTGACCGGCGTATGGCGCAGTACGCTGAACACGGCTGCCAGCACCGCAAGACCTGCGCCCATCAGCAAGGCACGCTGCTCGGCGATGCCTTCGCTGCCAGGCCAGAGCACAAAGGCTGCCGCCAGCAGCACCGCGCCCAGACTCTGCCCGGTATGACGGGCCGAGCCCAGCATGCCACTGGCCGCGCCGCTGCGGTGCATGGGTGCAGAGGTGACGATGGTGTGGTTGTTGGGCGACTGGAACATGGCAAAGCCCGCACCGCACATGGCCATGCGCCAGGCAATATCCCAGGCAGGTGCGCCAGCCGACAGCTGAGACAGCGCCGCCAGCCCGGCCGCAAACAGCAGCATGCCCATGCCGCCCAGGCGGCTGGCTGGAATCTTGCCAATCTGCCGCCCCACAATGGGTGCAACGATGGCCAGCGCCACCGGCCAGGCGCTGATCAGCATGCCCACCTGCCCGGTCGATACGCCATAGGCATCCATCAGCAAAAACGGCATGGCCAGAAAGGCCATGGTCTGTGCACTGAAGGCGCAGATGGAAGCGCCCATGGACAGCCTGAACGCCGGAATGCGCAGCAAGTCCAGCGGTAGCATGGGCTGCGCCCCGCGCTTCTGGCGCTGTACATAGACATAGCCCGCCAGCAAACCCAGCAGCAGCCAGGCAACGGCAGGAAGCAGACCCTGCTCTGGGCTGTAGTGACTCAGACGATCCAACCCCAGGAACAGCGCTGCAAACATGGTGATGTTGAGCAGCACATCCCACCACGACAGCCCCCGCAGATCCGAAGGCTTGAATGGCTTGGGCAAGGCCTTGCGCCCCAGCCAGCACACCCACAGCGCCAGCGGCATGTGCAGGCTGAACAGCCAGCGCCAGTCCAGCTGCGACAGTACGGCCGCCGCCAGCACCGGCCCGGTCACATAGCTGATGGCCACCATCATGGAGTTCAGCGCCAGGCCCTGCCCCAGCTGGGCACGCGGATAAATCTGCCGCACCAGCGCGCCATTGACGCTCAGCGCCCCCGCCATGCCCATGCCCTGCAGAGCACGCGCCACAATCAGCCACTGCAGCGAAGGTGCCAGCGCCGCCAGCACACTGGACAGGCCAAACACCAGCATGCCCCACAGGTACACACGCTTGTAGCCCAGACGATCGCCCAGCGCAGCCAGTGGCAGCAGCAGCACCAGCGATGCCACCTGGTTGGCATTGACCACCCACAGCGTCTGGGCCGGGTCAATCTGCCACTGCCGGGCCATTTGCGGCAGGGCCAGACTCAGCATGGTGCTGTCGAGCACACAGATCACCAGGCCGCAAATAATGACTGCCATGGCCAGCTTGCGTGCACGCCCATGCATGCCATCTGGCTCAGCAGCAGATGCCATAGTGGAAGTATGAGTCATATCAAATCAATAGCTTCTAGCGCTGATCCAGCAATGGTTTCAACTACTTTTCTATCTGAAAGCATTGCAAATAGAGCGCTGGCAGCTCTTTTTTTCGTAATTACCGAGGTCAAGCGAATGCATGCAAACCGCAGCTGCACAGCCAAAGCGCCAGCCGTACACACGGTCAAAAGCTAAAAAACCCCGCGGCTGCGGGGTTGGCGGATACGCAGAGCCACTTACATGCGGTCAATCACCACCTGCCCGAATCCGGAGCATGACACCTGGGTGGCCCCTTCCATCATGCGCGCGAAGTCGTAGGTCACCTTCTTGCTCTGGATGGCCTGCTCCATGCCGCTGATGATGAGGTCCGCCGCCTCCGCCCAGCCCATGTGGCGCAGCATCATCTCGCCACACAAAATCATGGAGCCGGGATTCACATAGTCCTTGCCTGCATAGCGTGGCGCTGTGCCATGGGTGGCTTCAAACACCGCCACGGAACTTGACATGTTTGCACCGGGCGCAATGCCAATGCCGCCAATCTGCGCCGCCACAGCGTCCGAGATGTAGTCACCATTGAGGTTCATGGTAGCAATCACGCTGTACTCGGCCGGGCGCAGCAGCACCTGCTGCAGGAATGCGTCAGTGATGCTGTCCTTGATGGTGATGCGCTTGCCGGTCCTGGGATTCTTGATTTCCACCCAGGGGCCGCCGTCAATCAGCTCGCCACCGAACTCCTTGAGGGCCACGTCATAGCCCCAGTCCCGGAACGCACCTTCCGTGAACTTCATGATGTTGCCCTTGTGCACCAGCGTCACCGAAGGCTTGTCATGGTCAATCGCGTACTGGATGGCCTTGCGCACCAAGCGCTCCGTACCTTCGCGCGAGACAGGCTTGATGCCCAGGCCAGAGGTCGCTGGGAAGCGGATATGGTCAATGCCCATCTCATCGCGCAGAAAGTCGATGAGTTTTTGCGCCTTGTCCGTGCCTGCAGCGAACTCGATGCCTGCATAAATGTCTTCCGAGTTCTCGCGGAAGATGACCACATCGGTCTTCTCAGGCTCACGCACGGGCGAAGGCACGCCCTTGAAGTAGCGCATGGGGCGCAGGCACACATACAGGTCCAGCGTCTGGCGCAGTGCCACGTTCAGGGAACGGATGCCACCGCCCACAGGCGTATTCAGCGGCCCCTTGATGGAAACGGCATATTCGCGCACGGCATCCACCGTCTCTTCGGGCAGCCAGACGTCCGGGCCGTAGACCTGCGTGGCTTTCTGGCCGGCATACACCTCCATCCACTGAATCTGACGGCGGCCGCCATAGGCCTTGGCCACTGCAGCATCCACCACCTTGCGCATCACAGGCGTGACATCCACGCCCACACCATCACCTTCAATAAAAGGAATGATGGGCTGATCGGGAACATTCAAGGTCATGTCCGCGTTAACGGTCACTTGGCTGCCATTTTCAGGAATGCGGATGTGTGTGTACTGCATGAGGAAGCTATCTCCGGACTTCAACGTAGGGTTTGTGGTCTGCATGGCCACTTGCTGCCGATTCTAGGCTGCTTCACCCCGCATGGCGGCATGAAACGCGCACCACCAGGTATGCATTGGCGATGCCCCTCTTGCAGCGAGCCGCTGCACCTGGCGCTGCTGTGCGACTGCGCCACACCCGCACAGCAAGAAGGTACAGAACAGACAAAAACCCCACAGCGCAGGCAATCCACCTACATAAAAAATTCAGAAACAAAGTAAAAGTTTCGTAACTTCTGCCTTGTAACAGGCTTTCATTCACTCCTTCCGAATTGCCCTGCTGCTGTGAAATTCGCTTGTATGCCCCCTGCTTTCGCGTCTTCCCTCTCCGGTCTCTCACGTACCTGGATGCAACGCTGGTCGCACTGGCGCACTGCCAGTCTGGCATTGGCGGCCCTGACTTTTGCCAGCGCAAGCCTTGCCTCCACGGCCGTCACCGAAGTCAATCAGCTCATGGCCCAGGGCAAGCTGACCGAAGCGGCAGCGCTTGCGCGGGCACACCTGAGCCGCAACGGCAACGACGTACATATGCGCTTTCTGCAGGGTGTGATCGCCACAGAACAGCAAAAGTACGATCTGGCCATAGACATCTTTGGCGCGCTGACACGTGACGTCCCCAACCTGCCAGAGCCTTACAACAATCTGGCCGTGCTCTACGCCACACAGGGCCAGATGCAAAAAGCCGCGCAGACAACGGCGCACGCGCCACGGCCAGATTCCGCCAGGACTACTCTGCAGACAACTACAAAGACAGCACCCTCAAAACCATGGAGCTGCAGCGCGAAGGCAATCAATGGCTGATCGTGCGTGAAATATCTGCCCAGTAAAAGCAAACAGCCCGTCCTGCTGCAGGCTTACGCTGTCGACACAGCAGATCAATCCATGCCTTTTGCAGCAAGCCCGGGCACTGACTCACCAATGTAAAAGCCCCTTTTGGCCATAGCCAGAAGGGGCTTTTCTTAAAGCTACTCACACCAGACAGCAAACCGCAGGTTTGCATTGGCGATCAGGCCGGTCCGTGCAGACGCGCAAGCCTCAGCCAGTACATCAAGACTTTGAACAAGCGATCCAAGGGACGTAGAGTGGGCTTACTGCGCCAATGTCGGCACAACCGGTGTTTCCGCAGGCACGCCATCAGCGCCACTGGCCTTACGCTGTGCCTTCTCGGCCTTTTTTCTCTTTTTTTCCAGCTCTCTCTGACGCTTTTCGAATTGATAGTTAGGTTTAGCCATACAGAAAGTGCTTTCTTTGTTTCAGTACGGACACCATACCCTATTGAGCAGGTCTGCACATTGGGCTATCCAATACTGGCACCAGCCTCTACCAAAAGCACATGCAGCCTGTGACCTGCAGCTGCCGAGCTGGCGCAAGCAGCATGGCTTTTAGCGCAACAACTCTTTCGCTCTTTGGCTGAGATGCACATGCGCCGACGCTGCTTGCCTACGGCTGGCATCGAACATCGCGTAATAACCGGCGCGAGTAAATTCTTCCTCCATCAGTTTGATGGCGTCATCCACTTCGTTCTCGTTGGTTAAACGCATGCTTGGATGCTCTGCAGCAATGGCCTGCAGCGTGGCAAAGCTGGATTTCGCAAGCTCCAGGTATGCGACTTTCGTCTCAGGGCCTGAAGAGGTATAGGCAAGCAGAAGAGATGCGTTGAGCTGCTCCTTTGCAGCCTGCGCCTGCTGCTCCAATATTTCCAGCGCGGCGCTGCGCGCATTGACGTCACGAATAGCTTGCAAAACCAGCCAAACATAAAAATGACTCCAATCTTGAGCTGCCCCATGCAAGCATCGTCCTAAGCGCTCGGCAAGCCGATTGCCAAAGCGACCTGGGGGCACACCCAAAAATCTGGAAGATCTGCTGTCAACAGTTCGGAACCATCAATTCATCGGGATAGGCCGCTCTCTCAGCACCATGCGCTCGTTCTTGCTGTTGTACTGCACATACTCTTGGCGACCGTTTCTGCAGCGAACAAATTGATTGTTCAATACGCCATTGGACTCCTTCAGGCACTCAGCTTTTGACTTGGCTGGTATGGTTTCCCAATGAGGCTGATTGTCACGAATAGTGTCAGTGATGCCCACGCCAAATTGACCTGCCAATCTGCCTGCGCCTCGAACGACATCGCTCTGAGCGAAGGCCATCGATGAAAACATTAAACGGACAATCACTATCCGCTTCATATGCACGCCATGCCTGTAACAAAGCGCATTCTAGGTAGGCCCTATTTGCCAAGCTAGCAGCTTCTAAAGCCATCTCAACACTCTTTGGTGTCCTACCTCTGTAGATCCAAAATTTACTGCTGCGGCAAAGTAGCGTTTTTAAGCAGCAGCGTCTTGCTGTACGCCGTGAAATCCCCCAGATGCTTGGTAATCACAGCCTCCACAATGGGCAGCTGCAGCGCTTGGTAGTGTTTTTTGAATGTCTTGCAGCAGCCCTGCCCTGGCTTCATCCAGGGCAGTTTTCTGGCTCAGGATAAAACTCTCGTACAAGGCAGCCTGGCTGTCTCTGGCCCACAGGCGCTGCCCTGTGGTGATGATGCGGTATTGCATCACGGTAGACGAGGCACGCAAGTCCAGCAAATCCACATGGCAGCGCGCCGTGGCGGCCAGCTCGCTGCTCAGCAGCCCACAGCTTTTCAGGGCCCAGCGCCTCATCCGCCAGAACGGCCAGGTCCAAGTCGCTGTCTGGGCCTGCATCGCCCGTGGCCTGAGCGCCAAACACATACAGCGCAGACAGGCTGGGAACGGCTGTCTGCAGCTGCTCAAGCATGCGTGTGTAGTTCATTGCACCCACTTGGTTATGCCCTATCGAAGTTGCTGGCGCCCTCAATCATCCTGCATGTTACGGCGCTGCCTGCCCATTGCGTCTGGCGGTGCTGCAAAAAACATGTACTTTCTTGCACCCAAAAAGAAAAAAGGCCTAATGCCTTAAAACATTAGGCCTTTTCAGGTGCTTGGTGGTGCAGTCGCGACCGAAACCAAACCCGTTCTCCGAGCATAAGCGCGTTTCTGCGTGTTTGTGAGGGGATGAGCGGGTGATGGGATGTCGGCCGGCTGCAACACGTTTGCAAAAATCCTGCGACAACATGCCATCTTGCTATTGACAGCCCCCTCATTACACTCGCACAACCTGTATTTCGTCAGAATAACAAACAAGATGGACAAAGCATGCAGGGAGTGCATCAGGATACGACTGCTGATGCGGAAACACACGTAGACACCCAAGCCGCGCTGTGGCTCCTGGCGAGCCTGGCCGGTTTCTATCGCCAGCCCTTCGATACGGAGCTGGTGATCAAGCGTTTTCCGCCGCCTATCGATCTGCCCACGCTGATCGAGGCCTTGGACGCCCTCGGCCTCAAGGCCGGGTTGGCGCATTGGCCTGATGGCCAGTCATCAGGGCTGTCGGCCTTGCCGCTGCCCGCCGTGGCGCTGTTGCCTACGCCCGCGGCTGAAGCTACGCAGGCAGGCTCTGGCGAAGATACAAATGCCGCGTCACCCCCGCCACCCTCCCGCATCCCGCTCACCCCGGCGCTGATCGTCCAGCACGGTGACGACACCCTGGCTTGGGTCAAACCCGGCCAGTCGGCCCCGGAGACCGTGGCGCTCGACGCCGCCCGCGCCCAAGCGGCACCGGTACTGCTGCTGGTGGCCCAGGCCGAGCCACCCGTTTCCGAATCGGTCAGCAAAACCGCATCGCCCGAAACCCAGAAAAAGCCCTTCGGCTTCTCCTGGTTCGTGCCCGAACTGCTGCGCCACAAGCGCATCTGGCGGGATGTACTGCTCGCCAGCCTCGCCATCCAGTTGGTCGGCCTGGCCACACCGCTCTTCACCCAGGTCATCATCGACAAGGTCATCGCCCATCACTCCGAGAGCACCCTCATCGTGCTGGGCGTGGCGCTGGTGGTGTTCATGTTCTTCACCAGCGGCATGACTTGGCTGCGCCAGTATCTGGTGCTGCACACCGGCAGCCGCATCGACGCCGTGCTGGGCGAGAAGGTGTTGAAGCACCTGCTGCACCTACCGCTGCCGTACTTCGAGGCGCGGCCCACCGGCACCCTGGTGGCGCGTCTGCACGGCGTGGAGCAGCTGCGCGAGTTCATTTCCGGCGCGGCGGTGAGCCTGGTACTCGATCTGCCCTTCCTGCTCATCTTCCTGGCGGTGATGTTCTCCTACAGCTGGCAGCTCACGCTGATCGCGCTGGGCATCTTGACGCTGATCGTCATCGCCAGCCTCATCATGGTGCCGATCTTTCGCGAGCGGCTGGACAAGCAGTTCCTGCTCGGCGCAAGGAATCAAGCCTTTCTCACCGAATACCTGGCGGGCATGGCCACGGTCAAATCCCTGCAACTGGAGCCGGACGTGGGCAAACGCTACGGCACCTATCTGGCGCAATACCTCTCGGCGGGCTTCGCCACCAAGCAGGTCGGCAACACCTACAACGTGGTGGCCAACGGGCTGGAGCAGGTGATGACGCTGTCCATCCTCATCGTGGGGGCGTGGCTCGTGATGCAGCCCGAAGCGGGGATGACCGTGGGCATGCTGGTGGCCTTCCAAATGTTCGCCAGCCGCATGAGCCAGCCGCTGCTGCGCCTGGTCGGGCTGTGGCAGGAATTCCAGCAGGCCAGCATTTCCGTCAAGCGCCTGGGCGACATCCTGGACATGCCGCAAGAGCCCTTTACGCTCACCCCGCAACGCGCTGCGGGTGGCGAAGGCCGCATCGACATCCGGGACGTGGGCTTCCGCTACTCCGAGCAGCACCCTTGGCTCTACCGCAACCTGAGTCTGGCCATCCCCACCGGCAAGCTCACGGTGCTGATGGGCCCCAGCGGCTGCGGCAAGAGCACGCTGGCCAAGCTGATGCAGGGCTTTTACTGGCCGCAGGAAGGGCAAATCCTGCTCGACGGGCGAGACATCCGGCAACTGGCCGCCAACGAACTGCGGGCCACCTTCGGCGTGGTGCCGCAAGAAACGGTGCTGTTCTCCGGCACGGTCTACGACAACCTGGCCATGGCGCACCCGCACGCCAGCTTCGAGGACGTGATCGCAGCCTGCAAGGCGGCGGAAATCCACGAGGTGATCGAGAAGCTGCCGCAGGGCTACCAGACCGAGATCGGCGAGCGCGGCACCGGGCTATCGGGCGGGCAGCGCCAGCGCATTGCCATTGCCCGCGCGCTACTCAAGCGCCCCAAGGTGCTGATCTTCGACGAGGCGATTTCCAACTTGGATCAACAGACCGCCGAGCATTTCGCCCAGACCGTCAACCGACTCAAGGGCAAGGTGACGATGATTTTTATCACGCACCAGATACCCAAGGGCTTGCAAGTGGATGAGGTGGTGAATATGGGGCAGCATGCCATGCACATGAGTTTGGTGAAGGAGGAAATGTGATGACTTTATCCAAAGATCGACTACGAAAAATTCACGGCGTTACAGAATCAACAGCCCCGGCTGACCAAGCAGTTCTTGCAAGAAGAAAATATCACGAGGCGGCTGCTAACTGGCTGGCGAGGATATCCTTTTTTTTGCATGCAATCTTCGCCGCTATTGGTTTCGCGGTTGTGCTACTACCCATACTTTCAAGGTCCTGGCGCGCAATCATCGAAAGCACCCCCCTAGTTAGGGTTGTATTTCATGACTATTCAACATTTGGCGGGTTGGCAATGGCTAACCTCTATATTTTGATGGCGCTATTTCTGATTAGAAACTGGCAAATAAAAAGTCTTCCAGGGGGGGCTGCTTTTTCTCTGACCTACAGAAACGTGGTGGATATGGAGCTTTTCCCGAGAACGAGAAGAGAAGAATTTGCGTACTGGGCTGATATTTCGTTTGGTTTTGTAGGCGCGACACTTTGGCTGTTTCTGCCATTTGGCGTACTTGCATACTTCATAAATATTGGGGGCTGACATGAGTTTAGTTATTACGACAGGAGAAATCGCTGCAGCTGCTGGCGACGCTTACGGCGCGTATCAAGGGGGACTCAGTTCTCCCGCAAATCAAGCATCATTTGGCGCTGCAGTTGCTGCTGCCACCTCTACCTTGGCTTCAAATGCTCGTGGCGCACCATTCTTGAATGGCCTTGGCATAGGAGCGGCCCCGGCAGCAAGCGCTGCACAACTGGGTCTGAATGTTGGCAACCTGATGAATCCACAAGCCACCGCAGCTGAAAAGCTCGCGGCGTCGCTTGGTATTTTGGGCAGCGCCAGCGGATTGCGATTGCACGGGCGCTGCTCAAGCGCCCCAAGGTGCTGATCTTCGACGAGGCGATTTCGAACCTGGATCAACAGACCGCCGAGCATTTTGCGCAAACCATCAACCGGCTCAAAGGCAAGGTGACGATGATTTTTATCACGCACCAGGCGCCCAAGGGCTTGCAGGTGGATGAGGTGGTGAATATGGGGCAGCATGCCATGCACATGAGTTTGGTGAAGGAGGAGGTGTGATGGCCGGAAACAAACCGAACAGCCATCGGCGTTTATGGCGCTGGCTGCTTTACCTGCTGATAGGACTGGCTATACCGGTCTGCTACGTGGTTTGGAAAATCCAAGCAACCAAGAGCGAGTTGTTCGGTTTTCAGCCACCAGAAATGGCTCTGGCCCAATACACCCCTAAGGATGTCATCGGTGACCTTGGGGGGATGAAGGTCCGCATCCCCCGACACTACGCCGAATATGTGGAATATGACGGCGATCCGGGATTTGGTGAGAAGCGCAAAGGGCCTGTTCATGAACGCACATTCGAATCGAGGTTGCGCAGCTTTGGAATAGATGTGCGCTTTCCGGATATGAAGGGGTTGGAGAATGCTGAAATGCGCGAGGACCGACGGCGTCAATTTCTAAAGCAAGATAATCCTTGGGTCAGCATCGGGATAAATGCAGGGGAAATTTATCCAAAGTCTGGCGCCGAGGCTGCGGACAGGAGCGCAAAAGCGGTGACGAACAGCATAGATAAACCAACTGAATTTTGGTTTGCCAACTATGAGCGCCTGCCTGATGTGGTCTATGGGTTGGAGGCATATGTAGTGACAGGAACAGACCCAAGATCAGGAAAGCCGGCCGCGGAAAGTGAGGATACTAATGACATATTTATTCACTACGCCAAATCTGGCATTGCAGACACATTTATATCGTGTGGAAAAACCTATGTGCCTGGTGGGGTGGCGAGTTGTCGGATGAACTTTGGTTTGGAGCCCAAAGCTCGCGTTCACCTCAGCGTCGGATTTGTTAGGTCGCGCCTACCGCAATGGCGTGAGATTAGGCAATCGGTAATTAATTTGCTGACGAGTTTTGAGGTTAATGCGTCGACGTTAAATCGATCGATTCAGTCCACGCACACCCAATAACTTTGTATCAAAAAATTCCAAAGGAAATATACCATGCCACAAGCTATCACAACTACCCAGCTTCAAAATCTCCAACAATCCGTCCAGTCTGGCGGAGCGGATGCTGCTGCACAGGCATATGGCAGCCTGTACGCGCAGGGATACAACTACGCTGGTTGGGCGCAAGGGGTTGCCACTGGGGACTCTACTAGCGGACAAGCTGCATTGAGTTATCTTCAGGGTACGGCGCTGATGGGGATGGGCGGAGATCAGTGCCGCAACCTGGGCCAGCAACAGATCGACAAGATCCGTACGGACATGGCGAACCAAACGCTGGAAAAATACAAGGAGATCGCCGAAAGAAACAATGGCACACTTGACCGCGATTTGACTTACCAAGAAACAAAAGATATTCACGAAAAGGTCTTCGCAGACAACGGATTAAGTCTTGACAACTGGACTCTCAATACTCCCATGGAACTCATACGTCAGAAGTATGGAGATCAGGCTGTTGAGAAGCTTTGGGAACAGATGCGGGATACCGGCGGAGACGGAGCCGATGCTGCAATCATCAACAGCATTTTGCTGACCTTCATGGAAGGTGCGCGGAATTCACAGAATCCTGATGTACGGCAAAAGGCCGAATCGTGGTTGAACCAATTCGATGATTTCTCGGAGTGGTGGGACATCATCACAAATACGTGGTCTCAGAACTTCAGGGATTTCTACAAAGACATCAAAGACTGGTTCGACCGCGCCAAGAACTGGCGCTGGCCGCGCGACCCCATCATTCTCGATCTCGACGGCGACGGCCTCGAAACCGTCGGCCTCAATGCCAACATCTACTTCGACCACGACGGCGACGGTGTATTGACCAAGACCGGCTGGGTGGGCAAGGATGATGCCCTCCTGGTCTGGGACCGCAACGGCAACGGTTCGATCGACACCGGCGCCGAGTTGTTCGGCGACTTCACGCCTCTTCCCAATGGCACCCTCGCCCCGAATGGTTTTGCCGCGCTCGCTGCCTTGGACTCGAACGGCGACGGCATCCTCGACGCCTCCGACCCCGCCTTTCATGAACTCAAGCTCTGGCGCGACACCTCGCAAGACGGTCAGACCGGCAGCGGCGAACTGATTTCCCTGGCCGACGCTGGCATCGTTTCGCTCAATCTGGCCAATACCCTCAAAAACCAGGGCTTGGCCAATGGCAACGTCTTGAGCCGCGAAGGCAGTTTTACCCGCGCCGACGGCTCAACTTCCGCCATGGGCGAATTCCGCCTGGCCATCGACACCTTCGACACCAAATTCGCCAACGAGATCGAAGTCCCCGAGTCCCTCAAAACCCTGCCCACCATGGGTGGCGCGGGCAACGTCAGGGAGCTGCAACAGGCCGCAGCCCAGTCCGGCAGCGTAGCCGGTGTGCTGACCCAATTCCAGAATGCCACCACCCGCGCCGAACAAAAGGCGCTCCTCGACCAACTCATCACCGCCTGGGCCGACACCTCCGGCATGGCGGGGAGCCTGGAAGCGCGGGCCGCAGGCAAATACCGCATCGTCTATGAAGCCTTCGGCAACGAGCGTCGTTCCAACAATATCGACACCGTGGCCTTCGCGGCGATCTCCTCCGCCAGCGTCGGTGGCGGCGCGGCGCTGCTGAGCGACTTTGGCGGAATGTATCTTTCCGAGCACTACCGCAACCTGATCAGCGAGTGGAGCAGGAAGCTGCACGTGCTCGAAGCCTTCAACGGCCAGTACTTTTTCAACCTGCCCGACGAGAAGCACCAGACCGACGGGGCCAGCTGGGGCTTGGCCATCTCGGCCGGTTCGGGCGGCGGCGGCTCGGGTGCTAACGATCCATCGTGGAGGCTGGCTGCATGACTGTCGGACATTTCGCGCTGACCATCAATCGTCAGGGGCAAGGTGACGATGATCTTCATCACGCACCAGATCCCCAAGGGACTGCAGGTGGATGAGGTGGTGAATACGGGAAACCATGCCGTGCAGATGAGCGTCGTGAAGAAGGAGATATGAGATATGAGCATAGTCGATTTGCTGATTTTGCTTGGTAAGGTGTCAATAATTCTCTATTGCCTTTCCATAGCGTCGCTTTACATATCGAGGCGTGTAAATGGCCGTTCTCTGGACATATTCGCAATAAGCGATAACACGCTAAACAACCAGCATTTAACAGGGGTTGAGCGAGTCCTTTGGTTGACGGCATTTTTCACACGCTGGGCAGCGGCGGTTTGCATTGGAGCCATCATAACCCTTCTTTTAATCGATCTACTGGGTAAATAACATGGGAAATCCTACTACAGATCTTGGGATGGCCGTAGCCCAAGCCATTACTGGCTTTCAGTCCACCATCAACTCTGGCAATGGCGCAGAAGCCGTCATCAATATTGGCCAGTTGACAGCAACGCTGACTCAGCTTGTGGGTTCCCCTGATGCGGTTATCATTGCCAATGCAGGGGCTGGCCTTTTGACGCTAGGGAAAATAGAGGCAGACCTGCAAAATGAAAGACCAATCGATCAAAACGATGTTCTAAATCTTGCCGGGAACCTTGTTTCAATGGCCGCAGCCCTTGCGGTTCAATTTACTCCGCTCGGGCGAGCCGGACAATATCTCTTTTACGTAGCGCGTGCTGTAGGCGTAATTCAGCTGTTGAAGTTTACTTCGGATAATGCGCATGCAGCCGAGTTCAACCGCGCCAAAAGCTGGACCTGGCCCCGCGACCCCATCATCCTCGACTTGGACGGCGATGGTTTGGAGACTGTCGGCCTGGCCGGCAACGTCTATTTCGATCACGACGGCGACGGGGTATTGACCCAGACCGGCTGGGCCGGCGTGAACGACGCCCTGCTGGTCTGGGACCGCAACGGCAACGGCGCCATCGACACCGGCGCCGAACTCTTCGGCGACTTCACGCCGATGCCCAATGGAACCCTCGCTCCCAACGGCTTTGCCGCCCTCGCCGCCCTCGATTCAAACGGCGACGGCGTGATCGACGCCTCCGACCCCGCCTTTCATGAACTCAAGCTCTGGCGCGATACCTCGCAAGACGGCAAAACCGACAGCGGCGAACTGAGTTCACTCGCGGACGCTGGTATCGTCAGCCTCAACCTGGCCAACACCCTCAAGAACCAGAACCTCGCCAACGGCAACCAGCTCACCCGCGAAGGCAGCTTCACCCGCACCGATGGCACGACCTCGGCCATGGGCGAATTCAATCTTGCCACCGACACCTTCAATACGAAATTTGCCGAACAGATCGAAGTCCCCGAAGCCCTCAAAACCCTGCCCAACATGCAAGGAGCGGGCAAGGTGCGCGAGCTTCGGCAAGCCGCGACCCAGTCGGACGGCGTGGCCAGCCTGCTGGCCCAATTCCAGAACGCCGCCACCCGCGCCGAGCAAAAGGCCTTGATCGACCAGCTGCTCACTGCCTGGGCCGATACCTCCGGTATGGCAAAAAACCTGGATGCGCGCGCCCAGGGCCAATACATCATCCAGTACGAAGCCTTCGGCAACGACCGGCGCTCCGACCACATTGACAGCGTCGGTTTCGTCGCTGCCCAGACGGCAGGCCCGCTGACCTTTGAGGGTATGACCGGCGCGCTATCGACTGACATTGGCGCGAGCTACCTCAGCGCGCACTACCGCGAGCTCATCGACAGCTGGAACCAGAAACTGCACGCGCTCGAGGCCTTCAACGGCCAGTATTTCTTCAACCTGCCGACACAAAAAAGCCAGACCAGCAACGCCAACTGGGGGATGACCGTTACCACCACGCCCGGCAGCACCCAGAATAGTGGCGGTATTGCCATGACCTACAGCGTGCCGACCCTGAAACTCAATTTCTCGACGGCGCAACTCGATCTGCTGCAACAAGCCTACGACAGCCTGAAGGAAAGCGTTTACGCCAGCCTGGTGATGCAAACGCGACTGAAACCGTACCTCGACCAGATCGAACTCGTCATCGACAACGACGGTATCCGGCTGGATGCTGCGGCACTAAACCAGAAACTGGCAGAGAAAAAAGCAACCGATCCCGAGAACTATCTGGCCGACCTGCTCGATCTGGACCGATACGCCGGTGCGTTCCTTGCTGGCACCAACTGGCAGGGCCTTGCGGACTTCGACACGCTGATTGACTCCTTGCCCAACACGCCCGCCATCCAGGCGCTGCTCGATGAGTTCAAGGTAAGACGACTGACCGATACCGATGAAAGTCAGTGGCTGGGGGACGACGCCGACATCGTGCTGGCGGGTGAGGGCATAAGCTGGCAACGGCAACACAGCGGATGCGGGAATGATGCAATTTGGAGGGTGGCGGCATGATTCGATCAAACCAAAATGATTGGCGAAACAATCGAATATTAGGCGCTCTGTTCTCCATTACGTTCCTAGCTCACCTTGCTTGGACGGCTTATGTATCAAACGCTAAGGGTTTGGCTTTTGTTGAATACTTACGGAAGTTTATTTCGCGCGCCTATTATGGCGTTGGGTTTGAGTGGGTGGGAGATGGTGCGTATGTAGTAACCGCCGCGCTCGCCTCTTCTTTTTTTGTAAACAGCATAAGACGCCTTCTTGAAGGATTTTTCTTCGGGTGGCCGAGATTTAAAGAACACGATAGACATAGCCTTATGAGGGCGTCGACGTTACTGCTTGGTTATGGTGCGTTGATGTATTTCGCCGTTGGTTTCTTCGGCGAAAAATATTCATCTAGGCCGCTAGATGTAATCAATGTGGGCTTGATCGCCGCGTCAACCTATATAGTCGGTCTGCTCGTAGATATCTTAGATGATGTCATTTCGGGAATTTATTGCACATATCGTGGAGGTAAAGCATGAGCGCGTTACAAAAGTCCGGAACACTCGTATGGATTGCCGACAAACTCAAGCAAGTAGCGGAGGCTGCTGAAATTGCGCAGAACGCAGCAGATCCCGCAACACGAGAGCAAGCTGCATACGATGCCGCAACAAAACTGGCTGAGGCTGTTGGCATAGGTATACCGCTCTGGTTCCTCGATAAGGCGCTCACCAAAACTGGTCTTGATCGGGTATTTGATTCTCTCAAGAAAAACAAATCGTTCGAAGAGTATCTGAAGGATCAGGTTGCTAAGAAAAATCTCCGAGATTTCGGGCTTGGAAATCTTGCAGAATGGGGGCTCAAGGAGCTTCGAGAATGGATCAGCAGGAACGGATATCTCGATCCTCTGTTTGATTTGATGACGGGTCGGTATCGCGATGCCAAAAACTGGGTCTGGCCCCGCGACCCCATCATCCTCGACCTCGACGGCGACGGTTTAGAGACGGTCGGCCTGGCCAGCAACGTCTATTTCGACCACGATGGCGACGGCGTGCTCACCAAGACCGGCTGGGCGGGCAGCGCCAGCGCATTGCCATTGCCCGCGCGCTGCTCAAGCGTCCCAAGGTGCTGATTTTCGACGAGGCGATTTCCAACTTGGATCAGCAGACCGCCGAGCATTTTGCGCAAACCATCAACCGGCTCAAGGGCAAGGTGACGATGATTTTTATCACGCACCAAGTGCCCAAGGGCTTGCAGGTCGATGAGGTTATGAGTATGGGCGGCTATTCTATTGAAGTTAAGCTGGCACAGGAGAGAGGTAGTTATGGGGAAGGGTAAATCAAATTTAACCGATTCAGTTCGATCTAAAAAAAACGACCTGGGTGGCAGTGGTTCGGCCTGCTCTGCAGAACAAGTTGCCGGCTTTCCAACATTGCATATATTTTTTTACTGGATGCTATTTGGGCAACTAATTATTTTGTTGTTAAGAATCTTCGATTACAGCGGCCTGCGACCAGTAATTGACTGGGTTTCTTCGGTCGTGCCACCCGTTGATTCTATTAGGTATTCAGTGAAGGTAATGGATAACGACCTTGCCAGAGCTCATCATGCATTGATGTGGTTGTTTTCGCCTTTTTTGATAATTGCCATGTTGTTTTCTCCTGTACGGCAAGGTGAAAAAGAGTGGTTTTTAAGAACATCATCTCCATTCAAGATGGCGTTTATCATATTTCTCGTTCTACTAATGACGGCCTTTATTTTCTATAGTGAATTCCCTAGTTCACCTCGTCAGACTCTCGGCCTTGAACGATTTACCATAGGGTTTGCGTTTGTGTCATCTTTTTATTCGTCTTTTATTGCGCTACCATTTAGGTGCGTTAAGTTAATCTTAACTGATATAATGGAGTACTTATGATTCCCGTAATTTTCAGACCTGCTGTAGCAATATGGAATGGCTTGTCGCCAACTGCTCAGTCATTAATTAAGGCTACGCCTGATTATAATACAGCAATGGATGTTGTGGCACACAAAATGGCTAACAGTCCTGATACTGGAAGAGAGGCTTTTGGAGGAATAGGCAGCGTCGCAATTGGCGCTATTGTTGGAGGCCTAATTGGAGGCCCTTTGGGGTTTGCCTTAGGTATTGCTGCTGGAGAATTAGGGGAGCGTATTGGAAAATATATATGGGACGAACTGACCAGAGATGATTTAGGCGATATTAAAGACAAGGCCCGCAATGCTTCCACCATCCCCTCACCAATCGTAATCGATCTCGACGGCGACGGTATTGAGACGGTTTCGATTGCTAATGGTGTCCTGTTTGATCATGCTGATGATGGCTTTGCAGAACGCACGGGCTGGGTGAGTAGCGACGATGGGCTGCTGGTGCGTGACATCAACGGCAATGGCACTATCGACAGCGGTCGCGAATTATTTGGCTCTGAAACTCTGCTGGAAAACGGCAGTAAAGCCGCAAACGGTTTCGAAGCGCTGAAGGAATTCGACACCAACGCCGATGGTGTCATTGATGTGAATGATGCGGTATTTGGTCAGCTGCGTATATGGAAAGACGTTGACGGAAATGGCCGTACCGATGCAGGAGAGCTCCTCACCCTCGCGGAGGCAGGTGTCCAGTCTATCAGCGTCAATTATACGAATTCCAGCTACATCGACGCCCAAGGCAACGCCCACCGGCAGGTCGGCAGCTACACCACCACTGATGGCCAGA
>ERZ1034913.675-NODE-675-length-25429-cov-21.356507_pt1 | contig 25429 bp, 22 predicted proteins | sample MGYA00520697_ERZ1034913 | MGnify/ENA primary metagenome ERZ1034913 (study PRJEB33766, sample SAMN09781786) | gut metagenome | biome: gut microbiome | host: Homo sapiens | place: Madagascar | study: EMG produced TPA metagenomics assembly of the PRJNA485056 data...
GCTAGCGCTGCGCCAGTCGGCGCTATCGCTTTAACGCTTTTTTCGCTTCTCCATTGATAACCCCTCAGTCGCTGCGCGACAGCTCCCCCGAGGGGGAGCGGGTACGCCCGCAGCGCCGCGCTTTCGCAGAAAGCGGCGCTGCAAATGCCGTTTTCCTTCCCAACCCCACCCGTGAAAATGGGGTTCAGGAAAGTCCGCAGACTTTCCTGAACCCCGAAATTATAAATAATTTTTCCGCTGAAGATGGCTAGAGCGAAGCGGAAGCCATTTAAAATCGTTTTTTCTCCGCAACCCCGCAGGCGGGAGCGCTATTGTAGGCACTTTCGATGATTCTAACAAAAAATCGCCGCAAAAATTGGATGGTAATTCTAAAAGGATTCCAACACAAAAACGTAAAACTGTGATATAATCATAAATACAGACAAGATGCAAAGGGGGCAGTCTGCCCCCTTTTGCATTTCCGAAAAAATCTTTAGGAGGCGAGGCCCAATGGCACAGATCCGTTCCAAGCCCTTCGGTGTGACCAAAGAGGGCGCTAATGTTACCGAGTACATCCTCTCGAACCCCGGCGGTATGTCCGTCAGTGTGCTGGATTACGGCTGCGTGATCAAAAATATCATCGTCCCGGCCAAAAACGGCCCGGTGGATGTGGTGCTGGGTCACGACACCATGGCAGATTACGAGAACGACTTCACCTCGTCCGGCAGCACCTGCTGCGGTGCTTTTGTGGGACGCTACGCAAACCGCATCGAAAACGCCGTCTTTACCTTGGGCGGCAAGACCTACCAGCTGGAAAAAAACTGCGGTGAGCACCATCTGCACGGCTGCTTCTCCCGGAAAATCTATGAGGTGAAATACTTCGGCGATACCCTGCTGATGGAGGCTGTAAGCCCCGACGGCGAGGACGGCTTTCCCGGTACGCTGAAGATCGCGGTGCGCTATACCCTCACCGACGACAACACCTTCCGCATGGACTACCGTGTGTCCTCGGACGCTGATACGATCGTAAACCTGACCAACCACAGCTACTTCAATCTGGACGGCGGCGGCGATGTGCTGAACCAGAAGCTGCGCATCTACGCCTCCCGCTATCTGGAGGGCAACAATACTACCTGTCCCACCGGCAACATCCTGCCTGTGGCGAACACCCCCATGGACTTTACCGCTGGCAAGACCATCGGCAAGGAGATCGACACCGGCTTCTCCCAGACCACCATGGTGGGCGGCGGCTACGACCACTGCTATGTCATCGACCGCGCACGCGGTTCCAGCCAGAGCATCTGCGCATGGGCTACCAGCGATAAGACTGGCATCAGCATGAAGCTGTACACCACCCAGCCGGGCATCCAGCTGTACACCGGCAACTTTTTGCAGGACTGCCCCGCCCCGGGCAAGGGCGGCGAGCCGCTGCGGAAATACGGCGGCTTTGCCTTGGAGACCCAGCACTATCCGTGCAGCCCCTCCCACCCGGAGTTCCCCTCCACGGTGCTGCGGGCGGGCAAGGTGTTCCGCGCCACCACCACCCTGCGCTTCTTCACCGGCAAGCAGTGCGGGAAGCTGTAAGAATGATGCACCCCAAAGGCCCCTGTCCAGACGGACAGGGGCCTTTTTGCGGCATGATGTCTGCCTTGCGGCAGAATGATGTGGTTTCTCCGAAACCAATGATGTACGCCCTGCGGGCGCATGAAGCCGAACGGAAGGCGCGTTCCCCTGCATGGCCGCCGTAGGCGGCTGCATCATTTTCGCGTTAGCGAAAACATCATTTTGCCGCCCTGCGACAAACATCATTGCGCAGCACATCATTTTCCCTCTCTTTCTCCCATTTGCACAAAGAGGGCTATCTCTCCATGGTGAAGATGCGAAAAATCCTTTGCAATCAAAAAATCAAATTTGAACATGCAACAAAAATGCATTTAAATAAAAAACGCATCCCTTGATTCTGCCCGCAAAACGCGGTATCCTTTAGGCAGACCGGGACCCACCCGGCAGTGCTCGAACAAGTGATCCGTGAGAGAGGGTATGAAGTATGGCAATTTTGGTTTCCGGCGGCGCCGGTTATATCGGCAGCCACACCTGCATCGAACTTCTGAACGCTGGCTACGACGTGGTCGTGGCTGATAATTTCTATAACGCTTCCCCGGTGGTGCTGGACCGTGTGAAACAGATCACCGGCAAGGACTTCCGCTTCTACAATGCCGACATGACAAAGCACGAGGATGTGGAGAAGATCTTCTCCGAGTGCCCGGACATCACGGCGGTCATCCAGTTCGCGGCCTACAAGGCCGTGGGCGAGAGCGTGTCCAAGCCCATCGAATACTATTATAACAACCTCAACTGCACCCTGGTCATCCTGGACGTGATGCGTCGCCACGGCTGCAAGAACTTCGTGTTCAGCTCCTCCGCCACCGTCTACGGCGACCCCGCCAGCGTGCCCATCACCGAGGAGTTCCCTGTGGGCGCCACCACCAACCCCTACGGCACCACCAAGGCCTTCACCGAGCGCATCCTGCAGGATGTCTGCAAGGCGGACCCCAGCCTGAATGTGGCCCTGCTGCGCTACTTCAACCCCATCGGTGCCCACAAGTCCGGCCTCATCGGCGAGGACCCCAACGGCATCCCCAACAACCTGATGCCCTACATCGCCAAGGTGGCTGTGGGCAAGCTGGAAAAGGTGCACGTCTTTGGCAACGACTACCCCACCCCGGACGGCACCGGTGTGCGTGACTACATCCACGTTGTGGATCTGGCCCGCGGCCATGTCTGCGCCATCCAGAAGCTGGAGACGAACTGCGGCCTGTTCATCTGCAATCTGGGCACCGGCAAGGGCTACAGCGTGCTGGACGTGATCCACGCCTTCTCCAAGGCCTGTGGCAAGGAGATCCCCTACGTCATCGACCCGCGCCGCCCCGGCGACATTGCCGAGTGCTACGCCGACCCCACCAAGGCAAAGAACGAGCTGGGCTGGGTGGCACAGTACGGCATTGAGGAAATGTGTGCCGACAGCTGGAACTGGCAGAAGAACAACCCCGACGGCTACCACACTGCAAAGTAAACACCGCTCTGTCCTGCGCCCTGCGCTCCACCCGGAGTGCAGGGCGCTTTTTGTATCTTTTTCTATTGACATCCACCTGCAGTTAGCCTATATTACTATTGTTAACACAAGCTAACAATCACAGATTGAGCGGATAGAAAAGGAAACAGCATATGACGTTAAACGAATTGCCGATCGGCAAAAGCGCCATAGTGGATGCTGTGGGCGGTGCGGGCGCACTGCGGCAGCATTTTCTGGATATGGGCCTGATCCCGGGCGCAGAGGTCACCCTGATCAAGCTGGCACCCATGGGCGACCCCATGGAGCTGCGCATCCACGGCTATGAGCTGACCCTGCGTCTGGACGACGCGGCACAGATCACTGTGACCCCCACCGAAAAGACCCCGGCGGTGCACGCCCCGGTGGCGGAGAAGATGGTGGAGCACCCGGGTCTTGGCGAGGGCGGCAAGTACCACATCAAAAAGGGCGAGCATCCCCTGCCGGACGGCACGACCCTGACGTTTGCGCTGGCCGGCAATCAGAACTGCGGCAAGACCACCCTGTTCAACCAGCTTACCGGTTCCAACCAGCATGTGGGCAACTTCCCCGGTGTGACGGTGGACCGCAAGAGCGGTGCCATCAAGGGCCACCCGGAAACGGAGGTCACCGATCTGCCGGGCATCTACTCCATGTCGCCCTACTCCAGCGAGGAGATCGTCACCCGGCAGTTCATCATCGGCGAAAAGCCCACCGGCATCATCAACATCGTGGATGCCACCAACATCGAGCGCAACCTCTACCTGACCATGCAGCTCATGGAGCTGGACACCCCCATGGTGCTGGCGCTGAACATGATGGACGAGATGCGCGGCAACGGCGGCACGGTGCGCATCAACAAGATGGAAGCCATGCTGGGCATCCCGGTCATCCCCATCTCCGCCGCCAAGAACGAGGGCGTGGACGAGCTGGTGGACCACGCCGTCCATGTGGCAAAGTATCAGGAGCGCCCCGGGCGGATGGATTTTTGCAGCGAGGACGACCACGGCGGCGCGGTGCACCGCTGCATCCACGGCATCCTGCACCTCATCGAGGACCACGCCAAGGCGGCGGGCATCCCGGTGCGGTTCGCCGCCACCAAGCTGGTGGAGGGCGACCCCCGCATTGAGGAAGCGCTCAAGCTGGACCAAAACGAAAAAGAAATGATCGAGCACATCATCGTGCAGATGGAGCAGGAGCGCGGACTGGACCGCGCCGCCGCCATTGCGGATATGCGGTTCTCCTTCATTCAGGAGCTGGTGGCGCAGACGGTGGTCAAGCCCCACGAAAGCAAGGAGCAGCTGCGCTCCAACCGCATCGACAAGTTCCTTACCGGCAAGTACACCGCCATCCCGGCGTTTGTCGCCATCATGGGTCTGGTGTTCTTCCTCACCTTCAACGTCATCGGCCTGTTCTTCCAGAACCTCATGGAACTGGGCATCGACGCCCTGACCGGCCTTGTGGACACCGCCCTGACCCACTGGAACGTCAATGCGGCGGTGCACTCGCTGGTCATCGACGGCATCTTTACCGGCGTGGGCAGCGTGCTGAGCTTTCTGCCCATCATCGTGGTGCTGTTCTTCTTCCTCTCCATGCTGGAGGATACCGGCTACATGGCGCGTGTCGCCTTTGTGATGGATAAGCTGCTGCGCCGCATCGGCCTTTCGGGCCGCAGCATCGTGCCCATGCTCATCGGTTTTGGCTGCACCGTGCCCGGCGTGATGGCAAGCCGCACCCTGCCCTCGGAGCGCGACCGCAAAATGACCATCCTGCTCACCCCGTTTATGAGCTGCTCGGCAAAGCTGCCCATTTACAGCCTGTTTGCGGCGGCGTTTTTCCCCAAGTACGCGGGGCTTGTGATGGTGCTGCTGTACTTCACCGGCATTCTGGTGGGCGTGCTGGCGGCGCTGCTGCTCAAGAGCACCGTGTTCAAGGGCGAGGCCGTGCCCTTTGTCATGGAGCTGCCCAACTACCGCCTGCCCGGCCTGAAAAACGTGGCGCAGCTGCTGTGGGAAAAGGCGCGGGACTTCTTGCAGAAGGCCTTCACGGTCATTTTTGCCGCCACCATCGTCATCTGGTTTTTGCAGAACTTTGACCTGCGCCTGTCGCTGACCGCCGACCCGCAGGCTAGCATTCTGGCGCGCATCGCGGGCGATATCGCCCCGCTGTTCGCCCCGCTGGGCTTTGCGGACTGGCGCATCTCCACCGCCCTCATCACCGGCTTCATGGCAAAGGAGAGCGTGGTGTCCTCGCTGCTCATCCTCTTCGGCTCCACCGCTGCCCTGACCGCAGCCCTCACCCCGGCGCAGGCGGCACCGCTGCTGGTGTTCTGCCTGCTGTACACCCCCTGCATCGCGGCGGTGGCTTCGGTCAAGCGGGAGCTTGGCGGCAAGTGGGCAACCATCATGGTGGTGAACCAGTGCGCCGTGGCATGGCTGTGCGCTTTGCTGGTGCGTCTGGTCGCCGTGGCGGTGTTCTGAAAAAACGATTTGAATGCGCGCCGCACTGCTTTGCGCATATTCAGCGGAAATATTATTTATAATAGAGCAATGCCGGAGCGTCTGCGGACGCTCCGGCATTGCATTTTCACGGGTGGGGTCGCAACGGCAAACGGCAGCTGCAGCGCCGCTTTCTGCGAAAGCGCGGCGCTGCGGTCAGCGGGCTCGCCCTCTCAGGCGCTAACGCGCCAGCTCTCCCAAAGGGAGAGCCTCTGGCGAAACCGTACACTTTGCAATTCAACAGTAACTGTGCCGCAATGCCAAAGGCTCCTTCCTTGAGGGAGCTGGCGCGGCGTAAGCCGCGACTGAGGGAGTTCCCCCTTGACATCTCCCCTCCTCTGCACTATAATATTTCAAAAATGAATTATTCAAAGGTGAAAGGAAAGACCTGCCGTGAACCCGAACATCGAATTTTCCATCAAGACCTCGCAGGCGTACAATGCCGTCTGCAAACCGCTGTGTCAGGAGCTGGGCCTGTCGCAGACGGCGCTGGATATCCTGCTGTTTCTTGCCAACAACCCGGACTATAAAACAGCCCGGGACATCGTGGAGGTGCGGCATATCAAGGCGAACCTCGTCTCCATGAATGTGGACAAGCTGGTGCAGGAGGGCTATCTGGAACGCTATGCGGTAGCCAGCGACCGCCGCAAAACGAAGCTTCTCTGCACCGGCAAGGCAGACCCGATCATCCGCCGGGGCCGTGCCGTGCAGAACGCTTTCTTCAAGCGCCTGCTGGACCATGTGGAACCAGCCGATCAGGAGGTCTTTTTCCGGACGATGGAACTGATCGGGAAAAATCTGGACGACATCTTAAAGGAGAATGCATAAAATGAGCGTGCTGTTTACGGTGCTGGTCGCCTTTTTTGCCGGCATGGGGGCCGGCCTTGGCACCGGCTTTGCCGGCATGAGCGCGGCGGCGGTCATCAGCCCCATGCTCATCACCTTTTTGCACATGGACCCCTACATGGCCGTGGGCATCGCCCTTTCGTCCGACGTGCTGGCCAGTGCCGTCTCGGCCTATACCTATCATAAGAACAAGAATCTGGATATCAAGAACGGCCTCATCATGATGGCCAGCGTGCTGGTGTTCACGGTGGTGGGCAGCTGGGTGGCCAGCAAGGTGCCTTCGGCCACCATGGGCGGCTTCTCGGTGTTCATGACCTTCCTGCTGGGCGTCAAGTTCATCGTGCGGCCGGTCATGACCACCAAGGAAGCCATGCAGGGCGTCAGCGCCCAGAAGCGCGCCATCCAGTCGGTGGTGTGCGGCGTGCTCATCGGCTTTATCTGCGGCTTCATCGGCGCAGGCGGCGGCATGATGATGCTGCTCATCCTCACCAGCGTGCTGGGTTACGAGCTCAAGACCGCCGTGGGCACCAGCGTGTTCATCATGACCTTCACGGCCCTGACCGGCGCTGTCTCCCACTTCATGATCGGCGGCACGCCCGACTGGTTCGTCTGGGCGCTGTGCGTGGTGTTCACCCTGCTGTGGGCCCGCATCGCGGCCGTCTTCGCCAACAAGGCCGACCCCAAGACCCTGAACCGCGCCACCGGCGTTGTTCTGGTGGTGCTGGGTGTGGTCATCATGGGCTTCAAGCTGCTGGCATAAAATGCAAAAAAGGCGGTTCGCGTTCCTGCGAGCCGCCTTTTGTTGTTTCGTGTCGTAATTGGTGTTATACTGTCTATGCTGCCCTTCGTCCCCCGACTCCGAGTGCTATGCAGCAGGAGGAGGTGAATGGCTGTGGCATACATCATCGAGTTCATTGTCTCGGTCGCAGCGCAGGTAGTGGCTTACTTCCTGTGCAAGTGGCTTGACCCGGACAAGAAGGGCAAGTAAGCACAAGACCCCCGGAGAGAAGCAACCTCTCCGGGGGTCGTTTTGTGAACAGCCATGTACATCATCGAGTTTTGGCTACTTTTAGTATATGCCGAAACACAAAAAAGTCAAGGGCTTTCCATAAAAATTCATAGTTTCGATAAAAAAGCCCGTGCATCTGCTGCACGGGCTTTTGCTGTATCCAAAAAGCTTACTTGTCCTCGATGGTAGAATGCTCGATGACCCAGTCAGCGGCCTTGCGGATGCCCTCGTTGCGGCGCATCGCGTGGACGTTGGCCTGTGCCTTCACTTCTTCCAGCGTCTTCTTGGTGCGCTCGGCACGCTCAGCCAGCTGCTTGTCGATCTCCTCCTCGGTGGGCACCAGGTTTTCCTGCTGTGCGATCTGCAGCAGAGCCATGCGCACGCGGGCGGTCTTCTCGGCAGAGGTGCGCACCTTTGCGGTGAAGCTCTCGCGGGTCTCGTGGATCTGGCTCAGGTAGCGGTCAAGGCTCAGGCGCTGCATCTGCAGCTGCTGCTGGATCTGCTGCATCTGCAGCTGATAGGTGCTCTCCACCAGGGTGCTGGGCAGATCGCCCTCGGCGGCGTCGGCCAGCTGGGTCAGGATCTGATCCTTGGCGCGGTTCAGCGCGCTGGCGTGCTTGCCGTCGTGCAGCTGCTGCTTGACCTGTGCGCGCAGCTCGTCCAGGGTGTCCACGTTGGCGACCTTTTTGGCAAAGTCGCTGTTCAGGGCCGGGATCTGGCGCACGCAGACGTCGATCAGCTTGATCTTGAAGATGACCGGCTTGCCGGCCAGGTCCTTTGCGTGGTAGCGGGCCGGGAAGGTGACGAAGATGTCGAACTCCTCGCCTGCCTTGTGGCCCAGGATGCCCTCCTCAAAGCCGGGGATCATGCGGCCGCTGCCCAGCTGCAGGGTCTGGTTCTGCGCGGTGCCGCCCTGGAAGGGCTTGCCCTCCAGCAGGCCTTCGTAGTCGATATGTACGATGTTGCCCTTGACGGCCGGGCCCTTGTGGGGCACCAGCTCCGCGGCTGCATTGCGACGGCGCTCCAGCACGCTGTCGATCTCCTTGTCGGTCACTTCCGGGGTGACACACTCGGTGGTAAAGCCGGTGGTCTTGGTCAGGTTCAGCTCCGGCTGCAGGGCGACGGTGGCGGTGGCCACAAAGCCCTCATCCTTCTTCACGCTGACCAGATCGTAGACCGGAGCGTCCACCGGCACAAAGCCATGCTCTGCCAGAGCGGCGTCGTACAGTGCGGGCACGTCCTTGTCCATCAGATCGTTGATGGCGTCATACCAGAAAGTGTGCTCGCCGCGGTCAGCCTCGATCTGTGCACGGTCAGCCTCGCCTTTTTTGAAGCCCTTGATCGTGTAAGAGGCGCGGGTGCGCTCGTAAACCGCATTGGATGCAGTCTCCAGTTCTTCAGCACTGGCGCTGAAGGTTATTTTGCAGACACTCTTTTCAGGAGTTTCCACGCTTACCAGTTTCATAGGATCTACCCTCCGTGGTGCCTTTTCGCCGGGGAAGAAACCTGCATCCCCGCAAAAGCACATTCTAAAAACATATAGTAAGGTTATTATAGCACAAGAATGACAAAAGCGATACAAGAAAAATCATAAAAAGTGCCGATTGGCTGTATTTAGGGCCGTTTTTTCGGCCGAAAGAAAAGAATTTCCGGCTGAACCGGCACTTTAGCGGGGGCTCCCGCGCTGTTCCGCCGCGCCCGGAAAAGCCGCCGCCGCAGAAAACGGCGGCCGTTTTGCCTGCGGAAACAGCCCCCGGGCAGAGCACCCGGCACCGAAAATGTGCGCAGAACCGTGCAGAAGACATTCTTTTTCAAAAAATCAAAAAATAATTGCAAAAAACCGTTGACAAACCCGGCTGCGCGTGATAAAATACATCATGTTCCGAACGGAACGTATGCGTTGGTAGCTCAGCTGGATAGAGTGACTGACTACGAATCAGTAGGCCGGGGGTTCGAGTCCCTTCCATCGCACCAGAAAATGCCGTGAAATCGAAAGATTTCATGGCTTTTTTGTTTTGTAAGCCATGGCTGCACGGTTTCTGCACGGTTTTTGCACGGTCGGTGTTTTCCATGTCCGATTATGTAGGGCGCTGTATTGCATTGCAATCAGTGCCCTTTTTTGCATCAGGTGAGCAGTGCCAAGCGGAGCTTTGCCTTCATTTCCGGGTCGGCATCCTTGAGCAATTCCAAAAGAGCCGTCATGGAGATGGTGGGTTCGCCTGCGGCGGGTACAGCCTGCGGGCTGGAGGTGTCGGGCTTGGCATAGAAGCCGCTTTCAAACTTCTTGCCCAGCTCCACACGGGAGGACTGCTGGATATGGGCGTAGGTGTTCACCAGCATATCCGCACTGGCGTGTCCTGTAGTCCCCTGCACCGCCTTGATGTCGCCGCCGGAGATCATCAACTGGTAGGTGGCACTGGAATGCCGCAGACCGTGAAAGACGATGCGGGGGAACTCCGGGTGTGCGTCCTGCCATTTCAGGAACTTTTTGCGGATGAGCACCGGCTCCACCGCCAGACCGTTGGGCAGTCGCAGCAGCATCCCGCTGTTGCGGTAGCGCTCCGGGTCGAGGGCTTCTTCCCGCTTCAGCCGTTCCAGCCACTGCTTCAGCTCCTCCCGCAGGGCAGCGGTCATGAAGATGGTGCGGCAGGAGGCTTCGGTCTTGGTGTCCTTCAGGATGAGGGAGGTCTTGCTGCCCTCCAGCTTGTCCGGGAAGATGCGGAGGATGCAGCCCTTGTCCACCTGTGCCAGCGTGTCCTTCTGCACCCGCTGCATGGAACGGTTGACGGTGAAGGTGCCCATGCCGTTGGCGGCATCAAAGTCGATGTCCTCCGGGGTCAGACCTGCCACCTCCCCTTCCCGCAGCGCACCCACCAGCGTCAGGTGCACCGCCAGATGCAGGATGGGGTCCTCCATGCTGTCCAGTGCTGCCCGCATCTCCTCCACCTCCCAGATGCTGCGCTCTTGGGTGGTCTTTTTGGGCGCTTCCACCGGGACGGGGCTTTTGATGAGGATGCCCCACTCCACCGCCAGCAAAAAGGAATTGTGCAGCAACTGGTGGACTTCATGGAGGGTGGTGCCGGAGAGGGTGCGCTTCTGCTGCTTGGGCGAGAGGTCTCGCCGCTTGCCGCCCACATACTGACCGCAGGGGGTCTTGCTCAGGGCATCGTACAGGGCTTCGATGTGGTAGGGACGCAGCTTCTGCATCTGCATCTCCCCGATATAGGGGATGATGAGGTTCTGGATGAGGGCCAGATTGGACTGGTAGGTCTTGGGTGCCCACTTGTGCTTGCTGCACTGCTTGGGCAGCCAGTCCATCAGGAACTCTGCCACCGTCACCGTGGACGGAGACCGTCAACTGCCACGCCCATCCGCGCATCCTTCTGCCGCAGAACAGGTGCTTGCCGCATTTGCTCGCAGCCCCTTTTCCGCGTCAGCCGGAACCAAGGTGTAACACACTAGACTTTGCAGGCAAAGTCGTGTGCCAAAGGGGTGCTGCCTCTCGCCTGTCGGCTCGGTCAGGTGCTTCAAAATGCGCTGCATTTTGAGGTCGCCACTGGCGACCCGCACCCCTTTGGAAACCCAAGAGAAACGCCCATCAACTGCGCTGCTCGTCCTCGGCCAGTGCGCTGATCCGCTTGCCCATGGCCTTGACCAGCGGAACGACAAGCGCATTCCCCATGGTGAAATAGCGCAGTCGTTTGTGCATTTGAGATGCGCTTGGCATATCCGAGGAACGGATGGAGAGAATCGGGATAGAAACAATCACTCAATCGACCAAGTTTCTTGCAAAATCAAAAAGACGACTACAAAGGGGTTGTATTCTGTGTTATAATTGCTTTACAGCGTTGAAAAGGAGAAATCTATAAAATGAAAATTCTAGGAGTGCTTCTTGCGTTTGTCGGTTTTGCACTTGGAATATATGAAATAATCAATACGCTTAGAGGAAAAGAAAATAAAAGGATATTGTGTGGCGTAGCGATAGCATATCTTGGCTACGGTGTGTGCTATTCAGTGTCTCAAAAAGATTTGGGGTATCTTGGTGTTGCATTTTTATTTGGGTTGATTTTTTATGCAATAAGAGTTATGTGCGTTCTCTTGAGGATGGCTGCTAAGCGTGAAAAACGCAGTCTTAAGAATGATTTGATAGTGCTGGCTGTTCTGTTGGTAGGTTTTATTGCCGGAATGATGCTTCCATATGATAAGGAAGAAGAAGCTAAAAGAACTGCAGAATCAGTCGCTAGTGTGATGGAAAAAGCGGCACTTCCGCTTGCAGGCCTTGATTATACACTGGATGATGTGAATTGACTAGAACAGACCGATGATTGGGCTGCTGGTAGCCGATACAATGCACAGATTAACGGAAAGATATATATTCAGATAGCCACGATTGGTGATGAAATCTATTCTATTAAGGATACAAAAAATGGAGCAACGGATGATTTTCTTTACAAGAACGAAGACTTGAAGCCTGACGCTGGAAATGTACCTGATGGCTCTATTCTGTTGACTGATGGTGAACTGGGTGATTACGGAAAAGAAGCGACCACTAAGAGTGGCTATAAATATGTTCGGTACACAGTTCCCGCTGGAAATTATACAGTCGAAAACAAAGCAAAGCAGTCTGCCGTTTTTGTTGTGTCCGATTCCAACTCCGATGATGTAAGTGCATCCCTTCAATTATCAAGCAATGGTGAAAAGGCAAGACTGACGGTCAAGGATGGTTACCACATTGAATTGTCCATGTATGCACAGATTCTTTTGACACCTGAACAATGAGGAAGATACGAGTGATTTATTGAGAGCACGATTAGAGTGATGGAGTGATTGTTTTGGGCAAAAAACATAGTGAATGTTATGGAAGTATGAACTATGATGAAAAAGAAAGATTGATGATAACCCATTACTTCGGTTTGCTTGCGGAGAATAATTTTACAGAATACGATATATTGGGATTCCTGATGGTACTTCGACGAGAATTGGATAAAGAAAAATATAAATATATCCATGATTTCTCAAACTTGATTGCACATAGAAACAGGAACAAAGGCGTTGCAATGGATGCAATCAAGGGAGCTATCGACAGCAACTATGAGTTTATAGCTGGAACAAGAAAAATCAAAGGCTATCATGGTATTCCGTATGACAAATGGGTGTCTGAGTGGAAAAATCTTGCTGCCAACTTTTCTAAGCAGCTTTCTGATGAAACCATTCACGATATTACAATCTGTGTGTTTTCGCTTGCCCAAAACACCATATACACTAAAACGTGCACAAAAGAGGGCAAACCCAAGCGGTATGGCGGAAAAATGGATCTCTTTGGTTCAAAAGACCGCGAACTTATGCTTGGCACTGCAGAAAATGAACACAGTCTTTCTATATGGTTTGCGTCAACTTCTAATAAAAAGTTGGAGAACTTAAAGCCGATAAACGCAACGGTAGAAACCTTTAGAAAAGATGGTGTTTTGCATTTGGGAACGATAGAGGGAGCTATAATTTTTTAAGAAAGGAGGCCCCACCATGACCGAACAAGCACTCCGCAAAATGATTGCTGCCGGGGAAAGCACCCGGCAGGAGTTTAAGTCGTGGGTGAAGTGCAAGGACTACCGGCAGCGGAAAGAGCTTGCGGTGAAAAGTGCGGTTGCGCTGGCAAATACAAAGGGCGGCGTTCTGCTGTTTGGCGTGGAAGATGACGGCACCATTACAGGCTGCCCCAAGAGCGACCCGCAGGCACTGATGGAAGCCATCTACGATATGACCCGGCCCAGCCTGTTTACCGAAATCGAGCCAGTGGAAACCTCTGACGGTGTGGTGCTGGTGGTATCGGTGGAGAAATCCAATTCTCATGTTGCCACCACCGGCGGCATCTATTACAGACGGCTGGGGAACGTGACAAAACCTTACTACCCGGCAAACGATGTGTACTCCCCTGCCGATAACCCGGATTTTTCGGCAAAGATCGTGGAGGGCGCAACCGAAAGCGACATTGACCTGCTGGAAGTGTACCGCCTGAAAGAAAAGCTGCGGATTCGGGATGCAGGCTCTGCCCTGCCGGACTTGGCAGATACCACCTTTCTGGACAACCTGAACCTGATCCGCATGGACAAGGACGAAGTGCGTGTGACGGTGGCAGGGCTGCTGTTTGTGGGCAAGGCAGCGTCTATTGCACGGCTGCTGCCGCAGGCGGAGGTGATCTATCTGCATTACAGCGATGAAGCGCAGACGGAATACGACAACCGCATGGATATGCAGGAGCCGGTGATCTCGATTCTGGATAAGCTGACCGAGCGCATCCGCACCTATAACCGCCTGACCAATGTGCAGGTGGGGCTGTTCCGGCTGGAGGTGTACGATTTCTCCGAAGCGGTTTTTCAGGAGGCGTTGCTGAATGCGCTGGCGCACCGCTCCTATGAGGACATGGCACCGGTCTACGTCAAGCACTACCCCACAAAGATCGTGATTGAGAACCCCGGCGGCTTTCCGGGGGACATCAACGAAAGCAACATCATCACCCACCAGTCCATTCCCCGGAACAAGCTGATTGCCATGACCCTTCAGCACCTGAAGTATGTGCAGCGTTCCGGGCAGGGCGTGGACATCATGTTCCAGAGTATGCTCACCGAGGGCAAACCCTACCCGGAGTACGCCAGTACGCCAAACTCCGTGCGGCTGACCCTTCGCAGCACGATGGAAAACCAGAACTTCGTGCGTTTCATCGCAGAGACACAGGATAAGCGGTCCAAGATGTTCACGCTGTCGGAGCTGATGATTCTGCACTATCTGCGGGAGCACCAGAAAATCACCCTGAAACAGGCGGCAAAGACGATTCAGGAAACCGACGACAATGCCCACAAGGTTCTGAACGCTCTCCGGGACGAGGGGCTTCTGGAACTCAACGGCAAGACCTATATGCTGTCCCTCAAGGTCTACGAAACGGTGAAAACCGATGTGGCCTATGTGCAGGATAAGACGGTCAGCCAGATTCAGGCAAAGGATCGGATTCTTGAATATCTGAAGCATAAGCCGTCGATTACGAATCAGAAAGCTCAAGAGCTGTGTGGGTTTAACAAGAATCAAACCTATTATATCCTGCACCAGTGTGCAAGGACGGCATCTTGCAGCCTGATGGCGTAGGCCGAGGAACGAAGTACAAAAGCGTGAAGTGAAAATTTACGCTGACTTTTACGCTGAAAGTTTGATTTGCGCTGAATTTACGCTGACTTTCCGGGATTTACGCTGAAAATACGCTGACTTGGTATGGTTTGCGCTGAATTTACGCTGAGAAACGCGCGCCGCGCGATTAGCGGTTTTGCCGCGCGTTTTCTGTGGCTCAATCCTCCAGCCTGCCGTGGTCACACCCCAGCGACAGGTAGTGCTCCATCTCCCCTCTCAGCACCATCTGTGCATACTCCAAGGGCTTGTTCCACAGCAGCCAGTCCAGCTCTGCCCGCTGTGCTGGGGTATGGCCGTACTCGTTCTCCACAGTGATGCAGTCGATGGCAACGGTGGTGCCATCCTCGAACCGGGCTTCCACCCGGTTGGTGTCCATGTTGTAGCGGCAGGAAAGCAATTTTGTCATAATAGTATCCTCCAAGACTTGATTTATGGTGTGCGGTCACTCGAACCAATGCCGTCAAGTCGTTGTCGGATGAAGTGTTTTTTAGTTTGTCTGGGAGTAAGTGCACGGTTTCTGCACGGTTTTTGCACGGTTTCAAAACGTGCAAAGGGTGCAAATCGTTGCAAAATCGGACAAAGGGTGCAGAAACTTGAAGCTCAAAACCCGCGATGTACCGTCAAGAAATAACGTTAAAGCGTAACTTCCAAAAATTGAGGGAATCGCCCGGCGTGCGCTACGAATCAGTAGGCCGGGGGTTCGAGTCCCTTCCATCGCACCAGAAAATGCCGTGAAATCGAAAGATTTCATGGCTTTTTTGTTTTTTCGGCATGGCACGCCGGATCGTTTGCGCCACGCCCCAAAACCGCACCGTTTCCTGAAAAACAGCACAACCCCCGGGAGCGTTTCCCCGCCGTTTTGGTGCGGAAATGCTCCCGGTTTTTTTTTTTATTCTGCGCTTTTATGCCGCGCCGGTTTTGAAGCCCGGCGCTTTTACGCCTTCACATCCCGCTTTTGCAGCAGGAGGTACGCCAGCGCAAACATCGCCGCAAGCCAGAGCACACAGCTGAAAAAGAACAGCGCGTACTGGCCCGCCAGCATGTCGGTGCTGCGGTTGGCGTTCATGCCCGCCTGCATCAGGGCATAGGGCCACAGCAGGCCGAAGCCTTTGGCGGCAGCGAAGATGCCGGTGATGCCGCCCAGCAGCCCCAGAAAGATGGGCACCGCAAAGCTGCGGATGACCATGGCCAGCACCAGCTGCGCCGCAATGACCGCCAGCGCGCCCAGCGCCCCGCGCAGCAGAAACAGCGCCAGCACCAGGGGCGGGGTGCCGGGCAGGCGGGCGAACACCTTGCCGCAGAAGGCGTACAGCACGAACACGAAGGCGTGGGTCAGCAATGCCAGCTTGCCCACAACCACGAACTTTGCCGCGAACAGCGCCAGCGGGTGCACGGGCGCGGCCATGATGAAGTTCCAGTTGTGGCCCAGATGCTCCAGCCGCCACAGGTAGGCGGCGTAGGCGGCCACCATGGCCGGGAAGAAGAACATGGAGTAAAACAGGGTGTGCTGGGTCCACAGGCTGTACCAGCCGTCCGTTAAAATCTCCAGATTCTGCAGGTAGTTGAAGGTGCCGTACCCCGCCGAGATGACCGGCAGCAGAAAGAACATGATCCAGATGGGCGAAGCGTGGAGCTTGCGGTTCTCCGCGCGGATGCAGTTTTGCAGCATGGGTTATACCTCCTCCGTCTGCACCTTGCGCCAGGCGGCGGCAAACAGCCCGATGCCCAGCAGGATGGTAAAGGCCAGCAGTCCCCAGTTGTGGGCCCGGGTGCCGTAGGTGACCAGATGGCTGGCCTGGTCCCAGTTTGCCACTTCATAAGCGCTCAGCGGGATGTAGTAGCCGAAGGGCACAAAATAGCTGACCAGCGGCGGCAGAAAGGCCGAGAACAGGCCCACCAGCGCCCCCACGATGCCCACGCACAGCGCCGGGAGCGGATTGCCGCACCAGAGCATGAGCAGCAGCTCGCCGAAAAATAGCATCAGGTCCACCGCCAGCGTGCAGACGAACAGGTACACGAACTGCCCTTTCGGGAAGGCTTCGGTGTAGTCGTGCACCCGGCCCAGCACCGGCACGCAGGCAAGCTCCAGCACAGCGGTCAGCAGCACTTCCAGCGTGCCGAACACCGCCTTGCCCGCGAACAGGCTGCGGCGGCTCTGCAGGGTGTAGAGCAGCTTTGCGGTATTGCCCTTCACTTCCATGTCCCACAGGCGGGAGGCCAGCACCGCCATCATCACCGGCAGCAGAATGGCCTCGATGACCGGGATGCTGTAGAGCAGGGCGCTGTAGCCGTTGGCCAGCTCCTCGGGGCTGGACGGGGAAAGTCCGCCCACCCACAGCACCACGATGCCCGGCAGCAGCAGGCACAAAAGCAGGTCGTGCCGACGGCGGGCTTTTTGCAGTTCTGCGCGGAAGGCTGCCATCTCACGCCACCTCCCCGTCGCCTTTGGTCAGGCTGAGGAAGATCTCCTCCAGATTCTTCGTCTGGCTGGTCAGGCCCACCACCCCGGCCCCGCTCCCGGCAAGGGCACCGACGAGGGCTGCCAGCGCTTCGTCCGGCATCGGCGGCAGTTCCAGCGTGTCCGGCTGGACGGGCCGGGTCACGGCCCGGATGCCCTGCGCCTGCAGCACGGCCACGGCCCGCTGTGCGTCCAGCACCCGCAGCAGCACGCCGCCCCGGGCGTGGCGCTGCAGCGCGGCAAGCGGGCCCTCGAACAGCAATTTGCCGTGGTTCAGGATGCCCACCTGCGACACCATCTGCTCCATCTCGCCCAGCAGGTGGCTGGAGATGAGCACGGTGGCACCGGTGCTCTCCGGCATGGCGGCGATGAGACTGCGCATCTCCTGAATGCCCGCCGGGTCCAGCCCGTTGGTGGGCTCGTCCAGAATCAGCAGCTTCGGGCTGCCCAGCAATGCCGTGGCGATGCCCAGCCGCTGCTTCATGCCGAGGGAGTACTGCCCCACTTTCCGGTTCGCGGCACCCGTCAGGTGCACCACGTCCAGCACCCGGTCGATGTCTTTGCGGTCCACGCCTTTCAGGTCGGCGGCAATGGCAAGGTTTTCCCGGGCGGTCAGGTGCAGGTAGCCCGAGGGCGACTCGATCAGACTGCCGGTCTGCCGCAGCAATCCGATGCGGTTTTCTTCGTTCAGGGTATGGCCCAGCAGCTCCACGCTGCCGCCGGTGGGGTGCACAAGGCCCAGCAGCATCTTCATGGTGGTGGATTTGCCTGCGCCGTTGGGGCCGAGAAAGCCGTAGACGCAGCCCTGCGGCACGGTCAGGTCCAGATGGTCCACGACGGTGCGCCCGCCGTAGCTCTTGCACAGGCCGTGGGTCTCGATGACAGGTTTCATAGCAATTCGCTCCTTTTCGTTTGTGGTCTACGCTGTCATCTTACACCCGCCGCCTTAATTGGACCGGAAGCCCAGCTTAATCTGCGCTTAAATTTGCGGGCATTCGCCCTTGCGGGGGACAAAGTGTGTTATAGTAAGAGCGAAAGAAAGGGCGCGGCCCGGCAGGCTGCCTGCCAAAGGCTCTCCCCTCGGGAGAGCTGGCGCGAAGCGCCTGAGAGGGTTTACACTATGACCACCATCTATGACGCCAGACTTCTCCTCGTGGACGACAACGCCGACCTTTTGCGGCTGCTGTGCGAGCAATTGCAGGATGCCGGGTACCGCCATATCCGCACGGCCCGGAGCTGCGCGGCGGCAAGAGCCTGCTTTGCCGCCGAGCAGCCGGAGCTGATGATCCTGGATATCAACCTGCCGGACGGGGACGGCTTTTCGCTGTTCCGGGCCCTGCGAGCCAAAGCGGATGTGCCCGCGCTGTTCCTCTCGGCCCGGGACGCCGACGCCGACCGGCTGTTCGGGCTGGGCCTTGGCGCGGACGACTACCTGACAAAGCCCTTCCTGATGCAGGAGCTTTTGCTGCGGGTGCAGCACATTCTGCAGCGGGCCTACCGGGCCGATCTGTCCCGCACCAAAAGCGATGCTTTGTGGCTGGGCGGGCGCAGCGTTGATCTGAACGATGCCCTCGTCACCCTGCCGGACGGCAGCACCCTTGCCCTCACGGCCACCGAGCTGGCTTTGCTGCGCAAGCTGGCCGAGAACCGGGGCCACATCGTCACCTACGACGCGCTGTGCACCGCCGTGTGGGGCGCGGATTACTACGGTTACGAAAACAGCCTGAACGTCCACATCCGCCACCTGCGGGAAAAGCTGGAAGAACAGCCCAGCCGCCCGCAGCACCTGCTCACGGTGCGCAGCATCGGCTACAAGCTGGCAAAGGAGGAAGCAACATGAAGACCTTCGGGCGGCTCATCCGGCGGTATGTGCTGGCGGCAGTGGGCATGGTGTTGGTGCTGGCGGTGCTGTGTGTCGGGTTCATCGTCTGGCTGGGCTGGCGGGAGAGCACCCACACTCCGCAAGCAGAATATTCCTCCGGCGTCATCGCGGACGCCATGGTGCAGACGGCGCAGGGCCTTGCCTTCGGGCCGGAGCACACCCCGGAAGAATGGATGGACGGCTACGCCTGGGCCATGGTGCTGGACGATGACGGCGATGTGGTGTGGAGCTATGCCCTGCCGGAACACCTCGCCCGCCGCTACACCCCCGCCGACGTGGCCCGCTTTGCCCGGTGGTACCTCGACGACTACCCGGTGTTCTGCTGGACGGAGGATTACGGCCTGTTCGTCATCGCCATGCCGCAGGGCAGCATCTGGAAGTATAACCTCTACAATTCGCCCCAGCTGCTCACCGACGTGGTGAACAGCATCCTGCCGGCGGCGCTGTGCCTGCTGGCGCTGGGGCTGGCGGTCTGTCTGCTGGTGAGCGGGCGCGGCGCAAAGCAGCTGCGGACGGTGGCCGCCGGGCTGGATGCGCTGGCCGAGGGCCAGCCCGTGCAGCTGCTCACCGACGGCTTTGCCGGGGAGGTGGCCGAAAAGCTCAACCAGACCAGCGCCCACCTGCAAAAGCAGGGCGAGATGCTCGCCCGGCGGGACACCGCCCGCACCCAGTGGATCGCGGGGGTCAGCCACGATGTGCGCACCCCGCTGGCCCTCATTCTGGGCTGGGCCGAACAGCTGGAACGGGACCCTTCCCTGCCCGGTGCGGCCCGGCAGAAGGCAGGCGGCATCCGCACTCAGAGCGAAAAGCTGCGGTCGCTCATTGATGACCTGAACCTCACCAGCAAGCTGCAGTACGGCGCACAGCCCTTGCGGCGGCAGACTCTTGCCGCCGGGCCGCTGGTGCGGCAGCTGGCGGCGCAGTTCTGCGAGAGCCCGCTGGCTGACCGGTGTGAGCTTTCCCTCACCCAGACCGAAGCCGCCGAGCGCGCCCTGCTGGACGCCGACCCGGCGCTGCTGGGCCGCCTGCTGGAAAACCTGCTGAACAATTCGGTGCGGCACAACACCGGGCCGGTACGGGTGCACATCGGCACCGAAGTAGCAGGCGGGCGGCTCTGCCTGACCGTCACCGATGACGGCGCAGGCTACCCGCCGCAGGTGCTGGCGGCTCTGCACAGCCCGGAACCCGGCGAGAACGCCCCGCACATCCTCGGCCTGCATGTGGTGGAGCAGATCGCCGCCGCCCACGGTGGGCAGGCGGTGTTCAGCCAGAACCTGCCCCACGGGGCCAAGACCACAGTGTGGCTGCCGCTGCACCCAGAAAAATAAGAATAAGAAAAAGATAAAACGAAAGCAGCCGCTTCCCCTTTTTGCGAGGAAGCGGCTGCTTGTGCTTTTATAATAAGGAATCTCTCAGAAGAAGCGGCAGAAGCCAAGGCACACGCCCATAATGAAGAACAGCACGGCCTTTGCCAGCATGGGCAGCCAGAAGTTCTTGCCAAGGGCAAGGTCCCAGCGGCTGATGTTGCCCTTGGGGCAGGTGCCCACACAGGCTTCGCAGGCGATGCACTCGCCGCTGCGCAGGCTCTGCTCGTCCAGCTTCAGGTCCACCGGGCAGCGGTGGGCGCAGGCCGAACAGCCCGGGATGCAGTTCTCGCCGTCCCGGTGCAGCTGTGCAAAGGGCAGCACCGGCAGCAGGGCGAACACCGCACCCATCGGGCACAAAAACTGGCAGAAGAAGCGGGGCTGCACCGCCATGCCGATCAAAATGAGCACGAACAGCGCGATGCCAAGGCCAAAACCGGCCGGAGGGGTGCGCAGGGCGGTCAGGCGGGAGAACACCTCCCACGGGCTCCAGCCGGTGAGACGGCTGTACACCCCGGCAGTGCACAGGCCCACGATGACGGCCAGCACCAGATACTTGACCTTCTGGCCCCGGCGCACGGCCTTTTCCGGCAGCTGGAACTGCTTTTTGCGGTGGAGCAGCTTCTTCTGCACAAGGCCCGAGAGCCACCACACACCGTCGCCCAGGCTGCCGAAGGCGCACACATAGCCGCAGAAGAAGCGGCCGAACAGGATGGTGAACCCGCACAGGCCGAGAAGCGAGAGGGTGAAGCTGTCCAGCTGCAGCACCTCGCCATGGCCAATGCGCAGAAACAGCTGCTTCACTCCGTTAAAGCCCGCCACAAAGGCACCGGGCATCGCGATAAAGAACATCAGCTGCACCGCAGCTCGCAGCCAGGCCCGGTGCTTCAGGGTGCGCTGTTTTTTCTGGGCCGCCGTCAGCGGCTTTTTTTCTGTCGTCTGCATCATGCCGCCGCCTTTCCCAGTGCGTCCTGCACTGCATCCCGCAGGCCCTCACAGGTGAGGGTCGCGCCCGAAACGAGGTCCACATCGCCGGTCTGGGCGGTGAGCATCTTGTCCAGCATGGTCAGCGCCTGCGTGTAATAGGGCTTGTCTTCGCCGTCGTGCTGCAGCACCGTGATGTCGGTCATCTGCCCGCCGGAGATGGTGATCTGCACCGTGATGTCGTCGCCGAAGCCGAGGCCGGTGCCCTCATAGGTGCCGTCCTTCAGACCAGACTCGGCTTCCGCTTCCTCGGCCGCCTGCTGGGCCTGCAGCACCGAGGTGTTCCATGCGTTCACCTCGTCGATCTCCTTCTGCCGCGCGGTGACGGCGTCGGCCCGCACCAGTGCCACCTGCTGGTATTGCCACAGTACGGCCAGGATCAGCAGCAGGTCCACCGCCCGGATGATAAAGTTAAAATGCTTTTTCATGCGTTCTCCTCCCCTGTCGGCTGGTCCTGTTCCGGCGGCTCTGCTGCCGGGCTGCTTTCTGCAGCGGGCTCAGCAGCCGGTTCGCTTTCAGCCGGTGCTTCCGGTTCCGGAGCCGCAGGCGTCTCGGGCGTGGTCAGGGCCTTCTGCAGGGCATCCTGCACGGCGGCGTCCAGCTCATCGGCGGTGTACACCCGGCCGGAGGAAGCGCTCTGCTCTTTGCCGGAGAAGAAGGCTTCCAGCGCAGCACGCACCTTCTCGGTAAAGGTGGGTTCTTCGGTCTCGGCGGGCAGCACCTGCACATCGGTGACGCTGCCGTCCTTCACGGTAATGACCACGTTCACCGGGCCGTCGGCGGTGGAACCGGTGCCGGAGTAGGTGCCGTCGGCGTACTGCGGTGCGGCGGGCTCGGCAGGCGGTTCGTCAGCCGGAGCGGTGTCCGGCGGCTCGGCGGGGAACGCGGCGGTGGCGGCCTTGGCCAGTGCCTGCTTCACGGCATTCAGGATGCCGGTGGAGGAATAGGTCGCGCCGGAAACAGCGTCCACGCCATCGGGTGTGCCGGTCTCCAGAATGGTGGCGATGACCTGACGACCCTTGTAGAAGTAAGAGGTCGTCTCGCCGTCATGGCTCACCACCGTGATGTCGGCAAGGACACCGTCGGCAATGGTCACCTGCAGGGTGATGGGGCCGCCAAAGCCCTCGGCCGAGGCGGTGTACACGCCGTCGCGGTAGGCGGAAGGCGTGGTGAATTCTTCTTCCACCGGCGGTGCGGCGGGCGTCGTCTGCGGCGGCAGCGGGTTATTGACCACCTCGCCGGTCAGCGCGTTTTTGATGGCACCCAGAATGCCCCGGGAAGTATAAGTGGCTTCCGACACCGCGTCCACCTCCCAGGTCTGGGCGTCCAGCACGGTGTTCAGCAGCCGCTTTGCTCGGCGCAGGAAGGCGCTGGTCTCGTGGGCGGCGCTCAGCACCTGCACATCGGTGATGCGGCCGCCCTCCATGGTCACCTGCACCTGCACGGTGCCGCCGAAGCCCCGGGAGGAGCCGGTGTAGACGCCGTCGGCATAGGGCAGCACGGCGGTCAGGCCCTCGGCTTCTTCTTCCGAGGATGCGGCGGGCTCTGCGGCCGGCGCGGACGCGGCTTCGGCCAGACGTTCCGGCACGGCGGCCAGCACCGGCGCGGTGCGCGGCACGGTGACCAGCACAAGGCCTGCCACGGCCACGGCGGGGAGCAGCTGCACCAGCGGCAGCAGCCGTTTCCCGGATTTCGTTTCCCTCATGAAATACCCCTCTCAGACACGGAAACAAGGCCCCTCCCGTTTCCGGGAGCGACCTTGTTTCGATCATTTGCGATTCAGTTCAAAAGGCCCATTTTAGGCTCACTTTGCCTGCAGGCCCTGAATAGCCTGCGTCAGGTGCGGGACCTGCTCCTGCGCATCTGCCTTGTACAGGGTGCTCTTTGCCAGCAGCTCAACGCTCTCGTCCAGCTCGGTCTCGAGGTTTGCCCAGCTTGCGGCGGTGTAGTTGGACTTATTCAGAGCCTTGGCCTGGTCCACCACAGCCTGCAGCGCAGCGCGGTCGGCGGCATCAGCCAGCTCGTGCTTTGCCAGGTTGTCAGCAGTGGTCTGGATCTTGATGACGGTGTCAGCATAGCCCAGAGCATGGAGAGTGAGGGTCCAGTAACCGGTGCCGTCGGTGCCTTCGGGCAGCTGGAAGCGTGCAGACTGGGTCAGGCCCAGCTGGATACCCATGACCTTGTGCATCCAGTTGTCGGCTGCGAACTTGGTGCCGTAAGTAGCCTTGGCTTTGGTGTAGGTGCTGTCATTGCCGTAGTAGGTCCAGGTGACGGACTGCAGACGGGAGCCCAGCTCGCCGTAGTTGCCGGTCAGGTCCACACGAATGAACTCGCCGTAGCTGCCCACATCGTCGCCGCTCTTGACGGTGACGATCAGACCGTCAGCGGTCTTCTGACCTTCTTCAGCCACGCCGGAACCGGTGCCCTTGTGGGCAGCGGAGAAGGTGTAGCCGTCGCCGGACTTGGTGGCGTACTTCAGGCCGTTGGTCTTGTAATCCACAGCAGCGGTCAGAGCGTAGGTAGGCAGCTTGTTCTCAGCATAGCCGCCCACCAGCTGGCCGCCGTTGCGTACGGTAGCGTACTTGGAGCAGAAGTCGGCGAGGTCAGCGTTTGCCACGCGGACAGGCACATACTTGACGCCGGAGACTTCGTAGTGGTCCATCTTGACGGTGGAGCCATCGGGCTTGGTGACGGTGCCGCGGTTCCAGCCGTAGGCGGTGCCGTCCGGGGTGTAGAAGGTCTTGCCGTCATCGGACCAGTGAGACACGGTGTAGGTGCTGCCGTCCTGTGCATAGATGGTAGCTACCTGCTGGAAGCTGCCGCGGTGCAGGCCGTGGTTAGCGGTAGCACGGGACACGGCATCAAAAGCGCCCAGATCGTGTTCGCCATGGCTGTCCTCCTGTGCGGAAGAAGCAGTGCTGCCAGCGGCATATACGTTCTCGTTTGCCCAGTACTCGTTCCAGTCCAGAGCGGCGTACAGATAGGTGTAGTTGGAGCTGGTCATCTTGTCGAAGAACTCCTGCACTGCAGCAATGCAGTTCTCGGAATCATCGGGGGCAGCTGCCAGTGCAGCGGGGGCCATGACGCTCAGAGCCATGGCTGCGGAAAGCGCCAGAGCGGCGATCTTTTTCAGTCTCATCGGAAAAGACACTCCTTTCAAATTTCAACCGTCCCTTTGCGAAAACAGTTTGTTAGCAAATACTAACTTCCGGTGCAAAAGAAAATCGGTTGTATTAGTACGAACTAACCGACAGTGCTATTATAAAAATCTGTCCTTTGCTTGTCAAGAGGAAATGTGAATTTTTTGTGCACAGCGCGATTCACGCCGGTTTCGGGGTCGTTTGCGCCGGGTCGCTTCCCATTTGCGGCAAAGTGTGCGACAATAAGCTTGCAGATAAAATTTGCACAAACCTCCTTCTTCTTTTTGTCCTATTCCGCAAGCGCAGCAGGGCCGCACCCTTCCGGTGCGGCCCTGCTGCATTTCCTCTTTCTTTAAAGCCTGCCTGTTTCCAGCATCTGCTTCACTTCGTGCAGGTCTTTGCACTCGGCGGTGTACAGGCGGCGCATCTCGTCGTCGGCGGGCGAAAGGTCCGGCACCATCACGGTGACAAAACCGCCCCGGGCCCCGGCCCGCACGCCGTTGTAGCTGTCCTCCAGCACCAGCGTTTCGGACGGGGCAGTGCCCAGCGCCCTGGCCGCTGTGAGGAAAATTTCCGGGTCAGGCTTGGACGAGGTGAACTGTTCACCGGAGATGACGGCCTTGAAGTGGCCGGTCATATTCCAGTTGTTCAGGTGGCGCAGGATGGACGCCATCCGGCTGGAAGATGCCACCACCATGGGGATGTGCTGCGCTTCCAGCCAGGCGATCAGTTCATCCAGGCCCGGCTTTTTGGGCGGTGGGGCCTGGAATGCGATCTCGGCCTGTGCGTGCAGCGCTTCCATGATGGCGTCGGTGTCGCACCCCGGCCCGTAGAACTGCCGCAGCACCGCCCGCATGGAGTCCCCCGCCGAGCCCCGGGCGGCGGCGTCCAACCCTTCCTTATAAGGGAGGCCCAGCGTGGCCAGCGCAGGCCGCCACAGGGTGGCCCAGATGCGCTCGGTGTCGAACATCAGGCCGTCCATATCAAAAATAACGCCGTCGATCATGG
>ERZ1034913.680-NODE-680-length-25314-cov-7.624886_pt1 | contig 25314 bp, 14 predicted proteins | sample MGYA00520697_ERZ1034913 | MGnify/ENA primary metagenome ERZ1034913 (study PRJEB33766, sample SAMN09781786) | gut metagenome | biome: gut microbiome | host: Homo sapiens | place: Madagascar | study: EMG produced TPA metagenomics assembly of the PRJNA485056 data set...
GAGCTGTCCTTAGTACGAGAGGACCGGGATGGACGGACCACTGGTGTATCTGTTGTCGACCAACGGCATGGCAGAGTAGCCAAGTCTGGAAGGGATAAACGCTGAAGGCATCTAAGCGTGAAGCCCCCCTCAAGATGAGATATCCCTCCTTCGGGAGTAAGACCCCTTGAAGACTACAAGGTAGATAGGGCAGAGGTGGAAGCATGGCAACATGTGGAGCTGACTGTTACTAATAGGTCGAGGGCTTAATCTGGTTAATAACGGAGAAAAACAAATCGGATTTGTATGAAGTTTTGAAGGTACAAACCTTAATAATCCTCGATAGCTCAATGGTAGAGCACTCGGCTGTTAACCGAGTTGTTGTAGGTTCGAGCCCTACTCGGGGAGTTTTTTAGTATAATATATGGTGACATAGCCAAGTGGTAAGGCCCCGGTCTGCAACACCGTCATCGCCGGTTCAAATCCGGCTGTCACCTCTCTTAGAAGGACTATATCAGTTTATGATATAGTCCTTATTTTATATAAAAAGAGCAATATAAGCCTGATAAACAGAATTATATTGCTCTTTTTAAACTTAATTTTTTTACAATAGTTGTCGTATTATTCCTCTTCCGGATATTTCATAGCCCATTCAGCTCTTATATCTGACATGATTTTCATAACATCATATGTATACTGAATGTGAGTGAGGTTTTCTATTTCATCGGAAGATGTAGAGTTTATGGCTTTTTCCATATCACATACTTCGTAATAAAGTGCATCTGATGTATCACCGGCATCGATTACTTCTTTATGACAATCCTCTGTGTATGTAATAGTTGCCTGCATTCCTCTTGGATACTCAAAGATTTCCACATATGCTTTGTCGAAAGATATTGTAGCTCGTTTTGGCTGTTTTGAATGAAGAGATAATGTGACAGTTGCCATTTCGGCTGCATCATTCATTAGCAGAATACCGGCCTGTTCATCAACACCGGTCGGAGCATATCTAACCTGTGACAAAACATGCGATGGCGTTTCCTTGAAAAACCAGCGGATGAGAGAAAGTGAGTATACACCAATGTCAAGCAGTGCTCCTCCTGCAAGCTTACGACTAAAAAATCGGTTTGTCATATTGTAATCCTTGTAGCTTCCGAAATTGACCTGAATTAAATTGAGTCTGCCGAGTTGTCCACTTGAAATTATTTCATTTAGCTTTTTATAAACAGGCATATGATATATAGTCATGGCTTCTGCAAGAATAACGTTATTTGCCTTGGCCAGTGAGATTGCCTCATCGAGCTCTGATATATTTAAAGTAATAGATTTCTCACAGAGTACATGCTTTCCATTAGAAAGGGCTTTTCTTAGATAATTAATGTGAGTGTTGTGTGGAGTGGATATGTAAATAATATCCACATCAGGATCATAAAAGACGTCATCAATGTTGTCATATACCTTTGAAATACCATATTTTTGTGCAAAAGCTTGAGCCTTTTCATAAGTCCTGTTGGCAACTGAATAAAGTGTGCGCCCTTCCTTTGAGAGAGCCTGCGCGAGCTCATTAGCTATTACACCGCAGCCGAGTGTAGCCCAATTAAGCTGTTTCATATAAAATCCTCCTTTTTAAATTAAAGTATTGTAGCTGTGAAGGTACATGAATTATCTAAAATGTAGTCAAATTACAGAATATGTACCAGGATGAACATATTCTAGCATGATGAATTTTGAATTACAATATATTTAGATTAAAAACAGTCAAAATCAGTCAATATAGGATAGTGAACAAATCAAAATTAGTCAATTTGAACTATTAATGTTAATTATAAATTAGTAATAGAAAAGATTCTAAAAATAGTAATTAGGCAAGTATTAATGATATATATAGTATATTTTGCACAAAAATGAATGTTGCATTTGCATATATTGCACAATTATAAAACTTGCTTTATAAATTTTTAACAATTTTTAGTGTGATTATTTGTGAATATAAATGACGGATTATGATTGACAATGACGGATTATGAAAATATAATTATACTACAAAGTTAAATGAACGTTGAAATGTTTGATACAGTAAAAAAAATTAGTTGAACATGAAGGCTTTAATATTAGTCTTTGAATAATTTGATAAACAGGGGGGATTAGATGCTGGCGGAAGATAGATGCAAAAAAATACTCGATATATTAGATTCGATGGGAAGTGTGACTGTTCAGCAGCTTATGGATGAGCTTGATATATCTGAGTCAACAATTAGGCGTGATCTGGTTGCAATGGACAAGAAGGGGTATCTAACCAAGGTACATGGTGGTGCGATTGCCAATAATACGAATATCCATACTCAGGATGAGAAGGTTATCAACAGGCTTAAGCAGAATCGCAGCGAAAAGGAACAAATTGCCAGATATGCGGCATCACTTATTGTGGATAATGATTTTATTTATATAGATGCCGGTACTACAACGGCAGTCATGATTGATTATATTACTGCAAAGAATGTGGTTTTTGTTACAAACTCTCTGACTAATGCCAAGAGAATTTCCGATAGGGGATATACAGTATATATTCTGGGTGGCGAGTTCAAGTCTACTACCGAGGCTATTGTCGGAGATGAGGCCGTTGTGACGCTCGATAAATATAATTTTACGAAGGGCTTCTGGGGAACCAACGGAATTACTGTGAAGAATGGATTTACGACTCCTGAGATAAAGGAGGCCATGGTTAAAAAGAAATCCATGGAGAATAGCAAGGAGAAATACATTCTTGCGGATGACAGTAAGTTTTCACAGGTATCAAGTATCAAGTTTGCTGATTTTGAAGATGCTGTGATTATTACAAATACATTGAACAATAATGAATATAAGAAATACCAAAATATTAAGGAGGTCTGAAATGATTTACACAGTTACTTTTAATCCATCATTAGATTATATAGTTGATGTAACAGATTTTAAGACAGGGGTAGTCAATAGAACGACTGGAGAGAAGATTTTTGCAGGTGGTAAGGGCATCAATGTTTCCATGGTTCTTAAGAATCTTGGAATGAGCAATACTTCACTTGGTTTTACAGCGGGTTTTACAGGAAATGAAATTAAAAGACTTCTAGCAAAAAAAGGTGTTGATACTGATTTTATAGAGGTGGAGGATGGTATTTCACGTATCAACGTGAAGCTTCGCTCAAATGAGGAATCCGAGATTAATGGTCAGGGTCCTGCAATCACTGAGGACAATATTAAAAAACTCTATGAGAAGCTTGACTGCTTAAAGGAGTCTGATGTGCTTGTTCTCGCAGGAAGTATTCCTGATGTGATGCCTTCATCAATGTATATGGATATCATGAAGCATCTTGAGGGTCGCGGAATAAATATCGTGGTTGATGCGACAAGAAATCTGCTCACAAACGTGCTTCCATATAAGCCGTTCCTCATCAAGCCAAACAATCATGAGCTCGGTGAGATATTCGGGGTTGAGATTACAGACAAGGACGATGTGATAAAGTATGCAAAGAAGCTTCAGGAGCAGGGCGCAAGAAACGTGCTTGTTTCAATGGCAGGCGACGGAGCAGTGCTTGTGACTGAGGATGGACAGGAGTTTAAGGCAAATGCACCTAAAGGAAAGCTCAAAAATTCTGTAGGAGCAGGAGATTCGATGGTAGCCGGATTTGTTTACGGATACCTCAAATCAAATGATTATAAGCAGGCATTTATTTATGGCGTATGTACGGGAAGTGCAAGTGCATTTTCTGAGGAGCTTGCTACAAAGCCTGAGGTTGAAGCACTTATTGATAAATGGGACAGTGCTTCCAATTAAACAAACGGTATCAAAAAGGTTGATATAAATAATTAAATTAATACATTCTATTAGGAGGAATGATGTATGACAATCAGGGATTTATTGGCAGCTGAGAGTATCAATTTGAATGGTACGCCTGCCGGAAAAACCGAAGCATTGAATCAGTGTATTGATTTGATGGCAAAAAGTGGCAAAATAGCCGATGTGGAGAAGTATCGCAAGGGTGTTTTTGCAAGAGAGGAGGAAGGCACAACAGGAATTGGAATGGGTATAGCAATTCCTCATTGCAAGTCTGATGCTGTTACTAAAGCAGGTCTTGCGGCAATGGTTGTAAAGGATGGGGTTGACTTTGAATCACTCGATGGTACACCTGCAAAGATTATTTTCCTTATCGCTGCACCAAACACAGAGGATAATGTGCATCTTCAGGTGCTCAGCAAGCTCTCTGTTATGCTTATGGACGAGCAGTTTACAAATTCTCTTATCAATGCCGGTTCAGTTGATGAGTTTTTAAATATCATCGATAGCGCTGAAAAGGCAAAGGATGAGAAAGAGGCTTTAAAGGAGGCAAAGGCGAAAGAGCCTGTTGAGGTGAAGAAGGACGATGTATTTATCGTTGCGGTTACAGCCTGTCCTACAGGAATTGCCCATACTTATATGGCTGCTGAGGCTATTGAGAAAAAGGCCAAGGAGCTTGGATATCAGGTAAAGGTTGAGACAAGAGGCTCAGGCGGAGCCAAAAATGTGCTCACGGATGATGAGATTGCAAAGGCTGCAGGTGTTATAGTTGCCTGTGATACAAATGTGCCTACAGACCGTTTTGACGGAAAGAAGGTTATTGAGTGTCAGGTTTCTGACGGAATAAATAAGGCTGAAGAACTCGTAAAGAGAATTGCTGCCGGTGATGCTCCTGTATTTAAGGCATCAGGTAAAAAGGAGGCTTCACATTCATCAGTTGGTGGAAAAGAGAGCATTGGACATCAGATTTACAAGCACCTGATGAATGGTGTTTCACATATGCTTCCATTCGTAGTTGGTGGTGGTATCCTTATCGCAATCGCATTCCTTATCGATGGATTCAGTGTTGACCTTAATTCACTGCCGGCTGACCAGAGAGCAAATTTCGGTACTATTACACAGGCCGCAGCACTGTTTAAGGGAATCGGTGGAACAGCATTTGGATTTATGCTTCCAATTCTTGCAGGCTTTATCGCCATGAGTATTGCTGACCGTCCGGGTCTTGCAGTTGGTTTTGTAGGCGGTTCAATCGCAGCAAACGGCACATCAGGCTTCCTTGGAGCACTTGTAGCAGGTTTTGTAGCAGGATATATTGTGCTCCTCTTAAAGAAGGTATTTTCTAAACTTCCGGAGAGTCTTGATGGTATGAAGCCGGTTCTGCTTTATCCGCTGCTTGGTATATTCCTGGTGGGCGTTATAATGCAGTTTGTAGTTGAGCCTCCAATCGGAGCTTTAAATACAGCTATCAACAATGGTCTTAATGGACTTAACGGTGCAAGCGCAGTAGTACTTGGAGTACTTCTCGGAGGAATGATGGCGGTAGATATGGGTGGCCCTGTAAACAAAGCAGCTTATGTATTTGGTACAGCTTCAATCGCTGCCGGAAACTACAACATCATGGCAGCTGTTATGATAGGCGGTATGGTTCCACCACTCGCAATCGCTCTTGCAACAATCTTCTTCAAGAATAAGTTCACAGCAGAGGAGAGAAAAGCAGGACCTACAAACTTTATCATGGGATTATCATTTATCACAGAGGGCGCAATCCCATTCGCAGCATCTGATCCGCTTCATGTCCTTCCGGCATGTGTAGTTGGTTCAGCAGTGGCAGGTGGACTTTCAATGGCATTTGGATGTACACTCATGGCACCTCACGGAGGAATCTTTGTAGTTCCTACAATCGGAAATCCGTTAATGTATCTTGTTGCATTAGTAATCGGAGCTTTCATTGCATGTGGATTACTCGGATTACTCAAAAAGAAAGTAAGTGAATAAGCAATCCTCAATTATCATTTAATCCAATCTATAAACTAATCAACAAAGGCACTGCTTCGGCGGTGCCTTTGCTGTTATGTTGTGTATTAAAAATTAAAAGTATAAACATTCTCTGAAATAACAGCCTCATGCCTTGACGAGTGAAATTTCCAAGCTTAAAGTAGTATTAGGATGAAATAGTAAGTCAAAAAAATCAATTATTTATGAGACTTAAATAAAAAAACAGTGAGGAAAATCATGGGCAAGGTTATAGGTATAGATTTAGGAACAACAAACAGCTGTGTGGCAGTTTTGGAGAATAATCAGCCGGTAGTCATAACTAACAGCGAGGGTCAGAGAACAACTCCGTCTGTAGTGGCTTTTACAAAAAATGGAGAGCGACTGGTTGGCGAGGCTGCAAAGAGGCAGGCAGCAGTCAATGTGGACAGGACATTTTTCTCAATAAAGAGACAGATGGGAAGCGATTTCAGGGCAAAGGTGGACGGAAAGCTGTATTCAGCTCCTGAGATTTCTTCTATGATTCTCAGAAAGCTGAAAAAGGATGCAGAGGACTATATTGGTGAGGCAGTGACAGATGCCGTAATCACAGTTCCTGCATATTTTTCGGATGCGCAGAGGCAGGCAACTAAGGATGCAGGAAGAATTGCTGGGCTTAATGTGCTTCGAATCATAAATGAGCCAACCTCTGCGGCACTCGCGTACGGACTGGACCATGGACAGCAGCAGAAAATTCTTGTCTACGACCTCGGAGGAGGAACCTTCGATGTGTCTGTTATCGAAATCGGGGACAATCTGATAGAGGTGCTTGCCACAGCCGGTGATAATCATCTGGGTGGAGATGATTTTGATGAGAGAATCACGAATTATCTTGTCACAGAGTTTTACAGACAGCAGAATGTGGATCTGAGAAAGGATAATACTGCTATGCAGCGTGTCAGGGAGGAGGCTGAGAAGGCTAAAAAGGTGCTTTCATCCTCATCCTCAACCACTATCAACCTGCCGTTTATCACCACTGTAAAGGGACAGCCGGTTCACATGGAGATGAACCTCACAAGGGCTGAGTTTAATGAGATAACAAAGGATCTGGTGGAGAGAACGGCCATTCCGGTAAATCAGGCACTTTCAGATGCGGGGATTTGTGCAGCAGAGCTTGGAATGGTGTTGTTGGTAGGAGGCTCAACGCGTGTGCCGGCTGTTGTTGAGGAGGTAAGAAGAATTACAGGAAAAGAGCCTTCACACAACCTGAATCCTGACGAGTGCGTGGCACTCGGTGCAGCAGTACAGGGTGGCAAGCTCGGTGGAGCAATTGTCGCAGGCAGCAGTGCGGCAGAGATTATACTGATGGATGTCACACCGCTTTCACTCGGAATTGAGACGGTCGGTGGTGTCTCAACCAAAATTATTGACAGAAATACGACTATTCCTACAAGATACAGTCAGATTTTTACAACTGCAGGAAGCTTCCAGACATCTGTGGATATAAAGGTACTGCAGGGTGAGAGGCAGTTTGCAAGGGACAATAAGCTGATTGGAAACTTCAGGCTAAAGGGCATCAAGCCGGCTCCGGCAGGTGTGCCGCAGATAGAGGTGACGTTTGATATAGATGCAAACGGCATTGTGCAGGTTTCTGCAAAGGACCTGGGCACAGGAAAGCATCAGGAGATTACGATTACTGCAAGCTCAAATTTGTCTGATTCTGAGATTGAGCAGGCAATCCGCGAGGCACAGGAGTATGAGGCAACAGACGGACAGAGAAAGGCTTATATTGATGCAAGAAGTGAGGCTGATACGCTTGTGCGTCAGGTGGAAAATGTCATGGCTGACAAGGAAAAAAGAAAGGCTATGGACAGCGCACAGAAAAAGAGCGTGAAATCGTCACTTTCATATGTGAAGAAGCTGATTTCAAGGACAAAGCCCACAAATGTGAGCGAAGAGCAGGCTGCCGAGATAAAGCATGCGGCAGATGAACTGAGAAATGCGGCAGCGGGATTGATTTAATTATAGTAACTACTATTATTCATTTGGCTATTTACGAGAAGCGGATTTTCATATAAAATATGGGTAAGTGGTGAGTATTCAGAACCACCCTGAATAGTTATAATGTTAATTTAAATCCGAGGAAATAGAAAATGAATGCGAACGATAAAACAGAAAAGGTACTAAGAGAAATTCATATCATGCTCTCAAAGGCGGAGCCGTATAAGCCGGAGCCGAGCAGGGTGATCATAAACAAGCAGCAAATGATAGATTTACTTGCTGAGCTGAATAAGTGTATATATGCAATGCAGGATGAGTATGAGCTTACTGAGCAGAGTCGCAATCACGCAGAGAGAGAGTTCAGAAAGAAGGGGGATCAGATAGTCTGGGATGCAAGCAGAAAGGCTGAGGATGTGTATGCTGCATCGGTTATCTATACGGATGAGGCGCTTTCAAGAGTGCGTGATATCATCAATGATACCAACGAGTCACTTGAAAAGCTGTGCAAGAATATGAAGGATAAGATTGCAGAGCAGGAGAAGATAGTTAAAACTAACCAGTATGAGCTCAAGGGACAGCTTCAGGATTTGTCCGATACGGAGAAGTATCTTAAGATTATTGATGACAGAAATAAGGAGATAGAACGCCAGAAAAATGCAGGTAAGCCTGTAGAGGAGCGCACTATTGACAATGAAGAGAAGTCCATCTATGCAAACAGACAGACTGAAATCAAGGTAAATATGGATTATATCAGAAAACTGGGACTTGCTGAGGGCGAGGACCTGGGAGATGGTGTAGTAGGTGAAGTGAAGCTTGCAGACGATACACCTGATGCCGGATTAAATCATAGCAATGATAAGGATGAAGCCAAGGCTGCAAAGCCACCTGTCATCAACACTAAGGAGGGCAAGGAACTCACAGACGGAATACACAAGATGTGGCAGAGCATAACCGGCAATAGAAATAATTAGCAAATCTGATTAAAAATATAAAGCAGCAGTTCAAAACAGAACGGCTGCTTTTGGCTTATATTGAAAAATGGTCAATATTAAGCAGATTTTAAGAAAAACAAAGTGGATAATCTGATAAAATATAGCTGACTAACGGCAGGAGAAGGTTTCTGTTCAAAATTCATAGAAGGAGGATAATATGACAATATTAGTTTGTGATGACGACAAGGAAATAGTTGAGGCAATTGAGATTTACCTGATGCAGGAGGGCTACGACGTGGAGAAGGCCTACGACGGCATACAGGCAGTTGAGATTATGAAGAATAAAAAAATAGACCTCATGATAATAGATGTCATGATGCCAAAGCTCGACGGAATAAGAGCTACTCTGCAGATACGAAAGGAAAGCAGGGTGCCGATAATTATTCTATCGGCAAAGACAGAGGATGCTGACAAGATTTTAGGCCTCAATGTGGGGGCTGATGATTATGTTACAAAGCCTTTTAATCCGCTTGAGCTTGTGGCAAGGGTAAAGTCACAGCTTCGCAGATATACCACTCTGTCAAGCAATGATGCAGCCGGAGACAAGGTTTATGAAGCCGGAGGCCTTTTGGTAAATGATGATTTAAAAAAGGTGACTGTGGATGGCGAGGAGGTAAAGCTCACACCGATTGAGTACAATATTCTGCTTTTACTCCTTAAAAACAAGGGAAAGGTCTACTCAATAAACGAAATATATGAGAGTATATGGAACGAGGAGGCGATAGGCGCCGACAATACAGTTGCAGTGCACATCAGACATATCAGGGAAAAAATAGAGATAAATCCTAAGGAGCCACGCTATCTGAAGGTGGTCTGGGGAGTAGGCTATAAGATAGAGGACAACAAATGAAGCAGTATACGATAGGAAAAAAAGCAGCGGTCATAGTTTTACATCAGCTATGCATGATACTTATGGTGACAGGAGTGTTTGCCACAGGCTATGCATTCAGGCACGATGCGCATGAAAATATTGATATATATACACTCATATCGCTGGCGGGCCTGGTAGGCAGCTTTGTGAGCCTGGCATATATGGCAAACGTGGCCGGCAGAAAATCAGAGGATGATTATACAATATACTATTTACCGATTGACAAGGTATACTCTGATGTGATGCTAGTGATATTTACACTGCTCATGGTATTTATGGGAAAAGTGATTTCAGGCGTAAAAAACCAGCATTTTGACTATGCATCACTCATTATGACGGCAGGCACATTTACTTTTTTGTTTGATCTGGCTTTTATTATTTTATACCAGAGCATTGTAAGGAAGATAAAAGGCAATATACTTTACACACACAGCCTGATGTACAAGGGCTATGAACTTTTGAAAAGAGTTATTGAGAAAAAGGATGTGCACACACAAAAAACCAAAGAGATAATGCGCATACAGGAGGCACTTGAAGCTATCTCGGAAGGAGCGCTTGACACTACACTCAATGTCAATGAGTTTCATGGGCAGCAGAAAAAGGTGGCGGAGGCAGTCAACCATATACGCCAGGGTCTTATGAGCTCTGTGAATGAGAGTCTTAAGAATGAAAAATTAAAGGCAGACCTAATAACAAACGTATCACATGATATAAAGACACCTCTGACTTCAATAGTCAACTATGTTGACCTGCTTAAGAGGGAAAATCTGGAAAATGAAAATGCCAAATACTATATACATGTGCTGGAGGAAAAGTCACAGCGCTTAAAGCAGCTTACAGAGGATTTGGTAGAGACATCAAAGATTACCTCGGGAAATGTGAAGCTCAATATGCAAAAGCTTGATCTGGTTGAGCTTTTATATCAGACCGGAGGTGAATTCAATGAGCGCTTTGAGTCGAGAAATCTGACAATAGTTACAAAAATTCCATCAGAACAGATATTTATCTATGCGGATGGGCGTCAGCTTTACCGCTCTATTGAAAATCTGTATACTAATGCCGCAAAATATGCACTGGAAAATACCAGAGTATATGTAGAACTTGAAAAGGCAGATAAAAAGGCAGTTTTTACAATAAAGAATGTGTCTAAGAACGAGCTTGACATAGTAAGCAACGGAAATGTGGACCTGACAGAGCGTTTTGTGAGGGGAGAGAGGTCGAGAACCACTGAAGGAAGTGGACTTGGACTTTCGATTGCAAAGAATCTGACCCATTTGATGGGAGGAAAATTCGAAATTAAGGTAGATGGTGATTTATTTATTGCCACAATTACCTATAATATTATATAATAGTAAATAATAGAATTTTGAAATACACATACGGAGGTAGAATAAGTGAAATTATATGAAAATGGTGCTTACCTTTTAAACGGTAAGGAAGTAATAATTGATGGACCTAAGGCTCAGGCAGCTGTCAAAAGCAAGACCGGCATGGACATCGATAAACAGACAGCTAAGCAGGAGACAATTGCTTACGGTATTTTAAAGGAGCACAATACATCCGGCAATATGGACAAGCTTCAGATTAAGTTTGATAAGCTTACATCGCATGATATCACATTTGTAGGTATTATCCAGACAGCACGAGCTTCAGGACTTGAGAAATTCCCTATCCCGTATGTACTTACAAACTGTCACAACAGCCTTTGTGCAGTTGGTGGAACAATCAATGAGGATGACCACATGTTTGGTCTCACATGTGCAAAGAAATACGGCGGAATCTATGTACCACCTCATCAGGCAGTTATCCATCAGTTTGCACGAGAGATGCTTGCCGGCGGCGGAAAAATGATACTTGGTTCTGATTCACATACACGCTATGGTGCACTTGGTACTATGGCAGTCGGCGAGGGTGGACCTGAGCTTGTTAAGCAGCTTCTTGAACAGACATATGATATTGATATGCCTGAGGTAGTAGGTATTTACCTGACAGGAGAGCCAATCAAGGGCGTTGGACCACAGGATGTCGCACTTGCAATTATCGGAGAGGTATTCGGAAACGGCTTCGTAAAGAACAAAGTTATGGAGTTTGTAGGACCGGGTGTGTCTAATCTGAGCGTTGACTTCCGTATAGGTGTCGATGTTATGACAACAGAGACTACATGTCTTTCTTCTATCTGGAGAACAGATGACCAGGTTAAGGAATTCTTTGAGATTCACGGTAGGGCTGAGGACCACAAGGAGCTTAATCCGGGTGAGGTGGCTTACTACGACAGATTTATTGAGATTGATTTAAGCCAGATCCGCCCAATGATAGCTATGCCATTCCACCCAAGCAATACCTATACTATCGATGAGCTCAATGCAAACCTCATGGATATTCTCGATGACTGTGAGAAGAGAGCTGAGGTAAGCTTTGACGGCAAGGTGAAGCTTGATTTAAAGAGCAAGGTAAGAGACGGAAAACTGTATGTAGACCAGGGAATCATCGCAGGCTGTGCAGGCGGTGGATTTGAGAATATCTGCGATGCGGCTGACATATTAAACGGACATTCAATCGGAGCAGACGAGTTTACACTGAGTGTTTACCCGGCATCTACTCCAATATACATGGAGCTTGTGAAAAACGGAGCTGTAGCAAAGCTTCTTGAGACAGGTGCAATTGTAAAGACTGCTTTCTGCGGACCTTGCTTTGGTGCAGGAGATACACCTGCCAACAACGCATTCTCTATCCGTCATTCAACAAGAAACTTCCCTAACAGAGAGGGTTCTAAGGTACAGAACGGACAGATCAGCTCAGTGGCACTCATGGATGCACGTTCAATTGCTGCAACAGCAGCAAACAAGGGATTCCTTACATCAGCAGCGGATATTGATGTCAACTTTACAAAGCCAAAATATTTCTTTGACAAGACTATATATGAGAACCGTGTATTTGACAGCCATGGAGTGGCAGATCCTTCAGTTGAAATCCAGTTCGGACCAAACATCAAGGACTGGCCGGCAATGAGCGCGCTTCCTGAGAATATGCTCCTTAAGGTGGTTTCAGAGATTCATGATCCTGTTACTACAACAGATGAGCTCATTCCTTCAGGAGAGACATCATCATATCGTTCAAACCCTCTTGGACTTGCAGAGTTCGCACTTTCAAGAAAGGATCCTGAGTATGTAGGCAGAGCAAAGGAAATCCAGAAGGCCCAGAAGGCTATAGAGAGTGGTGAGTGCGCAGGAAAGGCTGTTCCAGAGGTTGCTGAAATCATGGGAGTAGTAAAGAAAAAATTCCCTGAGGCAAGCCATGAGAATATGGGCTTCGGAAGCACAATTTTTGCTGTTAAGCCGGGTGACGGCTCAGCAAGAGAGCAGGCTGCCAGCTGCCAGAAGGTACTCGGAGGCTGGGCAAATATCGCAAACGAGTATGCCACAAAGAGATACCGTTCAAACCTTATCAACTGGGGAATGCTTCCATTCATCATCGATGAGGGAGAGCTTCCGTTCCACAACCTAGACTATATCTTCCTTCCGGGAATCAAGAAGGAAATCGAGGATGCAAATACGGAGTTTGAGGCATATGTTGTCAAGGATGGTGAATTAAAGCCATTTACACTGAAGATGGGTGAACTCACAGATGATGAAAGAGAGATAATATTAAAGGGATGTCTCATCAACTATAACCGTAAATAAGGAGAGTTTAATCCGATGGAAGAAACCGGAAAAGCTGGTAAAAAATCAAACATTGAGATAAATGCAGATAAGGGTGCGAAGCAGAATTCGCACCCGGGGCGTGAGGAATGGCCACATCTGATCAGAATAGGTGTCATGGTATTTGTCACGTTTGCAGTCAGTATACTGTTTTTCTTTGCACTGTACAGATTTGAGGGCTTTGCGGGCATATGGAGCAAGCTGCTTGCGGCAGCAATGCCTATTATAATGGGACTTGTGCTTGCATACCTGATGAATCCTGTCATGCTGTGGCTGGAAAGATGCTTTAAAAAGCTTCTTTCAAAAAAGATGAAAAGCGAAAGCAAGCTGCGAAAGGTTTCAAGAGCTCTTGCAATCACAGGCTCGGTTATTATTCTTGTAGCGATTATTTCGCTCCTCATTGCGGCTATTGTGCCTTCTGTCATAGCAAGTATATCGGGACTTATGAAGACACTGCCAAATGACGTTGCGGCATTCATCAACATGATAAAGAACGGCAATTTCGGGGACAGCAAAATTGCTGAGCTCGCGAGCACAGGTTTACAGGATGCAACCGACTACATTGAGAATTATGCCACAGAAAAACTGATTCCTGAGGCACAGAAGTATGTTGCACAGATTACAACCGGTGTGATTTCGGTAGTCAGAGGCTTACTCAATTTCATTATCGGAATAATCGTGATGGTCTATGTGATGAGTATTCAGGAGACTCTCGCAGGACAGAGCAAAAAGATAATATATGCTGTCTGCAAGCCAAAGACAGGTAATATCATCATTGAGACACTCAGAAAGACAAATGAGATTTTTGGAGGCTTCATAAGCGGTAAGATTATAGATTCACTGATTATAGGTGTGATTGCATATTTCGGATGTCTGATTTTAAGGATTCCATCATCGGTGCTCGTTGCAGTGATTATCGGCGTAACAAATGTGATTCCGGTATTCGGACCGTTTATCGGTGCAATTCCATCGTTACTCATAGTGGTAATTCAGAGTCCGTGGCATGCACTTTATCTTCTGATATTTATTGTCGTGCTGCAGCAGGTGGATGGCAATATAATAGGGCCTAAGATACTTGGCTCATCTACCGGTCTTTCGACCTTCTGGGTCATGTTTGCCATACTAATCGGCGGAGGAATGTTTGGTTTTCTTGGAATGTTACTTGGTGTTCCGACCTTTGCTGTGATATACTATATTGTGAGAAGAGTTGTTAATTATGCTCTCAGGAAAAAGAAGCTTCCTGAGGACACAAGGGATTATACAAAGACAACAGGTGTAGATACAAAAAATAATAAGCTTAAATACGAGTAGGTGAAATAAGTGGATAAATACGAATACAATCTCAAGCTGGATCAGATAAAAGCCCTAAGCGCCGAGGAGGGCTATATGAGCGCAGCAGAGATTGCAGATAGCATAAATTGGAACAAAATTAAAAATGTAAATACACTCGTTAAAATCGGCGAAATCTACGAGAAGGCCGAAAGATACCAGGATGCAAGGGACATACTTTTAATGGCCTATGACCGTTCACCAATCGGCAGGATGATCATATACAGACTGGCTGAGGTCGCCATCAAGATGGGTGATTATGATGCTGCTACAGAGTATTATGATGAGTTTGTTGAGATAGCGCCTCATGATGATATGAAGTATGTATTAAGATATGCCATCAAAAAAGGGCAGGGAGCTTCATTTGATGAGCTTATCACTATTCTTGAAGAGTACAAGGATGAAGAATACACTGAGGAGTGGGCATATGAGCTTGCATATCTATACCACAAGGCCGGAAAAGCAGATAAGTGTATAGATGCCTGCGATGAGCTCATTCTGTGGTTCGGAGACGGACCATATGTGGAGCGTGCGCTGGAGCTTAAGATGCTTTATCAGCCACTTACCAAGGCTCAGGAGGAAAAGTACAGACGATTCAAGGCAGAGAAGGAAAAGCCGGCTAAGATAAAGGATGAGGCTGAGGTCACTGAGATAGGTGCCATGGAGATGGTAAAGGGCGGAGAGATAGTGCATGATGACGTAACTATTCCGCAGATTACTGTAAATCAGGAGAAGTTCAATACTGTAAATTTACAGCAGGAGATTGCCAAGGGTATGCAGCAGATCATGGAGGCCAAGGGCAAGAATGAAGTTGCTGATACGATGGATACCATCAAAAAAATAGTTGAGGATATTCCTTATCTCAAGCTCGAAAAGGAGCAGGAAGAGTATGTACAGCAGCCGGAAGAGACAGAGCATATCGCTACAGATGAAGAGATAGATGGTTCACTTAAGTTGAATTTCAAGGAGCTTTTGGGTGAAGACGCTGACGGACAGATGTCTATGGTCATGAGTGAAAAGACTCAGCTTGAGCATCAGATTACAGGACAGATGTCTATACAGGATGTGCTTGAAGAATGGGAAAAAACCAGACATGCGGCTGAAATTGCACTTAAAGAGGCTGAGCAGCAGAAGCTTGAGTCAGCTAAGGCAAGAGCACTTCAGGAGGCAGGAGACATCATGGAGAGACTAAATGATGTCATTCCAAAGCTGGATGCAGGTGTCACTCCGAAGGAACTTCTTGAGGAGGAGTATTTGAAGGTCCCGGTTGATATTATAGAGCAGAAAGCTGCCGTGAAGGAGCCTGAAGAAGAGCAGAAACCGGATATGCAGGAGCTTTATGCAGATGAGACTGTGGATGAAGTACAGGAGCCGCAGGAAGCACCGGAAGATACTATAGAAGAAGCACAGGAGCCGCAGGAAGAACCGGAAGAAGCTATAGACGAAGTGCAGGAGTCACGTGAAGTACCTGAAGATACTGCAGATGAAGTCAAGGAACCGGTTGGAGAGCCGGAGGATATAATTATGGCAGAGGAGTCTGAGAAAGACGAGATACTCACGCAGCCGACTACCATGATGCCTGAAATAACAGATGATATGTTAAATGCCGATGATGATACAGCAGATGATGAGGCTTCACAGGAGGAAGAAAACGTTTCTGAGAAGAGAGATTTTGATCATGTGACATCATTTATCGAGCAGGAAATAGCCAAGATGACAGCAAAGAATCCGGGACTGGAGAAGAAGCTGGATATGGCTAAGACAAGAAAAATGCCGGATATTTCATTGCCGGAGGATTTAGACAGCGAAGAAGATGACTCGAAATTGAAAGAAACAAAACATATAAAACAGCTTACAAGCGAACAGAAGGCTATATTTTCATATTTCATACCGGTAAAGGGTATGGAGGATCAGATCTGCAAGGCATATAATGCAGTGCTTGATCATTTCAACAGGAAAGAAAATGCATCCACAGGCAACCTCATTATACAGGGAGAGCAGGGCTGTGGAAAGACAATGCTTGCTACAAGCTTTATAAAGGTATTACAAAAAGATGGTGAACAGCTCACAGGAAAGATGGGCAAGATTGATGCTGCCGCACTCAATAAAAAGGATGTGCAGCAGGTAGTCAGAAAGATAACAGGAGGCTGTCTCATCATAGAAAGAGCCGGTGATATCGACCGCAGCATAGCTGCCCAGCTATCATTTTTGATGGAGCATGATATTACAGGAACACTCTATATACTTGAGGATACATCAAAGGGTATAAAGAAGGCTCTCTCAATGGATGAGGGCTTTGCATCCAAGTTCACGGAAAAGATATCGGTCCCTATTTTTACAAATGATGAACTCGTATTGTTTGCCAAATCGTACTCTGCAGAGCTTGGGTACAAGATAGATGAGATGGCTATTCTGGCATTGCATAACAGAATCAGCAATATTGAGAGGATAGACCAGGCTACCACTCTGACAGAGGTCAAGGATATAATTGACGAGGCCATAGACAGGGAGGCTCACAGCGGACTTAAGAAGGCTATAAGTATTCTGACAGCCAAGAGATATACAGATGATGACCGAATTGTACTCAAAGAGGATCATTTCAGAGAAAAATAAATACTTATGGGGGTATATATATGTGTAATTTTACAGCAATGGATTGTTACCTGTTTGGCCAGGCAACACACTATGATATCTACAAGAAGATGGGTGCTCACTTAGCTGAGCGCAAAGGAAAAAAAGGAGTGTGCTTTGACGTCTGGGCGCCACATGCGAGGGAAGTATACGTGTTTGGTGAGTTTAACGACTGGAATGAGACCAGTCATGAGATGAAGCGTGTAGAGCCGGAAACCATGGGAGTGTATGAGCTTTTTGTACCTGGAGCGCAAAAGGGTCAGATGTATAAGTTTATTATAGTCACTGAACAGGGTGATAAGCTGTACAAGGCGGATCCATATGCAAACTACGCAGAGCTTCGTCCGGGAACAGCTTCTATCATCACAGATATCGAGCATTTCACTTGGACTGACAAAGAGTGGATGGATAAGAGGGCAGCAAAGTCAGATGCTGATGTATATTCTTCACCTATGGCTATATATGAGTGCCATCCGGGCTCATGGATGAGACATCCGGGCAGAGATGATGAGGGCTTTTATACATACAGGGAGCTTGCAAAATCACTCATATCCTATGTAAAAACTATGGGATATACACATATTGAGCTTATGGGTATTTCAGAGTATCCGTTTGATGGCTCATGGGGATATCAGGTGACAGGCTACTATGCACCTACATCGAGGTATGGAGAGCCTGAGGATTTTGCATACTTTGTTGATCAGTGCCATAAAAATAATATCGGAGTAATCCTCGACTGGGTACCTGCACATTTTCCAAAGGATGCGCATGGACTTGCCAATTTCGACGGAACAGCCACATATGAGTATGCAGACCCAAGAAAGGGAGAGCATCCCGACTGGGGCACAAAGATATTTGACTACGGTAAGAATGAAGTAAAGAACTTTCTTATCGGAAGTGCACTTATGTGGATAGAAAATTACCACGTAGACGGACTCCGTGTGGATGCAGTTGCGTCAATGCTTTATCTTGACTATGGAAAGAACGACGGACAGTGGGTTCCAAACAAGTTTGGAGGCAATAAGAACCTCGAGGCAGTAGAGTTTTTCAAGCATATCAATACACTTATACTTGGAAGAAATCACGGAACTGTAATGATAGCCGAAGAGTCTACCGCATGGCCAAAGGTAACAGGCAAGGTAGAGGAAGACGGACTGAACTTCAGCTACAAGTGGAACATGGGATGGATGCATGACTTCCTTGATTATATGAAGCTGGATCCATATTTCCGTAAAAATAACCACAACAAGATGACATTTGCGATGAGCTATAATGAGAGTGAGAAATATATTCTGGTACTGTCACATGATGAGGTAGTACATCTGAAGTGTTCTATGCTCAACAAAATGCCGGGCTTAGAAGGGGATAAATTCAAGAACCTCATGGCAGGATATGCATTTATGATGGGACACTGTGGAAAGAAGCTTCTTTTCATGGGACAGGAGTTTGCACAGAAGCAGGAGTGGAGTGAGGAAAGAGAACTCGACTGGTATCTGCTTGAGAATCCGGAGCATAAAAAGATCCAGAACTGGGTAAAGGAGCTGCTTCACCTCTATAGGAGAAATCGCTGTCTGTATGAGCTGGATTCAAGCTGGGAAGGCTTTGAATGGATAAATGCAAACGATGCAGACAGAAGCATCTTCAGCTTTATCAGAAAGAGTAAGGATGGCAAGAATAATATGCTCTTTGTCATCAATTTCACACCGGTAGAGAGACCTGATTACAGAGTCGGAGTGCCAAAGCACAAGACATATCAGCTTGTTTTAGATAGTGAGGATCCTAAGTTTACCGGCAAAACGGTACAAGAGCCTGTAAAGAAGGCTGCAAAGGGCAGAGGCAAGGCAGCAAAACCGTCATATAAGAAGCTGGACTATAAGGCAGTCAAATCAGAGTGTGACGGCAGACCATTTTCATTTGCTTATCCACTTGCGCCTTACGGAGTTGCTGTATTTAAATACTAATATACCGGTAAACAGCAGGGTAAAGGACCGCGCCAATTTAAGGCGCGGTCTTTATTTTTGCGTATTATATGTCGATATATAAAAAAGATAACTATTCAGAACCACTGAGAACAAAAACTGATGCGTCATGCTTGCATGTAAGCAGCAGATTTTCTTGTTCTCAAGGTGGCTCTGAACAGTTGGATAAAAAATACGAAGTATGAATATCCATAAATAAAGGCTGCAGAGATGGTATATATGCAGGGCACGGAGCAGGAAATATGCAGATAGAGAATTTGATTAATAAAAACACAGATACGAAAAATACGGACACAAAAACCATAAATGACATGACAGCGGGTATGCGTGTGTCAGACTACATAAAGACAGACAGCAGTGACAATATGTCAAAAAAGGCGGCTGTTGTCGGTTCGTCAAACTCTGTTGATATGTCGGATACGATATATGCAAGACCACAGGCTAAAAACGAAGCCGGGAACAACGATGGCACAGATATGGCAGAAAATCTGCTAAATGACATGAATCAGACCTCAGAAAACAGGCGAAATGATATGATTGTCACTGCAAGCACCACCACGAGTGATGATTACAAAGCTGCAAAGGATGACGGCTACGATGTCATTGTCACTGAGACCGATAAGATAAAAGCAGTGCTGGCAAAGGCAGGTGTAGATATATCCATATATGGAGATGATCTGAGCAGGGAGCAGCTTACAGATATCACGGGAAGCCAGACTGAAGCGGCCATGCTTGTCAATCAGATGAAAGCATATGATATTCCTGCTACAGATGACAATATAAAGGCAGGTACAGATGCCATAGACCGGGCAAAGAGCCTTACAAATATATCCAATGAGACAAAGGCATATCTGGTCAGAAATAACATGAATCCGACGATTTCCAATGTATACAAGGCTACGTACAGCAGCAGTCAGGTACAAAACTACAAGCAAAAGGTTGGAATAACGGATAATGTTAAACAGCTGTTTGAAGAGCTTAAGCCACAGCTAAAGCAGATATTAGATGATGCTCATATAGACAGTAGTGATGAGAATCTGAATCAGTGCAGGTGGCTGATAGATGAAGATATAGCCGTTACACCTGACAATGTGCTGCTTGCGAATCAGATAGACGGCATCACCGCAGTAGGAGAAAATGGTGGCAGTGATTTTTATGCAAGGGCAGTCACAGAAGCACTGGCCATGGGGAAAAAGGCTGCTGATGCCACTATGTCACAGGATGGTCTGACCTTTGACATGGCAAGGGAGGTCTGTGATGTACTTGGTGAGGCAACTGCAGAGGACATTGTCACATTAGAGTCAGATAACATACCTGTCACGATAGAGAATCTTTCAAAGCTTATAGCTGCAAGGGGCAAGGATAGTGCAGCATCGCAAGCCTCAGCGAATAAAGCTTTAGATAATCAGATTACAGACAGCCGGGAAGCAAGGCTTGTGACAGCTCAAAGAAAGCTTGAGGAAGCGAGACTTTCCATGACAGCAGAAGCCAACCTTTCACTCATAAAAAAGGGAGTTTCAATAGACACAGAGCCTATTGAACGTGTGGTGGAGCTGCTTAAGCAGCAGGAAAATAAATACTACGGAGCGCTGTTTGGTGAGAGCAGCGTAGAGGCGTCTGATGACAGGGTACGTATGTACAATAATGTCTGTGATATTTTCAATCAGATGAAGCAGCAGCCGGCTTATGTACTGACCCTGGAATCCGCTGATGACACTGTGTATGAGCTGTATACAGCAGGCAAAGCAATGAAGCAGTCATTAGAAGCAGCAGCCTCAGGATATGAGACTCTTATGACATCACCGCGGGCAGATATGGGAGACAGTATATCAAAAGCATTTCAGAATGTGGATGATATACTTAAAGAGCTTCAGATAGATACATCTGAAAGCAATCGCAGGGCTGTGCGGATACTTGCGTACAACAGTACCGACATCACAGAGGACAATATAAAGCAGATAAAGTCTGTAGATGAGCAGGTGCAGAGAGCATTAAACGATATGACACCGGCGGTGACGATTGAGATGATAAAAAGAGGCATATCACCGCTTGATATGAGCATGAGTGACATAAGTGAAACTGCCAGACGGATAAAATCAGAAAATCCTGACGAAAGGGATGAGAAATTCAGCGAGTTTCTCTGGAAGCTTGAAAAGAAAAATGAAATCTCAGAGGAGGAAAGAGACTCATATATAGGCATATACAGGCTTATTTCACAGGTGGAGCAGTCAGATGGTGCTGTGATAGGCTCACTTGTTAATCAGGGAGCAGATATTACAATGAAAAATCTGCTTACAGCGGTCCGGGTACGAGGAAAGAGTGCCATGGACTATAAGGTGGACGATACCTTTGCCGGAGTGGACAGTGTAAGCAGGGGCATTAAAATTGACTCACAGATAGAAAGCGCATATCATACAAACTGCCTAAGGGATGTGCTTGATACACTTTCACCTGAGAAAATGGAGTTTGTGCAGTATGACAGCTGGCTTGATATGACTCCGGAGCAGTTAAGGCAGGCTGTATATGAGGCCAATGAGGATAATGCACTGTCAGAGCAATATGCTACAGAACAGCTAAGACAGTTCAATCAGGCAGTTTCGGTGCCTGAGAACGTATATGCTTTTCTAGAGAAATATGATGTAAAAACAACCGCGGTAAACCTCATGGCTGCGTCACGGCTAATGAAAAATCCGTCAGAGGCAGTAAGAAATCTCTGGGAGCGTGGAGACAGTGCTACGGCAAGGGCTCTTTTGGATGAAACTCTCAGACGGTTTTCTGAGTCGGTCAAAAATCCAAAGGAGCTTGCGCAGGCGCAGGAAACGCTGGCTGATACGGCAGAGCATGTTATGGATTCGATGATTATAGAGGATAGGCACACAGGTTCAATAGACATCAGACAGATGAAGCTATTATGCAGTCAGCTAAGGATAGCTTCAAATATGTCGAGACAGGAAAACTATATCGTGCCGATAGAGACTGCAGACGGAGTCACAGGCATGAAGCTTCGCATAGTAAGAGGTGAAGATAAAAAGGGACTGGTTGACATATTCCTTGAGGATAAAAAATGCGGCAGGGTAGCTGCATATTTTGAGGCAAAGGAAAACTCAGTATCTGCTATGATAGTCACAGACGATGAGCAGACTAAAAAGCTGTTTGAAGACAATATCACTATGTTTGAGGCAGGAATAAGTGATGGTGAACAGCGTGTGCGCATAGATGTGGCACTGGAGCATGATATATCTGCAAAAGAGCCTATGGCATCAGATACGAAATCGGCTACTGAGTCAGAAAAACAGCCTGATGGCAGCGAAAGAGTCCAGACCACCAGACTATATCACATCGCAGAGCAGTTTATTGTAAATGTCCAGAGGGTGATTGCGCAAGATAGTCTGTAACACCGATATATATTGCATGTGCCAGGTCATCCTGATAGTTTTTGTCAGTAAGAAGAAGTGTCTCAGCAGGATTACTCAAGAATCCACATTCTACGATTACGGTCGGGGATGTGGATTTTTTAAGTATAAAGTATTCTTTATTGGGCTTAATGCTTCGTGGCTTTGCGACACAAAGAGAAGTGTTTAAAGCTCCAAGAACAGAGGATGCGAGCTCTTTTCCTGCATCAGAGGCTTCATAATAGAATACCTGTGGACCGCAGCTTGAACTGTCCTCAAAGCTGTTTTGATGGATACTGATGCTGACTGCTACATTGCTTTTAGACATCAGGGCAGTTCTCTTTGTCAGATCATCTGTCTTTGGATGCCTGGAATTATCAGGGGCGAGGTCGCAGTCGGTGGTTCTGGTCATGACAACAGTAAAGCCTCTGTTTTCAAACAGCTGTTTAAGAGCCATTGCAATACTCAGGTTGACATCCTTTTCCATGACGCCGGAGGTGGAAATCTTACCGGGATCACTTCCACCATGGCCCGGGTCTATTACAATAACAGTTGAATTAGTGTTTTTGCCGGTATTTTTTGCAAGAGCGCAGACACCTCTTCCGAGGTAGAAGGACAGAATAAAGAGAGCTAAAATAAGACAGTATTTGTTTTTCTTAATAATGTACATATATTTTTTCATATAAGATACCTATAAAAAACCCGATGCACATAGAAGGCATCGGGTGTGTTTGTATATTATATGATTGGCTGATATCATTTATAACCTATAAAAGGTACTGAGTTAGACTGTAGCTGTAAAGGTACGGCCTCTTTCAGTAAGCCTTAAGCAATCAGTCCAGATATTTGATAACAGTATCCCAGACAGATGAATTCTCAAAGCCAAGCTTCCAGAATGCTGCACCGGCGAGCTTATTGTCGTCGACGAGCTTGAGCCTTTTCTCTAAAGATGTACTGTCCTCGAGCCATACCTTGTACAGCTTGTTGGATGCAGACCACTCAGCGTAGTTCTGGCCGGATTCCTCATCCAGAGCAGCAGTGGCATTGTTTGTGGCAAGCTGTGCTGCAGCTGCGTCCATACTATATACCTGTGAGGCAACAGTGTACTTTGACTGATCCTCGGTATCGGTTACGGCATCATCGTCCTCCTTTGGAGTGAGCTCCCATATTCTGGTATAAAAAGGCATGCCGAGAATAATCTGGTCAGCGGGAACCTCCTTAAGAGTGGATTCAACACCCTCAGTTACCCACGGAATGGAAGAAACTGAGCCGGCATCAGAGCCCTTATAGTGTTCATCGTATCCCATAATCACAATATAATCGGCAAAGTTTGCCATATCAGAGCGATTGAAGAACTTGTTGAAACTGGCAGGTACTGTGACATCAACTGAAAGTGATATGCCGTTATTGTGACACTTTATGGCGAGCTCTCTGATAAACTCGATGTAAGAGTCTCCATATGCTGCTTCTGTGATATTTTCAAAGTCAATATTTACACCATCAAGCTCATAGTTAAATGCAGCCGACATAATCTGATTGATCAGGGTAGTTCTCGTGGATGTATGTGTGAGCACATATGCTGCATCTACATCAGTATTTTCAAAGTTGCTGAACAGTCCCCATACCTCGATGCCCTGGGAATGGCAGTAGCTGACATAATCCTTGCTTGCTATATCTGCCAGATTACCGTTGTTGTCATTTAAATAAAACCAAGTTGGTGACATTACATTTATGCCCTTGGTTGATGAAATTACCTGGGGCACTTTACTGTTTGCTGACTGGCTTGTTACCTGATTCCAGGCAAGACAGATATCCTTATCCTTCTTGATATGCGTAAAGGTCTCTTCCTCATAGTCAGGATTCGTAAGCTTAGTTTTTTTGCTCTCGGACAGAGCCTTGCTCTTTATATATCCAATAACACCATCCTCAGTGGCAACCTTATCCCATTTGTCACCGGAATCAAGAATAGTAATCTTGTCATCCTTTTTCACCTCTTTTAGAATAGGGCTCTTTATGCCGCCCTTCACGCGGACCTGGGTAGACTTGTTTACAGTGGCACTGTCTATTTCATCCCATTTGCTTGTGATGACGATGCGTGCCGGGTCATCATATGACTTAAAGGTGATATTGGAGTACTGTTTTACATAGTCTAAAGCAATAAGCGCAGAGTCAGAGGTGGCTTTCACAATCGGATAGCCAAAGTCATTGGTCTGCTTGGTGACACTGTAGCTATTGCTGTCAGCCGCCGCTGAGATGATATCAGATGCGGTTGTGTAAAGAAGCACATTCTCATTTGCATCCCAGTAAAATCTGGAATTTAATGAGTCGTGAACAAATTTGTAATCAACGTATATTTTTTTATCTATTATTTTAGCCTTGTAATCGGATAGCTCATTATCTACAATGAGAGCAGCCTCATCATCAGAAGAGATATTGAAATACTCTTTAAGATCCTCTGTCTTTTTCGTAGGGGTGTATTTATTGATAAGAGCAGTTATACCCATTATTATTACAACGAGGATAATAAGTCCGGTTACTATAAGTGCAGGCAATAATTTCTTTTTCATGTGTAAAAATCCTTTCCTATTATTTGGTGCCTAAATTTCTTAAGCTAATTATACCATTGTGAAATAGCATATTCAAATAATATGAAATAAATT
>ERZ1034913.683-NODE-683-length-25205-cov-16.085885_pt1 | contig 25205 bp, 24 predicted proteins | sample MGYA00520697_ERZ1034913 | MGnify/ENA primary metagenome ERZ1034913 (study PRJEB33766, sample SAMN09781786) | gut metagenome | biome: gut microbiome | host: Homo sapiens | place: Madagascar | study: EMG produced TPA metagenomics assembly of the PRJNA485056 data...
CAGTTTGCCACCCTGCTGCTGGGCGTGATGATCTTTGTGGACGACTACTTCAACTGCCTGACCGTGGGTTCGGTCATGCGCCCTGTCACTGACCGGCAGAAGATCTCCCGCGCAAAGCTGGCCTACCTGATCGACGCCACTGCGGCCCCGGTGTGCATCATTGCGCCGGTGTCCAGCTGGGCGGCTGCCGTTACTTCCTCAGTGCCGGAAGGCTCCGGTATCAACGGCTTTACCATGTTCCTGCGCACCATTCCTTATAACTACTATGCCCTGCTCACGCTGGTGATGATCCTGTTCCTTATCTTTACCGGCACCGACTTCGGCCCCATGCAGCTCAACGAGCGCAACGCCGTCAACGGCGACCTGTTCACCACCGCCGACCGTCCCTACGGCGACGACGTGGACGACGGCACCGAGACGAAGGGACACGTCATCGACCTGATCGCCCCGGTGCTGGTGCTGATCGCGGCCTGCATCTTCGGCATGATCTACACCGGCGGCTTCTTTGAGGGCGTGGACTTCGTCACCGCCTTTGCGGACTGCAACGCTTCGGCGGGCCTTGTGCTGGGCAGCAGCATTGCCCTGCTGTTCACCTTCGTGTTCTACCGGGTCCGTCAGGTGATGACCTTCCAGGACTTTGCCGCCTGCATCCCCGAGGGCTTCAAGGCCATGGTCAGCCCCATGCTGATCCTCTCCCTCGCATGGACCCTGTCCGGCATGACCGGCCTGCTGGGCGCAAAGTACTATGTTGCAAACCTGCTGAACGGCTCTGCCGCTGCCCTGCAGTACATGCTGCCGGTCATCATCTTCCTTGTGGCAGTGTTCCTTGCCTTTGCCACCGGCACTTCCTGGGGCACCTTCTCCATCCTCATTCCCATCGTGTGCCATGCCTTCCCGGATGGTGAGATGCTGGTCATCTCCATCGCGGCCTGTCTGTCCGGCGCGGTGTGCGGTGACCACTGCTCCCCCATCTCGGATACCACCATCATGGCGTCCGCCGGTGCCCACTGCAGCCACGTGAACCATGTGTCCACCCAGCTGCCCTACGCCATCACGGCGGCAGCCTGCTCTGCAGCCTGCTATGTCATCACCGGTGTGGCACAGGCATTCCTCGGTGCAAGCGCCAGCCTTGTCACCTCGCTCATCCTGCTGGCTGTGGCCATTGCCGTGGAGCTGGCCGTGCTGAGCGTCATCCGTGTGCGTACCGGCAAAGCGGCAAAGGAAGCTTGACCGAGAAAGCGCAATTTCCCTTTGCGCCGCGGGCAAAACGTGGTATACTTAAAGAAAATGAACTTTCGGAGGCGCACGACCCATGCTGGAACAGGCATTTCAGGACGTATACACCAAATTCAAGCTGCATTTTTACCAGAACATTTTTCAGCGTTTTGCCACGCGGGAAGCGACCCTGACCACGGTGGAATCCTTCTGCATGGAAGGCATCATGGCCATGGGCGAGCCCACCATTGCCGAGTTTTCGCGCATGATGCAGATCTCCACCCCGAATGCGGCGTATAAGATCGGCAGTCTGGTGAAGAAGGGCTATGTGGAAAAGATCCAGTCCACCACCGACCGGCGCGAGTATCACCTGCGCCCCACCCAGAAGTATATCGACTACTACAACATCAGCTATTCCTACCTGCACACCGTGGTGGAGCGGGTACGGGAGCGCTTCTCTGCCGAGGACTGCGCAAAGCTCGAGGAGATGCTCACCATCATGAGCGACGAGCTGATGCCGGAACTGGACCTGCCCAAAAAGAACGCAGAATAAGCAAAAAACCTCCCGGTCGCTGGCCGGGAGGTTTTTTGTGTATCGTTACTTCTGCTCTTTATCCACCACCTGGATCTTGCCCTTCTTCCACAGCACATAGGAAGTGAGGATGCCGATGGGCAGCATCACGATGATGAAGATGCCCACAAGGCCGCCCAGCGCCGCGCCGTAGCCCGCCAGACGGGCCGCGAGGGAGAGCACCGTCATGATGATGAGCACCGGCAGCACGCCCTTGATACCGCCCTTGACCACCTTATTGCCGCTGGCAGAGCTGGCGAACAGGCCCAGCGCCATGGAGCCGAACAGGGCCGGCAGCAGGTAGCCGGAAGCCGTCTTGACGGCAGGCAGCTCGAACACCGGGCTGATGAAGGAAGCGCACACCGCCGCCAGCGTCAGGATGGCAACGGTCATCAGGGACGAGACCGCCACAGCCACCGAGGCAATGGCTTCACCCTCCGGGGTGTTGGGCTGCTTCTTGGTCAGGTTCATGGCGTTGGCTGCCACGGGCAGCTTCAGGTTCATGATGTTGCCAGTGATAAAAGCCAGGTACGCCGAGCAGCCCAGAATGGGGGTGTAGCTCAGCGCTTCCGAAAAGCCCACCGGGATATAGATGAGCAGGATGGAGAAGGTGCTCACGTTGAACACCTCGCCCAGACTCGGGATGCTGTCGTAGGCGGCCAGCACCACGAAAGGCAGCGCCACCATGTAGATGAGGGCGATCAGGGTGCCCACACGGCCCCAGCGGTGCGCCCAGCTCTGGAAGGAATCCATTTTGGTCTCGGTCTTTGCTTTGCTCATGTTCCTGCCCTCCTTACCCGAAAATGCGCACCCATGCCAGCGACGAGATCAGGCCGCCCAGCATGGAGAATGCCATCACAAAGTTGTTCAGCCACGCAAGGCCCGGGCGCTTTGCCAGCACGCCCACGCCCACTGCGATGACAAGACCGGTGATCATGACAGCCGCCTGCACGTTATCCGTGAACAGCAGGATGGGGATGTATACGGAAAACATCACCAGCATGAACACGCCGGAGAGCACGTTTTTCCAGGTGCTGCCGCCGTTATCGGCGGCGGAGCGGTCCACGCTCTTGCACAGCTTTTTGCCGAAGGGCAGCAGGATGAGAAAGCCGCTCAGCATACCCACGCTCATCAGGATCATCACCACGCCGAACTGGCGGCCGGTGGCGCTTTCCAGCATTTCGGCCGAGGATGCATAGCCCAGCACCTGCGCGATGGAGCTGGAGATCATGGTTTCATACGACAGCGAGCCGATGACCGAAAGCCGCCACCATGCCCACACACTGCCCAGCACCGCAATGAGCACGAACAGGCCCACCACGATGGAAAGGCTGGGCACGATGGAAAACACAAGGCTGGATTTGATGACGTTGCTCAGCTCTTTGCGGGTGATGCCCAGTTCCAGGCAGTGGTCGTAGGCCTTTTTCAGATACACCAGCGAGAACGCCGCGATGTAGACAAGGCCGCCGATGACCAGCACCAGCAAAAGCGGGCTCTGGATGATGTCTTTCATGGTTGCCATGAGATTGTCCCTCCCTCAAATGCACTCCGGACGAAAAAAGGCGGGTGTTTTGTGCCCGCCGTCCTTGCGATACGGACAGGATACCGGAAAAAGCCGTGCTTGTCAAATAAGTAACACTAAAGCGCGGGCGGTGGTTTGGGCAGATTTTTGCCGCGAAAACCGGCAAAGAAGCTTTACTGCGTTAAAATAATAAAGTGATGACCGCCGGTCACTTTGCATCCGTTGAAAGTTGCATAAAAAACAAAGAAAAATTTTGTCGTTCTGCTGAAAACAGCGCCCGCCCGGCCCTTGCAAACGCCGTAAAACCTGCTATAATACAAGAATCTACATATCAAAGAAATGGGTTTTTCTGCGGCAGTGCGGCCGCAGCCGAAGGACCCTGCGAGATTTTTGAGGGAAAGACCAATGGAACATGTGACCGAACAACAATTGACACGGCAGCAGAGCCCCGTCTGGCGGGCCCTGCGTGCCGCTGCACCCCAGACCATCCCGGTGCTGGCGGGCTATTTTGTGCTTGGCATGGGCTACGGCATCTACGTGCAGTCGCTGGGGCTGCCGGTGTGGATGCCCATGCTCATGGGCACGGTGGTGTATGGCGGCTCGCTGGAATTTGTGCTGGCAAGCCTGCTGCTCAGCGCGTTTTCACCGCTCTCCGCCTTTTTGATGGCCCTGATGATTCAGGCCCGGCACCTGTTCTACGGCCTTGCCATGCTGGAGCGCTACAAGGGCTACGGCCTGCGCAGCTTTTACATGATCTTTGCCATGAGTGACGAGACCTTCTCCATCACCTGCTCGGCGGAACCGCCTGCGGGGGTGGATAAGGGCTGGTTCATGTTTTTCATCACCCTGCTGGACCAGTTCTACTGGGTGGCCAGCGCGGGCCTTGGCGCGGCGGTGGGGTCCATCCTGCCCTTCAGCACCGAGGGCGTGGACTTCGTCATGACGGCTATGTTCGCGGTCATCTTCCTCAACCAGTGGGAAAAGAGCAAGCAACACTACAGCGCCTTCATTGGCCTGGCCGCACCGCTGGTGTGCCTGGCCATTTTCGGCTCCGGCAGCTTCCTGCTGCCGTCCATGGGCTGCATTTTGGTGCTGCTGCTGGCCCTGCGCAAGCCCATTGAAAAAGCCGAGGGCACCGAGCCGGAAGCCGAAAAGAAAAACGAGGAGGTGGGCGCATGACCGCACTTCAGATGGGCCTGACCATTGCGGTGTGCACCGCCGCCACCATGATCACCCGCTTTCTGCCGTTCGTGGTGTTTTCGTCCAAAGACCAGCAGCCGCCCGAGGTGGTGCGGTATCTGGGCCGGGTGCTGCCCGCCGCCATCTTCGGCATGCTGATAGTTTACTGCCTGAAAAGCGTCACTCCGTTTGCGGGCAGCCACGGCATCCCGGAGGCCATTGCTCTGCTGGTGACGGTGGCCCTGCACAAGTGGAAGCACGAAACGCTGCTCAGCGTGGCGGGCGGCACCCTGTGCTATGTGCTGCTGGTGCAGCTGGTGTTTTGAAAAACGCAAAGCGCTGCCGCGCAGGGGAATTCCTGTACGGCAGCGCTTATTTATTTTGCCGGGAACTGCGCTTCGAAATCCACAAATTCCTGCGGGCGGGTCAGACACACAAAATATCCCGCCGGGTCGCGATAGATGCCGTGTTTTCCCTGCAGGAAGCCGGGCCGCAGTTCCTTTACCAGAAAATAGTCTGCTTCCGGGTCGTCGGCATAGCGGATGCCGGCTGCTTTGCCCGGCACAAAGCCGGAAGGCCCGTAAAAGGCGGGGTCGCCTTCCAGCACGGCGGCACCAAAACCGCGTTCCGCGGCTTTCTGCAGTGCGGTGTCCAGCAGCAGGCGGCCAAGGCCCTGCCGCTGCATCTCCGGTGCGATGCACAGCGGGCCGACATTCAGCACCGGCAGGACGCTGCCATCGTCCAGCGCCGCATCGGCCCGGACGGCGGCAAACTGCCCGACGAGCTGGCCGCCCTGTTCCAGCACAAGGGCGAGTTCCGGCACAAAGGCCGGGTCCTGCCGCAGGCAGTGCAGAACAAAATGCACCATACAGCCCGGGCGGTAAACGTTCCAGAATGCATCCCGCACAAGGCTCTCCACGGCGCGGTAGTCGGCAGGCACTTCCTGCCGGATGGTCATTGATGTTTGCTTCATGGGGGTTCCTCCTTTCCGTCTCTGTGCCCAGCGTAACACGCAATTCTGTAGAAAAAATGTACCCGCGGCATTTCCGTTTCGGGGAAATGCTGCGGGTACATTGCGGTATCGGGCAAAGCCGTGTCCTTTTTGCGGTTTTGTGCTTACTTGCGGCCGTAAAGAATGCCCATGCCGGAGATCATCCACGGGGTGCGCACATAGCCGGGCACGAAGTCCAGCTTCTGTTCCAGATTGCCGATAAAGTGCACCTCGGTGATGCCCTCGGCCTGCAGCTGCTTCACGAACTCGTCCATGTCGCCGTACAGGCCCTTCTGAGAGAACATGTCCTGGAAGGAGAATGTGCCGCCCTTTTTCACCACACGCAGCGCTTCCCGCACCACGTCGCGCTTGTCCTTGGCGGTGCGCACCTCGTGGAAGACGAAGTTGGAAACGGCAGCGTCGAAGCTCTCGTCCGGGTAGGCCAGATGGGCGGCGTCGCCCTTCTCAAAGGTGATGCGGTCGGCCACGCCCTCGGCCTTGGCATTGCGCTCGCACTGGTCTTTGGCGTAGTTCCACTCGGAACCCCAGTAGTCCATGCCGGTGAGCTGCGCTTCCGGGAAGGCTTTGGCACAGCGGACGGTCAGCGCGCCGGCACCGCAGCCGATGTCCAGCAGTTTGCCCTTGCCGTCCCAGTCCAGATGCCGCACCAGATGTTCGTGGACTTTCGCCATCATGTTGCCCTTGCCGAAGGCGAACTCCTCGTGGCAGCGGTACATGTATGCGCCGTAGGCCAGCAGAATGATGCCGAGGACTGCCAGCACCACTGCCAGCACAGTCTTGTGCAGGCCGATGCCGCAGGCAAGCCCTGCCGCCAGCAGCACCGCGCCGCCGCCGAACAGCGGCGGGAACATCTTCTCCGGGACCCAGTTGCCGTAGTTGGTTTGCGTATTCATCATGATACCTCCCTGCTCGGTTGATATCATCATGTTAGCATAAACAAACCGCGCTGTCAATGCCGCGCAGCGGCTCAGTGATAGAAGGTGTCGAAGTTTACCTGACGGTAGAAGCGCTGCTGCAGCTGGTCAAAGCTTTCGCAGTTCTGGGCCAGCAGCCACATGCTCTTGGTCACCACGGCTTCAATGGTCATGTCGTGGGCCTCCAGGAAGCGGAAGCGGTTCTTCACCCGCTTGCCCACCTCGTAAACGCCCACGTCGCTGCCCTCATAGGTGACCTGGGTGGTCAGGATGAGCACCTTGCGAGTCTTGTCGTAGTCGCCCAGCCCTTCGGCAAAGGCGTCCATGAGCTGCTGCGGGATGCCGCCCACGCCAAAGCTCTCCACAATGACGCAGTCGTACAGGCGGAAAATTTCGGGGATGAGGTCCGGCGACATGCCGGGCGTCAGCTTGAGCAGGAACACCTTCGGGTCCAGTGCGCGGCCAAACTCCACCGGGCCGGTGGGCCACGGCGACGGGATATACCGCACCAGACGGTCGCCCTGCACCAGCGCCAGCTCCGGGAAGTTGACCGAGGCAAAGGCGTCGTAGCTGATGGTCTTGTTTTTCTTGGCGCGGGTGCCCGCGATGACGTGCCCGCCGAACACCACCATGACGCCGCGGCTGCCCGGGTCCAGCGCGCAGATCACGCTGTCGCGCAGGTTCTTCTTCGCGTCAGTGATCTCGTTGGAGATGGGCTGCTGGGCACCGGTGAGGATGATGGGCTTGTCCGCGTTCTGGATGAGGTACGAAAGCGCCGCCGCCGAGTAGGCCAGCGTGTCGGTGCCGTGGCAGATGATAAAGCCATCGTACAGAGCATAGTTTTCCTGAATGGCGCGTGCCATCATCAGCCAGTGCTCCTGCCCGAGGTCGGTGCTGTCGATGCTGCACAGGGCCAGCGTTTCCGGGACGCACAGGTCGTTGAGCTCCGGCAGGTGGGCCAGAAGTTCTTCGCTGGTGAGCACGGGCTTCAAGCCCTGCTGGGTGCGCACGCTGGCAATGGTGCCGCCGGTGGTGATGAAAAGAATGCGCTGTTTGGTCATAAAAGAAAGCCTCCGTGGCAGAAATTTCGCAGAAATTCAGGGAACGGAACCAGTATAGCATACTCTTTTCAGCGTGAAAAGCGGCAGGCGGCGGCAAAAAACAAATTTTTGCGACCCAGTCACAGAAGTTTGGGGTGTTTTGGTGTATACTAAAGGAAAAAAGGCGGCAGGCATCTGCCGCTTTCAAAAAGCAAGAACGAGGATGAACGTATGCCCAATATTGTGATCATCGGTTCCGGCCCGGCGGGGGTATCCGCCGCGCTGTACGCCGTCCGCGCCGGGGTGGACACCACCATCCTCACCAAAGGCCCCGGTGCGCTGGACCGCGCCGAAAAAATTGAAAACTACTACGGTTTTGCCGAGCCCATCTCCGGTGCCGAGCTGGAGCGCCGCAGCATTGAAAACGCAAAGCGTCTGGGTGTGCAGTTCGTCACGGCCGAAGCCGTGGGCCTGACCTATATCGATAAACTTACCGTAGAAACAGTGGGTGCAGATTACCCGGCGGACGCTGTCATCCTGGCCACGGGCGCTTCCCGCGCGGTGCCGCGCATCCCGGGCCTTGCCGGGCTGGAGGGCCACGGCGTAAGCTTTTGCGCCGCTTGCGATGCCTTTTTCTACCGCGGCAAGGATGTGGCCGTGCTGGGCAGCGGCGAGTATGCCCTGCATGAGGTGCAGGCGCTTTTGCCGGTGGCGGGCAGCGTATCCCTGCTGACGAACGGTGCCCCGCTGACGGCACAGTTCCCGCCGGAAGTGAAGGTATATCCGCAGAAGGTGGACGCCATCCTGGGCGAGAAGGTAGTCACTGGGGTGCAACTGTCCGGCGGCGAAACGCTGGCGGTCAGCGGCGTATTTGTGGCGCTGGGCGTGGCGGGCAGCACCGCGCTGGCCCGGAAGATCGGTGCCGCTGTGGACGGCAGCCGCATCGTGGTGGACGCGGCCATGCAGACCACCGTGCCCGGCCTGTACGCGGCGGGCGACTGCACCGGCGGCCTTCTGCAGGTGGCAAAGGCCGTGTATGAGGGCGCTTTGGCGGGCACTGAAGCCGCCAAGGCCCTGCGGAAAGGATGAAGCATATGCCGGAAAAAACGAATGACCACCGCGGGTGCCTTGCCTGCGGCTTCCCCTTCTGGGACGACCTGACGCCCGACGAGCAGGACATGCTCTGCCGCTATACCCGACCGGTGCACTACGCAAAAGGGACACGGGTACACAGTCCGCTGGAAAGCTGCGTGGGCATCCTGCTGCTGCGGTCGGGCCAGCTGCGGGCGTATCTGCTCTCGGAGGATGGGCGGGACGTGACCCTTTACCGCCTGTTCGGCGGCGAGGTGTGCATTCTGTCGGCGTCCTGCGTGATGGACTCGGTGAACATCGATCTGTACATCGACGCCGAGGAGGACACCGAAGCCTACTGCATCAGCGCAGGCGTGTTCCGCAAACTGATGCAGCAGAACGTCCATGTGCGCTGCTACGCCTACCAGATGACGGCAGAGCGCTTCTCCGACAGCATGTGGACCATGCAGCAGGTGCTGTTCATGAGCGCGGACCGCAGGCTTGCCATCTTCCTTTCCGACGAGCTGGCCAAAACCGGCGGCGATGAGGTGCGCATGACCCACGACCAGATCGCAAAGTACATGGGCTCGGCCCGCGAAGTGGTGAGCCGGATGTTGAAGTATTTCGCGCAGGAAGGCTGGGTGCGCCTTTACCGCGGCGGCGTGCAGGTGCTGGATAAGAAAAAGCTGCAGCAATTGGCGAGAGGGCAGTAAAAAAGAGGACGATGCGATGCATCGTCCTCTTTTCACGTTTCAGGGTCAGCCCTTGCAGCCCTGTTCTTCCCAGTCGCCGAAATCGCTGGCGTCAGCGATCTTGGTGGGGTCGAACTTGCCGGTTTCGTCCCTGGGGGCTTCGGCGGGGCCGGCCTCCACGGGGTTCGGGTTCGGGGCCTCCGGGTCATACACCTGCTTTTCGCCGTCGGGCGCAGGCAGGGTCACCGGCTCATTTGCAGCCGGGGCAGCAGGTTCGTCCGCTGCTTCTGCGGGCTGTTTGGCAGCAGGAGCTTCCGGCGCGGCTTCTTCGGCGGGCGCAGCAGCTTCGGCCTTGGCCTCACCCTCGGCGTAGGCTTCGGCGGCCTTTGCGGCCTCCTTGGAGTCCAGCTCGGCGTCCTCCGGGAACTCCACCGACTCCACATGGAGCGGGTCTTTCTCGTTCAGCAGCTTATCCAGCGCCACGATGGCGGCACCGGTGACGGCCACAGCGGCGGCCGTGCCCAGGATACGGAACAGTGTTTTCATGCCAGAACCTCCTTGAAAATTCAGTTTAAGAGAACGTTACCACATCGTTCAGCGGCTTTTCGGCGGGCTCCACCGAGATGGCGGTGAGCACCGGGCCCTTGCCGCGGTAGATGTTGTGGAACTTGTAGCCCACCTTGGCGGTCACGCGCACCCAGGCGCGCTGCTCCAGCGCCTTGTAGCCGTCGTAGCTGCAGGGGAAGCCCACGAACTGGATGTCCTGCACGCAGCAGGTCATGGCAAAGCGGCCGGGCACGAAGCTGTTCTTGCCCGCGCGGTTGGTCTGGCACACCTGTGCCAGGAACTTGACCGTCTTGCCGGTGTACTTCTGGGGCTCGTCCTGGCAGTCCATATACCAGATGCCAAAGTCGTCGTCCTGGATCTCGATCACGTCTGCGTTCACATCGAAGGGCAGCGGGTCAGGGATGTCGTCGTAGGCCACGCTGCCGTCCGCAAACTCGTAGGCGATGTCACACTTGCGGGAAGCCTGCCGCACCAGCTTGTGCAGCTCCTGCCGGGCATCGTCGTTGTTGACCGCCTCGGCGCGGTTGAACACGATCAGCTCACTGCGGGCGATCTTGTCCAGCAGCAGGCTGCGCATGGAGTTGTCGCGGGCATAGGTGAGGGCGGTGGTGCCGTCGGCGGTGGCGATGCACTGGTACACGATCCAGCTCTCGGGCAGGGCCTCGGCCAGGTCCTGCAGCAGCCACATGCCGTTGTACTCGATGACCACGCGGCCTGCGCCGGATTCCTTTTCCAGCTTGGCCAGGTTCTGCGGGTTCATCTCTGCCTTGTCCTCGATCACCTTGACGGTCACACCGGGGAAGGCGAACTTCTTGGGGTTGTACTCTTCTTCGCCCTCTTCGCAGATCAGCAGCAGGGTCTTGTCGCCGGAGTCGAAGTTGGGGTCCTCAAAGGTCTCCTGAATGAATTTGGTCTTGCCGCTTTCCAGAAAGCCCACAAACAGGTAGACCGGAATTTCTTTTGCCATAATGGATGGTTTCTCCTTCTTTTACATCTCAGCAGCCGAACAGCTCTGCAATGGCCTTCTCGTTCAGCTTGGAGCCGATGACCACCAGTTTGCCGCCCACGTCAGCACCGCGGGCACGCACTTCCCACTCGCCGGGCACATAGTCGAACTCCAGCCAGCCGTCGGCACCGCCGTCCACGATGCCCTTGCTGCGCAGGATCATGCCGTAAGCGCCGGTGTCCAGCTCGGTGAGGGCGTGCTCCACTTCGGCCTTGGTGAACTTGCGGGCCGTCTCGACGCCCCAGCTGGTGAACACCTCGTCGGCGTCGTGGTCATGATGATGGTGATGATGACCGCAGCAGCAGTGGTCGCCGTGCTCGTGGTCGTGCTCGTCATGGTCATGATCTTCGTCGTGATCGTGGTGGTGATGATGCTCGTGCTCATCCTCATCATCGTCGTCGTCGTGATGATGGTGGCCGCAGCAGCAATGATCGTCGTCATCGTTATCATGGTGGTGATGATGCTCATGCTCATGCTCGTCATGGTCATCATCCTCGTCATGATCGTGGTGATGGTGATGCTCGTGCTCATCCTCGTCATCGTCGTCGTCATCGTGATAATGGCCGCAGCTGCACACGCCGTTCTCATCGTAGTGATGGTGGTGGTGATGATGTTCTTCTTCCTCATCCTCGTGGGCGTGCTCCTCGTTGGCCTTGGCCGCCATGGCGATCAGCTCTGCCTTGAAGTCGTCCTTGGTGGACATGGCCTTCAGGATCTGCTCACCGGTCAGGTCGTCCCATGCGGTGGTGACGATGGTGGCGGTGGGGTTCTTCTCGCGCAGCATGGCTACGGCAGCGGCGATCTTCTCCTCGCTTGCGGTCTGGGTGCGGCTGAGCAGGATGCAGCTTGCGTGGCTGATCTGGTCATCGTAGAACTCGCCGAAGTTCTTCATATACATCTTGACCTTGTTCACATCGGCCACGGTGACAAAGCTGTTCAGCTGCACGTCCAGGTGCTCGGCCACGCCTTCCACAGCGCGGGTCACGTCGGACAGCTTGCCCACGCCGGAGGGCTCGATGACGATGCGGTCGGGGTGGTACTGCTCCACCACCTGCTGCAGAGCGGCGCGGAAATCGCCCACCAGAGAGCAGCAGATGCAGCCGGCGTTCAGCTCGTTGATCTGGATGCCGCTTTCCTTCAAAAAGCCGCCGTCGATGCCGATCTCGCCGAACTCGTTCTCGATCAGCACGACCTGCTGGCCTGCGAAGGCTTCCTTGATGAGCTTTTTGATGAGGGTGGTTTTACCGGCACCCAGGAAGCCGGAGAAGATATCAATCTTGGTCATGATGCAAATGCCTCTTTCTTGTAATAGCACACAGAGCCGCAGAGTGCTGGCTCAAAAATCTTACACTCCTATTATAACAAGGCTGTCAATGGGAAAACGCCCTTTTTCAAGAAAAAATTGTAACATTTTTTGCAAATTGGTTGCGTTTTGGGGATAAAAACAAAAATAAGGGGCTGAAAGGGCAGTATCCTCGCCCTCTCAGCCTCGCAATGCTCGGCAGCTCTCCCAAGGGGAGAGCCTTTGGCAGTCCATAAAAAGTGTGCCTTTATGCCAGGGCCTCTCCCTTTGAAAGACTCACCCGGTGCCGTGGAAATGTTACCATAGGTGACAAAGTGGAATGGGCGAGCCAGCAGATGGTTTACTGCGCGCTTCCCTTTTCCAGCGCGTTTGCCACCGCCTGCGTTTCCTCCGCTGAATCACCGGTGAACCAGTAGACGATGCCATTGGCTTCTACCCGCAGAAAGACCGCGGCGGTGGGGTCCAGGCAGAAGTACGCCTGCCCCTCGCCGGTCACATAGAAGTCCCCTTCCAGATAGTGATCCAGCCCGGTGCCCACGGTGCGGCTGCACGCCGGCAGGCTGTCCCGCAGCTGTACATCCGAGATGCGGTCGGCAGAAAGGGTATACTTTTCACGCTTGCCATGGGATGCTACCAGCACGGCGGGGGCGCTGCCACGCAGTTCCAGCTCGGTGGGGATACTGTCCGCTACGCCCATTGCCGGGCCGACAAACAGCGAACCCACGATAATGGCGATAAGCACGGCCACCGTTCCCTTGCCCACCGGTGTGGCGAGATTGACAGTGCTGCCAAGGCCAAGCCGCTTTGCCACCATCACGCGGGTGTCGGCAGGGTTATAGTACAAGCTGCCCAGCAGCCAGACATCGTCCTCGTCGGCCAGTGCGGCGGCCCCTTTGGTCAGCCGCTCCTGGGTGCGGCGCAGGCGCAGTTCCATCCACAGGGTGCCGCCCATCAGCAGGATCAAAAAGGCCAGTGAACCCATCACCGCGATGCCGCCATTCTGCACCGTGCCCATGAGAAAATTGAGCCCGGCACAGCCCCAGAGCATGAACCGCCAGAAGCGGTCCCAATAGGCCCGCCGCACCCGCTGCAAGGTCTGGTTCAATGCCGTGTCTGCCGTCACCATCTCGCCTTTGCGGCGGAAAGTCCAGCGCCCGGCGGCCCAGCATACCACAATGACCAGCGCGTCCGAGAGCACCACGCCGCGCAGCGCCGCCGTCTGCCCGGGCAGGAACACGGGTGCCAGACTGATCGCCAGCGGCGGTATCAGTGTCCACAGACCGATAGGCTCGGGCAGGGATGTTTCCGAAGTATTGGTGTCCACTACCCGCAGCCGCAGCGGCGGCGTGACAGCCCAGCCCTGCTCTTTTTTGAGCTGCTTCATCTGCTTGTGGGCCTTGAGATAGGGCAGATATGGCACCGTGATGGCAGCGTAGAACAGCACGATCCAGATACTTGCCAGCAGCCACATGGTGCGCAGGAAGAACAGCGGGATGTAAACGACTACCATCGCAAGAGCCAGCAGGTCGGTCTCCCACTTAAAGCGGCGGATGATCACCTGAACCTGCGGCAGTTCCAGCGCCGTTTCCGGCACGGTCACGCCGAACAGCAGGCCCTTCTGCCGCCGGGCCGAATTGCGGGCAATGCCATACAGGATGCCAAGGATCGCCAGATAGACCACAAACAGCATGATTTCATCGGCACGAGACATGTAAACTGACATGGTTCAGCCCTCCGTTTCGCCATACACTGCGGCGCACTGCGCCAGAAATTCTTCTTTGGAAAGCCCAGCCAGCCGTGCCTCGCCCGCCAGCAGCCGCAGACGGGAAAGCTGGTCGGCCGTCAGGGCTTTGCCGCCTGGCGGGGTACACACGACGGCACCGCTGCGCCGGTCGGCGGTCAGGTAGCCCTCGCTTTTCAATAATTGATACGCCTTGCTCACGGTCATCACGTTGATGCCGGCATCCTCAGCAAGGGCCCGGGTGGTGGGCAGGTGTTCGCCGGGCAGCAGACGGCCCTCGGCCACGGCCAGCACCACCTGATCGCGTATCTGGCGGTAAATGGGCACAGCGCTTTGAAAATCCAGCCGGAACAGCATGTGCATCCTCCTCTCTTTGTATTATTTAGGATAATACAGATGATACAAAATGTCAAGCGTGCCTCGCATTGCAATCTTTTCGTTTGGATGATACAATAAGACACAAGAAAACACCGCCGCCGGGCGTTTTTTCCGGCTTGCGAAAAACAAAAAAGGATGCGATCGTATGAGCATGAATACCGTCCCCGAGCGCCTTGCCGCCCTGCGCGCCGCCATGGCCGCAAACGGCGTGGCCGTTTATCTGATCCCCGTGGGCGACCCCCACGCCAGCGAATACCTGCCCGACCACTACACCAGCCTGACCTGGTTCTCCGGTTTCCACGGCGAGAACTCCACCTTTGTGGTCACCCGTACCGAGAGTGCCCTGTGGGCAGATGGCCGGTACTTCGTGCAGGCGGAAAAGGAGATCGCGGGCACAGAGATCAAATTGCAGCGCATGGGTGAGCCGGGTGTGCCCACCGTGGAGGAATACTGCGCTGCCGCCCTTTCCGAGGGCGAAGTGCTGGGTCTGTGCGGCCTGACCGCCGCCACCGCCCTCGTGGGCAAGCTGGAAAAGGCGCTGGCGAAAAAAGGCGCTTCCATCAAGACCCTGAACCTTGAGGATGAGCTGTGGACCGAGGGCCGTCCCGCCCTGCCGGACACCCCGGCATGGATCCTGCCGAAGGAATACGCGGGCTTCTCCCCGGCCGAAAAGCTGGACCAGCTGCGCGGCAAGCTCAAAGAGCTGGGCTGCACCGCCCAGTTCGTGGGCAAGCTGGATAACCTCGCCTGGCTTTTGAACCTGCGTGCCATGGACATCGAGTGCACCCCCTACGCCATGGCCTACTGCTATGTGACGCCCAGCCGCGCGGTACTGTTCATCAACACCGCCCGCGTCACCCCGGAAGCCAAGGCGGAGCTGGAAGCCAACGGCGTGACCCTCGCGGAGTACGACGATGTGCTCCCCTTCCTCGCCGCCGAGACCGAGCCGCAGACCGTGCTGGCCGAAGCCGCCACCGTGAACTACGCGGTGTATCAGGTGCTGGAAAAGAACCCCGCCCTCACCGTGAAGGACGGCACCGACCCGCTGCTGCTGATGAAGGGCGTGAAGAACGACACCGAGCTTGCCCACATCCGGGAAGCCCACATCCGCGACGCCGTGGCCATGGTGCGGTTCCAGATCGAGCTGGAAAGCCGTCTTGCCGCCGGGGAAACGCTGACTGAGCTGACCGTGGACGAAATTCTGCACAAGTACCGCAGCAACACGGACAAGTTTATCGTGGAGAGCTTTGGCACCATTGCGGCCTACGGCGGCAACGCGGCCATGATGCACTACCACGCCACCCCGGAAGACCACGCCGTGCTGCAGCCGAAGGGCTTTCTGCTGGTGGACAGCGGTGCCACCTACATGGACGGCACCACCGACATCACCCGCACCTACCCGCTGGGCGAGCTGACCGAGGACGAGAAGCGGTTCTACACCTGGACGCTGCAGTGCCATATCGACATTGCCAAGGCCGTCTGGCTGGACTACTGCGACGGCCACATGCTGGATACCATCGCCCGTGAGCCTCTGTGGCAGCACCTCATCAATTACCGCTGCGGCACCGGCCACAGCGTCAGCTTCGTGGGCAATGTCCACGAAGGCCCCCACAGCCTGCGGGGTACGAACTCGGTGGTCATGCGCCCGGGCATGGTGGTCACCGATGAGCCCGGCGTCTACGAGACCAACCTCGTGGGCATCCGCATCGAGAACGAGCTGGTCTGCGTGCACAAGACCGACAACCAGTACGGCACCTTCCTGGGCTTTGAGCCGCTGATGTTCGTGCCCATTGCCACCTCGCCCATTCTGCCCGGCGTGCTGGACAGGGACGAGATCGCCTGGTTGAACGACTACCACCGCCAGGTGTTCGCAAAGCTGGCCCCGCACCTGAACGATGCGGAGCGGGTCTGGCTGGCGGAAAAGTGCGCCGCCATCAGCTGCTGAGAGACAAAAAACGACAAAAACACCCGGGGCCGTGCGGGAGCCGGAGCGGCTCCCGGCAGAACTCCGGGTGCTTTTTGTGTCATATTATAACTTGCAGAAATGCGCCTGCGGCGTGTCCAGCGGCGGCAGAGTGAACTCGTTCTCGCCAAAGGGGGAGCGCAGGACGGCACCCCGCAGCTCGGCGGAAAGGCCTGCCTCGGCACAGAGGGTGCGGTACAGCTGCATCGCCCGCCGCCGCACCGCAAGGATGTCGGCAGTGCTCACCCGGGTGTGGGAGACGCTCTGGGGGTTCTGCAGGTAGTGGTAGCCGATGTCCGGGATGGAAACGACGGTGCGCACGAAGTGCAGGTATTCCAGGTTGAACAGCTGGTCTTCCGCGAACAGCACCTGCGGGATGCGCACGCCGTGGGCTTCCAGCACATCCCGGCGGTAGAGCTTGTTCCACAGCACCCCGTAGAAAAAGGTGTTGGGCTTTTGGAGCAGCTGCCGGAGGTAGTCCGGCAGGGCGTACACCCCGGCGGGCAGAAAGCCGTAGGCCCGGGTGCAGGGCGGGTTGCGCTTGAGCACCACGCTCACCGCCTTTTCCCAGGGGCGGGTGTGCTCCACAAAGTGCTCCGGGTAGACCATCCAGAACGGTGCGACCACCAGCTCTGCCTGGTGCTGCTCGGCGGCGGTGACCAGCTTTTCGGTAAAGTCCGGGGCCAGCCAGTCGTCGCAGTCCACGAACTGGATGTACTTGCCGTGGGCCAGCCGGATGCCCTGGTTTCGGGTATCGGCCGCGCCGGTATTGGGTTTGTCGATCACGGCGATGCGGTGGTCTTTGGCGGCAAGGCGGGCGCAGACGGCAGCGGTGTCGTCGGTGGAGCCGTCGTTCAGCAGTAAAATTTCGATGCTTTTATAAGTCTGGGCGCAGAGGCTTTCCACACAGCAGGTGATGCAGCCCGCGGCGTTATACATGGGCACAAGGATGCTCACGAGAGGGAACTCCATAAAAACTCCTTTCGACGTCAGCGCAGGCTTTTGGTGCGGGCAACGGTATCGGCCAGCTTCTGCACCGGGCCGCTGGGCAGCGTGCTCTCGAACAGGCTGAGGTAGATGCCCCGCAGACGGGTGCGGTATTTTTCATACAGGCCCATTTCCCGGCACATCTGGCTGTAGATGCCGTACATGCGTTTCCGGTGCTCCAGCATGGCGCGGAGGGTGACCTGGGTGTGGCAGACGCTCTGGGGGTTCTGCACATAGCAGTAGCAGGGCTGCGCAAGAGAGACGAAGGCCCCTTCGGCGTGGTGCAGGTAGGCGGCGTTGAACTGCTGATCCTCAGTGAAAGCCATGGCCGGGAAGCGCACCCCGTGGGCGGCGATGACGTCCCGCCGGAACAGCTTGTTCCACACCACGGTGAAGTAAAAGCTGGCGGGCTGGCCGATGACCCACCACAGATAGTCGGCTTTTGTGTAGACCCCGGCGGGCAGCAGGCTGTATTCCCGGGTATCATAGCCGCTGCCGTGAGGGATCATCATCCGGTAAGGGGCCAGCACCAGCACGGCCTTGTGCCGCCGGGCGGCGGAAACGAGGCGCTCGGTGCAGCCGGGCAGCAGGTAATCGTCGCTGTCGGCAAACTGGATGTATTCGCCCCTGGCAAGGGCCAGCCCCTGGTTGCGGGTGTCCGAAGCGCCGGAGTTGGGCTTGTCGATGAGACGGATGCGGGCATCCGCGGCCGCCAGCTCCCGGCAGACGGCCAGGGTGCCGTCCTTCGAGCCGTCATTGAGCAAAAGGATCTCCAGGTTCGGGTATGACTGGCCGCAGATGCTTTCCACGCAGCGGCGGATGGTGTTCTGCGCGTTGTACATGGGCACGATCACACTGACGAGGGGCTGTTCCATAAAAAGCGTCTCCTTTGCGGGAAAATGGGGGAAGAATTATCCTTATGATACACGCCCTGCCGCCAAAAAGCAAGCGCGGCGGGCCGAGAACGGAGGAAGCAGGAATGATCTTTCACATCGCGGTCTGCAGCCCGGATGCTGGGCTGCGCAGCGGGCTGGAGCGGCAGTGCATGGAATACTTTGCCCGCCGGGCGGATGCGTGCATCGTGCAGCAGCTGCCGGATGCCGCTACCCTCCTGCAGCGGGACACCGCCGGGGACCGCTATGAGCTGTACCTCATCGAGCTGGCGGCGGTGGCCTCGCCCGAGGGGCTGGCGGCGGCGGCCGAGCTGCGCCGCCGGGGCCGCCGGGCACCGCTGGCCTTCGTGGCCCGCACCCCGGCCCACGCCTACAGCGCCTTCCGGGTGGACGCGATGCAGTATCTGCTGCTGCCGGTGCACCAGCAGGAGCTTTCCGCCCTGCTGGACCGCGCCGCCGAACCGGAGTACGGCCCGGCCCTGACGGTGAACACGGCCGAGGGGCTGCGGGTGCTGGCCTATGCCGAGATCGAATATCTGGAGTGCACCCACCACATCGTCCACTTCCACCTGCTCAGCGGCGAGGACGTGACCTCCCTTTCGCTGCGGGTGCCTTTTTCGGCGGTGGCGGGGCCGCTGCTGGCGGACGGCCGCTTCCTGCAGCCCCACCGCTCCTATGTGGTCAGCCTGGCCGCCGTGCGGCTGCTGAGCGCCGGAGAGCTGCAGATGACCAGCGGCGCACGGGTGCCCATCCCCCGCGGGCGGGAAGGCGCCGTGCGGGAAGCCATCCGCGCCTGGTACCGCTGAGGAACACAGCAAAAAAGAGCCGCTTCGGGCGGCTCTTTTTTCGTGTGCAAAGGTGGTTTATTCAGGTTTTGGGTCCAGCTTTTTCCTGCGGGAGGCCCGGGCCGGTTTTGCCGGGCGGCTGGCGGCGTCTGTCTCCTGGACCGGCACCGAGGAGGCGTCCAGCCCGGTCAGGTTGCCCCAGTAGGATGCGGCGTCGTCGATGGCGCGCTGCAGCAGGCTGGAGGGCGAAACGTTCTCGGAAAAAGCCACCAGCGACTTGTACAGCCGGGGCTGTACTTCGTCGTAGATGCCCAGCTTTGTGAACAGCTCTTTGTAATAGCGCAGCATCTGCAGCTTGTTCTGCATCACGGTGCCGGCGGTGAGTTGGGTGTGGCAGATGCCCTGGGGGTTCTGGATGTAATAATAGCCGGGGGTGTCGATGGAAGCAATGACCTTGGCGTATTGCAGGTAGCGCACATTGAACTGCTGATCCTCGGCGTAGAGCAGGTCGTTGGTGAACCAGAGGTCCACGGCTTCCAGCAGCTGGCGGCGGTAGAGCTTGTTCCACACCACGTTGAAGTAGAAGGTGGCGGGCTTTTCGATCAGCTGCATCGCGTAGGCGCGCTGGTCGTAGACCCCGGCGGGCAGAAAGCCGTATTGGCGCACCTTATAGCCGCGGCGGTCGGTGACGGAGGGGTCCTCCAGGAAAAGCTTTGCGTCCGGGGCCAGCTTTTCCCCTTCGCCGGGATTCACCATCTCCGGCGGCAGGGCCATCCAGTAGGGCGAGATGACAAGGTCGGCGCTGTTGGCCTCGGCCGCGCGGACCATATTTTCCGTGAAATCGGGCTCCAGCAGGTCGTCGCTGTCCACGAACTGGACGTACTTGCCTTTGGCCACCTTCATGCCATCGTTGCGGGTCATGGAAAGCCCGGCATTGGGCTTGTCGATCAAGGTGATGCGGGGGTCTTTGCGGCGGAACTGCTCGCAGATGGCAAGGCTGCCGTCTGTGGAGCCGTCGTTCAGCACGATGACTTCGATCTCTTTCCAGGTCTGCGCAAGGACACTTTCCAGACACCGGGCAACACTATTCTGCACGTTATACACAGGCACGATAATGCTGACGAGCGGATTGTTCATGACAAGGGGTCTCCTATTCCTTCTCTGTTCTCGATCAAGATACGATCGGCTGTATCAGAATCGCGCGGAATGCGCGTTTTGTTCATAAACTGGAAACTTTTGATAATAGAATCGTCTGATTTATATTATCATACACTTTTCGCCTGTAAAAAGCAAGCAAAATAAAAGGCAAGAAAGAACCGCACAAGGCAGTTCCTCCGGCGGCAGAAAACGCGGCGGCGCGGCTCACGCGCGGGTCCAGTCCAGCGCGCTCCATGCGGGCAGGAACTGGTCACACACCCGGCGCATCTGTGCTTCGTCGGCGGCAGAGGCCGGGTCTGCGATGCCGATGACGTAATACCCGGCTTTTTGGGCGGTGGAGGCGGCGTAAATGGCGTCCTCGCACACGGCGCAGGCGGCAGGGTCTGCTCCGCCCAGCCGCTCCATGCACTGGGCGAACACCTCCGGGCGGCTCTTGTGCAGCGCACCCTGGGCTTCCACGATGAACTCAAAATCGTCCAGCACGCCCAGCCTCCTCAGCACCGTGCGGCACTGGTCGGCCCAGGTGTTGGAACAAAGGCACAGCCGGGCCCCCTCGGCCCTGAGCCGGGCCAGCATCTCCCGCACGCCGGGTTTCAGCTCCACGGTCTCGTACAGCTCGGCAATGACCTGGCGCATCACGTCGTAATAGGCGGTTTCGTCCAGCGGCAGGTCGTACTCCCGGATCAGGTACTGCGCGCCCTCCTGCATCCCCATGGTGAGCAGGGCCGAGCGCAGGTTTTCCTTTGGGGTGCGGCCGTAGCGGCGCAGCAGCGCGTCGGGTGCGCCCTCCCACACCACGCCCATGCTGTCGGTGAGGGTGCCGTCCATATCAAAGATCCATTGCCTGCAGTGCATGAGAATGCCTCCTTGTAAAATATCCCACTAAGTATATCATGTTTCTTAGCCGGGAGAAAGCCGTTTATTTACAAAAACCGGGAGAATTTTTGCGGGAAATATGCTATAATCGAACAAAACAGCAGGCATCGACAGAGGAGGCGGAGACCATGGAACAACGGCAGAAAGCGCTGGTGCTGGCAGGCGGCGGTGCCCGGGGCAGCTATCAGGTGGGCGTGTGGCGCGCATTGATGGAGCTGGACTGGCACCCGCAGATCATCACCGGCACGAGCGTCGGCAGCCTGAACGGTGCCATGTTCGTGCTGGACCAGTACGCCACCGCGCGGGACATGTGGCTGACCATCCGCAGCCGGGACGTGATGGAGCTGCCCGAGCGGGACGCCGACCTGTCCGAGCTGCACCAGTTCCTGCGCAGCGTGGTGAAGGCCGGCGGTCTGGACGTGTCCCCGCTGGAGGAGATCGTGGAGCGGGTGCTGGACGAGGACGCCCTGCGGGCTGCAGACATCCGGTTTGGTCTGGTCACGGTGGAGCAGCGGGGGCTGAAGGCCCGGGAGCTGACGCTGGACCAGATCCCCAAAGGGCGGGTAAAGGATTATCTGATGGCCTCTGCCGCCTGCTTTCCCGCCCTGCGGGCGCGGGACATCGACGGGGTCAAGTTTCTGGACGGCGGCTACAGCGACAACATGCCCACCGGCCTTGCCAAAAAAATGGGGGCCGAGGAGCTGGTGTGCGTGGACCTGGAGGGCGTGGGCATCACCCGCCCGAACCTGACCGGCCTGCCCACCGTGATGGTGCGCAGCTACTGGGAGCTGGGCGATATCCTCCACTTTGACCCGGACACCGCCCGCCGCAACATGGAGCTGGGCTATTACGACACCCGCCGCGCCATGGGGTATCTGCGAGGCTGTGCGTATGCGGTTTCCACCAGCGCGGAGAGCTGTGAGGATGCCGCCGCCTTTGCGTGGAAATTCCAGCAGGTGCAGAAGGCGGTGCGGGAAAAGTACCCCGTCACCCTGACGGCGGATGCGGCCCTGCTGCTGGCCAAGATGAAGGACGCGGACCTTGCCCCGCTGGAAGCGGCGGCCGAGGACGCGGGCGTGGATCCGACAAAATTCTACACGACCCACACGCTGGCAGATGCATTCCTCGCCACCTGCGATCAGGCGCGGATGCAGAGCTTTGCGCCGCTGTTCGAGGGCAGCGCGGATGCTGCCCGTGCGGCACTGGCAGCGCTGGTGCCCAATACCTTTTTGCAAGCGCTGGTCTGGTACACCCTGACCGCGCCGGAGAAAACGCCCATTCTGCCGGAGGTGACAGACGATGAAGGTGTATAAGGGAGCTTCGGCTTCGCCGGGCCTGGTGCTGGGCCAGGTGAGCCGGCTGGAACATCATGTGGAAACGGCCACGGCCGGGCCCTTCAACCCTGCGCGGGAGCTGCGGCTGCTCACCGACGCCATCCACACCGCCCAGAGCGAGCTGGAGTCCATGGCGGACCGGGCCGCGCCCACTGAACAGGCCATCTTCCAGTTCCAGAGCATGATGCTGGACGACGAGGGCATGATGAACGAGGTGCGGTTCTGCGTCAATGCGGGCATCGGCGCGGCGGCGGCCATGAACCAGGTGGGCCAGCGCTACGCCGACCAGCTGGCCAACATGAAGGATAACCCCTACATGCAGCTGCGCAGCGTGGATATTCTGGATGCCACCCGCCGGGTCATCAATATCCTCACGAACCGCCCCCGCATGTGGCTGGCGCTGGACCACCCGGTGATCCTTGCCGCCGATCGGCTCATGCCCACCGACCTGTTCAGCGTGCCCTCCGGCATGATCCTGGGCATCATCACGGCCGAAGGCAGCGGCCAGAGCCACGCCGCCATCATTGCCCGGGCAATGAACATCCCGGGCCTTGTGCAGGTGGGGCGGGATTTTCTGGACGACTGCGACGGACGCACCGTCATTCTGGACGCCACCAAGGGCGAGTGCACCCTGGACCCGGACGCCGTCGTCCGCCAGCAGGCCGAGACCCGCATCTGTGAGCTGCAGCGCGAAAACGCCGAGATGCAGCGGCTGAGCGCCCTGCCCAACCGCACGAAGAACGGCCAGCCCTTTGAACTGCTGGCCAACTGCTTCGGCCCCGAGGACATCGACACCGCCATGCAGTCCGGTGCCCGGGGCGTGGGCCTGCTGCGCAGCAGCTATATGATGCTGCCGGGCCGCATCCTGGACGAACAGGAGCAGTATTTCTTCTACAGCTCCTGCCTTGCCGCGGCCAAGGGCTGCCCCGTGACCGTGCGCACCTTTGATTTTGGGGCCGACCGCACCATGGCCGACGCCTATCAGGGCCTGCAGTCCTCGAAGCTGGGCCTGCGAGGCATCCGCAACAGCCTGCGCCAGCCCCGCCAGTTTGAAACGCAGATCTGCGCGCTGCTGCGTGCGGCCGCCCGCGGCCCGCTGCGGGTGATGTTCCCCATGGTGACCACCGTGGAGGACTGGGACGCCGCCATGCGGGTGGTGGAGCGCTGCCACGACCATTTGAAGGAGCGGGGCGTGCCCTTCAACGAGGACACCAAGTTCGGCGTGATGCTCAGCGTGCCTTCGGCCTGCCTGACCGCTGAGGAATTTGTAGAGCACGGGGTCGATTTTCTTGTGATCGGCACCAACGACCTGACCCAGTACACCCACGCGGCCGACCGGGAGCTGGCCAGTGCCGAGCACTACTACCGCCCGGCCAGCAAGGCCATGCAGAAGCTCATCACCATGGTGATGGACGCTGCCCGGGAGCGGGATGTGCCGGTGACCATCTGCGGCCTGGCCGTAGGCAACCCGGTCAATACGGTGCAGTATCTGCATCTGGGCCTGCGCAGCTTTTCGGTGAGCCCGCAGAACCTGCTGAACACCAAAAAGGCTCTGCTGGAAGCGGAGACGTGATCTTATAACCCTCTCAGGCGCTGACGCGCCAGCTCCCCCGAAAGGGGGAGCTGGCATCGCGCAGCGATGACTGAGAGGGTTTTGAGCATAAAAACAAAGGCATCTACACGGTTTCAGTGGAACCGGTGCAGATGCCTTTTGCATTCTATAAAAGAAAATTACTCTAAGTTCCCCGTCAGGGTCATCACCGACGCCAGCACCGCCAGCGGGGCCGTCTCACACCGCAGGATGCGCGGCCCAAGGCCCACGGTCTTTGCACCGGCCTTTGCGGCCATCTCGGCTTCCTCGGCGGCAAAGCCGCCCTCGGCACCGGTGACGAGGGCGATTTTCAGTTTTTCGCCGTCGGCAGGCGCGGTCTCTGCCAGCAGCTGGCGCAGGGGCGCGCCGCCGCACTCATAGCAGAACAGCACAAGGTCGTACTGTGCAAAGGTGCGGCACACGGCCCCGAAGTTCGGCAGCGGCAGGGCCACATCCGGCAGCACGCCCCGGCCGCACTGCTTGGCAGCTTCCAGCGCGATGCGGTTGTAGCGCTCGTTCTTCTGCTCCTCTTTTTTGGGCGCGGCCACGCAGTAGCGGCTGAAGAAGGGCACGATGTGGGCCGCGCCCAGCTCCACGCCGTGCTTGATGATCTGCTCCAGCTTATCCTGCTTCGGGTAGCCCGCCAGCAGGGTGACTTCCACGCTGGGTTCGGCGGCGCTGGGGTAGCCCGGCTCTACGCTGAACTCCACGCAGTCGTCGCCGAAGCCGGTGATGGACGCGGTGTATTCCACGGCGTTGCCGTCGCACAGAATGACGGTCTCGCCCAGGCGTGCCCGCATCACCCGGGCAAGGTGGTGGGCGTCGGCCCCGCGCAGCACGGCGGTGCCGTCAGAAATTTCAGTGGTAAAATAACGGTGCGGCATAGTGGCTCTCCTTGAACGTCCTCGCCCTCTCCGTCATTGCTTGCGCAATGCCACCTCTCCCAGAGGGAGAGGCAAGAAATGTATCCGGCCAAGCTCTTGGCTCTCCCCTTGGGAGAGCTGTCGAGCAAAGCGAGACTGAGAGGGCGGGCCAGCTGAAAATAATAAAAGCGCTTTTTGTTTACGCTTTCTTACAAACAATGCACTCCCAGCCGCGCTTTTCCTTCACTTCCACGACGGCGAGACCGGCCTTTTCCAATCCGGCAATGACCTCATCCTTGCGGCTGTCAATGATGCCGCTGGCGATGAAAGTTGCGCCCTCGGCCATCAGGCCGGGCACAGCCGGTGCCAGAGACAGGATGGCGTTGGCCACGATGTTGGCGGTGATGATGTCGTACTGGCCGCTGGCCTTGTCCGAAAGATCACCCACCAGCACGGTGAGTTTGTCCTGCACGCCGTTCAGGGCGGCGTTCTCCCCGGCGGTGCGCACGGCCACGGGGTCGATGTCCACGCCCTCGGCCACGGC
>ERZ1034913.685-NODE-685-length-25153-cov-7.185035_pt1 | contig 25153 bp, 20 predicted proteins | sample MGYA00520697_ERZ1034913 | MGnify/ENA primary metagenome ERZ1034913 (study PRJEB33766, sample SAMN09781786) | gut metagenome | biome: gut microbiome | host: Homo sapiens | place: Madagascar | study: EMG produced TPA metagenomics assembly of the PRJNA485056 data set...
GGTTTAGCCGTATACCGCCAGAGGAAAGCTGGGTATATACCCAGGTATAAACCGGGTATATAACCCTTTCATCAGGTGTTTCTTTGTTTGGGAGATTTAGCGTATACTGGACCCGTTTTGATTGGGACCCACGACCAAACGAAAGCGATGTGCTGTGGATTCAAGCATGTTCCTGTTTTACTACTCGATCGCCATGCAAGTGTGCGCGATTCTGACCTCGGCATGCTGCCTGGCGTCCTATCTTGTTTCGCGCAACAAAGTCCAGCTGTACTGTTTCGTGGGCTTTCTCATGTACTACGCCGATTGCATGCTCGTGTTCCGCGACGATTACGTGATGGCATCGGATCCGGCAGTAACGCACGAGGCGTTCTTCATCGGGGACCCGGCCTTCTCCATCATCTTCGGCTGCGCTACGCTTATGTCATTTTGGCTGATGATATGCACCTATGTGGAGGAAGATTCCCTCATCATAAAACTAGGCCCGGCGTATCTATTCATCGGCGCAAGCCTTGCCGTAACGCTGTTCCTTCCGCAAGGGTATGTGCACATGTTCGTGTTCTATTCGCTGCGCGAGGTGTTCATCGCCTGGATGTTGTTCTTCGCGGCATATAAGTACATCACCACCGAGGACGAGCGGCTACGGCTGCGATTAAGCCGCTTCCCGAAGTTCTACGTGCTGCTATGGGTGCTGCTGCTAGCGGTGGTCGCAGAGAACGGTTTCGTCTTGCTGGTAATCGGCCAGGGGCACGTGGATATCCCCCTGGGCTTCTTCCCGGAACGCAACTTCGCCGAGAACCTGCTCGCCTTGGTTTGCGAGTTCGTGGCGCTGCGCTCTTCGTTGACGTATCTTTCCGTGCGCCACAGCGACCCTCCCACGCAAGGAGGCGAGCAAGTCGAAACGTATATCGACCACAACCTGGTACCGTACGCGGCATCCCACAAGCTGACGCCTCGTGAAACCGAGATCTTGCGGCTAGTGCTGCTGGGCAAGGACAACCAGAACATCGCAGCAGAGCTATCGCTGGCACCGGGAACCGTAAAGGTGCACGTGCACAATATCCTGAAGAAGTCGCAGAAAGCGAACAGGCAGGAACTGATCCAGGATTACTGGGACTACTAGCCGCTCATCCGCGCCCCCATGCATACCGATCGGCCGTGCGCATGAGGGTTCCAGCGGGCGGCCCGCTATCAAGCTTGCAGACCATGCAGTGAAACGAGCCGCCGCCAAGCCCGCGAACCAGCCAATACATGGAGCGCCTGCGTGTCATCAAGGACGTAGGCGCTCCATGTATCAACTACTTATAATCGGCGGGATTCTTAGCGGCGGTGCCGGTGGTGTTGCCGTCGTTGCGCAGCTCGTGGCCGAAACGGACCGCCCCTTCCCCGAAGCGATCTTTCACCAGGTCGGTCGCCGCAAGCAAGCCACGTCGTTTCGACTCGTCTTGAATGCGCGGCTTCGCATCGCCCTCAAGCGGGGCGACCTGCTTCACATCGAACAGGCTGCCCTGCTCGCCTTCCAACTCGGAAAACCCGGACACGGACACCCCGATGAGGCGCACCGCTGTGCCAGGCTCCCAAAGCTCGTCGAGCATGTTGCAAAGCTCAGGAGCGAACAGCAGCTCATCGTCGGTCGGCCGGGCAAGCCTGCGCTGGACCGAGCGGCTCGACCTATCGGGATACCGAAGGCGCAGACCGATGGTGAAACCGCGCAAGCCCTTGCCGCGCAACCGTCGGCCCACCTTCGCCGCCTGCGTGCTGATGGCCGCCTCGATATCCTCGCGCGTGCGCAGGTCGTTTGCGAACGTGACCTCGTTCGACACCGATTTCACCGGCGCATGCTGCTGGATGGGCGAATCGTCCAAGCCGCAGGCCCGTATATACATGACGCGCCCGTTCTTCCCGAACATCCGCTCAAGGCGCGCCGGGCCCTCGCACACCAGCTGCCCGAGCGTTTCCACTCCATGGCTTTTCAAGCGTTGCTCGGCGGCGGCGCCGATGCCGCTCATGCTGCGTACGGGAAGCGGATCGAGAAACGTGCGCTCGGTTCCCGGATAAACGACGGTAAGACCGCGGGGCTTGTCCATATCGGAGGCGATCTTCGCAACCGTCTTGGAAGTCCCCACCCCTACCGAGCAGGTGACACCGAGCTGCTCCACCCGTTGTTGGATTCTCCGCGCAACGGCAACGGGGTGTTCCCTATTGGTGCGCGTGGGGGTGACGTCGAGGAAGGCCTCATCGATGCTGACCTGCTGTACAAGCGGGGTCTCGTCGTTCAGGATGGACATGACCTGGTTGCTGACCTGCTTGTACCTGTCGAACCTGCCTGCGGCCCAGATGGCCTGCGGGCAAAGTTTGCGCGCCGTTACCGCGGGCATAGCAGAGCGAACGCCGAACACGCGCGCTTCATAGGAAGCCGTTGATACGACGCCGTGCTTGTCGGCGCTTCCCCCGACGATGACGGGCTTGCCGCGCCATCCGGGATGGTCGAGCTGCTCGACGGAGGCGAAGAACGCATCAAGGTCGACCAGCAGGATCGCCGGCCCATCCCAGGGTTCCAAAGGCAGCATGCCCTCATGTTCGCTCGAATCGATCATGCGTTCCAGTTTACCACGGGGCGCGGAGCGCGAAACGCTGTGCTACTATAAGCGTTCGGCTTTATCGCGATATCGAGCACCAACGGGAAGGAGGGCGTTATGGACGGATTGAACGGACGCCTTCGCACAACCGGATGGGGTGCCCTCGCTCCCGCATCGGCGGCTCCCGATATGTTGCCCGATTCCGGGATCTCCATCATCGACTGGCTCGACTTCTCGCAGACGCTCAACCCGCTCGGCATGCCCGAGGCCTTCAGCCCGGCGCTGAACCTGTTGACGCGAAATCCCATCACGCCCGAAGAGGAACACACGGCGCAAGCCCAGATTCCCGGGCTGTTGGCGAAGCGCTACGGCGTGCATCCCGATTGCGTTGTCGTCGGCGCGTCGGCCACCGATGTGTTGGCAGCTGTGGCGAACTCGTTCGAGCCACGTTCCGTGGCGGTACCCGTACCCTCGCGCGCCGCCTACGAACGATGTTTGGGAACCGCCGGCCACCGCATCGTGGAAGTTCCCGGCCCCGATGGGTTCGTGGTTCCCGATCCGCAAGCCGTACGGCGCATGGGGCTATCCTTCGATGCGGCGATGCTCGCCAACCCCGCCTTCCCCACCAGTCGGCTGCTGGCTCGGCAGACGCTGCTCGATTACCTGCAAGCCTGCGCGTGGGTGATCGTGGACGAGCGGGGGATCGACCTGACGCTCGGCGGCGAATCGACGGCGAATATGATCGCCGAGCACTCGAACCTCATCGTCATCCGGTCGCTTACTGACACCTTCTCGTTGCCCGGCATGCCCCTGTCGTGCGCATTGGCGCACCCCGCCGTCGCCAGCCGCATCTCCCAGATAGCCAAACGCCCGGCGTCCGCCGCGCTCAGCGCACGCCTGCTGAAGCTGGCAACTCCCGATCATCATCTGGAACGGGCGCGCGAGGTGCTTGAAACGGAGATCCCTTGGATGCAGTGCATGCTCAGCTTGGTCCCCGGGATCAGCGTCTTCCCGGCGGAGGCGAATTATGTGATGTGCTCGTTCGCCCCGGGACGCTCCATGCATCTCGGAGCCGACGATGCGCCAGACCTTGTGCGCAAGCTGCAGAAACGAGGGTTCCCGGTTCGCACGCTCGATCGAACGCCCGGGGTCTCGCCCGGCAGCCATTTTTGCGTGAGCGTGCGCACAAGACCGGACAACGAGCGGTTCATCGACGCGCTGCGGCAGATCGTAGCCGGAAACTGACCCGCCTAACGCAAACGGCGCCGTCATCGCGCCGGGCCCTAAGGTACCCCATGCGATGACGGCGCCGCGATTCACGAAAAGCGTGAAGGCCGAGCTACTCGATGCCCTTCACCTCGTAGCCGGCTTCGACGACGGCGTTCACGAGCACGGTATCGTCTACCGCATCGGCAAGCTTCGCAACGGCGGTGCCGGCATCAAGATTCACAACGGCCTCAGACACGCCGTCGACGCCCTCGAGCGCCTTCTTCACATGGGCGACGCAATGCGGGCACATCATGCCCTCGACGGTGAGCTTCTTTTCCATGACGATCTCCTGTTCCGCGGGAACACCCGCATCGTTTACCTGGATATCCTGCTCGGATGCGCTTGCATCCGCAGCTTCCTCATCGGGTTCGCCTTGCCCGCCAGCCAACTGCTGAGCCGCAGCCGATGCGAATCGCGGCTTCCATGTGCGCAACCGCAGCGCGTTGGAGACGACGCATACGCTCGAACAGCTCATAGCCGCCGCGGCGATCATGGGGTTGAGCGTGAAACCCGCGAACGAGAACACGCCGGCTGCCACCGGGATGCATACCGCATTGTAGATCAACGCCCAGAACAGGTTCTGCTTGATGTTGCGCAGCGTTGAGCGCGATAGCTGCATGGCAGCAGGCACGTCCAGAACATCAGAACGCATGAGCACGACGTCGGCGCTGTCGATGGCGATGTCGGTGCCCGCTCCGATGGCGATGCCCACATCAGCGCGCGCAAGCGCCGGCGCATCGTTGATGCCGTCGCCGACCATGGCCACGCGCCCTTGCTCGGAAAGACGGCGGATCTCCCGCTCCTTATCTCGCGGAAGCACGCCGGCTATCACCTCGTCGGCGCCGACCTGTCGCTGGATGGCCTGCGCAGTGCGCTCGTTATCTCCCGTGAGCATGACGGTACGCAAGCCCATGGCACGCAGCTCCTCGAGCGCTGCGGCGCTTGAGGGTTTGACGGTATCGGCAACCGCGACAAGGCCGCACGCTTTGCCCCCGCACGCGAAGAACAACGGCGTTTTGCCCTCGTCGGCGAACTCGCGAGCTTGCTTCTCGAATGCAGAGAAGTCAACTCCCACCTGCTGCATGAGCTTGGCATTGCCCGCTAGCGCGCAGGCCCCGCCGACGTTTGCCCGCACCCCACCGCCGGCAACCTGTTCGAACGCATCAACCGGTTGAACCTGCGCACCGGCGGCCTCGGCCCAAGCCCCAACGGCCAGGGCGAGCGGATGCTCGCTTCGCTGCTCGATGGAAAGCGCAAGGCTTGCGAACCCTTGCTCGTCCACGCTGCTGGCGCGCACGACGTCGGTGACCACGGGCTTGCCTGTGGTGATGGTGCCCGTCTTGTCGAATACGACCGTTTTGACATCATGGGCGACCTCAAGCGCCTCAGCCGACTTCACCAAGATGCCGCTGGCGGCTCCACGCCCCGTTCCCACCATGATGGCCGTAGGCGTCGCAAGGCCGAGCGCGCACGGGCAGCTGATCACGAGCACTGAGATGGCATGCGTGAGCGCTGTGGACACATCGGCGGAGAGAACCATCCATACGGCGAACGTTGCGGCAGCGATGACGATGACGATGGGAACGAACACGCCTGCGATCTTGTCCGCGATCTTCTCGATAGGGGCCTTGGTGGAAGTCGCCTCGTCGACAAGGCGGATGATGCCCGCAAGCGTGGTATCGCCGCCGACGCGGTCCGCCCGCATGACGAACCACCCGGACTTGTTCAGGGTTGCTCCCGTAACGGCATCGCCGGCATGCTTGCCGACCGGTACGCTCTCGCCCGTGATGACCGACTCGTCCACCACGCCGTCGCCTTCGACGACCACACCGTCGACCGGCACGCTCTGACCGGCCTTGACCACGAGCATATCGCCGACGCGTACCTGCTCGACCGGCACCTGCTCAACGCCGCCATCCGGCGTGCGGCGCGCAGCTTCCTTCGGAGTCAAATCCATAAGCTTGGTAATGGCATCGGTGGTCTTGCCCTTGGCCCGCGCCTCGAAGTACTTGCCGAGCGTGATGAGCGTCAAGATCATGGCGGCGGATTCGAAGTACAGGTCCATGGCGGCAGCATGCGCGAAATCGATGTCCCCATGGCCCATGCCCCAACCGATGCGGTAGATGGCAGCAATTCCGTATATGATGGATGCGGCGGAGCCGAGCGCGATGAGCGAATCCATGTTCGGCGCACCGTGGACGAGGGTCTTGAAGCCCACACGGAAGAACTTGAAGTTCACGAAAATGACGGGCAATAACAGCAGGAACTGGGTGACCGCGAACGTAAGCATGTTCTCATGGCCCAGGAAAACCCCGGGCAGCGGCCATCCGAACATATGCCCCATGGACAGATAGAACAACGGGATGGTGAAGCAGAAGCTCACGATCAGGCGCATGCGCACCCGCTTCGCCTCCGCGGCGGAATCGTTCACCGGGCGCACAGGCTGCTGCACGCTGTTTGCCGCGGACCCCGCCTCGGGCCGCGGATATGCACCATAGCCCGCCTTCTCGACCGCCGCCGAGATTGCGGCGAGGGTGGTGTCTTCGCCATCGAAATCCGCTTCCATGCTGTTCTTCAGCAGGTTGACCGACACCGCGGCGACGCCCGGCACGTTCGAAGCGGCCTTCTCGACACGCGCCGAGCATGCGGCACACGTCATGCCCGTCACGTCGAATGTACGTTTCATACCTATCCTTCTTTCAGCGCTTACCGCGCGAACTTCTTAATGAGCTGCATGGCTTCATCGATGATCTGCGTATTGCCCTGCTCGATCTGCTCGACCACGCAGGTTTCCAAGTGGTTTTGCAGCAAGATGGCGGAAATGCTGTGCACGGCGCTTTCGGCCGCGGAAAGCTGAACGAGCACATCGCCGCAATAGCGGTTGTCGTCGATCATCGTTTTCACGCCGTTGAGCTGGCCGATCACGCGATTCAACCGTTTTTGCAGGTCATCTTGCATCTGCTGGCTGCGCGGCGTGGCCTTGTGATGACAGCAGCACGGCTTTTGCGCTTCCTGTGCGTCAGTCGAAGCTTCGTTCATGGCGCATCCTTCCGATCGAGAAGCCGAAGGGGACATACGACGATTCGCATATAACCCCTTGAGACACGTAAGTCGTCTTTAGTATATGCCCCCCTGGGGTATAGTCAAGCGAAAGGTTTACAGTATCAAACTTTACGTTGGACACGCATAACAGGGGCATGTGTTGAATCGCAAAACCAGTTGACATGCATTCGCAGCCGACTATACTTATGAACAGTTGCTCATATGTTTAGCAGTTAGCTGAAAGGATCGCAGCCATGCCAAACAAAGAGATACCACCTTCCACGCTGCAATCAATGCAAAGCGGCTCAGCAGCAGCCGACCAGCTATCGGTCGTGGAAGCTGAAGGCCAAGGCTCCCCCGCCGCCGGGACGATGCAAAACCCGCAAGCCGACGATTGCCCCTGCGGATGCAATCGCGAAGACACGCAACAGCGCTTCGATACCATGCCCGACGAGGAGCTGCTCTACGATTTAGCGGACCTGTTCAAGGTGTTCGCCGACACCACGCGCATCAAGATACTGTTCGCCCTGATGGCGCGCGCCATGTCCGTAGGCGAGCTTGCCGATGCCATCGGCGCCACGCAATCGGCGGTATCCCACCAGCTACGCCAGCTCAAGCAAGCTCACCTGGTGAAGTTCCAGCGCGACGGCAAATCCGTCATCTATTCCCTATCGGACGACCACGTATACACCATGCTTGCACAAGGCATGACCCACATCTGCGAATAGCCGGGCACGCGCCCGAAAGCATTCGACCCCATCCACCGAACGAAAGGAACCATCATGCGTAAGATGTTCAAACTCGACGAGCTCGACTGCGCCAACTGCGGAGCGAAGATCGAAGCGGGCATCAAGCAGATCGAAGGCGTGAACGATGCCAAGGTCACCTTCATGACCCAGAAGCTCATGATCGACGCCGATGACGCCCGCTTCGAGCAGATCGTCGACGAGGCTCAAAAGGTCGCCCACAAGTTCGAGCCCGATTGCGACATCGTTCGTTAAGCAAAAGGGGCGCAAGCCGCCTAAAAGGAATCACGACCATGAATAAAAAGCAACGAAAGTGGCGCAACCGCATCTTGGTAGCGCTGGCCTTGTTCGCCGTCATCTTCGCCGCCGAACATCTGCTGCCGCTGGCAGACATGCTCGGAAGCGAAGCGGCTGCGGTCTATCTCCTGTTCGCCTTGTACCTGGTTCCCTATCTGATCGCCGGACACGATGTGCTGCTCCGCGCTGCCAGCAACATCAAGAACGGCCAGGTGTTCGATGAGAACCTGCTCATGGCCATCGCCACCATCGGCGCATTCGCCATGATCGCGTTCCCGGACGCGGAGCCTTCGATGGCCGAAGGTTGTGCGGTAATGCTGTTTTACCAGGTCGGCGAGCTGTTCCAAAGCTATGCCGTGGGCAAATCGCGCAAATCCATCGCATCCATGATGGATATCGCCCCCGATTACGCCAACATCGAGCGCAACGGCGAACTTGCGCAGGTCGACCCCGCTGAAGTGGCCATCGGCGACGTCATCGTGGTGAAGCCCGGCGAGCGCGTGCCCATCGACGGCACCGTCATCGAAGGCGCAAGCCAGCTTGACACCGCGGCGCTCACCGGCGAATCCGTTCCGCGCCACGTGGAAGCCGGCATGGACGTCATCAGCGGCTGCGTGAACATGACCAGCCTTCTGCGCGTTCGAACGGAAAAGCCCTTCGGCGAATCCACGGTCAGCCGCATCCTTGAGCTGGTGGAAAACGCAGCGGAGAAGAAGGCCCGCACCGAGAACTTCATCACGCGCTTCGCCCGCTACTACACCCCCACCGTCACGGGGCTTGCCCTGCTGCTTGCCATCATCCCGCCGCTGCTGGGCATGGGCGCTTGGAGCGACTGGATCTTGCGCGGCCTTACCTTCCTGGTGGTCAGCTGCCCATGCGCCCTGGTCATCAGCGTACCGCTGTCGTTCTTCGGCGGCATCGGCGGCGCCAGCAAGCTGGGCGTGCTGGTCAAGGGCAGCAACTACCTTGAGGCGCTTGCCAAGGTGGACACCGTGGTGTTCGATAAAACCGGCACGCTCACCAACGGCACCTTCAACGTGGTTGCGGTACATACCGAGCACGACGTCGACCCCGATTACCTGCTCAGCTATGCCGCACATGCGGAATCCTATTCCGACCATCCCATCGCGCTGTCGGTCAAGGAGGCATATTCCGGCAAGATCGACCAGGAACGCATCCATAATGTGCGCGAGGAAGCGGGCCATGGCGTGGCGGCCGTGATCGACGAGCATGTGGTGCTGGTGGGCAACGACAAGCTCATGAAGGCAAACGGCACGGATTACCACGATTGCGAGCTTACGGGCACGATCCTGCACGTTTCAATCGATGGAAAGTACGCGGGCCACATCGTCATCGCCGACGTGGTGAAAGACGATGCCGCTGAGGCCATCAAGCGCCTTCACGCTGCCGGCGTTCGCAAAACGGTCATGCTCACCGGCGACCGCGCCGAGGTGGCCCGCGCGGTGTCCGAACAGCTGGGCATCGACGAATTCCACGCACAGCTGCTGCCTGCCGACAAAGTCGCCCAGGTCGAGCGCCTGCTTTCCGAAGAAGCCGAAGGCGCGAACCTGGCATTCGTGGGCGACGGCATCAACGATGCCCCGGTGCTCACCCGCGCCGATGTGGGCATAGCCATGGGCGCCATGGGCTCGGACGCCGCCATCGAGGCCGCCGATGTGGTGCTCATGGACGACAAGCCCTCCAACATCTCGCGCGCTATCGGCCTGGCGCGGCGCACCATGCGCGTCGTCTGGCAGAACATCGTGTTCGCGCTGGGCGTGAAGCTGGCCGTCCTCGTGCTTGCCGCGGTGGGTATCGCGAACATGTGGCTGGCGGTGTTCGCCGACGTGGGCGTGGCAATCATCGCCATCCTCAACGCCATGCGCTGCATGAACGTGAAGAGGCTGCGCAAGTAGCTGCCGGAACCAAACACGCCAGCAGCCACGGAACCGGTCGCAACCCCGCGTGTCACAACGCCCTTCGTGTCCGGGAATACCCGCACAAGACCCAGCTCCCGGACAATCGGGGCCATTGGCAATCGCATCGTTCGTCGTTTCGCGTCACCTATTTATGGAGAGGCCGCCCGCATTCGGGCGGCCTCTTCTTGCTTGCGCTAAACTGGAATGCCGAAATTTCGAGCGAAGGGTGGGCAGCTGTGGCCGACAACATGCAGGATAACGTCAACGAAACCACGTCCGACCAGGCAGGTGACCCGGTCTTCCAGCAAGAACAGGACCACCTGTCCGACACGTACGCCAAGCTTGAGGCTATAGCGAAAACCCTGTCGGAGAAGATGGAACGACGCCGCTGGCAGGCCGCCAAGGATAAAGACGACATGCAGGGCGAAGTGAAGCATAACTTCGCCAGCGACGGCGAGGCGCAGGAGACCTACGTCGACTACGCCGTGCTCAACAACCTCATCCGCGACTACAACCTTGAACAGGACGCCGACAGCGAGCGTCTGGCCGCCGCCGCGAAACTGCTCGAACAGCCCTACTTCGCCAAGATCAGCCTGGAAATGCGCACCGGCGCCCCGGCCAAAGATATCTATATCGGCCTTGCCGGCGTTGCCGACGAGAACTACCGCCGCATGGTGGTCGACTGGCGCAGCCCTGTGGCCGAGGTGTACTACAACCAGGAAAACGGCCCTACCTCCTACGAGGCGAACGGCCGCACCATCAAAGTCAACCTGCTCAACCGCCGTCAGTTCGACATCGAGGGCAAGACGCTTCGCGCGTATTTCGACTCCGACGTGGCCATCGAGGACTCGCTGCTGCTGCAATCGCTTTCCGCACAGCGCACCGAACATATGAAAGCCATCACCGCCACCATCCAAAAAGAGCAGAACCTCATCATCCGCCACGAGGACGTACCGGCACTGCTGGTCGCCGGCATCGCGGGTAGCGGCAAGACCAGCGTTTTGCTGCAGCGCATCGCATACCTGTTCTACCGCAACCGCGGATCGCTCGACCCGCGCCAGGTCTTCTTGATCAGCCCCAACCCGGTATTCGCGAAATACATCGAGAACGTGCTGCCCGACCTGGGCGAACGCAATCCCGAAACCATCACCTATCACGACCTGTGCGCGCGCCTGCTTCCCGCCGGCCGCAACCCGCAGGACAAGGAAAGCCCGCTTGAGCTGCTATGGAAGATCGATCGCGCCGTCGAGGGCCTTCGCTTCGAGCTGGCCGATTTGCGCGACATCAAGTTCTACGGGGTTCGCCTGGTATCGGCCGGCGCCATCATGCAGCTGATGCAGAAGTACCCCAACGTGCCGGCCGGCCCGCACCTGGTTACGCTGGTGCGCGAGGAGCTGTTCAACCGCCTCGATGCACGCCTGAAGCAGATGGCCGCCACCGAAGCGGTGCAGGATGAGCTGCTGTGCCTGTCGCTGGATGAGCAGGTGCGCCTGTTCAACGCGCCATACGACCCGCAAACCGAGCAGGAGGCGCGCGACTGTGCGCTTACCTACCTGCAAGAGCGCTTTGCCGGGGCAATGCTTGCCATCGAGCGCGACGAATGGCTGCGCATCGACCGCATCGGCATGCGCCTGCTCGGCGTGGAGAACCTGCCCGTCAGCGCATGGCTGTACCTGAACATGGCGGTCACCGGCTTGGGCAACCCCGATGCGCGCTATGTCATGATCGACGAGGTGCAGGACTACACGCCCGACCAGCTTGCCGTCATGGCGCGCTTCTTCCGCCGCGCGCACTTCATGCTGCTCGGCGACCCCCATCAGGCCATCCGCCCGGAAACGGCATCGTATGAACAGATTCGCGAGGTGTTTTTGCGCCTGCGCGGCTCCATCGAGGATTGCCAGCTTTTGACCAGCTATCGCTCCACGCCCGAGATCACAGCGCTGTTCGCGGGGCTTTTACCCGAAAACGAACGCATGCAGATCTCGGCCGTGCAGCGCGCCGATCAGCCCCCGGCGCTGATCGCCTGCCCCACCGATGAGGACTACGAGCAGAACCTGCGCCGCGTGATTCGCGAGGCATCCGACAACGATGGGCTCACCGCCGTGGTGGTGCCGTGGAAAAGCCAGCTCAAGCGCCTGCAGAAACTGCTCGGCGACGACACGCCGCAGATCATCGGCCAGGATAGGCGCCTGCCGTCCTCCGGCGTGCTGGCGCTCACGCTGCCGTTGGCGAAGGGATTGGAATTCGACCACGTCATCATCCCCGACGCCGGCGCCGGCCTGTTCCCCGAGAACGACCACGTGGCTCAAAACCGCCTGTACACCACGATAAGCCGCGCAACCTGCACCATCACCATCCTGTCTAACGGGCCGCTCACCCCGCTGCTGGGTTTTGCGAACCAGAACTGATACACACTTGAAGGAGCCTCATGGCAACGAACCGATCGACTACCACCCGCCGCACCCTGCACTACTATTGGCTGGTCACCCGCAAGCACTTCAGCCTGTTCGCCGCCCTTATGGCGTCGACGTTCCTGTTCGTGGCCCTGCTGTCCTACGGCAACCCGTATGTGATGAGCCTGGTGGTCGATCGCGTGAGCGCCGGAAGCGTGGAAGCCGACCAGGTGTTCGAGGTGTACGGCCCCTATATCGTGGCGCTCATCGCCATCAACGTGCTCGGGCAAGCCGCCAGCAAGCTGCAGGATTACACCATGTACAAGCTGGAGATCGCGGCAGCGTATGACCTTGCCACCATGAGCTTCGATGCGCTGTGCAACCAGTCCATGAGCTTCCACTCGAACCGCTTCGGCGGCACGCTGGTAAGCCAAACGAGCAAGTTCATGAGCGCCTACCAGCTGCTGCTCGAAACCATCACGTTCCCGTTTCTGCCGGTCATCTGCTCGGTGATATTCACATGCGCCATCCTGGCGCCGCGCGTGCCGGTATATGTTGCCATCCTCATGACGTTGCTGGTCGTGTACGCTTGCGTCTCGTACTACATGTACAAGCGCATCCTGTCGCTTAACGAGAAGGCCGCCAGCGCGCAAAACCAGCTGTCCGGCGAGCTGTCCGATTCGGTGGCGAACATCCTTGCGGTGAAGACCTCGGGGCGCGAAGACTATGAGCGCGCGCTGTTCGACCAGGCCAACCGCCAGGTGGTGGAACGCGACAGCAAGCGCATGTGGGCTAGTTTGGCCCGCGGCATCATCACCGCGTGCATCACCGTGGTCATCATGAGCGTGGTGGCCGTGTTCATAGCCGGGGGAAACGCGTGGTACGGCATCAGCGCCGGCACGCTCGTGATGATGTTCACCTACACCTACACCGTCACGAACCAGTTCAACTTCATCAACAACGGCCTGCAGCGCTTCAATCGGGCCTTCGGCGACGCTAGCGGCATGACGCAAACCCTCGACGAGCCCCGCCTGGTGGCCGACCTGCCCAGTGCATCGGACATGGTGGTGCGCAAGGGCGCCATCGATTTCGAGGGAATCGGCTTCCACTACACCGACGGCAATGCGAAAACCACGGTGTTCGAGGATTTCAACCTGCATATTCCCGCAGGTCAGCGAGTTGGTTTGGTGGGCCTGAGCGGAGCGGGCAAAACCACGCTCACGAAACTGTTGCTGCGTTTATCCGACATCCAGGACGGTCGCATCCTCATCGACGGGCAGAACATCGCCGAATGCACGCAGCAGAGCCTTCGCCGCTCCATCGCCTACGTGCCCCAAGAGGCGCTGCTGTTCCATCGCGCCATCGCGGAAAACATCGCCTACGGCCGCCCCGACGCCACCATGGAGCAGATCCGCCAAGCCGCGGCCCAGGCCAACGCGTTGGACTTCATAGAGAATCTGCCAGAAGGGTTCGACACCATCACCGGCGAGCGCGGCGTGAAGCTCTCCGGCGGGCAGCGCCAGCGCGTCGCCATCGCGCGTGCGCTGCTGGCAGACTGCCCGGTACTCGTGCTCGACGAGGCAACAAGCGCCCTCGACTCCGAAAGCGAGGCGCTTGTGCAGGATGCGCTGTCAACGCTCATGCGCGGACGCACCTGCATCGTGGTGGCGCATCGCCTGTCCACCGTGGCCAGCCTTGACAGGATCGTAGTCCTCGACAAGGGTAAAGTGGTCGAAGACGGCCCACACGCCGACCTGGTAGCCGCCAACGGCGAATACGCCAACCTCTGGAACCGCCAGACCGGCGCCTACCTGAAGTAGCGCCACTCCAGACACTTCGGGGACGTAGCATTATCTGCCCGAAACGAACTTCCAAGGAACCAAGCAAACCGGACACATAAGCCTACATCCCCAAAGTGTCAGAAAACGTTTGGGTTAGCGGTTCTCGATGCTGCCGATGTTTTTGAGCTCGATTTGGATGAGGCCGTTCGGCGCGCTTTTGAACTCGATGAGCTCGGTATTGTGACTGTACTCGGCCGGGAACGTCAGCACGATGCCCGTGTCGGTGACGATCTTGTGGTTGCGACTGACGCGTTTCGCCACATCGCGCTCCATGTGCACACGATCGCCGAGTTGCTCGTCAGCGGCTGCCTGCTCAAAACGGCGGCGCGGACCTTCATCGTCGAACACCTCGTCCACGAACTCGTCGAACGGCACCTCGTCGGAATCATCGGCGTTCTCGGCCAGATATGCCTTGGCGCGGCCCATGGCAACGGCGGAGTTGACACCGAACTCCTCGGCAACTTCCTCGACCAAACCCATGGTGGTATCGAACAGTTCCTTGCTGGAAGCCTCGTTGGAGCACTGCAGCAAGCCGTCGGGGATAAGCCAACGCTCCTCGCCGGCGATCTCACGAGGCTTATCGACGAACTGCACCGCCATAGTGCGGGCGTTCACCAGCGCAAACGATGCGATCTTCTGCGAAGGGTTCGGCAAAATGGCGTGATGGCGCTCGATGTTGTTGCGCGTGGCGCCGTCTTCGCCGCGCCCGACCTCATGCATGAAGGCAGGCTTGCTCTCGAGCAGCAGCAAGCCAAAATAATGCTCGCTGCGCGCGTTATAAGCCGCGGCCTCCGCGGCCGCGGTTGCCGCGGCAATCTCCTCTTCGGTGGCATCATCGGCCAACGGGGGCATAGCGGGCGGCTTCTCCTGGTCCTCGAAGTCAACCACCAGCAGATCGCAGGAAGAGGGGTTCTCCATGCGACCGAGCTCCTCGGACATGAACTGCGCCACCTGCACGGAAAGGTCCACGAAGTCACGTTCGCCCTTGAAATACGCGCTCAACTCCGCCGCAAAACCGCTGTCAGGAAAGAATTCCCCGCGACGATTGTCCATGCCGCCCAACGCATGCCGGGCAATGCGCATAACATATGATTTGACGTTCTTATTCGTCAAATCCAGCTCGTCTTCGGAAAACACGTTCACGCACGACACGAAATCGAACACGTGCAGCACCGCGTGGTTGATCTTGAACATCCAGCCTCTCCCCTGCCTACCTTGAACCTGCACCTCACAACGCCCTAGCGACATCCAACCTTGCGTACGCAAGAGTGGCGATCCGCCTTACGAACGCACGCCTTTTGATCGCCCTCGAAGTGGACGCAACGCTATTCTTCGTCCTCGAAGCCCCACATGCGCACCTCGGGGTGCATGTGCACGCCTTCCATCTCGTACACGCGGCGCTGCACCTCGGCAATCAAATCGCGGACATCGCACGCCGTCGCGCCCCCGGCGTTCACCACGAACCCCGTATGCTTTTCGGAAACCTGCGCACCGCCGACGCGGAAACCGCGCAATCCAGCATCCTGGATTAGCTTGCCGGCGAAATAGCCAGCGGGACGCTTGAAGGTGCTGCCGGCGCTCGGCATTTCCAGAGGCTGCTTCTCAGCACGGCGCTGCGCCAGGTCGTCCATGCGCGCACGAATCTGTGCGGGCGAATCGGGACGCAGCTGCAAGGTCGCCGAGAGCACGGCCCATCCGGCATCGCCCATCATGGAATGGCGATATCCCCAGCATGCCTGCCAAGCATGAAGGTGCACGATACGCCCCTGCGGCGTTGCGCACACCAGCGAGCAGCACACGTCTCGGAACTCGCCGCCATAGGCGCCGGCGTTCATGATGGCGGCGCCGCCGATAGTACCCGGGATTCCGCTTGCGAACTCATAGCCGGCCAGACCGGCAGCGTATGCGGCCTCGGCCACTTGGGCGTTCGACGCACCGGCTTGCACCGTCATGCGGGAACCTTCCACAGCGATGTCCGAAAAGCGCTCGGCGAAGCGGACGATCACCTCAGGCAAGCCCGCATCGGCCACGAGCAGGTCGCTACCCAGGCCCAGCAAACGCACAGGCTGGCCAGCTTCACGGCATACGGCAAGTACATCAGCCGCCTCCTGAACGCTGGCCGGCTCGACCACCACGGCAGCAGGACCGCCGATCTGAAACGTGGTCAGCCCGCTCATGGGCACATCCCTGCGCACCGCCTGCGCCCCAACGATTTCCCGCAACGTCTCCAACAACGTCTCGTTCACCATATGGATCACGACTCCTTACCGGATAACAATGCCTGGGATTCGCGTTCGCCCAGGTCGATCAACTCTTGTCGGCTATGTACGCCGCATTTCCCATAGATGCGGCGCAAATGCGTATCAACAGTGCTTTTTGCGATAAACAGCTCCGCAGCCATGCGCTCACCCGTACGACCCCGAAGCGCCAACGGCAAGATCTCAGATTCGCGCTTGGAAAGCTTAAACTTGGATGCCATGACACGACAAGCATCCTCGAGCCGATCGGCCTGCTTGGCGATGCGGGACAGTGCCAAAAAGTCCCCCTCGGTGAAAAGGAACAGGTACGCGAACAGCGTGGCGAAACCCGCGCAAGAGGCCACGGCGAAGGACATATCGCCCGAAGGAGATGCGACCTGCAAAACGTTGCCGAGCGCCAAGCCCCCCGCTTCGCCAAGGTAGAGCGCGGCAAAACCCCTGGAGAAGGAAAGCGCGGCATCCATGCCGGTCAGCTTCGCCATCAAAACGAACAGCGAAACGAGCACGGCGGAAAGGCCCAGATATCCCGCAAGCACGATGGAATCGCCCGGGACGCCGTAGGGTTCCAGAACGGGCATGAACAGATAACCTGCCATCATGAGCAGCAGCGCGAGACGATATACGCCCACCAAAAGCCTGCTCACCTCGCCATCGGAGCCGCTACGGCGGGCAGTCACGCCCACAACCTGCAACGACCCGGCACAGAACAGCGCCAGCAGCAGCAACGTCGCCGCAAACGTAGGCGTGGCGACGCTACCCGGATCCGAAGCGTAGGTTTCCATGAGCCCGCCCGCCAAGCCGAACACAACCGAGCCGCCCAGCACCTTACGCGAAATGCGATGCGTCTCAGCTCGTTGCTTTTTGGAAGCGAAAAGCGTTGCGATGGTAAGAGCGGATTTTTTCTGCGGGCCCGCGTTCTCCTCGACGCGCTCGCTCGACAGCAAAGGCTCGATGCCGACAAGCGCCCATGCGCTGCCGAAGGGAAGCAGGTTCGCCACCGCAGCAGCAAGGGGCATCTGCGAGCAGACAACAGCAAGCAGGAACGTGAAGACGGCCGCAACGGCGGTTGCAAGCAACACGCCGCGAGAGCTTTCCCCATGCGATCGAGCGCCGAGCGCCCGACCCCATGCCGCGAGCATGCAGGCGAAAGGACCGCCTACCAAAACGCCTTCCATGACCATGGAGGCAAGGCCGTATTCGGCGGGAAGGGAAACGGAGGAACCGATGGCCAGCAGCACCGCATAACACCACATAAGCGAACGGTTCAACAGTACATCGCGAACGCGCAGCGCAACGGCGCGCAACACGATAAGGGTGACGGCCGCGGCAAGCAAGGTGATGAGCAAATCAATGCGCTCGAAAGCCAAACCGCCAACGATGAGCGCGCTGTTCCATCCCATGTAAAAGAGTGCGAACATGAACGCCTGATGGCACGCATACCCGAGCAGCGTGCGCACAAGAGCGAGATCGAAGCGCTTCTCAGGTGCGCCGGTATGATGGGTTGAATAATTCTGCATGCATCGAAGTGTACCAGCAAGCGCCGTTCAGACCTCGGCCATGCGCAAGGGACCACAAGATTACCCGGGCGAAATCAAGCGCTTGGGCGCTCGCACTTCCAGAGCGCATATCGCCATCGCTCCTACTCCATATGCGCAAAGCCACATGCCGCCATCGCCATGCAAATCCAGTTCACGAAAAACCGCAAACCGGGATGCATATAGTGAAACGCCCACGCATAACCTTGCGCGGGCGTTTCACTGTTTGCTGTATTTCCGGTAACGGAGGCTTTACGCCTCCAGGGAAATCCTATTCCTCGCTTGCAGCGGGAGCCTTCTTGGCAGCCTTCACGGCTTTCTTCTTCGGCTCCTCCTCGACTTCCTCTTCCTCGTCAAGGTCGATCTCGGGCTTACCCTCGTCGGAGGTCATGCCCTCGCGCAGGCTTTTAACGGACTTGCCGATGGCGCTGCCGAGCTTGGGAAGGTTCTTCGGGCCGAAGATAAGCAGAACAACGACCAGGATGATAAGCAACTCGGGAACGCCCATGCCCAAAAACTTCATTGATGACTCCTCCTTTTTAGGATGTCGCAAAGCGAAACCGGCGGTGCCCGCGTCGCTTATACCTTGACAGGCGATTTCGCCCGTCAGCTCGTTTCAACGATTGCGATAATGCCGCCAAAGAGGAATCGCGTCTATCATGCAAACCCGTGATTTCGTACTCAAGGCCCACAAAAGTACTGTCATGCAAATTGAGTACGAATCGCGTTGTACCAGTTCAGAAGCTTTTACGATCATATCTCATCTGCATATCCGTCGTTCGCTGCACCTTACACCCACCAAAGGGTCCCTGCAACGCGGCGCCGTGCACAAGAAGCTTCAATACGCGAAAGCCTTTCCCAACCAGCAGACAAGAGCCGAGTCCCCTTGACCGCATAGATGTTTCGGCCTTGATGATTGGCCCGAATAGACTTTAGATAGACAGAAGTCGAAGCTGAAACCGGGAACGGATAGTGTAACGAGCAGCCTGGCCTCAAAACGCGAAAAAGGCAGAGGCCGAAGCCCCTGCCTTCAAATGGATAGAGGAAAATACCGCTTGGCGGCTAGTCCTGCTGCGCCTCCTGCGCTACAAGCTGACGATACGCGATCAGGTCGAGCTTGGCCATGACTACATCCTCAACCTCATAGCTGAACGGATACAGCTGAGCCATGGGACCGTCCTCTTCGTAGACGGTGCGAACATAGCCCCCACACTCGTCGCACGTCGCGATGCGATGGTCGTCGTCGCCTTCGACGTTGAAGAAATGCAAGTGACCCTGATTCTGCGTGCCGCAGCGGGCGCAACGGACACGTTCGATATCCCAAACGCAACCGCATTGCGCGCACCACAATGCGCGACCGCGGCCCTTGGTCTTCGTGCCGGCTTGGCCGACATGTGCCACAGATGCCTCGCACCCGCACACCGGGCAATGAACCGGATACGGCTGATCAGCGTTCCCGTCAACGCGCGCCGCCTGCACCTCCTGGGCAGTGGGCTCCAGCAGCGCGCGCAACGCCAATGAAACCACAGAAGCACCCATACGCGCTGCATCCTCGCCAAGCCCATCATCCTGCAAAAGACCCGCGAACGCTTCCACGTATGCGGAAGGGTCGCTTCCAGCAAGCTTCATATCCGATGCCGCCACCAGACGGTCCCAACGCACGCCCGCAAGCGCATCGCGCGTTGCCTGGTCGAACTGCTCGAATGCCGCCATGACACCCGCCAATCGCTGCGCAGCATCTACCAGCACGTCAGCCGGAATGCCGGCAGGATACGCGCGCAGCACCGGCTGCTCGGCTTTCGAGCATTCCTTGAGCGTAGCTGCATCGGGAACCACATGCTCTACCTTGGCGGCATGTTCGTTCTGCACCTCGGCCTGAACGCCCCACAAGGTGCGGAAGAAGCGCAAGCGTTCCTGCTCGGATTCGGACAGCTTCGACGCATAGGCCTTCATGGCCATATCGATTTGGTTAAGATCCATAGTTGCTTACCGCCTTCATCTCATTGAAACGATCGAGCCGAACGGGGCGTGTAAAGCCAGCGCAAACCCGTCGGCGCGATCGAAGCCTGTTGGCAAACAGTTGCATGCACGTCATGCCATCCAACTGCGCGCCAACACGCAAACTCTTAGGTAAACGGTAGCCCGACGCTCACCTCCACAAGGGAAGCGTCTGCGAAGCACCGGGCTGCCGGCTAGATGGGCGGCGCATCGCACGCCGCCCATCAGGGTTTCAGGGACGATCAGGAGCTACTTGGCATCCTTCTCGACCACGTTCTTGCCGGAGGCGATCTCCTTACGAGCCCAGTGCCCCCAGTGGTACAGAGCATCGGCTTCGGAAACCAAACCGTTGCCGAACATCAGCTTGTAGGTACCGCGGTAAGGCTGGAAGATGCCGCCGCCCAGGAAGATATGGGCCAAGCCGAACACGGCGATGAGCAAAAAGCCCAGGTCGTGCAGGAACAGCACCACGCCATAACCCGTGCCCAGGTCGGCAAAGGTGGAACCGGCCACCAGAATCAGGCCGGTGACGCCCATGAGAGCGCCCGCCAGCCACAACATGCCATCGGCGAAACGCTGGCCGGACTTCACCTCGTCCTGGTCGGGCATGTGGATCCACTTCGCCATGAACAGGTACGGGAAGAACAGCATCATCCACTTCTTGTCGTCGCTGTTCCACTTCGCGAACAGGTTCTTGAAGATATGCGCAACGCCCTTCGGAGCCATGATCGCGCTGATAAGGGGCACCAGCACGAAGATGAAACCGAGCACGCGATGCGACATGCGGATGACGAACACGGTGTCGGCGCCGACCGCCTGCGCAAGCTGCGGAACGAACACGAACAGGCCCGAGATGGCAAGCAGGATGCACGCGATGACCGTGATGCCATGCGTGAGACGCGCCTGCTTCGAATGACGGACGATGTACTTCTCCTTGCCGGATGCCGCGCGCTCCTGGAGGAACGCCGCGTCCTTGGCGCGGGCTTCCGGGGAAACGTTAACGGAGTGGCTCATTATTTGTCCCCCTTCTTACCGATCGGAAGATTCTCGGTGATGTGCTCCATCACCGTCTTGTCGTCCTGCGGGTCGCCGTGCTGCACCACATCGCCGGTGATGACCGAAACCGTATCCTCGGTCTCGGGGTTGTACGCCAGCTTGTCCCGCTTGTAGCCAACAGCTAGGCCGAACATGGCGGCCAGACCGGCCACGGTCAGGCCCGTGATGGCGCCTGTGACCGGCTTGATGATCTGGGTGAGCTGAGCCGTTGCGGGAGCCTGCGGATCCTGCACCTGGTCATGAGCGTCGATGCCGTACTTGAGCACCTGGATGATATGCAAGCCGCCCATCTCGTGCTCGCCGTACAGGCGGGCATCGGGATAGCCGTTCTCATGCAGCCAGGCAACCTTCTCCTTGCCCTTGGCGATCATCTCGTCGCGATCGCCGAACTGCAGGGCGTTGGGCTGGCATGCGGAAACGCACGCCGGCGCCATGCCATGAGCCACGCGATCGGCGCAACCCGTGCACTTGTCGATGACGGTCTTGTCGAGAAGCCCATTGGACTCGTAACGCGGCACATCGAATGGGCAGGCGCTGTGGCAGTACTGGCAGCCGACGCACTTGTCCTGGTAGACCTCAACGAAACCGGTCTCCTCGTTGCGCACCAGCGCGCCGCCGGGGCACACCGAAGCGCACGGGGCGTCGGTGCAATGTTGGCAAGCGCGACGACCGAACGCCCACTTCACCGGTTTGATCTTGCTATCGCCCTCAAGCTCATTGAAGGTGATGATCAAACGCGTATCGCCGTTGAGGTCGGCCGGGTTCTGATGCGTGCCGGACCACTTGGTCTCGTTCGTGCCCAGAGGGCTCGGCAGGTTGTTCCACGTCTTGCAGGCAACCTGGCAGCCCTTGCAGGCGGTGCACTTGGAGGAATCGAAATAAATAGCCTTTTCAGTCATGTCAATCCCCCTTATGCCTTCTCGATGTTGACGAGGAACGCCTTGTATTCGGGCGTGAACGAGTTCGGGTCGCCGACGTTGGGCGTCAGGTCGTTGACCACGTCGCCCGTGCCGTACAAATCGGCCCAGCCGAAGTGGTGGGTCAAACCGACCTGGTGCTGCACTTTGCCGTTGACGTTCATCGGCTGCATGCGCTTGGTGACCAATGCGGGCACCACAACCGAGCCGCGGTTGTTGAACACGCGCACCTCATCGCCGTTCTTGATACCCTTCTCGGCTGCGAACTCCTCGCTCATCTCCACAAACTGGGACGGCATGGACTCCACGAGCGCCGGGCACAGACGGGTCTGACCGCCGGTCTGCCAATGCTCGGTGACGGAGTACGTGGTGGCCACGATCGGATACTGCTCCTTGGTGCCCTGCTTCGTTGATTCGTACTGCGTGCCGAACGCGCACGGGTTCTGGAACGCGCCGTTGAGCGGGTTGACGTCGCACGGGGACTCGAAGGGCTCGAAATGCTCGGGCAGCGGGCCGTCGACCATGCCGTAGCTCTCCAGGCGGGCGTTCTGCTCCCACAGCATGAAGAAGGTCTTGTTATTCGGCGGAACCGGCTTGTCGCCCTTGACCGCGACGAAGTCGGCCTGGTCGACCAGGATCCACTTCTCGCCGTTCCACTCCATGAGCTTCTTGTCCTCGTTCCAAGGCTTGCCCTGCATGTCGCAGCTGTTGCGGTTGTACAGGATGCGGCGGTTGCTCGGCCAGCTGAACGCCCACTCGGAGTTCAGGCCGATGCCGGACTTGTCCTCGGTGTTGCGGCGGCACAGCGGCTGCTCTGCCGGGTCGAGCGGAGTGTCGTTGTTGTTCCACATACCGGAGTAAATCCACATCGCGCAAGCGGTGGAACCGTCGGCGCCCAGCTCGGCGTAGCCCTTGAGCAGGTCGGTCTTCGGGTTCGCAGAGCTGGTATCGCACTCGGTGCCCGCCACGCGATAGCCGTTGAGGGCCCATGCCACGGGGCGCGGGTCGATCTTGCCGTCCACGTAGTAGTCCCACTTGGTCTTGAGGATCGGGTCGGGGTTGGCGCCGCCCTCCTTCTTGTACAGGTCGCAGATGGCGGTCCACAGAAGGTCGCACATCTCGTAGTCGGGCTTGGCCTGATCCCACGGCTCGACGGCCTGGTAGCGGTACTGGATCCAGCGGCCGGAGTTCAAGATGATGCCCGGCTTCTCGTAGATCAGCGCGCACGGCAGGTAGTAGACCGTGGTGTCGATCTCGGACGGGTTCATATCCGGTGCGTTCCAGAAGCTGGCGGACTCGGTGATGACCTGGTCGGCGACGACCAGCCAATCGAGGTTTGCCATGGAACGGCGCACGTTGCCGGCGTTGGGGGCCGAATGGCAGGGGTTCATACCCCAGTTGAAGTAGCCCTTGATAACGCCCTGCTGCATGAGCTCGAACGTGGAGATATGCGTGTAGTCGACGGCGCCCGTCTCAGACGGGACCTTCGGCCACCAGTCGTAACCGTAGTCGTTGTCAACGGTGGCGTTCTCGCCGAACCACTCCTTAAGGGAGGAGACGATGAACTTCGGCTTGTTGGTGTAATAGCCATCGGAGTAGGTCTGAGACTCCAGCCACTTGCGCAGGCTTGCGCGATCGGTGGTGTTTGCCCACTTCAGGTAGGCGGGGTGCTCGTTGACCATCATGCCCATGTCCGTGGCGCCCTGGACGTTGGGCTCGCCGCGCAGCGCGTTCACGCCGCCGCCGGGGATGCCGATGTTGCCGAGCAGCAGCTGCATGACGCACATGGCGCGCGTGTTCTGAGCGCCATAGGTGTGCTGGGTCTGGCCGAGCGCGTAGAGCACGGTGCCGGCCTTACCGGGCTTGGCGGTAGAGGTATAGGTTTTGTAGACGAGTTCAAGGACATCCTTGTCCATACCGCAGATACCGCAAACGGTGTCGAGCGTGTAACGGGAATAGTGCTTCTTGAACTGCTGATAGACGCACATGGGGTCTTGCAGCGTCATATCCTTCTTGGGGTTGGTGAGCGTCGGTGTGGTGAACTCGGGGGTGCCGGGCTTGTTAACCCAAGCGTACGCGCCGTTCTCGCTGGTATCCCAGTCCTCGGTGGACTCGGTCTCGTAGTGCCAGCTATGGACGTTATACGTCTTGGTCTTCTCGTTCCAACCGCTGAACAGACCCGTTTCGGGATCGAACTTGTAGTCGGGATCAAGGATGTAGGAAGCGTTGGTGTAGTTGAGCAGGTACTCGAAGTTGTACTCGCTCATGTCGCCGGTTTCCTGGTACTTGGCCAGGTTCGGCTCGATGAGGTGCTCGATGATGTAGTTGTACATGCCGCCATAGAACGCGATATCAGTGCCGGAACGGATGGGGCACCAGATATCGGCCTGCTCGGCCGTACGGGTGTAGCGCGGATCGACGACGATCCACTTAGCGCCCTGCTCGTGGGCCTTCTCAAGCCACAGCGCGCTTACGGGGTGGTTCTCAACGGAGTTGGAACCGCAATTGAGAATGACGTCGGTGTTTTGGAAGTCGCACCAATGGCTCGTCATGGAGCCACGACCGAATGAAGCTGCCAGACCGGCAACAGTGGGGCCGTGTCAAACACGAGCCTGATTGTCGATGGCGATGATGCCCAGGGAGCGCATCATCTTGAGGATCAGGTATTCCTCCTCGGAGTTTTCCTGGGAACCGCCCAGGCTTGCGATGGCCGGGGTGTAGTTCACCGTCAGGCCGTTGTCGTTCTTCTCGATGAACGAGGCATCGCGCGTGTCCTTTACCTTGCGGGCGATCTCGGCGATGGCGTCATCCCAGGAGATGTCCTCCCAGTCGCTTGCGCCGGGACGGCGCACCAACGGGCGCGTCGAACGCTTCGGGTTCTTGATGACTTCGCGCGTTTCGGGGTCCACCACGTTGCGCAGCTGGAACATGGTAGCGCCCTTCGGGCACAGACCGCCCTCGTTGATGGGATGGTCGGGGTCGCCTTCCAGGTTGACCAGCTCGCCGTCGCGCACCGACAGCAGAGAACCGCAACCACCTGCGCAATAGCAGCAGATGTTGGTGTACTCTTCGGTGTTCACCAGCTTCCAGTCTTGCTTGGACTCAGACGCGAACGCCTGGGTCTGCGAGGAAAGCTCGAACGCCATCGTGGTTGCCAGCGCAGCGCCGGTTGCTTTGAAAAAGCCCCTGCGTGACAGGTTCATGCCCCTCACTCCTTTCCTACTCGTCTTGCACTCGTCTAAAAACCGATGCGAAACCGCCCACCGTGCCCTCTTGCCGATTGGAGGCTGCGGGGAGAAGGCGCCG
>ERZ1034913.686-NODE-686-length-25137-cov-92.285583_pt1 | contig 25137 bp, 24 predicted proteins | sample MGYA00520697_ERZ1034913 | MGnify/ENA primary metagenome ERZ1034913 (study PRJEB33766, sample SAMN09781786) | gut metagenome | biome: gut microbiome | host: Homo sapiens | place: Madagascar | study: EMG produced TPA metagenomics assembly of the PRJNA485056 data...
GCACTGATAACTTTATCTGCTATTTGATCTGCTGTAATACATCCATCAACGATCTTTTCGGCACTGATAACTTTGTCTTTGATCTTCTCAGCGGTAATACATCCGTCCACAAGCTTTGAGGATGCAATTACTTTGTCTTTGATCTTCTCAGCGGTAATACATCCATCAACGATCTTTTCAGCACTAATTACTTTGTCTTTGATCTTCTCAGCAGTAATACATCCGTCTACTAACTTTTCAGCGGCTATAACTTTATCTTTAATCTTGTCGGCAGTGATACATCCGTCTACTAACTTTTCAGCAGCTATAACTTTATCTTTAATCTTCTCAGCGGTAACAGCAGCGTCTGCTAATTTTTCAGCAGTAACAGCGAGATTATCTATTTGTTCCCATGTAACGGCTTTATCTCCAATCTTCGTGGTTTTAATTGCTTTATCTTTTATCGCATCAAAACCAAATTGCATGGAGACCCATTTTTCTCCGTCCCAAGTATACATTCTGTTGTCATCATCGGTGTCAAACCACGTGTCGCCAACTTTTCCGTCTTTTGTATAAGGAGGTTCTGGCGAATAATAATTTGTTGTTTTGCCATCAGCGGACTGAATCGCATATTTTACTTGCTTGCGAATATCCCAATAACTACTTGTATTTTGAATATTCGTATCTAATCTAGTCGTACTAGAACTTTCAACTTCCAATTCTGACAAAGATTTTGTATCCGATCCAAATGTATACTCGTTGTTAGCGACATTAGATAAATCAAATATAATTTCTGTGCATTCAAAATTTGAGTTGATTCCATGCGGTGGTGATACGACATTAACTAAGCAATTAACATCAATTGCATCCGTATCTACACCTAGCACTCGCAAATCAACAGCTTTGATTGTGATTGTTGTTGCTTCTTTGATTGCATCAGCTAATACGGCTTCTGCTTTCTGTTTAAGAAGTGTTGCATCTTCGATATCCGCATATTCTACGGTTTTTGTGATTTTACCGTATAGTTCTAATCCTGTCTTAGAATATATATAGTTCAAACCACTATTTACCGAAGAGATATCTAAATAATTACCGGCATCATCTTGCTTTCCGAGTGGAATAAGATATGTATACACATCCGTAGCATCAACATACTCTTCAAGATTGATCAGATTCTTACCAAACTCTATTTTTTGACGAATTACATCGCTGATATGTCCATAATAATCCAGATACGATACTCCATTTTGATAACGAAAAACGAGAACGCCACCGACCACACCGATCAATTTCGATGATAAAGTCGATAGAACGTTCTCGTATGTTTTAGATACAGGATAAATTCTTGTATCACTGTCTACATTATACACATATCCTGGTTGTATTTTTCGGTACCCGCTACAGTTTTTTGCATATAAATCCATAATATATTGGAAGAACTCGTTAATTGTCATTCCTTTCTCCGAGTAATCATACGGAGCAATAATGACATCGTTGAGAAACGCAAGCTCACCTTCGCAAGTAACTTCCTTTATTTTATTAAAATCTTTCCGTTCATCAAGAACTCGACCTTTCCAAAAGATATTACCGTCCTTGTAAACAGAAATGATACTTTTCAATTTCTTTAAACTTCCATATAGTGGATTCGTCGGAGGTATTTTAAAAGTAAACGATCCTGCTTTATTTTTTGCTTTCGTCACGGAAGGACTGATGATAACATATCCTTCCGATTGAAGCAACGGTTCATAAAGTGTCTTATCGTCAAGTTTGACGTAATAACTCATAAAACACCTCCTCTATAATCTATACTAATAGTTCCATTTCCAGTAAATTTGTATGTTGTATCCGTATTCGGTGGAGCAACCAAACTTGTAATGTAATTCCGTCCAGCCGACAGATTGTATGTCTTACCGTTTACTGTAACGGTCATTGAAGCTGTAGATGTGATCACTGGTACAGTTGGTTCCCCACACGCTTTTACTGTTACGGATAAACTTCCGTTTACTGCTAAGTTAAAATATTCTGCTATATATCCATAATCAAAATCAAATGAGTTCCAAACCCATTGTTCAGATGTGGAAACTAGCTGTTTCTTATACGGATAGAGATCGTATTTTATTGTGATTGTAGAATAGTTCTCTCCAGAATCCCAATTATCGACCGTAAACCTTCCTATATAATAATAAGAAGGATCATCTTCCAAAATCATCTTCATACGTCGTCCATGAAGATGATTTAAAATTGTCTGATAAGCTAATGACCAATCAGACCACGCATCATTTACAACGGCAAATTCAAGTGATCCGGTGCGATTATCATAAAGCGGATACCCAGTCAATGCTTCCGATAGATCTAAAGATCCAAAGCCGCCTGGTATATCCTCCGTATGAGATCGGAATGGAGGGGGAGCAATGACAGGACGCGATGTTGGTATTAAATGCCAATCGTCAAACGTATTTTTGTCACCAAATGTAATTGAATGATACATTAGATCCCCCTCTCTTTGTATTTGGCTTGCCGTCCAAGCCGTTTGTCCATTTTGTTATAAATTTGTCCAACAGTTGCATTGCTATCCATTTGAATCTGCATGTTATACATAGCAGCCTCCAATTTATCAATACGTGATCCAACGTTATTGATTGCATCAACTACATTAGTGTTATCGACTTCAACTATTGGATTTATAATATTACCTCGGTCTGCTCGCATCCGACTTACATAGTCGATATTACCTAAACTACCTAAGTACCGATTTCCAAACATACTATTGATTGCGGATACTCCATTTTGAATATTTGTAGCATCCATAACCGGACGTATTGTCGGTGTATACTCTAGGTTTCCGTCTAGCATATCTTGAATACGCTGAACTATACCAACGATGACATTCATAGCTTCATCGCTAATTTCACCGGCAGCATTTGTTATAAGATTAGAATTTTCAGTAAATCCATTAGACATACCGAGAACTGAATAACGACCAATCTCAAAAAACTCTTTCGAAGGCGAATGAATACCAAGAACATCTCTTGATCTTCGTAATGCTTGAGCTGCGACCGCAGCGGATGCGTTAATTGCCGCTGATCTATTTGCATTTATACCATTCGCTAAACCAGACATAAGCTGTACACCAATGCTGTAAAACGAATTTGTATAGTTTGCAATAGTCTGCCACATCGACTGAGCAATGTTACGAGATGTTGCGATAATTACACCAGATTGTGTTTGAATGCCAACGAGGAAATTATCTCTAAACAATCCTTCGCCTATCGACTTATACTGCTGATTATACGATTTCATTGTGAAAGCTAAGAGATTCAGAATCGTCTTAACCTTCGCCGTGATCATTGGATCGACTTTGTTAACTCCGCCAAGGAAACCTTCATCAGAACCGAATACCGTTACAGCCGCTGTTGCGAACTGATATGCATTATCAATGATCTTACTTCGGATTGATTCAACCATAATAACAGCACCGTTGTGTAAAGCGGATGTTGCATTATCGCTTGTCATTCCGTCGGAGACGAAAGAAGCTACATTCATTCCAAGCGTTTGTAATTCATCAGACCATGCTGTAAAATTATCACTCGTATAAACATATAAATCATTTGAAAATAAACTCATCAAAATCTTTATACTATCCACAACACCGGCAATATTAACATTATTTATATCGTTCAACATCGCCAGAGCACCAGCGAATGATGCAACGTTTTCTGAGAAAATTCCAAGATTGTTTGACGTTGACCACCATACATCATCTTTTAAATTATTCTCAATACTACTCAAATCTTCTGCGATTTCTACAGCTTTATTTGAAGCAGTCGTATCAAGCAGTTTCGCTTTTATCGAGAATGATAATAACCCTGTTCCAAGCTTTCCGATATTCTCTGAAAACTCACCAAAATCACTATCACCGGTAAAGAATGTTATAGCTCCACCATGTTTTGTTAAATTGTCTTCCAATTTAGACAACATAGTTCCAACATTCTCTGCCATATTTACCTGATCTTGAGAAATTGTCGCATCTCCAAGATTGGTAATAAAGGCATTGATGCCATTTCCGACAGCTCCCATCTGGTTTCCAAATGTTTTAAGATTCTGCTCACCAAAGAAATCCTGGATCGCACCGCCTGTAGCCGGAAGGTTGTTTTGTAAAGCTGCTAATGTTTGGGCCACACATAACGCATCATCTGCAAGATCCTTGTTAATAGTTATGCCACCTAACGTGGTAACAAAATTTTTGATGCCTCTGGCAACATATTTCATTCCAGTTCCAAAGTTTTCAAGTGATTTCTCACCAAAGAAGGATTGGATCTTACCGCCAGTCTCCGGAAGGTTGTTTTGTAAAGCTGCTAATGTCTGAGCGATGTACATTGCTTTCTCAATATCTTCATCAGATACCGAGACAATTTTCATCGCTGCAATACCACCAGCAAATTTTACAATACCATCAGCAACATTCTGCATTCCGGTTCCAAAGTTAGAAAGATCCTGTTCGCCGAAAATATCTTGAATAACTCCACCAGTTTTTGGAAGGTTCTCATACAAATTTGCAATAACTTGTGCTACGTTGGCAGCTCTTGTCGCATCTTTTGTATTAATTCCTGCTGTCTTTTCAGCGAACGTCTTTACCGCATCGCCGATAGATCCGAGATCATCTTCTAATGCATCAAGAGCATTTCCACTTCCAAATCCTAATAGTTTGTTAATACCGTTTAGAAATTCTGCTGCGGATAATTGAAGAATAACGCCAACCAATATATCGGCTAAATCTAAACTATCCGATGAAAGTCCCTCTAACGATGCAAAGAAAGGCGTTATATTTTTACCAAACTCAGACAGATACGTTCCAACATCTGGAATGAAACTTAAAATGCCAGATAATGCACCGCCAACTATCTTTCCTAATACTTCGCCAACCGCAAACATGATATCGCCGAATTTGTTGATTGCACTTACAACATCAAGTGGTGTATAATACTCAATCAATTGTACAAGTCCGCCAATAGCTGTCATTACTACGGTTAAAAGACCAATTACTTCGCCGATTACGAGCATAACATTAAGAACCGCGCCGAAGGATGCATTTAAATTAAATTTATCCATAGCGGCGGCTATACCAGCAATCGTAACGCCCATTGTAACCATTAGACCAAACGATTTGATCATTTCTTCTAACATTTCAGATGTCTTTGCGATATATGATGACAAGTTTCCGCCAGATGCTTGATCTGTAGCACCTAATATATATGACACAGCTGTGATAGCAGCTACCACTCCGGCAATTTCTAATAAAATTTTAACAATATCTCCAGATTTAACACCTTTGGACACTTTGGTTAGTAATGTCATCGAACCGACGGTTGAAACCATCGAAAGAATACCTTTACTGATCGTCTCCCATGAAAGCCTTCCAAGATCTTCAAACGCACTTGCGACTGTTTTCAAACCGATACCGAGAAGGATAATAGAGGCGGTTGACGCCAGTGCACCTTTAGTATCGTTTTTCGCAAGAGACTTCATAGACTTGCATAATATAACCATAGATGCGCCAAATCCGGCGAAGCCTTTGATTAACGACTCAATCGACATTGATCCTAGCTGACGAATTACTTCCGTGAATATCAACATGGATGTAGCCATAAGTACCATTTGCAATCCAGCAGACTTCATGCCGCCAGATGTGTTTCCTATAGCTTCTCCAGCAAATAACATTGCAGTCATCAACACGAGTAGCGATCCCATACCTTTGATAAGATCACTCCACTCCATATCCGCTAACTGCTGTACTACACGAACGATTATCAATAAAGATGCTGCTAATCCAATAAAAGCAAACCCAAGTCCTTTCAAACTGGTGTTTTTACCTATTTTACCGGTAGTGAGACGGATAGCTATGCAAAGTTCTCCGAGAAGTGCAAACATTTTGATTGCGCCGTTTATGAAATCTTCATTTGACATCGCTGTTAACTGTTTTAAAGCAAATGTCAGAATTAAAACCGATGCTGCCATGCCGAGCATAGCTGAGCCAGCACCTTTTAATGATCCGTTCGCTTTGTTTATAGCTCGTGTCGCAATAACCATTTCAGCTATCAATGCTGCAATGTAATACATAGATCTCGTTGCGTCTTCTTCTGGAATACTAGCCATCAGTTTAATGGCACCAGCAAGAATGAATATGGATGCAGCAAACTTTAACATCATAGTTCCAATAACTTTCATTTGCTTCGCATTATTATTCAATCCAAAGAAAGCTTTGATGGTGTTCATCAGACCACCGGTAGGACTATCATCGGTAACGGTTAAGCCTTTATTCAAGGCGAGAATGGCACCATATGCGGACACAGCAACCGCGATTAACTCACCCATCTTTACTATCTGAGACTGGAAGTCTGGAATGTTTGCCAAACCATATAATGATAATGTCAATAATGCAATAGCTTCTGCAAATGCTAACAATCCATTGGTCTGTTTGGTTGCTACTTCTCCAAAACTTGATATTTTATCTTTCAACGCATCTAGTACATCAAATAATTTGTTGAATAATCCACCATTGCTCATATCTTTTAAGAATGATGAACCGGACATTAAAAATTTGATCGAAGCGAAATCCTTCAAGTATCCTAGTATTACACTAATGTCAAAACCATGTGTTTGCTTATTCAGCCAATCAAACAATTGTGGAACTCGAATATTTAACCAATTGATGATCCCCGACACGATGGATTTAATAACCTCGAAACCGTTTTTTAATCCTTGAGCAAACTTGTATACGAAGTTTTCACCTTCGCTTTCCGAATCACTACTTGATGATCCTGCAAGACCTTCTTTGAATGTACGTATAACACCTAATGCAAAATCACGGACAGCTTTATAAGCACCCTCAATCATGCTTGTCAAACCGTTTATAAAACCAAGAACGAAATTTACAGCAACATCGAACGTTTCTTGTGATGGCGAATGAATACCAAGAACTTCTTTTATCGTTTCGAGTAATTTCTGTCCAAACTCTTTTACCTTATCGTACGCCATTTTGACGTATGATTTCAAACCTTCGACAAATCCAGCTACGAAATAGAAACCTGTATCCTCAATATTGAGTTCTCCGGTAATAACGCCTTTTACTTCGGAGAAGAACTGTTTGATTGCATCTCCCATTTTATAGAAGACATTTGGATCAACCATAGCAGTTCCCAATTTCTCAAAGAAATCTGAGATCTTACTAAAGATACCATCGAAGTCAATACTAATTCCAGTTAGATCTTTCAATGATGATATCAGTGTTTGAAGAAAATAGAGAATGAGTTTTCCACCATTTTCAATCAATTTACCAAACGCGTTCGTATCACGGATACCGTCACGAATGTTTGTTAAGAACTTTCCTACAGTGCTTGCAGCATTTAACGCTTTACTGCCCAGTCCATTAAGACCAGATGTAAGTGGAACAATAGCATTAACAACAGCTTTAACAGCCATCACGCCAATATCAAATACTGCAAATACACCCTTAAAAGCGCTCTTTATTTTCAAACTTGTACTAAAGCTGATATTTAACTTCTCTGTAAGCTTTTCGAAACCAGCAATCATCTGATAAACGCCTTCGGCAGATGGACCAGCGAAAGTTTCATCCCAAGCTTCTTTTATTGGTTTGATAATGCTACCAATTCCTTTGATGATGTTCCAAACGGACTCAATCATCAACTCTCTTCCAGTTGGACGCTGCAATTTATCCACCAGATCCATTACTGGATTACCAGCAAAATAAGCTGCTGTACCAACTTCTCTCACAGCATCACCATAACCAGCCATTGCCGCAGATGCATTCCATGTCTCTTCACTGATTTGGCCTAAATCGTAATCGACACCGTCGTATGTCTGGTTAACTAGATCACGGATAACTTCCATGTTGTAACCAGCGTCGGTTAATGCTTGTTTCCAATCATCTCCTGCACCCCAGTTACCACGAATAACTTCTGCTACTACATTTTTTAAATTTTCAACAGTCGTTCCGGTATTACTCAATGCTGCTTCGGCTGCAAGACCATTTTCTTTCGTCTTATCCAGAACTTCGTTGAAAATATCAAGAGTCAACCATCCGTTTTTTAACGATTCTGAGAAACTACCTTCTTCCGCGATCATTTGGTCAATCGCAATACCATGAGCTCTAGCAGTATCCATAAGTGCAGTTCGGAACGCATAACCAACGACACCATTGTTGGTTAAATTTTCCCAATCCTCTTTATGAACATACCGTCCGGATGACGAAAACACCTCTTCCAAAAAGTTGTTTCTCTTTTCGGCAGATTTGTTGATAATATCACTGAAATAATCACTCAAACTAGTAAGGAAATCTTTTGCTTCTTCAAAGTCGCCAACTATGATTTCCCACGTCTGAGTCCATCCAGACTGTGCTGCTTCTTTCAATGTGTCAAACAACTGTGTGAATGTCTTAACTTTAGTTGCTGCATTAGTTGCAGTTTCCGCCATTTTGACGATCTCAGCTGCTTGCGACTGACTGTAACCTTTCTGTATCAAATCGGCTTCGCTGTACGCACCAGCAAACTGTTTTAACGTCTCAGTTAAGACATCCGCAGTTAACCACTTGCCTTCGGATAAAGATAAACGGAATGAACCAAATTTCTCGATCATTCCGTCTACATCTTGACCCATCTGTCTGGCAGTTCTCTTCAATGCATTCTGGAATACCTGTCCACCCATTCCTGCATTTACAACTGAGTTCCAGTCTTGCAAGTTTACAGTACCTGCTGCTAATGCTTGCGAAAGCTGATACATTGCGGTTGATGCCTGATATGAAGTTGAACCAGATACGGCAGCTAAGTTTGCAATACCTTTAATCGCATCCACGGAGGATTGTAGATCAACGCCGGCTGCTGTGAATGTACCGATGTTTCTTGTCATTTCCGTGAAGTTGTAAATTGTTAAGTCAGCATAATGATTTAACTCATCAAGTGCTTTATTTACATCTTCCAGTGTTGAACCTTTATCTTGTGTGTTTGCAAGAATCGTCTGAACCGCATTGATCTGTGTCTCATATTCTTGAAAACCGGAAAATACTGGTTCAATTGTAAATGCTTCCGCAAGTTGTTTTCCTTTTGCATACGCATCGTTAACAATATTCTGCATAACAGTGAATGCTACGGTCTGCATCGCACTGAACTTCGCGTTGATCGTATCAATACCACCAGTAACACCGGCTGTGTCAAACTTTGAAAAGGCAGATTGTACTTTACTAATACCATCTATGGCATTTTCTAAGTGAAGTGCTTTTTTAAGCTTGTCCAGAGTACCCATCGTTTTAGATACACCACTCTCAAACTGAGCGTTATCAAAACGCATTTGGACTATTCGCTTATCAATTGTTTCGCTCATGCTGTAATCTCCTTCCAAACTTTATCTGCCATTTCTTTAAATATTGGTTTTAATGCCGGATTGATATAATCAACGCCTTCTATCCAAACACCTTGAGGTAACATGTGTCCGTACTGAATCACGAGAGCGATTGGAACACCTTTATTTACATTTGAATTTGTCCAAGTGATAGTTGCACCGCTGCTTTTAACATCAACGTTGTAACCCCATGAATCCGCAGTTCGTCCAGTGTCAACTGGAGTCGCTGATGCCAGCGCATTCACGCCTTTTCTTCCATACTCGGATAGAATCTTGAAATATTGACGTTTCCGAACTTTCTTTAGAAATCCATCAGTCTTTTCAAAGTTACCTGTGTGTTTGATAATGATCATAACTTTATACTTTCTTCACGTAATCTAGGGAAATCCATCCGGCACCCGACAGAAGATATCCCCATTTTGATGCGCCCGGACCGACGCTTTCTTTGATGATTGTATAGACACCGTGATCTCTGATACATCCAACTTTGATGGAATTAACATCTGGCTCTTTACGGATGTTTAACGCTGGATCTGTTACTTTGACTGCATAATGTACATCGGTCTGTTCCTTTGTCGCATAGTCGCCAAGTTTGAATCCTTTCATGATTCCACCAACAACTGCCTCAGCAATGCGCGTCTTATTTGTTAAGTACCAATCGACATCATCAACATCTGTAATGAAGCAAGTCTCTAACACGGCGTGAGATACACCCTGAGCACGTACTTTTGACTGCACCATAAGGCCATTTTTATAAGATGCCTGACGCTGAGTAACGACAACTCCATCCCAAGCCTGTACACTTCCAATGCTATAGAGATTGTTAAGAATAGCATCTTCTACGGAATGACCTTTCTCAGACTTGTCAATATAAACCATAGAACCTTTCTTTTTTTCATCTCCGATAGAATCGACGGTTCCAGACGCATTGAAATGTACTTCTAGCACGTAATTGTATGGTGTAAAATCATATGTACCACCGTGCTTGAAATAGCTGTAATAATTTCTATCCGGTGCAACATCGCAGCTGATACCAAACTGATCTGCTTTCTTCTTAATCAACTGTGTGAGTTCTCTTGTAAGATTTGCTTCCTGATAGAGATTAGCAGTAGCTCCTGGGTCCCAGGAACCATCAACATTTCGTCCATGCCCAGCGATGAGCAACATCTTGAATCCCATTTGTTTAACTCCTCTTCCAAAATAGAAATGACCCCACTCTTTCGAGATGGAGTCTTTACCAAGGTATATGTAGTTATCGGTAAGTGTTGTAAGTTTATCGTATGCTGGATTACCATTTCCATCCCCATACTTTTTAAAAGATCTGAACTGTAAAATATAAAAGTTCTCGAATCTGCGTTTTCCATTATAAAACACATCGTAAGCAGCTTTTCTACACGCTTCAGTTGTATTTCCTTTTCCAGATGTAAAGCCGCGTTTAAGAACTTCTGTAATGCTAATATCACCAAGCTCTTTCGTAATCCAAATATCATGGATTGCCTGTGCTACACCAAGTAGGGCATTGTAATTTGTTGCGAGAACTCCTGCTTCCTCATAAATTACCTCTGCCACCTGTTTAAATTCTAAATCAGTCATTTATGAACCTCCATTTTGAATTTCCGCAAGTCGCTTTGCATTTAGTTCTGAACGCTGTCTAGCCATTGACGCAAATTCTGATCTACTCATTTTGCTTGCACTCTTTTGTTTATTCTTTGGATCATTCATCTCACCACAAACTCGAATAAGTGTCATTAACTGATTTAAATGCCATTTGGCATATTCTGGTGGAATACGACATTCAATCATGTAATAATAGATTTTTTCCGCGGTGATGATCTTCATTGATCCACCTTTCTTCGTCTCGCGGAACCATGTTGCCGTATGCGCATCGTCAATGTAATCCCAAATCGCTTTCACGTTTTCTGGTGTCAGCGAAAGGTATACATTTGGATTCACATGCTGTGTAATCGTCATGCATCTATAATAATCTAAAAGCTGTTCGTTAGTTTTATTGTCTTTTGTTAAAAAAGGAATATGCCACTTTGCTTCCCATTTACGAACAGAAACCAATGAATGCTCCATCTGAATGGTTGTTTCCTTAGTATGAATAAAACGATTTGTCATCTCATCGAAAAGATCGTTTTCTGGGATTGTAATCGTAAGCATATTCCAGTTCTCCTTATTTACTGTACCAGTGTTGGCTTATTTACGTTTTCCTGAATAGCGGAAGTTGTCTTGCTATAATAAGACTTTGAATTCTTCGGACTAATACCATTCATGAAATCAACAGCATTCTGTATATCTTCGAAGAAACTCATCATAAGATCGCTGAACGCGTTTGTATGAGAGAATGCTTCAGACATTGCCTCGGACTTCTCGAAACGATCGCCATCTAAAGAGCGCACGCCGTAACTCATCAGAACAATATTCTTTAACATCGGATAGATCTTTGTTGTATCCCTTTCGTTGATAATCTTCTTGATACGAGCTTCCAGTCCGCCCTCTTCTGAGAGATCCATTTCTGTAACCTCTGCTGGGGTGAGATTAAAATAAAACTCTTTCTCAACTACTTCACCGTTGAAATTAGTGTATGTAATCTTTTTTCTATACATAATTTAATCCTCCATTTTGAATTTTCAGGCTGTTTTGAGAAGTGCAATTACTTCGTCAGGAGACGGAAGAGTCGGTGCTCCATTCACACTACCATATAATTTGTCTTCGATCTTCTTCATCTTCTCTTTTCCTAATACGGTACTATCAAGTGTGATCTCAGATGTTGGTTTATATCCAGTCTGATTAACGTTTACTGGTGTGGTGTCACATTCCCAAGTAAATGTTGCTACATCAGGAGAGTCATTGATGCTATCATGAGCCTTTTCTGTTGGGCTTGCTGTTGAATTGTAAATTAAATGTAATACATAACCATCATCCGACGTTGTGGTAGTATCGTTACCCTTTTCGGTACGATAACAGAAACCGAAGCTTCTGCGATCCTGCTGTCCAACAGACACACCTGGAATTGGGGATTTTGTACCATCACATACTCCAAACTCAGGCGGATATGTATATGCTTCAATACTGTATTTAAATACCTCCGCGGAACGGAACGTCGCGTAAATGATGTTATCAGCGTAGATTTTCTTTGCCTCAGCGCCTTCTGGTTTATCAGTAACATTGATAAGTCCATTCCATGGTACGCCAGCGCCGTACTGACCAATATCATCCGTCACGTAGAGAACACCTTTAGACACACCAGTTTCATATACACGAGTTCCAATCTCGTGCCACGTTAATGCTGACATATATTTCTCCTTTATTTTTAATAAAATACTTCAAATACATAGTGATACAAATTGTCAGAAGAATATGGACGATCAAACGTGCAATAACGTAACTCTGATGGAAGAAGTGTAATAATATCATCATTTACTTTATTTGTTATGTAAATGATCTGATATTTTACCATCGTACGATACAGTCTATTAGACGCATACATTTCGTCAACACTCTCTAACTTAAAACGAATGCAAGGATAACTCATCTTCACATTCGCTGGTGGTTGGTAGTATACATTTTTAAGTCCTGTAATTCGGATCAAATCCGTTCTCAAATCACTCCATGACGCCATTGTATACACCTCCAACAGTAATAATGATACGAGGAGGCTGAAGTTCTATCTTTGTAATAGACCAACGGACCCCTCTCCATATCATATATTTCATGGCGTACATATTATCCAAAATATAACCATCTGCAATAATAGAGAACCGATTTCCTAGGGTGAGGTCATCGTTAACTTTCTCAACATTATTCCAGCGCCGAACATCCTGTAAAATATCACCGGTATAAGAACGTTCAACTGTTTCGTTTTCAAATAAACCAGGTTCTTTCTCAACCTGATTGATGAAACCGATCTTTCCAGCAAATTTTGCCATAATATGTATCCTCCATTTTGAATTTAGATCTTAAATCAAGCAGCCTTTACCTCAACAGTTGGAGCCTTGGATTCAAGGACAATTGCAGACTTCGGAACAGCAAGTGCGCCAGAACAACGAGTCTCGATAAGATATTTCTCTTGGTTATAGTCAATATCGAAATCTTCGAACATGTTTACAGAGCCACCCTTATCGGCACCAACATAGTAGTCGTTCAGATTCACGATAATACCATCGAGAACAAGAGATTCAGAACCACTATTTCCAGTAACAGTTCTCTTCAGACCTTCCATCGGAGGAACGGTTACAATTGCGGACACACGCATTGCTGTTGCCAGTTCCTTCTCATCCTTGTAAATACGATGCTTATTTGCATCCTTTAACAGAAGACAAGCAGTCAGCATCTCCTCTGTGGTGTAGAGAACCGGATTACCAGAACCCTTATAATCCTTACGTGCGATTACACAAGCATCGATGAATGCTTCTGCCTTTTCTGCGGTTGTAGAGCCAGCATCGTATTTATGCTTAATAGTGAATAAGTCATCGTCAGTCCATACCGGACGAATATTATCCTCATGAATCTTGTCATCTGATGCCGCAGAACGTCCATCGCCGATCAGGAATGCACGAGCAAGTTCCTCGTTCAGCTTTCCTCTCATTTCACCTTTCAGCCAAGCAACAACATCAAAAGATGTAATATCAATAACGTCATCTCGGTCCATCTTCTGCTTCTTGTAAACAGTCTGAGGAGATGTGGACCGCTTCAACAAAGTGAATACCTCTTCGATCTTCTTCTTTCCCTTGGTATAACCCTTTGCACGAGCCTCATCAGCAGTAATATCTGCGAACATGGACTTGATACGGCTAAACGGAATATGATGTACCTTTCCCATTACCTGTGTTACCCAGCCGGTATCCTGGTTAATCCATCTCGGTGTGTTATCAATTAAATGATCTTCTGGAAATAACCAGTCAATCTGATCAATACCATAAGTCGCCTTATGCTCCAGGAAAGACTCCTTTAAAGATCCATAGCGTTTGCCATCCTTGAGAATTGTTGACATCTGATCATGAGTCAGAACGTTCTCGGAATGCTGCTGTGTATCCTTGTCAAATGCATTTGTCTTCATATTTTCTCCTTCTAAATCTGAATGCTTTACCTCTGCCTGCGCTTTGGTATTATCTTCAATAGCCTGTGCCACAAGTGCGTCAACCACTTCTTTTTGCTCAGGCGTCATGTTGTTATAAATCTCACCGATTGTCTTCGGTTTTTTTGACTGCTGATTGGATTTATTGTTGTCCTCTGTTTCATCGTCAGAGTGCTCAATATCATCCTCTTCAACAGTGATTACAGAATTGCAATAAACAATTCCTTCACCATCTACTTCCTGACCGTGTGCAAGAACGGTATCAATAAATGCACCCTTGTTTGCACCGGCGAGAACAAGACTGATCTCACGAATTGTGCCGTGCAGTACATCTTTGCCCTTCTTTACAAGATCGTTTGCCCAAATGGACATTGCGTTTAAATCTCCGTGGATTACTGCCTTCTTAGCGGACTCCCCAGCCGGACTATCATTAAAATAGCCATAGGCGTATACTCCATCGTCACGATTTTCCAAGATGGCGTGTCCAAGCACATTGTCAATATTCGTATGATTATGCATATATACCAATGTGACCTGCTCGCCGTCCTGTGCCTTAAATGCGCCCTTTCTGATGTAGACACCATCGGTGCAGAGGATATCGTTTTTGGTACAATATCCACTGAAATCTGGTTTATTACTCATTTTGATTTTTCTTCTCCTCTCTGTCGTCTTCCGACTGAATTTGCTGTTTGTTCTCAATATTTGTCTTCGGTTCCGACAGATTCTTGTTTCTTAACTCGTCTGCGGATGGATCTTTACTCGGTTTCAGACCAACACTCTGTCTGATTTCATTACCAGTCATGATCTCATTACGTGTCATCTTGTCTGCTAACTCAGCGATTGTACTAACCGGCACAAGCTTAAACGGATCTCGGAAGAACTTTACAGAATGACCTTGTGATCTTGCCGTTTGTGTCAGGAACTTGCGTTTAAACTCATCGGCAATTGCTGACAAAATCGGTTCAATTGTTCGGTTATAGTAATTCAACATAGTTGCTTCGTCTGCGGTTCCATCTAATATCGCCTGATTGATACCTAGCTGGCTATATAGCGTACTCGTTAGGGATTCAATCTGACTGAAAAGGTTATTATCGACAGCACGATTTAACTGTGTAATACGTTCCGTTCCATCAATGTAAGCAATTCCATATTTCGAACCGACTAATTGCATCTCGATATCTTTTCTTCGTCTCTCTGCCTCTGCTTTTTTTAGATCATTCTTGATCACGTATGGCAACTGAATAATCAAATCCATCTTTCCGGAAGAGTTCTGATCATCCAGAAAGTCAAGCAATCCAAGCTTGTGAATTAGTCGCTGCATTGTCGAGTTCGGTTCGTTTACAACTGCATACCAAGGATTTTCAATAATAGCGACGGACGACTTTGGAAGTGTAATGTCTTTTTCCTGTCCATCTCGGTCATCATAAAGTCGCACTTGCACCGCCCGCGGGTACCATTGAATAATCTTTGCTGTACGTAGCGAATAGATCTTGAACGACTCGTTTTCAATTGGATCTCGGTCTACTTCAATCGGGACAACCGCGACAACACCTTCATCCATCATTGAGATTACAATATCTTGAATCAGCGCTCGACCAGTCTGATCAATATTTGCGGACAGATTGAGACATCGGTTAAAATCGGAATCAATCGTTTCCAAATATCGATCATTCTTATCTAATTTGACATGCTGTATAGCATAAGAAGCTGTGTCTAATGCGAAACGGTTATAAATAGAAGTAACTGTTGAACGTTCATTACCCGATGAAAATCTAGGCCGATCTGGACGAATGTAAGAACCCTGTCCATACGAAAAAGTGGGGTCACGTCCTAAAAACGCACCCCACGCTGATCTAACTCTTGATAAAATATTCATTTTGATTTTTCCTTGTCGAAATTTGTCGAAGGTTTTTACTTGCGATTTTCAACATAATTTGATAATATTACCTTGTACAAAAGAGGAAATAAATTTTCCGCGTTCTACATTATGGCAGAGGGCTTGTGAGAAATCACAGATCCTCAATTTTTTCATCTTGATTAACTGTATCGAGCAGGTCGTTCATTTCATCATCTGTGATCTTTCCCTTGCTGTGTGCCTGTTCAACCATCATGAGCCAATCTTCCTCGGAAAAACGATCTTTCATATTTAACAGAATGTCATACATTTTCTTCATACTGATGTGTCTCCTCTTCGTTTAATTCTTCTGGAATTTCGATATCGCTTAGTACGGCAATATATTGAATCAGCAAACTCTGAGTAGTAATCTGCTGGCTCGATTTCTGTGCCAAATGGTTTGCATATTCGTTGTCCGCCTGTTGTGACGGTGTCTGATTTCGAGGTGTATATAACATTTTTCTCACTCTCCCATAATTGTTCTAAATATTTTCGTGTTCGTTTTATTACATGATATGTATTACCTTTTCTCGCATGTGCTTCCCAAGCTCTTATCTGCTCATAAACTTCATCTTTCGCAATAACGCCTTTATAAACATTATGCACCATTCTTCGTAATTTCTTACGTTCATGCTTTACATTTTCTGGATCAATTGTCATATAAATCTTTCCACTGTTGCTTATATGATAGTCAAATCCAAGAAAGCGAAAACCGGATTGTAATTTGCCTATTCTACATTTCTTATCGTTTAATTCCAACCCCAAGTTGTGAATTTGTTCCGATATCTGCTTAAACCACTCAACAGCAAGGTCGTATCGCGGACAAAATATCAATAAGTCATCGTTATAACGTATGTAATATTTTACATATAATTTTTCTTTTATCACATGATCGGTATCGTTCATCACAGTGAGACCAGCTACTTGAACCATTTGACTTCCTGGTTTATATCCAATAGAACCAGAATATTGATGTGTTAATACGTCTATTGTCCGTTCATATGTTTCAGCATCGGTGTAGCGTTTAAAACACTTATCGACATCCGAATGTCGTATATTATTGAAATATTTATGAATATCAAACTGAATCACATATCCATTTACTCCATATCGCGAAATGAAAGATCGTAAATATCTTTTTACATACGATATTGCAAAGTCTGTTCCTTTTCCTTTTTGCGACGCAACATTTGTTATAACAAAATGCTTGGACACTTCTGGATATAAACCGTTATCGTTAATGCATTTTTGGTAAACTCTATCGCGATATTTTGTTGATAAAGCAGTTCGTCTTTTGGGATAATATATTTCGACAGGTTTTGGAACGCTATGTTTCCACGTACCGTTTTCTATTTCTTCACACATGTTTAAAACACATATTTCTTCGTTTAAAATAAAACGTCTAACTGAATCTTTCTTAGTTACATTATGCATACATTTTCGTGCACTATCATGTAACTGATTAAAATTTAACAGGCGTGTTTCCATTATTTTATCCACTTTTATTCCGCCCAGTAATAGCGTAATATTCCAGACATCACGCATCGAGCAGTATTATTTTCCCATAAGGGTGGGGATTCGGATCATTACTTAATACAACCAATCGCCTCGATACTACGTATCAATCATTCGTCGGTTGCTGTGTAATCGGAAGAAACGTATTAGCCCACAACGCATTGTTGTTGTTGACATTGCCACTGGTGTTCACATTCCAGGTATTGTACGCATTGCCACGATTAGCAGAACGCCTGTCATTTTGCATCCTACACCCCAATATTTTATTTATTGATATCTGCACTTTTCAGAACGATACCATGCTGATAATTGCGATTTTGTCGTAACAACCATCCTAATCCAATTTTCATATTTTTTCGTTTTGAGATGGTATAATGGTCTCGCAACCGTTATCAAATCTAATAATTCATCACACGATAAAACTGATTCAAATATCAAATCGAGTCTATATTTTTTAGAATCTGGATCATCTTGTGTAACACGAATTCGATTAGCTCTTCGAGCATATAAGTATACATTTATCGCCGATTCGTGTATCCTGGTCACAATATAGTCGTCTTGTTCTAAATCTCGTTTATTATCTTCGATTCCATCATTTAATGAAAATATTTTCTTATTTGCACATACGCGTTCAGTATGCACAGCCAAATTCATTGCGCTCCATATTGCATCTAACTGTTTGTGCTGAGATACAGATTTGTTCGCATTATTTGGCGTTACTGTATTTTTATTGATATCGTTCATAATATTATTTCGCCGCGCCAGTAGGCGCGAAGATTATTTTGATTTTCCTCCGATAACAATAATCGGAAGAAACGCATCAGCCCACAACGCATAGCCGTTGCTGACAGAGCCACTGGTGTTCACATACCAGGTAAGGTACGCATAGCCACGATAAGCAGAACGCAATCTCTGATATGCAGCGGACTTATGATCAGACATTGAATATGAAATCATTCTAGTATAAGTTCCATACTGCGCTAACGGTGCGGTTGCTCCCGAACGCTCTTTCCAATACTCATGAATTGATCCTTCACCTTTAATCTGTGGAACTACATACAATTCTTCAAGTGATGGTAAAAATACCTTATCATATGTAACATCAGCTGATCCGTCATCACATACTGTATTTGTAAATGTTGTAACTTTAACAGTCTTCATGACACTCTTTAATTCATCGGATAAACCTGTTAAATATCCAGCCTTTGTCGTTAATTCATCAGGCGCGATATCCCAATCGTCCTGCTTAGTCCACCATTCACCTTTTCCTTTATCTGAATTCAAATACTGACGAAGTGCAGAATACTTCCAACGATTGTATCCGTATGCTGCTTCCTGCATTGAATTCAAATTTCCATTGCGTTTTGTTAACTGAAGTGTTCCAAGATTCGTTCCATCGTTACTCTTCTTTACGGAAACTGGTCCTTCAACAACAGTCTTACCATCAGCGGCATACGAAGTTACCTTCCAATTGGTGTACGGTTCATCTGGCATTCTATTAAATCCAAATAACGCTCCACCTTCTGGCACAGGCTTTGTTAATGTAAATGAATATGCGATGCCCGGTTTTGTGTCCTGCTTATCGCCCCAAGATGCTGCGAAATCTAAATGATATGTACCAGCCGCTAATCCTTCTGGGCATTTAAGAAATGCTCGTCTTGAGAAAGGAATGCCAAATGGATGTGCGTAGTGTGACTGAATTGCCATTCCATCAAAAATATTATCGTTCTCATTACGATATTCTCCGAAATGACTCACATGGAACGGACAATCGTATTCTTTTACTGCTGCTGTGTCATTCCATTTTTCTGCAAACTGATCGCCATACTGATAGTATTTAGACGCAAATCCATTCTCGACATAATTCTGAACAGCCTTCCATGTGAGGTTCTGCTGGTTAGTCGCTGCAAGACTATACGCAATTGCGTTAGTTGCTTCACATATTTCTTTCATAGTTGTGTCTCGCACAGTATTTAATACAAAATCTTTCATATGTTCTCCTTATACTTCATATACAATATTAAGACCATTATCTTCCTGATCTATTTCAAACCGGAATGATCCAATTGCTGTTTTTAATTGTTCGACATCGCTTTTTAAAGTTGTATAATCACCAGGAATCGAATTCAACGTTTCTTTTCCCTTATTTCGAATCGCAGCAAGATTTTCAGTAGTCAGACTATCAATTTCATTTTTCTTTTCCTGAGCATATGACTCAACTTCTGTGTAAAAATGAGACAATAGGTCTTCGCGTTCTTCTGGTGTAACCTCAGCATCAACAGCTAAACCTTGAAGAGATTTTCCAGTAGCAATTGTCGTATTAAATTCCTGGATGATCTTACCACCATCAGTTTTGATAAGAACAACTGCAAATGACACATCGCCGCTATAGGCTACCGCATCGGACGCAACAACCCATTCGAAATATATACAATTTGTAAATGCGATATAGTTGCTCTTCTTAACTACATAGAAATTCTTATCGCCGTTGGCATTAACATAATTAACACGAACGTCGAAATTTGTTAGATCAACACCACGATAGGTTCTCGGCAATCTAAATTTTACATGGTTAATATCGACATCGCCTTGGACACCTAAAACGATGGTATGCTGCGGTATTAGAACGATACGCTGATCTGTATCAATTACGTAATTGATATCTGGATTTTCAGACACAATGTCTGTATCCGGCATCGTTGCAAATGCTTCATCAATATTCATCTTTATCTCCTATTCTATCTGATTGATTACGACACTGTTTGTAACAATTTCGTAGTCGATGTCTGTTTTTCTTCCAACAAGACTTATTTTGAATGTTCTAAGTCCGGCTGCTAAATTTGGAACATTACAAACACCATTTTTTAATCCAACACATTCTTCGTATGAACCATATGAGAATTTCACAACAACTTTACAGCCATTCCAATCTGTTCCTTCAAAATTTATTTTGACTACGAGATATCCTTTTGTGCCCAATACGATATCGGAATTATCGCTTGTCGCAACTAATTTCTGTTTAATTACGTCAAATGTAAGTTCACGCATTTCACGCCTCCTTATTCTTCCTCCTCATAGAGGATTGTCAATCCATAGGCTACTGCTGCCTCATGTTCGATACGACATCCTCTCGCATTTTCCCATCCTTTACAGAAATACACACAATGACATAAGCTCATATTGGTTAATGATTTTGCGAGGAAACAAAGTGGAATCTGCACTACGCCTCTTTCTTTCATTTTCTCGCTGCTATACCACTCATCTGTAAAAAGTGTATTTACAATCTCGTATCCTTTTTCTTTTAATGCTGCGATTGCCTTTTCTCTTGTCGCCACGATTTCTTCATCTGTTTTTCCTGCCATTGGCTGTGATAACATTGCTTTCATTATTAGTCCTCCTTATTCTTCTGTATGACATGTATTCTGAACCTTTGTATATACATCTTCGTATAATTCATGTTTATCGCCATTATAGGTATACTCGACATAAACGCCATCTCCATTAACGGTTGTGGATAATAAAGCCTTATAGTTCTGGAGCGTCTTACAAGCCCAGACCACAAATGTGTCTTCTACGCTGATAAACGTTTTTACATTATCGCGGAAATTATACCAGTTAACTAACTTCTCCTTACATAAATTTTGAAAATGATACATACTCTTAATTTCAATCATGTTTTATCTCCTTATTAAAACGCATCCGGAAATGCCTTAAATGCAACATAAGCATCCATCAGCGCCGCTACATTATCGATCTTATCTTCATAACGTTTCTTATACAGTTTTCTATTACCATTCGTGTCTTCGAGAGTGATACAATTTCCCATAGTAAATTTCATGATCCGTTCATCGAAGATCATCATCCGCTGTTCCATCAGGTCTTTAATCTCGCCCAATGGAACGGATTCGGTACGTGCACCCTGCGGAACCTTCTCGATTCCGTATGATCCATTCTCTCGCTCCCATCGCTCGATGAACGTCTTTGCGTTATACGGATCATAACCAACAGCACAAATGTCATATCGACAAGTCTCGATATGCTTGTCCAAATCGTCATATATTTTATCCATATCTAATGTGGCTCCAGGCATGACGATCAATGTTCCCTCTTTTATGAACTCGTCATACTTCTGTCGCATCACTGGATTTAGCTTACTGTATGTCAGTTCACTAATATAACTCCGACATTTAATTCCGTATAGTTCACCTGGGAGTGGAAAAAGGAACGTAAAGGCACAGAAGTCATCGCCTTTCGACAAGTCGACACCAAGCGAACACGACATGCCCCAAAAGTTATGAGGTGAATGTGGAAGCGTTTCTTCATATGTAAAGAAATAGGTATATCCTTCTGTTGGAATACCAAATCGTTTTGCTAAAATATCATTTCTTACAGCTGGATTCTTCTCAGCACGTTCTACATCAAGCTGATATGCCTCGTATGATACAATCTTTCCAATATTCGGATTTGCTTTTATCCACATTGCTGGATTTCGAACTTCGCTAATATCATCAAGACAATACCACCAAATGGAGACATGCGGATTTATATACTCTCCTTTAAGAATGGATTCTAATTCCATTTTGATTGAATCACCGACACCATTTCGGACGGTTCCTTCTGATGACGTGGCAATTATCATGTAATCTTTCAGCTTTGTTCCACCCTGTTCAAGTGCACCGATTACATCTTCTCGCGTATCTCCAGATAACCACTCATCAACAGTAGAAACATTTGGTTTTGAACCCTGTATTTTATCCACAACCATCGGAACAGTCGTAACGATCGAACCAGTAATGAAATTCTTGATTCCGTCTTTTGTAGAGGCAAGTTTCATTCGATTTGCTTTTGATCCAGTTGTATTCTGTAACGATCCTTCTGTAAGAAACCGAAACAATGGTCCTCTTGCTCGTGTAATAGATGTACGAATTGGCGACATAATTTCTTCTGTCTGTCGAATTGTTGGCGCTATAACGGCGCCATATGTCGTTGAACGGTCGATGTTCAATTTATAACTTTGAATTGTGGAATCATATACTGACTTTGCTGCACCTCTGGCGACAATCAAATACTGACGGTTCACAAGTCGTTTCAATTCATTTTCGGTAACAAACGAGTTAGATTCTGGATCATATTTTGTAGCATTTACATAGTAATACCATCCAAACAAATCCTCCCCCCAAAGTTTGAACGAATCTAATAGCTTTAAATCTGCACCGTCTGTCAGTGTTAACTCGTTTTCACAATAAGCAATCCAACCTTCGACTACATCTGCGTTATAGTAAAATGCTGGATTTGCGATGATAGAGTCAATTCGATTCATCTGCGCCGAAATTTTCCGATTCACCGGAATCCGTCCCATAATTACGTCATCTCGAAATTTACCGTAGTAGTATGGAACGGCTGTATTGCTTAATGACATAATTATTACCTCTTATTTGTTGTTATCTTTATTCTGCTCGTTTAATTTATTCTTGATTTTCTCAGCGAAATACGGCGCCAATACGTCTTTTGCAACCTTATCACCAGTTTCTTTAATACACTGGGATACATACTTTTTACCAGCATCTGCCATTTTTTCAGGAATTGTCTTTACTGGTTTAGGCTCAAGTTTTTTTGTATAATCTTTATAAGTGAGAATCTGTTTCATTCTCTCGTTTGCAGCTCGTAACTCCGCATCGGTCATATCCTCCGGACGTTTCTTTTTCTCTTCGGAAGATTCTGTCGTCTGCGTAGTCTTCTTTCGTTTCACACGGAAACGTTCTCGAATACTAGTCCTTTCGGCGCTACCATACCGGATCTTGCCTTCCGGTGTTAAAGAACCATCCTTATATTGGTAACGACGAAATCCCCACTTTTGCCCAGTAATTCCGTGATGAGATATATAAGTATAATTACTCATGTTTGTTCTCCATTTTGATTTTCTGCTATAACGTTAAGAGTCCATTCCAGCTCGTTCACTTGACGTTCTAATGCTTGAATCACATAGCTTGTCATAGATGAAATGTCGAATACAAGTTTTACTTTGAGATAAACATAGGTTCTCACGGAAGCCAAGTATTTCTCTCGATCTTCGTCATCCGGCCAGAGGTCCGACCATAGCTGTGTTTCATCGCTTACGGTCATCGCATTACACACACCAAGTGTATACAAGCGGTATAACGCAGAGTTAATAGTTGTTATCAGATCTACATCAAAAGCATCTGATTCGACATCTCCGCCAATGAGCTGTTTAATTGTTTGTAAAATACTATCCATAATATTCCTTTACCAAAGTGTTGTATCGCCAGGTCGTCTCTCAACTGGAACAGCAGCGTTTGCAGCACGAGTACCATAGTGAATTGCATTATGAGTGTCATATGAAACCGTAATCAAGTATTCGGGGTCGAATACCCAAGGTCTGTGTTCTGTTATGTCTTCAAGTGTTACCGGAGTCAAATGATGTACATAAAGTTTCGAATGAATTTCATATCCCAGAATACCCAAGTCACATCCATTGTCTCGTATAATCACATTGTTGCGTGTCATTTTCCATTCTTGCGATCCGTAGAACGAAGCATTTAAATATCTATCAAGAGCTAATGGAACTGATTGGAAAGATTTACCAGAAAGTTTCAGATACTCAAATCGTTCATTCCAAGTCGGTAATTTCACCAAGTCGGAGTAGTTAAGTCTATTCATGAGGATCATCCTTGTACCCGCCATATAGTCGCATTGCTTCGATAGCTTCTATGTACATGCGCTCTGTGTTCTCAGTTGACTTATACGCCTGTATTTTTGCATCAACCAATTTGTTTTCTTTTTTCAATCGCTCTATTTCTAACTGCTCTCTTGGATTATTCAACTTTAGAAAATATACGATTTCCTGTGCACTTGCAGTTCCATCTCGGAGCCGCTGTGCAGCTAAGTTCTCAGCCAACTGGATTTGTTCAGCTCGTCGTCCTTCTGGCGTTGTAGCTGGTCTAGCCATACTTTTCAGCTCCTTTATTATAGTTTTTAATGCCTTTTACAGCACTTTAATAGATCTACGACATTGTTTACGGGAGGATTAGCGCAAACAATTGGGGTGATTGTGTCGCAGACCTGTTAAGGCGCTGTAAATATCAATTCGAAACACTTAGTAAGCCTATGATAGATGGAAATAAAAGAAAGGAGGATTTTGGCAAATCAGCATGTCTCATTGGCAGTCAACAAAATATCTATCATAGACTCGCCAAATATTTCGAATTGTTTTTGGAAAATATCCCGCCGGGGAAAATAT